>Ga0114938_1000964_pt1 | contig 20762 bp, 18 predicted proteins | sample AshMeaBigSpring_FD_88675 | JGI IMG/M metagenome (GOLD analysis project Ga0114938, IMG submission 88675) | Groundwater microbial communities from Big Spring, Nevada to study Microbial Dark Matter (Phase II) - Ash Meadows Big Spring | ecosystem: Environmental > Aquatic > Deep subsurface >...
AGGTGCAGGAGAGCATGCTGAACGCGTTGCTCTCGCGACGCGACAAGGATCGCGACGAGGACGACAAGCGCCCGTGAATCGCCGCGCCGCCGCGGCGCGCGATCAGCGGGCGCAGGAACATCGGGTTAGGACGTGCGCATCTGCTTCCTGTCCGCCGAGTACTCGCCGTTCGCCAAGACGGGCGGCCTCGGTGACGTCGCGGCGGCGCTGACCCGGCACCTCGCGCGGCGCGGGCACGACGTCCGCACCTTCGTCCCGCTCCATGGCCAGATGGACCTGCGCGGCGTCGACCTGCACCCGGTCGACTTCCTGCAGGACCTCGCGGTGCGCGTCGGCCCGCACGACGTGCGCTACGGGGTGCGGACGGCGCGCGTGCCGGGCTCGGACCTCTGGGTGTACCTGGTCGATTGCCCGGCCCTGTTCGACCGGCCGCGCATCTACTCCGACGCCCACGACGAGCACGTGCGCTACCTGATGCTGACGCGCGCCGCGCTCGAGTGCTGCCAGCGCATGGGGTTCGCGCCGCAGGTCGTGCACGCGAACGACTGGCACACCGCTTTCGCGCCGCTGCTGCTGCGGACTGCGTATGCGTGGGACGCGCAGTGCTTCGGCGCCGCCAAGAGCGTCTTCACGATCCACAACATCGGTTACCAGGGAGTGTTCTCGGCCGGGCAGGCCGGCGACCTCGCGCCGGGCGTGGGCGTCGAGCACCTGCACCGGGACGATCTCGCCGCCGGGCGCGTGAATCCGATGCGCCAAGGAGTGCTGCACGCCGACGCGGTCACCACCGTCAGCCCGACCTACGCGCAGGAAATCCGCACTCCGGAGGGCGGCCACGGGCTCGACGCCGACTTGCGCGCCCGCGGCGCGGCGGTGTCGGGCATCCTGAACGGCGTCGATTACGACGAGTGGGACCCGGCCACCGACCGCTACATTCCGCACCGTTACGATGCCGGCAGTCTCGCCGGCAAGGCACGCAACAAGGAGGCCCTGCTCGACCTGCTGCGGATGTCGTCACCGCCCGCGACGCCGCTGCTCGGCATGGTGACCCGGCTCACGCGCCAGAAGGGACTCGACCTGCTCTACGACACGCTGCCCGAGGTGCTCGAGCGTGATGCCGTGCGCGTGGTCGCGCTCGGCAGCGGCGAGCACCACTACGAGCATTTCCTGCACGACCTGCAGCGGCGCTTCCCGGGCCGCGTCGTGTTCTACAGCGGCTACAGCGAGGAACTCGCCCACTTCATCGAGGCGGCGGCCGACATCTTCCTGATGCCGTCGCTCTACGAGCCGTGCGGCCTGAACCAGATGTACAGCCTGAAGTACGGCACGGTGCCGATCGTGCGACGCACGGGCGGGCTCGCCGACTCGGTGCGCCACTTCGACCCGGCCAGCGGCCAGGGCACCGGCATCGTGTTCAACGACTTCGATGCGGGCGGCGTGCGCTGGGCGCTCGCGACCGCGCTCGAGTGGTACGGCTGGCCGTCGGTGTGGCGACGGCTCGTGCTGAACGGAATGGCCGAGGACTTCTCGTGGGAGAAGCAGGTGGGCGCTTACGAGGCCCTCTACGAGGGACTCGCACGGGATCGGGGATAGGGGACAGGAGGAGGACGTCGTGTCACAGGAACAGGTACTCGAGCGCCTGCAGGCGCAGGTCGGCACGGAGATCCACTGCAGCGACTGGTTCGAGGTCACGCAGGAGCGCGTGAACACCTTCGCGGACGCCACCGGCGACCACCAGTGGATCCACGTCGACGCAGCGCGCGCGGCGCGCGAGTCGCCGTGGAAGGCGACGATCGCGCACGGCTACTTCACGCTCTCCTTGTATCCGATGCTGCGCGGCCTGGTGAGCGCAGATCGCCCGGTGTTCGAGGGCGTCCGGCAGGTGATCAACTATGGCCTAGACAAGCTGCGGTTCCCGAGCGCCGTCGTCGTCGGCAGCCGCATCCGCGCACATTGCGTGCTGCTCAAGGTCGAGCCGGTCAGCGGCGGCCTGCAGGTCACGGAGCAGTACACGGTCGAGATCGAGGGCCAGCCGAAGCCCGCGTGCGTGGCGGAGGCGATCATGAGGCTCTATTTCTAGCCTCTCACCTCCGGCCGCTATCCGCTCATTCCAGCCGGGCATGAGCCCCCGCGGGCAACCTCCGCTATAGTCGCCGCACACACACGCGCCGAACGGGGGGGGGTCCATGATCTACGAAAGCATCCTGCACACGATCGGCCGCACGCCGATCGTGCGCGTGCACCGCAGCGCTCCGGCGCACGTCTCCATGTACGTCAAGTGCGAGTACTTCAACCCGCTGTCGTCGGTGAAGGACCGTCTCGCGATCGCGATCGTCGAGGACGCCGAGCGGTCCGGAGCCTTGCAGCCCGGCCAGACGGTCGTCGAGGCGACCTCGGGCAACACGGGCATCGCGCTCGCGATGGTCTGCGCGGCCAAGGGCTATCCGTTCGTTGCCCTCATGGTCGAGACGTTCTCGGTCGAGCGGCGCAAGATCATGCGCATGCTCGGCGCGAAGGTGATCCTGACGCCCGCCGCCGAGCGGGGCAGCGGCATGGTGCGCAAGGCCGAGGAACTCGCCAAGAAGCACGGCTGGTTCCTCGCCCGCCAGTTCGAGAACCCCGCGAACCCCGCGTACCATCGCCAGACTACCGGCCCCGAGATCCTGAGTGACTTCGCTGGACGCCGGCTCGACTTCTTCGTCACGGGTTGGGGCACCGGCGGCACGCTCACCGGCGCGGGCGAGGTAATCCGCCTCGCACGGCCCGAGGTGCAGATCGTGGCAACTGAGCCCGCCGGTGCGTCGCTGCTCGCCGGTGCCGAGTTCAAGCCGCACAAGATCCAGGGCTGGACGCCGGACTTCGTGCCGAAGGTCTTGAACCGGTCCGTGCCTCACCGGATCGTGCCGGTGAGCGACGACGAGGCGATCGCCGCCTCGCGATCGCTCGCGTGCAACGACGGTATCTTCTGCGGCATCTCGGCCGGCGGCACGTTCGCGGCGGCCCTCAAGGTCGCCGAAACCGCCCCAGCGGGCGCCGTGATCCTGGCGATGCTGCCGGACACCGGCGAGCGCTACATGTCGACGCCGCTGTTCGAGGGCATCGCCGAAGGTTCCGACCCGGAACCTTAAGCCCAGGTCGCGATGCCGCTCGCCGGGCGGCCGGGGGCTTCGGTCCACGGCGGTCCGGGTGCATCTATCCTCGTGCCGGCCGCGAACAAATGGGATAATCCGCGGCCGTTTGGTCGAGACTTGCGCCGAGGCGGCGTTCCAGTTATGTCCGATACCCTGAAAAAGGTGCTCCTCGGCGCCGTCGTCGGCGCGTTGCTCGTGGCGTTCTACGGCCACATCAGCGGCGAGCGTGCCAAGCGCGACCCGGCTGCGAAGGGTGGACCGTCGCCGGCAGCCACCGGCCGGCCCCCGGCAGGGCCCGGCGGGGCGGGCGGCGGGTCCGGCGCTCCGGCCGTCGCGGTCGTCGCGGTGCCCGTGCGCTCCGAGCAGATCTCGTTCGACATCGAAGCGTTGGGCACGACGCGCGCCAACGAATCCGTCGAGATCACCTCCAAGGTGGTCAACCAGGTGACCGCCGTGCGCTTCGACGAAGGGCAGCAGGTGGCTAAGGGCGCGGTGCTCGTCGAACTCGACGGCGAGCAGGTGCGTGCCGACCTGGCGGCAGCCGAAGCTGCGCTCGCCGAGAGCCGCAGCCAGTACAAGCGCAGTCGCGAGCTCTACACCACCAAGATCCTGTCCGACTCGCAGCTCGAGCAGATCGAGGCGACCTTCAAGGCCAACGAGGCGCGCGTGGCCTCGGCCCGGGCGCGCGTCAGCGACACGGTGATCCGCGCGCCGTTTGCCGGCCGCGTCGGGCTGCGCCGCGTGAGCGTCGGCAGCCTGATCAGCCCGGGTACGGTGATCACCACGCTCGACGATACCAGCACGATCAAGCTCGACTTCACCATCCCGGAGACCTTCCTGCCGGTCGTGAAGCCCGGCCTGGGGATCGCTGCCACCAGCGTCGCCTATCCCGACACCCGTTTCACGGGCAAGGTGAGCAGCGTTGATTCCCGCGTCGATCCGGCGACGCGATCGGTGACCGTGCGCGCGCTCGTGCCAAACAGCGAAGGCTTGCTCAAGCCGGGCATGTTCCTCACCACGCGGCTCTCGCGAGGCGCCGTCGATGCGCTGCTGATTGCCGAGCAGGCGCTGGTGCCGGAGGGCGGCGAGGTGTTCGTGTTCGTGGCGAAGGACGGCGTGGTGGAAAAGCGCAAGGTGCAGATCGGCCAGCGCCGCGTCGGCCAGGTGCAGATCGTGCAGGGGCTTGCGGCTGGAGAGCTTGTCGTGACCGAGGGCACGCAGAAGCTGCGTGACGGCGCGGCCGTCTCCGTCGAGGCCGCTCCTGCCGCCGGGGCCGGCCAGGCCGACAAGGAGGCCGCGTGAAGATCGCCGAGATTTCGGTCAAGCGCCCGGTCTTCGCGACCGTGGTCAGCCTGCTGCTGGTGATCCTGGGCCTGCTGTCCTTTAATCGCCTGGCCGTGCGCGAGTTGCCGGAGGTCGAGTCGCCGGTGGTGTCCATCGACGTCTCCTACCGCGGCGCGGCGGCCGACGTGGTCGAGACCAAGATCACGCAGGTGCTCGAGGAGCGGGTGTCGGGCATCGAGGGCGTGACCAAGATCACGTCGCAGAGCATCGACGGTCGCGCCAGCATCAACCTGGAGTTCGTGCCCGATCGCAACATCGACGAGGCCGCCAACGACGTGCGCGACCGCGTTTCGCGCGTGGCCGACGACCTGCCGCCCGAGGCGGACCCGCCCGAGATCGCGAAGGCCGACTTCAATGCCGACCCGGTGATCTGGCTCAACCTCTCGAGCAGTACGATGGACGTGCTCGAGCTTACGGACTACGCCGAGCGCGTGCTTGCAGAACGGCTCGGCGTGCTCCCGGGCGTGGCGCGCGTGCGCATGGGCGGGGCGCGCCGCTACGCCATGCGCGTGTGGATCGATCGCGAAGCCCTCGCCGCGCGCCAGCTCACCGTGACCGACATCGAGAGCGCGCTGCGGCGCGAGAACGTGCAGCTGCCCGCGGGCCGCCTCGAGTCCACGCAGCGCGAGTTCACCCTGCGCACCGAGACTGGACTCAACACCGAGCAGGATTTTCGCGAACTCGTCATCGGTCGCGGGGCGGACGGCTACCTGGTCCGGTTGCGCGAAGTGGCCGACGTACGGCTCGCCGCCGAGAACGAACGCAGCCTCTCGCGCTCGAACGGCGTGCCGGGCATCAGCGTCGGCGTCGAGCAGATCTCCAAGGCGAACACCCTCGAGGTGGCGGCGGCGGTCAAGGCGGAGATGGAGCGGATCCGCTCGCAGCTGCCGCCGGGCACCGTGCTCGAGGTGAACTTCGACCGCTCGCTCTTCATCCGCGAGTCGATGAAGGAGGTCGTGGTCTCGCTGGTGATCTCGGTGGTGCTGGTGCTGGCCGTCATCTACCTGTTCCTCGGCAACCTGCGCGTGACGTTGATCCCGGCGGTCACCATCCCGGTGTCCATCATCGCGGCATTCATGGTGATGGCGGCGCTCGGCTTCACCATCAACGTGCTCACGCTGCTCGGGCTCGTCCTCGCCATCGGCCTGGTGGTGGACGACGCGATCATCGTGCTGGAGAACATCTACCGCCGCATGGAGCAGCGCGAACCGCCGCTCATCGCGGCCATCGACGGCAGCCGGGAGATCGGTTTCGCGGTGATCGCCACCACGCTGGTGCTGGTGGCGGTGTTCGTGCCCATTTCGTTCCTGCAGGGCAACGTCGGCAAGCTGTTCCGCGAGTTCGGCATCACCGTGGCGGGTGCCGTGATGTTCTCGTCGCTGGTGGCGCTCACCCTGACGCCGATGATGGCGTCGAAGCTGCTCGCTGGCGGCGCAACGCGCTCGCACCTGTCGGACGCCGTGGACGCTTTCTTCCACCGGCTGTCCACCTGGTACGAGGCCCAGCTGCGGCGGCTCATGCGCCGGCCGTGGCTGGTGGTAGGCGGCACGCTCGGCGCCATGGTGATTGCCACGGTGCTGTTCCGGGCCCTGCCGAGCGAGCTGGCGCCGGCCGAGGACCGCGGCATGCTCTTCCTCGGGCTGACCGGGCCCGAGGGCTCCTCGCTCGAGTACATGGATCGCAATGCCCGCCTCGCGGAAGAGATCCTCATGCGCGAAGTCGAGGCAGGAGACGTGGTGCGCGCCAACATGCGCGTGCCGGGCGGCTTTGGCGGCGCGAGCGACATGAACCAGGCACGCGGCTTCATGGTGCTGGCACCCTGGGGCGAGCGCGAGCGCAGCGCCGACCAGATCGCGCAGTCGATACGTTCGCAACTCGGCCAGATCCCGGGCGTGCGGGCCTCCGTCGGGTCACCCGGCGGCTGGGTGCGCGGCGGCGGGTCCCCGGTGCAGGTGGTGCTCGGCGGCACCGATTACACCGAAATCGCGCAGTGGCGCGACATCCTCATGCAGCGCATGGAGGAGAATCCCGGCCTGACCAACGTGCAGTCCAACTACGAAGAACGCAAGCCGCAGGTGCAGGTGGCGATCGACCGCAATCGCGCGGCCGACCTCGGCGTCTCGCTGCAATCCGTCGGGCGCACGCTCGAGACGGTGCTCGGGTCGCGCATCGTGACGACCTTCGTCGATCGCGACCGCGAGTACAACGTGATCCTCCAGGGCCGGGCGAGCGACCGCGCCACGCCGTCCGACCTCGACAACCTGTACGTCCGCTCGGACCGCACCGGCGAGCTGGTGCCGCTGTCGAACCTGGTGCAGCTCACCGAGAACGCCGGCCCGATGCGCCTGAACCGCTTCGATCGACTGCGGGCGATCACGGTCAGCGCGGCATTGACGCCCGGCTACCCGCTGGGCACGGCGCTCGATTTCGTCGAGGAGGTCGTCGAGCAGGAGTTGCCGGCCGCGGCCCGCCTCAACTTCGACGGCGAGTCGCGCGAGTTCAAGAGCTCGGGCAACGAAATGTACTTCATGTTCGGGCTCACGCTGATCGTGGTGTTCCTGGTGCTGGCCGCCCAGTTCGAAAGCTTCGTGCACCCGTTCGTCATCATGACCACGGTGCCGCTCGCCGTGATGGGCGCGCTGCTCGGCCTGTGGTTGTACGGGATGTCCATCAACGTGTTCAGCCAGATCGCGGCGATCATGCTGGTCGGGCTGGCGGCCAAGAATGGCATCCTGATCGTCGAATTCGCCAACCAGCTCCGCGATCGCGGCGTCGAATACCGCGAGGCCGTGATCGAGGCGGCCGCGATCCGGTTGCGTCCGGTGCTCATGACCAGCCTGTGCACGGCATTCGGCGCCGTTCCGCTGATGATCGCGAGCGGCGCGGGTGCCGAGGCGCGCCAGGCCATCGGCGTGTCAGTGTTCTATGGCGTGATCATTTCCGTCGTGCTGACCCTGGCGGTCGTGCCGGCCGTGTACACACTGGTGGCGAAGAGAACCCAGTCTCCCCAGACGATCGCCAAGCTGATCGAGCGCCTGCGTGGCTCGCCGGCCCGGGTTGCCGAGGCCACGCCGTCCGCGGGTGCCGTAGAACAAAATTAAAAAAGCATCGTAAATTATTGATTTAAAACATGAATAGCCGGGTTTGGCGAGCTGCTCAGGCGGCGCTGGCCTGGCCTGTTGCTAGAATCCGGACGACGGCCCGCGCACCCCATGGGCCGGCGGCGGACCTTTCCCATGGCACTCACGCCCTACCATCAGCTCGAACAGGAATTCCGGCGCCTGCACGCGTTCCGCGGCGCGGCCAGCCTGCTGCGCTGGGACGCCGCCGTGATGATGCCGAGGGGCAGCGCGAGCGTACGGGGCGAGCAGCTGGCCGCGCTCGATTCAGAGTGCCACACGCTCCTGACGTCCCCGCGCGTATCCCGCCTGATCGAGCGCGCGCAGGCGATGGAAGGGCAGCTCGAGGACTGGCAGCTCGCCAACCTGCGGGAGATGCGCCGCGAGCGCGACCGCGCCATCGCCACCCCCGTCTCGCTGGTGACGCGGCTCGCCCGCGCCACCGCCGTGGCAGAAGTCCGCTGGCTCGAGGCCAAGCAGGAGAGCAACTTCGCGCTGTTCGCGCCGCACCTCGAGGAAGTGATCGCGCTCACGCGCGACAAGGCGCAGGTGCTGTCGCAGGCGCTCGGACTGGCGCCGTACGATGCACTGATCGACGGGTTCAGCCCGGGCTTCCTCAGCGCGGAGATCGACCGGTTGTTTCGCGCGCTGTCACGCCGGCTGCCGGAACTGATTCGCGAGGCGATCGAGCTGCAGGCTGGCCGGCCGCCGTTGCCGCTCGCGGGCAAGGTGAGCCCGTCGAAGCAGCGGTCGCTCGCAATCGAGGTCATGCGCGCGCTCGGCTTCCCGTTCGACCGCGGACGCCTCGACGAGAGCGACCATCCGTTCACCGAGGGCGTCAACGGCGACGTGCGGGTCACGACCCGGTTCGTGCCGGCCGAGCCGTTCACCGGACTGATGGGCGCGCTGCACGAGACCGGGCAGGCCCTCTACGACCTCGGCCTGCCCGAAGAGTGGCGCGACCAGCCGGTCGGCCGGGACCGCGGCATGGCACTCGAGGAGAGCCAGTCGCTGCTGCTCGAGATGATCATCGGCCGCAGCCGGCCGTTCCTCGCCTACCTGCGTCCGCTGCTCGAGAAGCACTTCGGCGTCAGCGGCCCCGAGTGGGAGCCGGGGAATCTCTACCGCACGCTGGTCCGCGTGCGCCGCGCCGCGATCCGCGTGGATGCCGACGAGCTCACGTACCCGGTGCACATCCTGCTGAGGTTCGAACTCGAGAAGCGCATCCTCGACGGCAAACTCCGCGTGGGCGACCTGCCGGCAGCGTGGAGCGAGGGCATCGAGGGGCGCCTCGGCATCCGCCCCGCCAACGACGCCGAGGGGTGCCTGCAGGACGTGCACTGGGCGGTCGGTTCGTTCGGGTATTTCCCGTCGTACGTGCTCGGTGGGCTGATCGCCGCCCAGCTGTACGAGACGCTGCGCGGCGACCTGAGCGAACTCGATGCCGAGATTGCCGCGGGCCGGTTCGGTGACTTGATCGGCTGGCTGCGCGAGAACGTGCACCGCGTCGGCGCCAGCTTGAGCTCGCAGCAGCTGATCGAGCGGGCCACCGGCAAGCAGCTCTCGGCCGCGCCGTGGCTGCGGTATGCGGAGGCGAAGTACCTGGAGGAGGAAGGGGATAGGGGATAGGGGATGGGGGATAGTGAGGAAGTACAACAGTGCCCGTAGGGCCGTGGCGAACCTTCAGCATCCTCTGGCTCAACGCTCTTCAGTCGCCCTGTGAATCTGCATGTCCGCCACTATCCCCTATCCCCTATCCCCTATCCCCTCGGCGGGCGCGCCGCGCCCGAGCGCGACCTTCAAGCGCCTGCAGGCCCGCATCCGCGGCCTCGTCGGCAAGGCTATCGACGACTACTCGATGATCGCGGAAGGCGATCGGGTGATGGTGTGCCTGTCGGGCGGCAAGGATTCGTACACGCTGCTCGACGTGCTGCTGTCCCTGCAGCGCAGCGCGCCGGTGAAGTTCGACCTGGTCGCCGTGAACCTGGACCAGAAGCAACCGGGATTCCCGGCGCACGTCCTGCCCGAGTACCTGTCGGGACTCGGCGTGCCGTACGAAATCCTCGAGCAGGACACCTACAGCGTGGTGAAGCGCGTGGTGCCCGAGGGGCGCACGATGTGCGGGCTGTGCTCGCGGTTGCGCCGCGGCCGCCTGTATCGCTACGCGGCCGAGAACGGCATCACCAAGATCGCGCTGGGCCATCACCGTGACGACATCGTCGAGACGCTGTTCCTGAACCTGTTCTTCGGCGGTCGCCTGAAGGCCATGCCGCCGAAGCTGCTCTCGGAAGACGGGCGTCACGTGGTGATCCGGCCGCTCGCCTACGTGTCCGAACGCGAGATCGAACGTTACGCCCGCGCCCGGCAGTTCCCCATCATCCCGTGCAAGCTGTGCGGCTCGCAGGAAAACCTGCAGCGCGTCCAGGTGAAGACGATGCTCGCCGAGTGGGAGCACGCGCATCCCGGCCGCACCGAGACGATCTTCTCGGCGTTGCGCAACGTGGGCCCTTCGCACCTCGCCGACCCCGCGGCGTTCGATTTCGCCGGTCTCGAGGCGCGGCGCACGCCGCAGGGCGGCGAGGAGAGCGACGCCGAGCCCTGGGAAGAAACCTAGCGCGCGCGCAGCTTGCTGTTGCGGTAGCCGTAGGCGAAGTAGATCGCGAAGCCGATCCCGGTCCAGACCAGCAGCCGGATCCACGTGTCGTGGGGCAGGAAGAAGGTGAGCCCGAGGCACATGGCGACGCCCGCGGTGCAGGTGAGCGGCGCGAACGGCACGCGGAACGGGCGTGCCGCCTCCGGCATCGTGTAGCGCAGCACCAGCACTCCGGCGCACACCGCGGTGAACGCGAGCAGGATGCCGATCGACACCAGTTCGCCCAGCACGTCGATCGGGAACACCCCGGCGAAGAAGCAGGCGATGGCGCCGGTGATGAGCGTGCCGACGTGCGGCGTGTGGTACCGGGGGTGCACCTGCTGCAGCTGCGGCGGCAGCAGGCCGTCGCGCGACATGGCCATGAAGATGCGCGGCTGCCCGAGGATCGACATCAGGATCACGGAGGTCATGCCGATGATCGCGCCGATCTTGACCGGCAGCCCGAGCCAGAACAGCGCCGGATGCTCGTCGAGCGCGACCGCGACCGGTGCCGCGACGTCGAGCTTCGTGTAGCTCACCATGCCGGTCATCACGGCCGCCATCGCCACGTACAGGACCGTGGAGATCACCAGCGCGCCGAGGATGCCGGCCGGCACGTCGCGCTGCGGGTCGCGCGCCTCCTGCGCGGTGGTCGCCGCGGTGTCGAAACCGATGTAAGCGAAATAGATGATCGCCGCTCCCATCATCACGCCGCTGAAGCCGAACTGCCCGAACGTGCCGGTGTTCGCCGGCAGGTACGGCTGCCAGTTCGACGCGTCCACGAACGACATGCCGGCGACGATGAACAGCACGATGATCGCCACCTTGATCACGACCATCAGGTTGTTCATCGACGCGGACTCGCGGATCCCTCGGTAGCAGATCCAGGCGAGGACCGCGACGATCAGCACGGCCGGCAGGTTGACGATGGCGCCGGTGGCCAAGAGCGAGTGATCGGCCGCCTTCGCCACCGGGGCGCTCGTGAGCCCCGCGGGCAGGTGCAGCCCGAGTTCCTCGAGCAGGTTCACGACATAACCGGACCACCCGACCGCCACGGTGGCGGCCGACATCATGTACTCGAGGGCGAGGTTCCAGCCGACGAACCACGCGACCCCCTCGCCGAGCGTGGCGTAGGTGTAGCTATAGGCGCTGCCCGACACTGGGATCAGGGAGGCGAGTTCGGCGTAGCAGATGGCGGCCAGGCCGCAGCCGATCGCGGCGACCAGGAAGGCGAGCGTCACCGCCGGTCCAGTGTGGTTCGCCGCGACCGTCCCCGTGAGCACGAAGATGCCGCTGCCGATCATCGAGCCCAGGCCGATGGACGTGAGCGTCCGGGCGCCGAGCACGCGCTTGAGGCGCGGTCCCGTCTCGATCTCGCGGGCGATCGCTGCGACCGACTTGCGGGCCGCGAGTTGTTTCAGCACTGGGGACCCCCTGACGCGTTGTTGACCCAAGTCTCTCACACGCTTGCGTCGCTCCGCAGCCCTGGGGCGCAGGTGCCGTATGATTGACCCATGGCCGATGTCCGCGGCGAGCCCGCCATTTCGTTCCCGCCACGCCCGTTGCCTGCGACGTATTGGGTCGTCCCGGGACGGTTCCTCGTCGGCGAGTACCCCGGGTCGCAGTCCCGCGCCGAGGCGATGGATCGGCTGCGCCGTTTCCTCGTGGCCGGCGTCACCTGCTTCGTCGACCTGACCGAGCCGCAGGAGTTGCCGTCGTACGAGGCGCTGCTGCCGTCCGCCACGCCCGACGGCCGGCGGGTCGAATACCTGCGCGAACCGATTCGCGACCACGGCGTGCCGTCGGGACCGGAGACGGTGGCGCGCGTCCTCGCGCTGATCGACGACGCGCTCGACGCGGGGCACGTCGTGTACCTCCACTGCCGCGCCGGCATCGGCCGCAGCGCCACCGTCGCCGCATGCTGGCTCGCCGACCGCGGCGGCGCGGCGGAGCCGCTCGACGAACTGCAGGTGCTCTGGCGGCAGTCGGAGCGCTCGCGCCGCTGGCCGGTGGTGCCCGAGACGGAGGAACAGGAGCAATTCGTGCGGAGCTGGTTGCGCCGCGCCCGCGCGCCCGCTCACCGTGCGATGCCGGTGGTGGCGACGAGCCTCGAGGACCGGATCCGCGGTGCGCTGCTCGGGCTCGCGCTCGGCGACGCGGCGGGCGCAGCGGCTCGCGGCGCGGGACACGGGTCAGGAGCGTGGACGCAGCACACCGCATTGGCGCTGTGCCTCGCCGAGAGCCTGCTCGAGACGGGTGGCTGCGACGCCCGCGACCAGATCGAGCGCTATCTTGCGTGGCAACGCGATGGCCGGCTGTCGGCCGATGGCCGCCCGGGCCAGGCGACCGCCGACGTGGCGCGAGCGCTGGCCGCGTACCAGTGGCGCGGCCTGCCGATGGCGGGCTCGCACGATCCCAGGGACCGCACGACGTCGAGCCTGTCGCGCGTGGTGAGCGCGGCGGCGTTTGCGGTCGACGATCCTGCGGCAGCCGTGGCGCTCGCCGTCGAGTGCTCCCGCACCACGCACCAGTCACCGATCGTGCTGGACGCTTGCCGGCTCCTCGCTGCGTTGCTGGTGGGCGCCTTGCGCGGCGAGCGGCCCGAGGTGCTGTTCGGCGGCGTCTACGAGCCGGTCGCGGGGCTCTGGAAACGGAAGCCGCTCAAGGCCGAATTTGCGGCGACGCACGCGCACGCGCCACCCGAGGATCCAGGCCTGCACGGGCAACCGGCTGACGTCGTGCTCGCCATCGCCAACGCTCGCGCCGCAGCCGCGGCAGCCGGCAACGCAGTGGAGGCCATCCAGCGAGCAGTGGTTGCCGGGCGTGAGTCGGCGGTCGATGGCGCGCTCGCGGGCGCGATCGGAGGCGCCTTGTGGGGTGCGGCCGCGCTGCCGGCCGAACGCCTCGCGTCGCTCGCCCGCGTCGAGCTGATCGAGCGGCTCGCCGCCCGTCTCGTCGAGCGGCAGCGCGGCCTGCCGTCGGCAGGGAGGGGCCGCCCGTGAATGGCAGGTCCCGCCGGCGTGCCACCGCTCGCCGCGAGCCCGCGTGGACGCGCCTCGACGACGAGGACCTGCTCGACCTGCGCTTCTGCGACCTGCGCCTCAGCATGGCGCGCACGCCGCTCGAGGACAGCGTGCGTCGACTGTACGGCGAGCTCGCGGCGAAGGGCATCCGCTTCCGCCCGCACGTCTGGCTCGCCGAGGAGTGGTTCTCGCCCGATGGCGTGCCCGGCATCGCGATCCCGTTCTACCTCGCCCACCCGCGCCTGATGCGCCTCGAGCGGCGCTTCATGCACGAGGTCGAGGGGGGCAACGGCAAGTGGCTGATGCGCATCCTGCGCCACGAAACCGGCCACGCGATCGACACGGCGTTCGGGCTGCGGCGCCGCAAGTCCTGGCGCGAGGTGTTCGGCAAGGCCTCGCGCCCGTACCCGACCCGCTACTCGCCCCGCCCGGGGAGCCGTCACTACGTGCTGCACCTCGGCCACTGGTATGCGCAGAGCCACCCGACCGAGGATTTCGCCGAGACCTTCGCCGTGTGGCTGCCGCAACGCTCCCGCTGGCGCAGCCAGTACGCGCGCTGGCCGGCACTCGAGAAGCTCGAGTACGTCGACCGCACCATGCGCGAACTCGAGGGCCGCCGTGCCACGAACCTCGACCGCCGCGTCATCGAACCGCTGGCGGAGAACGAGCGGACATTGCGCGAGCATTTCCGTCGCAAGAGCGCCCACTACCAGCTCGACACCACGCGCACGTACGACCGCGCGCTGCTGCGCGTGTTCGTGCCGCGTGCGCAACGACCGCACGGTCGGCTCGCCAGCGTACTGCTGCGCGAAATGCGCCCGCAGCTCAGGCGCCTGCTGGTGCGGCGTGCCCGCATGCACCCCTACATCGTCGATCACGTGATGCGCACGGCGGCGCAGCGCGCCCGCGTCCTCGGGCTCCGGGTCCGGGGCGGGCGGCGCCAGACGCAGCGCGAGGCGCTCGTGCTGCACGAGCGGCTCATGCTGCACATGCTGGTGCGCGACCGGGAGAACTTCGCCCTATGAAGAAGCTGCGTGTGCTCGTGCTGGTCCACGAGACGCTGGTGCCGCCCGAGGACGCGAGCGGCTACACGATGCAGGAAGTGGACGAGTGGCGTACCGAGTACGACGTGACCACGGCGCTCAAGGCCATGGGCCACGAGGTGCGCGTGCTCGGCATGGGCGACAACCTGGCCGAGCTGCGCAGCGTCATCACCGACTGGCAGCCCGACATCTCGTTCAACCTGCTCGAGGAGTTCCAGGGCATCGTCACCTACGACCAGTACGTGGTCGCGTTCCTCGAGCTGATGCGCCAGCCGTACACGGGCTGCAACCCGCGCGGCATGATGATCTCGCGTGACAAGCCGCTGTCGAAGCAGATCCTCGCCTACCACCGCATCCCGACGGCGAAGTTCGCGCTATTGCCGCGCAACCGCCGTTTCCGGGTGCCGGTCAGGCTCAAGTTCCCGCTGTTCGTGAAGTCCGCGACCGAGGACGCATCCCTCGGGATCTCGCAGGCGTCGATCGTGCACGACGCCCACAAGCTCAAGGAGCGCGTCGAGTTCATCCACGAGCAGACCCATTCTGATGCACTCGTCGAGGAGTACATCGAGGGGCGCGAGATCTACATCGGCGTGATCGGCAACGAGCGGCTCACCACCTTGCCGCTGTGGGAGCTCAACTTCGGCACGTTGCCGGAGGTGATGGCCGGCATCGCCACGCGCAAGGTGAAGTGGGACCGCACGTACCAGCGCAAGCACGGCATCGGCACTGGCCCGGCCCGGGACCTGCCGGATGGTTTGCCGCCGCGCGTCGCCCAGCTCGCGCGCCGCATCTACCGGGCGCTGTTCCTGAGCGGGTACGCGCGCATCGACCTGCGCCTGCGCCCGGACGGCAGCGTGGTCGTGCTGGAGGCCAACGCGAACCCGAACCTCGCGCAGATCGAGGACCTGGCGACCTCCGCCCTGTCGAGCGGGGTCGGCTACGACCAGTTGCTCGACCGCATCCTGCGCTTCGGGCTCACCTACGAGGCGGCCTGGCGACAGGCCTGAGTGCGCTGCTCAGGCGTGCTGGACGGGCCGACCCTCGAAGGCGATCTCGTGTGAGGCGCCGCGGAGCCACTCCTGCAGGAAAGGGTCGGCGAGTGCATAGTCGCGGTAATGCGCGGCCGTCGCCGACAGGCGTGCGCCGTAGGTCGCGAAGCGCAGCACCACGGGCGCGTACATCGCATCGGCGATCGTGTAGCGCTCCCCGAACAACCAGGGACCCTGCTTGCCGTGCCGTGCGCGGCAGTCGCTCCAGAGGGCGTCGATGCGTTCGACGTCGGCGATGACCTGCGCGGTGGGCGGCACGTCGACGCCACGGCTCGTCGCCTGCATCGACCACGTGCTGCGCAGCGCCTGGAAGCCCGAGTGCATCTCGGCGCTGATCGAGCGCGCGATCGCGCGGAGCCTGCGGTCGTCGGGCCAGCCGGCACCGCCGGCGAGTTCGCTCGCGTACTCGCAGATGGCGATCGAGTCCCAGATCCGCAGGTCGCCGTCGAGCAGCACCGGCACCCGTCCGGTCGGCGACCAGCGCCCGACCTCCTGGGAAAAGCGCGGCGTGTCCAGCGGAAGCCGAACTTCTTCGAATGGCAGGTCGAGATGGCGCAGCAGGATCCAGGGACGCAGGGACCACGACGAAAGCTGCTTGTCGCCGATGACGAGGATGAGCATGGGACGAGCCTCCATTTGCGCGCCGGTCACGCCTCCCGCTAGTCTCGCGGCATCGAGGTCCGACAGGCAACAGGAATCATGTGCAGTACCTTCGTGTTCCGTCAGCGCCTTCCGCGGCCGCTGCTGATCGCATTTGTCGCCGCCCTGTGGCTGGCGGCCGTTCCCGCCTTTGCGCAGCAGGTCCGGGCGCCCGCGGCCGTCGCGCCGCCGGCCAGCGAGTCGGAGCCCGTGGTTCTCACCGTTGCCAACCGGCCGATCTTCACGCTGCGAGCCGATGCCTTCGGGCGTCCTCCACGGGATCGAGCGGCGACCATCCAGACGATGATCGGCGCACTGGTGGAGCGCGGCGGGCCGCTCGAGGTGACCACCGCAGAAACCGGCGAGGGCGTCGTCGTAATGGTGGACGGATCGACGCTGTTCCGCGTGCTGAACGGCGACGTCAATCCCGAAGCCGGCGAGACGCCGCAGGGCGTTGCCGCGCAAGCGGTCAGCAGCCTGAAGGTGGCCTTGCACGAATTGCGTGAGGCCCGCGACGCGCGCGCGCTGCTGCCTGCCGTGTTGCATTCGCTCGCCGCGACGGCCATCGCCGTGGTCGTGCTGTGGCTGGCATGGCGCGCCTACCGATGGCTCCTGGCGAAGCTGCGCGCGGTGATCCGCCGACGCGTCGAACACGTCGTCCCGAAGTGGGGCCGCTCGATTCTCGGGCCCGCGGCCGTCGAGCGCGCGCTCGTGGCGCCGGTGCGCATCGGTTTCGCGCTGATCGCGTTCCTGGTCGTCTACGAGTGGCTCGCGTTCGTGCTCGGCCAGTTCCCGTACACGCGACCGTGGGGCGAGGCGCTGTTCGCGAACCTGGCCAGCGCCGTGGGCGAGCTGGCGCGCGGCATCGCACAGGCGCTGCCGGGACTGTTCTTCGTCGTGGCGATCTTCTACCTGACCCGGCTCGTGGCGCGTGCGGTCCGCTCGTTCTTCACGGGGGTGGAGGAGGGCCGGATCCAGCTGCAATGGGTCGACGAGACCACGGCGCGCCCGACCGCGCGACTGATCAACGCCGTCGTCTGGCTGTTCGGCTTCGTCGCGGCGTATCCCTACATCCCGGGCAGCGACAGCGAGGCGTTCAAGGGCATCGGCGTGTTCGTCGGCCTGATGGTGTCGATCGGGTCGTCGGGCATCGTCAACCAGGCGGTGAGCGGCCTGATGCTGATGTACACGCGCGCGCTACGCCCGGGCGAGTTCGTGCAGATCGGCGAGACGGAAGGCGTCGTGCGCGCCGTGGGGTTCGTGAACACGCGCATCGAGACGCTGCGCCACGAGGAGATCAGCATCCCGAACGCGGTGATCGCGAGCACGGTGACCCGCAACTACTCGCGCCTCGCCGGCGACGGCGGCGTGCGGGTGCCGACCAAGGTCACCATCGGCTACGACGCGCCGTGGCGGCAGGTGCGGGCGCTGCTGCTGATGGCGGCCGAGCGCACGCAAAGCATTGCGCGGACGCCGGAGCCGCGCGTGCTGCAGACGGCGCTGCAGGACTTCTACGTGGAATACACGCTGCTCGTCACGGTGGCGGACCCGACCCGGCGGCTGGTCGTGCTCGACGAACTGCACGCCCACATCCAGGACGTTTTCAACGAGCACGGCGTACAGATCATGTCGCCCAACTACGAGGCGGATCCCGAGCGGCCCAAGATGGTGGCGCCCGAGGACTGGTACAGGGCGCCGGCGCGGCGCTGACGGTGCCGCCAGGGCGGGCTTCGGTTCAGAGCGTCCGGCCGATGTTCTGGACGTGGTTGCGCTCGAAGGCGCTCTGGCAGTCGAAGCAGCGGCTGGCGAACGGCGTGGCCCGCAGGCGCTCGATCTCGATCGGGCTGCCGCACGCGTCGCAGATGCCGTAGGTGCCGTCGCCCATGTGCAGGAACGCGGCGTCGATCAGGCGCAGTTCCTGCAGGTCGCGGTCGATCTCGGCCAGGTTCACGTCCACCATGAGGTCGGCGAACGAGTCATCCTCCAGGTCGCGCACCTGGTCGGCGATCATCGTGTACTGCTCGTCGTCGCTCTTGCGGAGCGTCTGGCGGATTTCCTCGCGCAACTGACGCGCGCGGTCCTTGAGGATCGTCCGTAATTCTTCGAGTTGCCTTGGGTCCAGCGTTTTTTTCATGGCGGGCTCCGTGCGCCCGGGCCGCCATCGGCCGTGCGGGCTCAGCCGAAGCATTGACCTGCAGATGCCCTGCACCAATAAGGGAATCGCGCAAAAATCGGCAAGCTGCGTAGTGGGTGTCATAATGTGGACACGGATTCTTGGGAAAGTCGCGGCCGGGAGCGGCCGCGCACAACGAGGAGGCGTACATGGAGGAGACCCGCAAGCCGGCTCGCAAGCCACGCGCTGCCGCGCCACCCAAACCAGCCACCAGGACGGCGGTGCCCACCGGCAAGACCTCGGTCCGAAAGCCCGCCGCCCGGGTAAGCCCGGCGGTCGCCAAGCCGCCTGCGGCCGAGCGCGAGGAAATGATTCGGACCGCGGCTTATTACCGCGCAGAGCGTCGCGGCTTCACGCCCGGTTACGAATGGGAGGACTGGCTGGCCGCCGAAGCCGAAGTGACCACGCCGGCCGGCCCTCAGCCGGCGCCGAAGCCGCGCAAGGCATCGGCGCGCAAGCCCAAGGCGGGGTGACTGCGAAGGGCGACGGGGCCGCTCAATCGGGCGAGAGGGCCGCGCCTTTCGGGAGCAGGGCGTCCCCGTAGCCGAGGTCGTGCAGGCTCCGCAGCCGCATCGGATAGAGGATACCGTCGAGGTGGTCCACCTCGTGCTGCTCCACCCGGCCATGGAACCCCTCGACGCTCCGGTCGATCGGCAACCCGTTCGCGTCGCAACCCCGGTCGCGCAACCGGCGGTGCCGGGGCACCCGGCCGCAACACCTCGCGGATCGCCACGGCCGGTCCTCAGCCCGAGTCCGGCAGCCCGTCGAGGATCGTGACGAAGAACGTCCCCTTACCCTCGCGCAGCGTCTTCGCCTCGGCGTACTCGGGCGAGTCCCAGAAGGCGCGGGCCGCTTCCCGCGACGGGAATCGCGCCAGCACGATGCTGCGATTCTCGGCCGGCCCTTCGGCCACCTCGACGAGGGGCGCGGGCACCAAGGCGAGGTACTCGCCGCCGTACTTGCGGTAGATGGGCGGCAATGCCGCGCTGTAGGCCTTGAAGCCTTCGCGGTCGGTGACCTGGCCTTGCACCAGGAGATAGGCGGGGCGATGGCCGCCGCTGCCGGTCGTGCTCATTGGGGTGGCTCCTCGTTCCGGGCCTGCAAGGTTAGGCCAACTCCGCGGGTTGACAAGCTCCCGGGGCGGGCGTAGCTAGGTCGGCCTGACTTCGAACGGGGGTCGCCGACGGCGGGTTGAACGGCATGGATAACGGCCTCAAGTGCTGGAAGTGCGGCGCGTCGCTCGCGGACTACACGCTCCCGCTGCGACGTCTCGAGGAGTGCCGCGCATGCGGCGCCGAGTTGCACGTCTGCCGCATGTGCCAGTTCTACGACACTTCGAAGGCGAAGCACTGCCAGGAGCCGATCGCCGACGAAGTGAAGGACAAGATCCACGCGAATTTCTGCGACTATTTCCGTCCCACGCCCACCGCCTGGCGGCCCGAACAACTGTCGGCGGCCGAACAAGCGAAGGCCCAGCTCGAGGCCCTGTTCGGCAAGAAGTGACGCCGGCGGCGCGCTCACGATCCTGAGGAGTCCAGTCGGATGCAGACCCGTCGAGTCTTCCTGCCCGCCGTCGCGGCCGCACTCGCGTTCTCGATGTCCTCGTCGGCCCCGGCGGCCGAGGCTCCCGGCGCAGGACCGTTGGCGCCCGTGCGGCCCGGGATCTACGCGCCGGTCACGCTCACCGCCGACCTCGCGAAGCTCAGCGCGAAGGAGCGGGAGATGGCGAGCCTGTTCATCGACGCGTCGGCCATCGTGGACGACCTGTTCTGGCAACAGGCGTATCCGGGCGACCGCGCGAAGTTGCTCGCCGGCATCACCGACCCGGCCACGCGCCGCTTCGTCGAGGTCAACTACGGGCCGTGGGACCGGCTCGCCGGCAACGCACCGTTCGTGGCGGGCGTCGGTCCGAAGCCCGAGGGGGCGGGTTTCTATCCGCTCGACATGACGCGCGAGGAATTCGAGCGCACCGACCTGCCGGGCAGCCGCAGCGAATACACCGTGCTCGCGCGCGACGCCCAGGGCGGGCTGCGGGTCGTGCCTTACTCGAAGCACTACGGCGCCGAGCTCGAGCGCGCTGCGGCGCTGCTCGAGCGTGCCGCCGGCCTCGCCGACGATCCGGGCCTGCGCAAGTACCTCGGGCTGCGCGCCCGGGCGCTGCGCACCGACGAGTACCGCGCGAGCGACATGGCCTGGCTCGACATGAAGGACAACCGGCTCGATCTCGTCATCGGCCCGATCGAGACCTACGAGGACAAGCTGTTCGGCTACAAGGCCGCATTCGAGGCCTACGTGCTCGTGAAGGACATGGAGTGGAGCAAGCGCCTCGCTAAGTACGCGCAAATGCTGCCGGCGCTGCAGCGCGGCCTGCCGGTGCCCGAGGCCTACAAGGCCGAGATGCCCGGCACCGACTCCGACCTCAACGCCTACGACGTGATCTACTACGCCGGCGACTGCAACGCGGGGTCGAAGACCATCGCGATCAACCTGCCGAACGACGAGCAGGTGCAGCTCGCCAAGGGCACGCGGCGCCTGCAGCTCAAGAACGCCATGCGTGCCAAGTTCGACGCCATCATGGTGCCGATCGCGGGCGAGCTGATCGCCCCCGA
>Ga0114938_1000966_pt1 | contig 20723 bp, 19 predicted proteins | sample AshMeaBigSpring_FD_88675 | JGI IMG/M metagenome (GOLD analysis project Ga0114938, IMG submission 88675) | Groundwater microbial communities from Big Spring, Nevada to study Microbial Dark Matter (Phase II) - Ash Meadows Big Spring | ecosystem: Environmental > Aquatic > Deep subsurface >...
CCCTTGAAATCGGGGATCAGCACTTCTATGTCGCAGTCAGGGAGCCGACCCCGGATTTCTTCGACGGTGCGGGCGAAGATGGCGGCGCCGCCATCTTCCAGATCATCTCGGTTGACCGAGGTGAGTACCGCATGAGCCAACCCCATCCGCGCCACCGCCTCGGCGGCTCTGACTGGCTCGTCTTGGTCAACCGTTCCTGGACGTCCGGTCTTGACGTTGCAGAAGCCGCAGGCCCGGGTGCACACGTCACCCAACAACATCAGAGTGGCGGTGCGGGCGCCCCAGCACTCGTAGATGTTGGGACAACCTGCCTCCTCGCACACTGTGTTCAACTCGAGCCCGCGCAGCAGACCCTTGAGCTCTCGGTAGCCGTCGCCCATGCGCGCCTTGACACGCATCCACTCGGGTCGGGGCGGTTCGCTAGGAAGCAGTCCATTGACCGCAACCGGAACGCTCCGTTCGGAAGAGAACGCTCCGGATCCCAGCAGACGATCGACGTCATAGGGTTTGCCACTGCCGCGGGTGAAGGCGGCCCGCTGCTCCTCCACCTCCTGGTATCTCAACCCATCAGAAAAGTGCGGAACCAGCGCCTCCACCATCTCCTCCAGGGTTATGTGACGTTGGGTGATGGCTTGCACAGAAGTCACCGGGCGGTCCAACCCGCAGGGGTGGATGTTGGCGAAAAACGAGAGGTCGGTGGCTACATTGAGGGCGAAGCCGTGCATAGTGACGCCGTTGGTGTTCTTAACCCCAATCGCGGCCACTTTGCCCTGCGCGGTCCACACTCCCGAAAGCCCCGGTTCAGCCCATGCCTCCACCCCGAAGTGGGCGAGGGTGCTGATCAACACTCGCTCCAACCGGCGCACATAGGCAACCACGTCTGGGTTGTCGCCGAGAAAGAGGATGGGATAGCCAACCAGCTGGCCGGGCCCATGGAAAGTGATGTCCCCCCCCCGATCCACCTCGAACAACTCGGCTCCCAGCTCAGCCAGCCGATCCCGAGAAACCAACAGATGGGAGCCGTCACCGTTGCGCCCGATGGTGTAAACCGGGGGGTGTTCCAACAAGAGCAGGTAGTCGTCGCGGCTACGACCCTCACGGCGTCCCTGGTGTAGCGCCCGTTGCAAGTCCCATGCCTCGGCGTAGGGCAGACGCCCCAGCCAGCGCACTCGCAGCATCAGGTGAGCTCCTGGGCCCAGTCCCAGCTTTCGAGGTTGTGGCGGATCCGGTCGAGAAACAAAACTGCGGTGGAACCATCAAACGCTCGGTGATCCCAACTCAGACCCAGATAGCCGACCGCTCGGATGGCGATGGAATCATTGCCGTGCTCGTCCGTGACTACCTTCGGACGCTTGGCGACGGTGTCAGTGGAAAGGATGGCGGTGTTGGGGACGTTGATGATGGGAGCGCTCATGAACGAGCCGAACGGTCCCGGGTTGGTGATGGTGAAAGTGCTGCTGGCAATGTCGTCTGGATCCAGCTTTCCGCTTCTCGCCTTGTCCGCCAGGCGGCGGATCTCTCTGGCCAAGCCAACCACCCGCAGGCCGTCTGCCCCCCGCACCGTGAGGACCACCAATCCTTTCTGATCGAGGTCGGCCGCGATCCCGAGATTGGCCACTCGGTGGAACACCGCCTTGGCCTGCTCTGGGTAGATGGAGCTGTTGACTACCGGGAAGGCAGCCAAGGCGTCGACGCTGGCACGGGCGATGAACGGGAGGTAGGTGAGCGAGAAACCCTCCCGCTGTTTGAAGGCCGGACCCTGGGCCCGGCGCACTCGCTCCACCCCCTCGAAATCCACTTCCACCGAGGTCCACACGTGGGCGGCGGTCTGGCGAGCCCGCAGCATGTTCTGGGCGACCCGTTGCCGGAGACGGTCGAGCTCGATAACCTCGTCCCCCGGCAAGAGGATCACGCCCTCTGGCGCAGCGGTCGGCTTGGGTGCCGCGGTGCCAACCGGGCCCGGTGCGGTTGCAGCGCTGGCAGCCATTGCGGGAACCGCCGCCTCAGTCGGGATAGGCATTGGGGCCGGGCTGGGAACCGCTCGCAGATAGCCTTCCATGTCGCGACGGGTAATCCGGCCTCCGCTTCCGGTTCCCGTCACCGCGGTGAGATCGACTCCGCTGCGGCGGGCGAGCTGGCGTACAACCGGGGACAGCACCTGGCGCATACCGGTACCGGGACCGCCCCTGGCTCCCAATGGCTGCGAGGAGTCAGTAGCTGAAGCGGGGGGAGTAACCAAGACGGCAGCCGGAACCGGAGCGGGAGATGGAGGCGTAGACACTGGAGCAGGCATCGCCGCCGCCGGCGGGGCCGCGGCCGGCGGTGTCGGGGGGGGGATAATAGCCGTGGTTGGTGGTGCTGGTGGTGGCGGCGGCGCAGCAGTGACAGCCGCCGCGGTAGCCGCGCTGGCGGTTCCGGCAGCCGAGGTTCCCCCGGCTTCCCCGATCACAACCAGCGGGGTCCCCACCTTGACCGTCGCGCCCTCGGCTACCAGGATCTCGAGCACGGTCCCGGTAGTTGGAGAAGGTATCTCGGTGTCGACCTTGTCGGTGGAGATCTCGGCCAACACTTCGTCTTCTTTGATCAGCTCGCCGGCCCGCTTGTGCCATTTGAGGATGGTCCCTTCCGTCACCGTTTCCCCTAACTGGGGCATTTGCACCGTGGTTGCCATCGTGTTCCTTTCCTAGGTCGCTGTCAGTTTTTGCACCGCCGCCACCACGTCGGCTGACTGCGGAACGAAGGCGTCTTCCAGCACCGACGCGTACGGTACATGGGTTTGGGGAGGGGTCACTCTCAACACCGGCGCGTCGAGATCCCAGAAAAGCTCGTCAGCCACCCGGGCCGCAATCTCAGAAGCCACCGAAGCAAACGGCACGTCCTCTTGCAGTACTACCAGCCGGGAGGTCTTGTGCACTGATCCAAACACCGTTTCCCAATCGAGTGGAACCACACTCTGGAGGTCGACCACTTCTACTGAGATATTGGCTGTGGCCAGTTCATCGGCAGCCGCCAGCGCGGTATGCACCATCGCCGACCAGGCAACGATGGTCAAGTCTTCGCCGGATCTGGCAACGCGGGCAACCCCGAGTGGCACCTCGTAATCGCCGGTGGGGATGGCTTCCTTGAGGCTGCGGTAAAGCTTCTTGTGCTCGAGGAAAACCACTGGGTTGGGGTCGCGGATGGCAGCCAGCAGCAGACCCTTGGCATTGAAGGGGCTGGAGGGGACCACCACCTTGAGGCCGGCGTGGTGGGCAAGCAGACCTTCCGGGGAGATGGAATGGAAGGGACCCGCCCGCAGTCCACCTCCGGAGGGGCCCCGCACCACCATCCCGATCGGCTTGCCGCCCTTCCAGTGGTACTTGGCCGCCTCGGTGGTGAGCTGATCGAGGGCGGGGTAAATGAAATCGGTGTACTGCAGCTCTGCCACCGGGACCTGGCCGGCCAGGGCAGCCCCCACCGCGCCGCCAACGATGCCGATCTCGGCGATCGGCGTGTCAATCACGCGGCGAGGCCCGAAGCGTTCAATCAGTCCCTTGGTGACCTTAAAGGCTCCTCCGAACTCTCCGACGTCTTCACCCATCACAAACACTCGCTCATCGCGCTCCATTTCGTCTGCCAGGGCCTCGGTGATGGCATCCAGGTAGGTGATCGGCTCGACCCGAGGCTGGCTGGGCCCCGGGGTTGGTGCGGATTCACGCACCGCAAACAGTCCCGTAGCAACTGTCTCGGGCGAAGGGTCGGGTTGGGTTGGCACCCAAGCCAGCAGATCCTTGATGCGCCCATTGATCCGCTCGGTGAACGCCTGGCGGTTCTCCTCGGTCAACAAACCGCCGGTCATCAGGAACTGCTCGAAGCGAGGGATGGGGTCGCGCTCCATCCAGTAGGCCCGGAAGTCCGGCTTCACGTAGTCGGCAGGGTCGTGGCCGGCGTGACCGAAATGGCGGAACGTCACCGCCTCGATCAGCGAGGGACCGCCGCCTTGGCGGGCCCGCTCCACCGCCTCCTTGGCCGCCGAGTACACCGCCAACACATCGTTGCCGTCGACTGAGATTCCCGGGATCCCGTACCCAGTCGCCCGCTTGGAGACATCGCCGGTGCGGAACGCGACTTGATTGGGGGTGGAGTATGCGAACTGGTTGTTCTGGACCGAGAACACGATCGGCAGATCGAGCACCGCCGCCATGTTGACTGACTCGTGCCAGGTGCCGGTAGCGGTTGCTCCCTCTCCGCAGTTGGCGAGGGCTACCCGCTCCTCATTCCGCTGATGAAACGCCAGTGCCCAGCCCATTGCAACCGGGTAGGCGTCGGGAAGCGGAGAAACCACCATCAGGGTGCCCTTGTCGACGACTCCGAAATGAGTGTTGCCGTCGCGTCCCTGGGTGGGGCCGGCTGCTTTGCCGTAGAAGTTGAGCAGGGTTTCTTCCAGCGTCACTCCCCGGGTGAGCTGCATGACGATGTCGCGGTGCGTGCAGCCAAGAATGTCCCCGTCCTCCAGCGCAAAGGCGAGTCCGACCATGGCCGCTTCCTGACCAACGCCGGGGTACACCGCGCCGGGGAGCCGACCCGCTCGGTACATCGCGAGCAAGCGGCTCTCGAGCAGACGCCCGGTGAGCATGATCTCGTACATCTGGAGTAGCTGGCTCTCGCTCAGCTCGGAGGCGGGGCCTTTGGCTTCGATCAATGCAAACTCTTTCCGGCCAAAGCCAGCAGCGTCTCTCCGACTGCTTCAGCCAAGGTTGGGTGGGCGTGCACAAAAGCGGCTGCATCTGAGGGGAGCGCCTCCCAGCCGACTGCGTACATCAGCTCGTGGATCAACTCGCCGGCGTCGGGACCAACGATCGACGCTCCCAGGATGGGTCCGCCCTTTTCCGAAACCACTTTCACGATTCCTTGGTTGTCGCCCCGGATGATGGCCCGCGCCACTCCGTTCATGAGATGAGACGCGGTCTCCACCTGGTAGCCAGCTTGGCGGGCCTTTTCCTCGGTGCGACCGACCGAGGCGAACTCGGGATGGGTGTAAACAACCAGCGGAATCGCCCAGAAGTTCACCGGAGCCGGCTTGCCGGTTGCGATGTGAGTGATGGCAGACATCCCTTCTGCGAACCCGGCGTGAGCCAGCTGCGGCCCTCCCGCCACAATGTCTCCCACCGCGTAGATTCCCGGATGGGCGGTCTGCATCGTTTCCATGTCGACTTTCAGGTAACCCCGCTCTACCTCGACCTTGGTTGTTTCCAAACCTATACCATCGGTGCGGGGGCCGCGTCCAACCGCCACCAGCACCACTTCGACCTCCACCGACTCCGAACCAAAAGGCACCACCACCGAGCCGTTAGCGAACCGGGGTGCTCCTACGATTACTCCGGTTCGGACCTTGACTCCCCGCTTGGTGAGACCCCGCTCCAAAGCCTTGGCCGCCTCCGGCTCACTGCCAGGTACCAGACTGGAGACCAGCTCGAGCAGATGCACCTCGCTTCCCAAGTCGGCCAGCAGGGAGGCAAACTCGCAACCGATCGCCCCCGCCCCGATGATCGCCACCCGGGCCGGTCTAGCTGGCCAGTCGAGGGCATGGTCGGAGGAAACAATCAGGGAGCCGTCGAAGTCGTAACCGGGGATCGAGCGAGGCGCCGACCCGGTGGCAACGATCACAGTGCGCCCTTCCAACACCCGATCGCCGACGACTACCCGGTTGCCCCCGTCGAGCCGGCCCACACCGGTCACCACCTCGACCTTGCGCTGCTTGAGGAGGCCGGCCAGGCCTTTGTGGAGCTGATCGACGACGGTTTGTTTGCGAGCGAGGCCCTTCTGCCAGTTGAATTGGGGGGGGGAGGTCTCCACTCCGAAACTGCCGGCGGCGGCCACGGTTGCGAACACTCCGGCCGCCTCCAACCAACTCTTGGCCGGGATGCAACCCCGATGCAGGCAGGTCCCCCCCACTTTGTCCGCTTCGACCAGGGCAACGTTGAGCCCAAAGTTGTGGGCGAAAAGAGCAGCCGCGTAGCCGCCTGGCCCACCTCCCAGAATCACGACATCGTGCACCCGGTCGAGAATAGCTAGGTGGACCACTCGGCCACCGCGTCTGGCCGGACCAGGCCCCAGCTTCCCCTGCCTGCCCTAACCTCAACCCTTCGTGCCGACCCGCCTACTCATCCTGGCTGCCCTTGTCACTGCCCTGGTCATCCTGGTGGCGGTAACGCTGTGGTTTACTGTCGCGTTCGGGCGTTAGCAGCACCAGCGTCGAGCCACATGAACCGAGGGGCGGGTTGCCCCGCCCCTCGGTGATGCTGTCTGTTTTGCTTGGCTAGGGCGTGACCAACGGCGCCTGCTCGAAGTTGCGCTTCGAGAAAAGCAGGACTGCATGCGCCGCCGCGTCAGACATCTGGTCGAGCCCGGTCAGGCTGACATTGGCGTAAGTGTCACAGGCTAGGTGGTAGCAGGGGTCGTACTGCTGACCGGCAGTGCCTCCGTAGGTGGCGGCCTCTGCTGCGGTCTTGGCACCCTCGGCCCCCGTGAACAGGCCTCCAGCAGGGATCCCGACCGCAATGAAGCGGCCATAGTCGGAGCGGCCACTGAAGGCAGTTGGTGCGCTAGCAAGACCCATCTCGTCAAAGTACTCGACGAACACCTGCTCGATCAGCGCCGAACCGGGAGGCCCGGCGGCGACGCCAGGGCCAACCGGAAACGCCGAGTTGTCGCCGTCGTACACAAAGCGCACGAAGTTGGGCGAGCCGACCATGTCGAAGTTGAGCATGAGTTCGATCCGGTCGCGCTCAGCCTGGGTCAGGCTGTTGACGTAGTAGGTGGACCCGATCAGCCCGAACTCTTCAGCGCCGTACCACATGAAACGAAGCTGATTGCGGGGCGTCCGACCCTGGGATGCGTAGGTCTCGGCTATCTCCAAGATGGTGGCTGACCCGCTCCCATTGTCGTTGATCCCAGCACCCCTGGTCACACTGTCAAGGTGAGCGCCAACCACCACCACGTGATTGGAATCGCCTGTCGGGGTTTCCGCGATCACGTTGCGGGTGGTGCGGACCTCGGCCAGGGTGTCTGTCCGCAACCGAGCCGTGATCCCAGTGGGTCCGTTGGTGACTCCGTTGGCAAGCGCCTGGCCAAGGGCGAAGGTGGTACCCACCGATGGCCCCGAAACTGGGGGCGGGCTGAGTGTCCCGAAGATCACAGCGGTCCGACCGGGCTGTCCCTCGTTGAATATGATGATGCCAGAGGCACCGGCCGTGAAGGCATTTGTGGTCTTAGTCCGGAAGGTGCAGGTGCCCCTTTGGGTCAAAGCGATATGGCCTGCAGTAAAACCGCTGAAGTCGGCGGCCTCGCACCCGCTGGTGGAAGTGTTGGGTACTGGCCCAGGAGGGAGTACCAGATCGACCGCGGTGACCGGGGCGGTGGTGTCGCCGCTTCCGGAATATGACATAGTTCCGAAGTCGATCCCGTCGACGTAGCTTGCGGCCGGAGCGGTGATCCGCTGAAGAACCGGCGGGGTCTTGTCCCCAACGAAAAGGAACTCGAACTCCTGGTAGCTGACGTTGTAGCCAGCAGCCACCATCTTGTCATGGACATATTCGGCGGAGGCGTCGAAGCCATCGGCTCCCGCCACCCGGCTGCCTCCGTTGGTATCCGCGATCGCTTGTAAGGCGGCCTGGTGCTCCCTGATCCCAGCCACGGTGACGCCTTTTCTGAACCCCTGAGATTCCTGAGTTGGAAAAGTGCCTGGGCTGGCCGCCACCAACGAGAAGGCGATCAGCACCAGCAAGAGTCGTTTCGACATGGTTACTCATTACTAACGAACGGTCGACGACGCACCCTAGCGGTTCACGACCACAGACCGCAACTATTCACTACTCGCCATGCACAATATCTGGGATGGCCCGATTATCAGAAGATTCCGCCTAGATCCTTCCGAAATACCCAATATCAGAACCATGCCGAAGCTAGTGGCCCGCAGCTGGAAGCCCCCTGGTCAACGTGCTCGATTCTACGAGGCATTCGTCCCGGACCCGATCGCGGACCTGAGCGTCTCACTATCCGGTCGGGTCCAGCAGCTGGCCGAACGGGCGGCCATTGAAATGGCTCGGGTTGACGCAAGCATGCCGGTGGCATGGCAACCCATCGCCCGCCTGCTCCTGCGCGCCGAAGGCCTCGCCTCGTCCGACATCGAGGGCTTGCGGGTCACTCCCCGCCTGCTCTTGGAGGCGGCCGAGACGGCAACCGAGGGGACCGCCCGCTGGGTGCTCGGCAATCTGGAAGCACTCGACTTCGCCCTCACCACCACAGATCGGGACCTCAGCATCTCCGCCGTCCTGGAGTGGCATCGCCGGCTCATGATCCAATCCCCGCGACCGGACCAGTATGTCGGAAAGATGCGAGCCGAGCAAGGTTGGATAGGCGGCAGCTCACCGCTCGATGCCGCATACGTCCCGCCACCAGCTGGGTACGTTCCGGACCTGATGGATGATCTGGTGGGCTTCTGCAACCGGACAGACCTGCCTGCGGTCGTGCAGGCGGCAATCGCCCACGCCCAATTCGAAGCTGTTCACCCGTTCGGTGATGGCAACGGGCGAACGGGGAGAATCCTGGTCGATTGGATTCTCAGACGCCGTCGAGTGGTTGAGCGGGCGATACCGCCAATCAGTCCGGTGATTGCCCGCCGGGTTGACGACTACATCGTTGGGCTCTACAGGTATCGGGAAGCTGATTTCGAGCTGTGGATCGGTTGGTTCGCTCAGGTGTGTCTTGAGGCAGCCGGTTTGGTCGCCGAGCTAATCAGTGAAGTCGAAGCCCTTGTCGAGGGATGGGTGGGACGCTTGGCCAACACCCGATCAGATGCCACCGCCCGCAAGCTGCTTGGGGTTCTGGCGGGAACGCCCCTGATTGATGCTGGCGCCGCCGCGCTGGCGGTGGGGGTCTCCCGGCGAGCGGCGTTGGCAGCGCTCAGTCACTTGGAATCGGTTGGAATCGTCGAGGGGATAGTGCTCGCCGCATCCACTCCCGGCCGTCCCAGAAGGCGCTGGCTGGCGACCGAGGTCCTCGAACTGCTCAGTCGGTGAATTTGGTGCCACCGCTGATTTCACCGGACTCGATCCACTGCTTGGAGTTGGGTGAAGCCACCAGCCAAGCCGTCGCAGCCCCCCAACAAACCCCTGAACCACCGAGCAGGGCGCGCAGGGCGGTGCCGAACAGTTCGTTGTCGGCGGCAATTTGTTATCTGGCCCCCAAAGTACGAACTCAATTGATCCTGCTACAAGGACCCGCGCCGCGCCACCCATTCAGTCGGCTGATGGGTAACTGCGGCGATCCGATCGAAGTCCTGGTCGTAGTGCCACACAATGGCATCGCCCGACTCGGCGGCGGCAGCAACGATCAGGTCGGCGAACTTGACGCTGCGATGATGAAGCGCTCCCCTAAATGCGAGCCTTTGCTGGATATCGAGAGCGCGGTCGAACTCAGCGCTTCCGCAGGGGAGTTGGTGCAGGGCCATGAGTTCAGCCGCCAGCCGCTCGTAGTCCTTTCCGGAACGGGCGCTGTAAAGAATCTCAAGGCGAATTTGTGCGCATGTCGCCAGAGAATCTTCAGCAAGGCGCGTCTCCCAAAGCCGAGTGACCTCTGGATGCTGTGATCGATGCCACGCGCTTGTGTCGGCCAGGTAGACCGTCACCGCTCCCACCGACGACTAGCTCGCAATACCTCGTCACCTCGGTCGATGCCCTTACCACCTCGAATTCGATCGGCCAGTCGCCGGCGGAGGTCTGCTCGCAGGACCTCATCGAAGGCACGCTCGATGGTGTCTTTCACCCCGGATGTGTGGAGAACCCGCTGCACCCGCTTGAGCCGGTCATCGTCCAATTCAATCGATGTGCGTCGCATGAGACAACTATAGCATATAGCGGTAAAGTCGGAGTATATAGGAGGTTCTCCCGAAGGTATGCAGGATGGCCGGCCTCCGGCTCAACTCAGCTAGATTCAGCTGAATCCATTTACCAAGAACCGGTATCGTTCTCGGACTGTGCACATCCGAACCTCGGACGGCGTGCTACTCGAGGCCAGGTGGGATTCCAGACCAAATCCGCAGCGGGTGGTGGTCCTCTGCCACCCCAACCCGGCCCAAGCCGGCAGTATGGCGGCCCCGCTCATGCGCCTGCTTGCCTCCCACCTCGCCGGCATGGGTTGGGCGGTGCTGCGCTTCAACTTCCGCGGAGTTGGCGAGTCCACGGGTGTCTCCGGACAGGGCGAGCGGGAGGTGGACGACGTCGCCGGCGCGGTGACGGCAGCCCGTACCGCCCACCCGGATCTTCCGCTGGGGATTGCCGGCTGGTCGTTCGGAGCGATGGTCGCCTTGCGCTGGTTGGCTCGAGACCGGGTTCCGCTTCCCTATGTCGGGATCGCGATGCCGGTTGGTGAGATGGCGCTCCCGGGAGTAGACGGCCTCCCGGTTGCACCCAGACGCTTCATCGTCGGCGCCCGCGACCGCCAGTTGTCAGTCGAGGCCCTGCGCACCTACGTTGAAGCTATCGGAGCCGAGCTGGTGGTGCTCCCAGGCAGCGATCATTTCTTCCTGCTCCGCGATGAGCGGTTGGCACGAGTAGTGGCTGAGGGTCTTATGGGGGGGTAGGCTTTCCGACCCATGACCACCCACGCCTCAGTCCAAGCCTGGCTCGACCGCTATCTGGAGGCCTGGCGCAGCTATGACCCTGCCGCCATCGGAGACCTGTTCAGCGTCGACGCCACCTACGCCTTCCACCCTCTCGACGAACCAACTCGGGGACGGGACGCGATTGTGGCGGCGTGGGTGGAGTCACCGGATGCGGCGGGATCCTGGCAGGCCGAGTATCGGCCGCTCATCGTGGAGGGCGACACCGCGGTGGCAGAGGGTTGGACCAAGTACTCCGGGAACGGGGTCCCCACCCGTGAGTTCGCCAACCACTTCGTGATGCGTTTCGACAACGACGGACGCTGCACCACTTTCACCGAGTGGTACATGCAACCCAGGGGAACACCCGCCGGGGGATAGACGAAACCCAGGGTTGCTAGCTACCGCCATGGTACAAAAACGTTCAAGGGTTCGGGATGCGGTTCGGAATGCGACAACTGTCGTCGTTTTTGGCACCAATTTCGGAGCATGGAATGCGACAACTGTCGTCGTTTTTGGCACCAATTTCGGAGGAAAAAAGAGGGAGCCGGTTCATCCCGACTCCTCACCCTCGTCCCACTCCGCCCAGTCCTCCCACTCGGCCATCTCGCCTGGGTCGGGTTGCTCGGCCAGCAGCTCGGGTTCTTCGTCCTGGGAATGCTCGAGGTGCTCGATGATGGCGCCGCCATCACTGGCCTGGTTGAGAGTGAAAGCCAAGAAACCCATCCGACGGTACTCGGCGCCATCAGGAATCCAGGCCACCGCCACCGGCTCGGTTCCCAACTCGCCCCTCGTCAACACCAGCGCCGGCTGCGCCAACAGCATGTCGGCCAACGACTGCACCAGCCCCTGCGGACCCGAGGCACCCAGGAACCCAGATGTCACTTCATCGTCGAACAACTCGGAGATGCCGTCGAGATCACGAGCGTTGAAATAGTCGATGAACTCGTCGATGCAGGCCTCCGCCGCCTCTTCTGAGCTGGGGACCTCCGAGTGTTCGCTCATCTCTCCCCCAGCCTACGCCGACTCTCGGGGGTGCCCCCCGAGTGAACTAGATCCGGGCGGTTTCGCGGTAACCACCGAACACCGCGCCCATGGCTTGTGCCATCTCTCCTTCGGTGGCGTGGAGGCGAGCCGCTTCGACCAGACCCGGCATCAGGTTGGCGGTTCCAGCCGCCGCCTCTGAAAGAGCGGCGAGGGAAGCCTGCACCGCCGCCTCGTCCCGAGTCGCCCGCAGCTGAGCCAACCGCGCCCGCTGCGCCTCCTCCACCTCGATGCCGATCCGCAGCGTCTCCAGCGCGGGACCCTCGTCTCGCACGTACTTGTTCACCCCAACGATCGCTCGCTCTCCTGAGTCGAGTGCTTTTTCGAAGGCATAGGCCGAGTCGGCGACCGCCCCCTGGAACCAGCCTGCTTCGATCCCGGCCAACACCCCATCCAACATGGAGCCGTTTCCCATCCGGCTGATCTGGGCGAACAGCTCCTCCGCCTTCGCTTCCATCCGGTCTGTCATCGCCTCCACCAACCACGACCCGCCCAGCGGGTCAACGGTGTCGCCCACCCCGGTTTCTTCCGCGATCACCTGCTGGGTACGGAGCGCAATCTCGGCCGCCTCGGGGGTGGGAAGCGCATACACCTCATCCAGGGCGTTGGTGTGCAAGCTCTGGGTACCACCCAGCACCGCTGCCAGGGCTTCCAGGGTAGTGCGCACTACGTTGTTGGTGGGCTGCTGAGCCGTGAGCGAGACCCCGGCGGTCTGGGTGTGAAATCTAAGTTTCAGCGAGCGCTCGTCCTTGGCGCCATACCGATCTCGCATCCACCGCGCCCAGATTCGGCGGCCGGCCCGGAACTTGGCGATCTCCTCGAAGAAATCCATGTGAGCATCGAAAAAGAACGAGAGTCGCGGGGCGAAGGAATCCACCGGCATCCCCCGCCGCACGCCCGCTTCGACGTAAGCGAAACCATCCGCCAAGGTGAAGGCAAGCTCCTGGACAGCAGTCGCCCCCGCCTCTCGGATGTGATAGCCGGATACCGAGATGGTGTTCCATTCGGGAACCTCGTCCCGACAGAACTCGATCATGTCTGTGATCAACCGCAAATGCGCCAGCGGCGGGTAGAGCCACTCCTTTTGCGCGATGTACTCCTTGAGGATGTCGTTCTGGAGCGTGCCGCGGAGCGAGCGCCAGCCAACCCCCTGCTGCTCAGCCGCCACCAGGAAGAAAGCGAACAGAATCTGGGCGGGACCATTGATGGTCATCGAGACCGAGACCTCGCCGAGCGGGATACCCTCGAACAGGCGGCTCATGTCGGCGGCCGAATCGAGCGCGACTCCACAGTGTCCGACCTCGCCAAGCGAGCGGGGCGAGTCCGAGTCGTGGCCCATCAGAGTGGGAAGATCAAACGCAACCGAAAGACCCTGCTGTCCCTGGCCCAGCAGGTGATGGAAACGGGCATTGGTTTCTTCGACCGAGGCGAAGCCGGCGAATTGCCGGACCGTCCACAGCCGGCCTCGATACCCGGTGGCGTGAATACCTCGGGTATAGGGAAACTGCCCTGGTTCACCGATCCGCTCGGGGACTTCTGTCTCGGGACGGCCAACCGGGATCACCGGATCACCTGAAATCGTCAGGAAGTTGTCGCGACGTTCCTTCATTCGCTCTTCACCGGTTTTCCAACCGCCCCGATCGCGATCAGATAGTCGGCTTCCAAGTTGAGCACCTCTTCGATTTCGTCCCAGGCATAGTGGCGGTCGGTGTGTTCGAGAATCGAGGCGATCGAAGTTCCGTCGCCTCCCGCGATCCCCTCCTCGGTGCGCTGGAGATGGGCGATCTCCCACTCGAGGATGATCCGCACGTCGTCTGGGGTCAGCCGGGAAGCGCCTATCAGCTGGGGGTGGATGGAGGCGACCGCATCCTCCACAACATAAACCGGACCCGCCCGCTGCCGTCCACGGCGCGACTCCTGCCAAAGCATCGCAGCTGCCAACAGGATCAGAATCAAAGCCAGCAAGGCAGCCAGCGTCACCGGAGCCACCTGCCCATCGTAGTTGTTCGCGGTGCCAGCAACCCCGAGTAATCTTGAGCGAGGCCCATGACCGAGACCTTCATCCAGTTCACCGTGCTGCTGGCGTTCCTCGCTAACGGAGTCCTGGTCTTGCTGGTGGTTGGGGGACTTAGCAGGCAGGCGCCCGCGGGCAAGAGCAATCTCAAGAGCTGGCTCACGCTCAACCTGGGTGAGGTCGGCCTCTGGTTTGCGTTCGCAGTGGCGGCAATGGCTACCACTGGAAGCCTGATCTACTCAGAGGGCCTCGACTACGAACCCTGCCGGTTGTGTTGGTTCCAGAGAATCTTCATGTACCCGCTGGCAGTGGTGCTGGGAATCGCCGCGCTGCGGCGGGATCGCAAGATCTGGCGTTACACCATCCCGCTGGCTGTCATCGGCGGCTCCATCTCGATCTACCACTCCCTGATCGAGCATTTCCCGACTCTCGAGTCCTCGTCCTGTTCCCTCTCCGTACCCTGCAGCACTCCGCCGGTTTGGCGCTACGGATTCGTTTCGCTGGCCTACATGGCCTTGTCTGGGTTTGTCCTCATCATCGCCACCCTGCTCTACGTGCGGCGCTCCGAGGGGTTGGCGGTAGAATGAAGCAATGACCAAGAACACTGCCACCAAACCGGCCGGCAAGGCTGCCAGCAAGTCCGGATCCAACAAGCCCGGATTGCGACCACCCGCCCGCAAGTCAGCCGTGAACGTCAAAGCCCTCCTGCTCGGGGCCGGGGTGGTGCTCGGCTTCGGTTTGATCGCGGCAGTCGTGCTGTCCGATACCGCTGGTACGTCCAGCACCCATCCCGACCTAGCGGGCAAGGTTACGGTGACCGGGGACGAGCTTCCCCTCTTTGACCCCAAGAGCACAAACCAGGGGGTCGGCCAGGTCATCCCCGAGGTGGTCGGCTCTGACTTCACTGGGACCCCGCTCTCGATCACCAACAACGGCAAGCCCAAGATCCTCATCTTCTTGGCGCACTGGTGCCCTCACTGCCAAGCTGAGGTTCCCAAGATCCAAGCCTGGATCGACCAGAACGGGTTGCCGGAAGGGATCGAGATGATCTCGATCGCCACCTCCAATAACCGCGGCCGGGTCAACTTCCCACCCAGCGAATGGCTTGCTCGCGAGCACTGGGCAGTTCCCGTCATCCTGGATGACAAAGACTCCTCGGCCTTGAGGGCCTACGGGATCAACCAATTCCCAGGCTTCGCGATCGTGGGAGCGGACGGAAAGATCATCTCGCGGGCAACCGGCGAAGGGGTGCTAAACCTCGACGCCATCGTCCCCAACCTACAAGCTCTGGTCGCCCAGCCCGCCGCCAGCTAGAGCTCAGTTACTAGTGCTGCCTGCCGTCAGGCTGTACCTTGATGGCCATGATCGATCCCGTCCCAGCACCCCCCTTTGCGTCACAGAAGAAAAGGAGAGGTCCCATTGCCTTTGCGGCGATGGTGGTAGTGGGGTTGGCTGCGGGCCTAGCGGTGCTAATCGCCAACAACCAGACGGCGACGATTCCTGAGAGTTCGCTACCACTTGTCACCCTGGTATCGCCATCCTCTGGTGCTCCTATCGCACCGGGACCTTCGGCCTCATCCCGACCTGCCGCTGACACTACCGAGCTGACCGCCCAAGTAGCCATCACCGGTGAAGCGCTTCCCGACTTCGACAGCACTGCCGCCACCGACCCCGCCCTCGGGCTCGCCATCCCAGAAGTGGTTGGCATCGACTTCGACGGAGAACCGATCTCGATCACCGCCAACGGCAAGCCCAAGCTTCTCATCTTCCTGGCCCATTGGTGCCCTCACTGCCAGGCCGAGGTTCCCAGGATCCAAGCCTGGATCGACCAGAACGGAATGCCCGAGTTCATGGAGATCATCTCGATCGCCACTGCCATCAACGCCGAGCGCCCCAACTACCCCGCCCGCGACTGGTTGGAGCGAGAGGGGTGGTCGGTGCCGGTATTGATCGACGACTCCAACCTGGCGACGCTGCGCGCCTACGGGATGGGATCCTTCCCTGCCTTCGTCCTGGTCGGCGCCGATGGAGCCGTCTTGCATCGCGCGGTCGGAGAAGGAGCGATCGATCTCACCGCGGTGACCACCAGCCTACAAACGAAGTAATGGTTGCCGCCGGCGGATAGCAGGGCCGGGTGCGGCCCGACTACAGACCGAGACGACCAGCCAGCAACTCCCGCTGATAAGAAGGATCTCCCAGGAGCAGCTGGCTGCTCTTGGCTCGCTTGAAATACAGGTGGGCATCGTGCTCCCAGGTGAAGCCGATCCCGCCGTGGATCTGAATGTTTTCGGCAGCCACCCGGAAGCAAGCCTCTGAGCAATAGGCCTTGGCCAGCGGCGCCACCACCGCCAGCTCCGGGTCATCCACAGCCACCGCCCAACCGGCGTAGTAGGCAGCGGAACGAGCCGATTCGACCGCCATCAGCATGTCTGCGCATTTGTGCTTGATGGCTTGGAATGAGCCGATCGCCCGCCCGAACTGGCGACGGACCTTTGCATAGTCCACCGCCATCTCCAGACAGCGGGATGCCACCCCCACCTGCTCGGCGGCCAGTGCCACTGCTCCCAGGTCCAGCACCCGTTCGATCGAAGCCCAAGCGTCTCCCTCACCCAAGCGGGACTGGCTCGGTACCCGCACCCCGTCGAAGGTGATCTCTGCCATCGGGCGGGTGAGATCGAGAGTCTGCATCGCTCGCCGCTCCACTCCGGGGGCGTCGGCGGAGACCTCGAAGACGGCGATGCCGCCGTTGTCCTTAGCCGCCACCAGCAGGGTGTCCGCCTGGCAGCCATCGATCACGAATAACTTGCCGCCAGACAGAACCACCTCGTCGCCATCGGCCTTGGCCGCCATCGTCACCCCCGCCTGATCCCAGCCCCCCCCCGCTTCGGTGAAGGCCAAAGCAATGATCCGCTCCCCGGCTGCCACCCTGGGAAGCAGGCGCTCCCGCTGTTCCTCGCGACCTGCCTGCAGCACCAGGTTGGCGCCCAGCACTACCGAAGAAAGGAAGGGAACCGGAGAAATGAGCCGACCCATCTCTTCCATCAGGATCACTACCTCCAGGAAACCGAAGCCGGCCCCTCCATAGGGCTCCGGGATCGCCATGCCCTGCCAGCCCTGGTCGGCCATCGCACGCCACACTGCGGGGTCATAACCGGTCTCGCTCTGCATGATCGAACGAACCCGCGACAGCGGGTACTCGGCCGCCAAAAACTGGCGGGCGGCTTGGCGGAGGGCCTCCTGCTCGAGGCTGAAGGAGAAGTTCATTTCGCCGACCGCTCGATCGCGGCCGGGGTCGCCTGCCGGGCCTCCACCTGGGTCGGTAGCGGTTCCTTCGGGAGTCCCAGCAGCTGCTCGGCGATCACGTTGCGCTGGATCTCGGAAGTGCCGGCGTAGATGGTCTCAGACCGGCTTTGCAAGAAGAGCCGCTGCCACCCCCCCCCGCCGGGCGCCAGTCGGTCATCGCTCAGCATCCCGTAAGCACCGAGCAGATCAACCACCGCCTCAGTGAAATCCCGATGCCATTCCGACCAAAACAGCTTGGCCCGAGATGAGGCTGGACCGGGTTTGCCACCAGCCGCCAACTCGGAGAGCAGGCGAAGATTTCCGATACCCATCACCCGCAGGCCGGAATAGAGCTGCATCAGGCGGTCCCGCACCCGCCGATCGGTGAGGCGTTCTTCGGCTCGCAGGAATTCCACCAAGCTGGCGTATTCGCTTCGGAAACGGATCAGGTTATTGGTGACCGCAATCGACCGCTCATAGCCGAGCGTTGTCATGGCCGTCTTCCAACCCTGGTGCAGACCCCCCACTACCCAGGCCAGCGGGGCTTGGGCTCCATCCAGAAACACCTCGCTGAACTCAGAGCTCCCAGTCAGCTGGCGGATCGGCCGCACCGTGATGGCTGGTTGTCGCATCGGAACCAGCAGATAGCTGAGGCCGCGGTGGGAAGCAGCGGCGGGATCTGTACGAGCCAGCAGGAACATGTGATCGGCGTGCTCAGCCAAGCTGGTCCAGATCTTCTGCCCGGTGATCACCCACTGGTCGCCATCTCGCTCCGCTCGGGTCCGACATCCCGCCAGATCCGAGCCTGCATCCGGCTCGCTAAAGCCCTGGCACCACCAGACGCTGGAGCTTGTGATCTCCGGCAGGAAGCGCTCTCGCTGCCAATCCTCACCCACTGCCAGGATGGTCGGGCCCAGCAGTCCCTCCCCGAAAAAACTGAGACGGGAGGGAGCACCCACCCGGGCGTGCTCCTCGGCAAAGATCAGGTAGTGAGAAAGCGTTCCCCCTCGACCTCCGTACTTCTCCGGCCACGAAATCCCAATCCAGTTGGCGGCAGCCAGCTTCTTCTCCCAGGACCTGCGTACCTCGAGATGCTGATCGGAGCCTTCTGCGATGTCGAGGTTGCGCCACTCAGGGGGACAATGCTCCTCCAACCAGGTGCGGGCTTCTTCCCGGAAAGCGGCATCCCCAGGATTTTCGCGCAAGTCCATCGATCAATTCTACGGCCATCGCAGTGTGCGGAGGCGTGAGGAGCCCTCGACATCTTTCGCGGCGATCCTGGTCCTTCGTGGAGGAGAGCCTTCGCCCCCCCTCCAATGGGTTCTTGGCATGCCTGCATTCCCCGAACTCCCACGACGCCGGCGAATACCCAGGCGACTCGTAGGCGGCTTCTCAGGGGCGACCCCTGGATCTCTGCCGATGGCGCGCCGGAGGGAACCAGCCCCCCCGCCGCAACCTCAGACGGCCGAGCGCGGTCCCCTATCCTCGCCCGGTGTCTCTCCGCTCCAGCCTCAGCGCCTTGGTGGGGGAAGCCTTCGCCTCGCTTGGCCTGGAACCTTCCCTCGGCGAAGTGGTGGTTTCCCAGCGCCCTGAACTTTCTCAGTTCCAAACCAACGGAGCGCTGCGCGCAGCCAAGGCCGCCAAACGTGAGCCTCGGGAACTGGCAGAGGAGGTGGCGACCGCTCTTCGCGCCCACCCTCGAGTCTTGTCGCAGGTGGCCGTGGAGGGCCCCGGGTTCATCAACCTCACGCTGACAGACGAGTATCTGGCGGCTGAGCTGAACCGGAGCATCTCGGATCCTCGGCTGGGTGTTCCCAAGGTGGAGCAACCCCGTTCGATCCTGGTCGATTTCGGCGGACCCAACGTTGCCAAATCGATGCACGTCGGGCACCTCCGTTCAGCTCTGATCGGCGATGCCTTGGTGCGGATCGCCCGCTTTCTCGGACACCGAGTGGAGGGTGATATTCATCTGGGTGACTGGGGAACCCAAATCGGGCAACTGATCTTGGAGTTGGAACGTCGCCAACCCTCACTCCCCTACTTTGCTCCCGATCAGGAGGGACCGTTCCCAACCGAGTCACCGGTGACGGTGGATGACCTTTCGGAGATGTACCCGGCCGCCGCGGCTCGGGCCGCTTCTGATCCCACCGAAGCCGAACGAGCCCGTGCCGCAACCCTGGAACTACAACACGGCCGTCCCGGATACCGGGCGCTGTGGCAGCATTTCGTCGAGACCTCCAACCAGGCTCAACGCCAAGACTTCGATGGGTTGGGAGTGCAGTTTGACCACTGGTTTGGGGAGTCAACCGTGAACCACCGGCTTGAGCCACTCATCCAGCGAATGCGCAAGGCCGGAGTCCTCACCGAAAGCGAGGGCGCCCTCATCGTCGACGTCAGCCAAGCCACCGACAGTCACCCAGTACCTCCCCTGTTATTGCGCAAGTCAGACGGGGCATACCTGTATGCCACCACCGACCTGGCAACCATCGAACAGCGGGTGGATGAGCTGGGCGCCGACACGCTGCTATACGTGGTCGACGCTCGCCAGGGACTCCACTTCGAGCAGGTGTTCCGGGCGGCCCGACTCGGTGGGATTGCCCCCCCCCAAATTGAACTTACCCACCTTGGCTTCGGTACCGTCAACGGTCCGGACGGAAAGCCATTCAAGACCCGAGCCGGAGGAGTACCGCTACTCAGCGACCTGATCCAAGGGGTGACCGACGCCGCTCACCGCCGGATAGGGGAAGCCGAGCTGGCACGCGGGTATTCGGAAACAGAGCGGGAGGAGATCGCCCGCTTGGTCGGACTGGCGGCACTCAAGTTCGGCGACCTTTCCAACCATCGCACTTCCAACTACATCTTCGATCCCGATCGCTTCGTCTCCTTCGAAGGCAAAACCGGTCCCTATCTGCTGTATGCCGCGGTCCGCATTCAGTCGATCCTGGGCAAGGCCGCTCAGCTGGGGCTGGCAGCTGGACCCTTGTTGCCGCCCGGGGTGGCGGCAGAACGTCGTCTGATGTTGGAGTTGACAGAACTTCCGGAAGTGATCCAGCGGGCGGCAGAGGGTTGGGCTCCCAATCACCTGTGCGAGTTCGCCTACCGGCTCGCCACCGAGTTCAACCGCTTCTACGACACCTGTCACATTCTTCGTGAAACCGACCCAGCCCGGCAGGCCTCGTGGCTACAGCTTGCCAGCCTGACGATGGCCGAGCTGAGGTTGATCCTCGGACTGCTCGGAATCGAGATCCCGCAACGTATGTAGGGCTGCGAAGGAAGCGACGAAAGAGCACGTAACAACCTATGCCACAATCACCCTCTCGATGATCGACGTGCAGACATTGGTGAAGGACTATCCGGGGGGAGTTCGCGCCGTCGATGGGATCAGCTTCCACGTCGCAGCAGGTGAGGTGTTTGGCTTTCTGGGCCCCAACGGAGCAGGCAAGACCACCACCATCCGGGTGATAGTGACTCTGCTTGCGGCTACCCAAGGGCGAGTCACCGTCGACGGTCTCGACGTAGCCAGCCACCCCGAGGAAGTCAGACGCCGAATCGGATACGCCGCCCAGTTCATCGGGGTTGATGATGACCTCACCGCCCACGAAAACCTGGTGCTGCAGGGCGAGCTGCACGGGCTGCAGGCGGCGGCTGCCAACCAGCGGGCGGGGGAAATGCTCGATTTGATGGACCTCACCGAGGCTTCCAGCCGTCGGGCCGGCACTTTCTCGGGAGGCATGCGGCGACGAC
>Ga0114938_1000967_pt1 | contig 20694 bp, 17 predicted proteins | sample AshMeaBigSpring_FD_88675 | JGI IMG/M metagenome (GOLD analysis project Ga0114938, IMG submission 88675) | Groundwater microbial communities from Big Spring, Nevada to study Microbial Dark Matter (Phase II) - Ash Meadows Big Spring | ecosystem: Environmental > Aquatic > Deep subsurface >...
AAATAAGCTATCTTCTTTTTCACAGATACCTACCACATAGGCATCCTGGATATCTTGTTGACCGTTATCCCAAAAAAGAGGTATCGGAGTGATTGGTTTTTCATCCGAAAGATCGATTTTGCCTACATAACTCCGTGTACCTACATACAATGTATGCTCAGTAGGTGAAAAGAATAGCGTATTAATCACATTGTTCGGTAATGCGCAATGACTGTCATCTGAGTTACAAAAAGAAAAGACCAATTCAGCTTGATTGTCTTTTATTTTATAAAGTTCTTTTTTAGTGGCTAAATAAAACGTTTGCCCATCCGTCTCGACCAACTTAACCACTTCATCTGTAGGGTGGAGTCCCCTGATCTGTCCCAGAGATTCCGAGTTCAGATGAGGATTGTTGTATCTGAATCGATAACGATGCATCCATGAATCATCAGTTAAAAAGAAGATTGTATCGCTATTTCGTTTATCGCTAACCGCTATCACATCATTCTCCGATCCGAGAGTGTTTTGATGTAAGGCAAACGAAAGTAATTGTTCTTTGCATGCCAAATAAAAAAAATCTTTTCCCATATACGCTACTTGTTTGGCATTAGTGCTTACACCGTTCATTAATGAGGCTTGCAACGAACGACCGTCTTTTCGGTAAACCACCGCATTATTGGAAACAGCCCATTCATCTCCTTCAGTTCCCTTACGAAAGAAAAAATATTTGCCATCAGCAATCACCTCTTTTTGAAGACGTGGAGTAAGCTTGATTACGCTATCTTCGAGCAGAGCATAAACGGTATCTTTTGATAGAGAAAAATGGTGGACAGAAGAATGAATGACAGGTTTAACCAGATTCACTTGATTTAAATCAGATATAAAAAGACCTAAATTACCGGCTACATATAAGGTCCGATTTGAAACAGCGACCTTATTAACGCAGAAGTGCAAAGAGACCTTTTCTGATAAAACAGGCTGCAGTTCGTGGGAGAATTTATCAGCCGACAAATGTAGTTTATAGAATCCATTACTTGTACCTACATACAATATATGGTTCAAGCTATCTAAAGCGAGACTGTAAACGGAGTAGTTAAGCTTTTTCGACTTAATGTAAAATGCTTCCGTGGAATGGGTGACCGTATTAAACAACTTCAATCCGGCATCACGGGTCCCGACAAACAAAGAGTCTGTACTGTACTCCAATACATCATAAATTCGATGGTTATTATCGATTGGAAAAACTCTCGAACTATTATTTACTTTCTCAATCACACTCCCATCTTCGAGTCCAATAAAAAGTTTATCTTCATCGAGAGAACGGCTTATGCAAGAGATTGGTGCATTAAAAGTGTGGGTATAGTAACTCAGTTGAAGGTCAGAGTTTTTATTTTTATAATTACAGGATGAGAATAAAGTCAATACCAATCCGATCATCAAAAGCAAAGGAAATCTCATGTGTGTATAAGTTGGATATTCGTTATTTTTCTAGTCTATATATTCTTAAGCGCAAAGGTAATGTCTTTTATGAAAAGTTTATAATTCTTTTGCAAATATTTGAATATTAAGGTAAATGACCTGATAAGCCGAACTTTCACAGTAGTATAGGTATGTAAATAAACTTTAACGCAAAAACCAAAACTTAAGAACCTATAAAAATAGGATATTCGACATAAGTCAATATATTTGTAATCGGCTAAATGATATAAAAACATTTACTTTTAACCCAATATATACATATGAAACACCAAAATCCAGTTGGGAATAAAATTTCCATTACCTATGCATGTGTCCTATTCTGTATGATCATGAGTAATTCATACCTAAATGCTCAAGAGGTGAATAAACTCGACACCAAAACCAATGCTCTTTTAGAGAAAATAATGGATACCGACCAAGTATTAAGAGAAGAATGCTACTCTTTATTAGACAAATATGGGAATAGCTCTCCTGAATACAAACAGGCAGATAGAAAGTTGACAATAGGTGATTCTATAAACCAAAAACAAATTGACTCTATTTTTGATAAACATGGTTGGCTATGCCCTCCTATTGTTTCGCAAAAAGCCACTGAAGCCTATTTTTATGTTATTCAACATGCTCCGTACGAATTTCAAAAGAAATATAGAGATCATGTTATTGATGCCTATAAGAAAAACGTCATCGATGAAAATGAATATTGTATTTTTATGGATAGAATAGCCATTCGAGGACAAAAATATCAAAAGTACGGAACTCAAATAATGCGCGATAATATTGGGAACAACTATTTTGTACCAATAGACACTGTAAATAATCCGATTAAGTATTCTTTTGATACGACTATAAAAGAAAGATCTAAGGAAAATTTTATAATATTTTCCGACCACAATTATGTGACCCTTTTTATACATGCATTTAACCCAAACACCAATCAAGCAGTTCCTTTCTTAGAAATATCTTTGGATGGTGATAAGATAGGAAAGACTAATGAGAAAGGGTTTTTCCAGACTCGGATAAAACGTGATAAACAAGAGTCAACATTAATCATAACTGATACGAAAACTGGCAAAAAGAGTACCAGTAAATTAAAATATAGCGACCAAATTGATTATTTCGATAGATATTGTTGTTTCAAATAGTAAACAAGGGTATACCCAAACTCATTTTTAAAGAAGGCCAATTTTTAATCTGAAATTTGACTACTATATGTAACGACTAAATAAGCCATATCATTACTCAAAATTAGAGTTGATATGGCTTATTTTATACTTACTGATTACAATCTGAACTTTTCAGGCTAGACATTTTAGTTTGGACAACCCTTCTTCTTTTTCAGGATTTCTTCCGAGCGATCTGGAGGTTTGAGTTGCGAGCGTAACCAATACGGAAGTTGATTGGTTTAGTTGCCTCCAGTTCATAGGCATTCTTGAGATCGGGCTGCACATATTTGCCAAACATAGGAATCGGTTTATCAAAACTTCCATAAAGAGACAACGCCCATTTATCTTGTTCGTAGCAAGTCCACGGTATCCCCGAATCATCCTGCATGATGACGCAAGAGTGCGCTAAAACAGCATTTCGGATTCCGGAGAAATAGGTACTATGCATCAAGTAAGAGGCCGATTTAATGAAAGTCACTGTGGAAGATGCGTCTAATCGGTCGACATAAGCTTTCAATCCTTCATTGTTCAAGAAGCCACCGTTACTTAGATCGGCAGAAAGGAAGTACAATTTCTGAAGTCGATCACTTCCTTCTTGAAAATAGGTAAATTCAACCATTCCTTTTTTCTTGTTGGCTGCGAGATCTTTCTCATCCGCCTCAACAATCTCCCCGCTTTCAGTCAGTTTTACATTTTTAATGTCGACCAACTTCCGGTTGGAACGAACCATCAACATAGAGATGATGGGAACAACACCATCGATCGTATCGTTGGTTAGCTCCACCTTCATATCATTGGTACGGAAAAAACTCATATTTAAGATATCGGATACAGCTTTCTGATACAACCGATACGTACTTGTAGAAGGATGGACAACTTTTATCGGAGAACCGGCACGCTCCAACCCTATTAAGAAATAGGTATCCATATTCGGGAAAAAGGTATTAGAGAATAAATAATCGGGGCCACCAAAAGGATAAAACAGAGTCTTGCAATGTTCGTTGGCATCCTGTAACTCCGCCTGTGCAAATGCTACAGCTTTGGTGCCTACTTGTTGATAACTGTTCCAGATCGTTTCCATCCGTCGGGCATGATCTTGCCACTGAGTGGTCTGAGTGATGGCATAGAGCTCTTCGTTTTCCGGTCCGACCGGCAGACCTGCCACCAGACGGGCAGCATCGTTCAATTCATCGTTTGCCTGTAATTCCGGTTTCTGAACCTCATTAGTGGCTACACTATCTAAGATAGGAGCCTGAACGGCAAGTGACGGGGACGACTGTTTCTTTCCACAAGAACAAACCAGTAACAAACTGCTTATTCCTACTAAAATTGCGTAACTAAGATGCTTGACTCTCATAAACTTATTCTAATATGCTTTTTTGATTTAACAACGGCTTGATTGACGTAATAACATAGAATCCCGGTAAGTAGAGTGAAAGAACTCATCATTGTCATCCACATACACTCTTGTGACCCTTTCACAAAGGTACAAAGAAAGTCTTCATAAACCAGGTAAACGATCGACCAAAGAATTAATAGGATAAAGATACAAGGAACTACCGGATAACCCCACGTCCGATAAGGTCGGACTGCCTCAGGAAAACGGTGTCGGTGAACAAAGACACCCGCCACCGTAAGTAAAGAGAAAAAGGAGAGGGTGATCCCTGTATATTTCACAACCAGTTCGAAAGAATCGGTGATAATTAATAAAGAGCTGATCAGAAACTGAACCCACAGGGCAACGGTTGGAGTTCCTTTGACCGATTTTTTCGACAAAGTTCTCAAGATATAGGTATCTTCTCCCATCACTTGTGTAACCCTGGGTCCTAAGAAAACCATGGAACTGATACTGGAAACGAGTAACAAGGCGATCAGTAAACCCATCAAGTTACCTCCTTCCTGACCAAAAATAGACTGTGCTGCAATCAACCCGACTTCTACTTGTCCTTTCATGGCATCGACCGGCGTTGTGAGCATAAAAACCGCATTGAGCAGCAAATAAAGCAAAGTGACAATGAGCGTACTGATGAATAACGAACGGGGAATAGTCCGCTGCGGATTACGGATCTCTCCTGCCATATAAGCAGCCGCATTCCAACCTGAATAGGCATAATAGACCCAAACTAACGAAACGGCAAAACCCGTAGAGAAAATATCGGAAAAAGAAAACTGATTATCTAGCATGACCGTCTGCTGCGATCCTCCGGAAAAGAAAAGTCCGCAGACAATAAAACCAACAATGACCAATACTTTTAATAGGGTAAAAATACGCTGCAACATCCCTCCTGTTCTTACATCATAAACATGAATCAAAGTGACGGAAGTAAGAACCGTGAAAGCTATTCCCATCGGTGATATAAATGGATAAACACGATGAAGATACATACTCAAAGCCATGCACGAAAGAGCAATCGGAGCAGAAAAGCCAACAATCATAGAGGCCCAACCCGACATGAAACCAACCAACGGATGGTAGATCTCACTCAGATAATGGTATTCTCCTCCCGAACGAGGCATCGCCGCACCCAGCTCTCCATAAACCAAAGCTCCGCACAAAGCAACAACGCCACCGAGCAACCAAAGTAAAAGTACAGAAAACAGATGAGTCGTTTCAAGTAATTGAAACCCAAGAGAAGTGAATACACCAGTACCAATCATATTGGCAATCACAAATGAAGAAGCAGTTATCAACCCAAACTTATAAGCAGGATTTGCGATCTTTTTTTTCATTAATAAGCTTTACTACATCAATTAGAAATAACATCCTATAAAATGCAATCAAACAATAGTCGGCAAATGTATGTAATAATCCTAGTATTACGTAATATTTTTACATGAATTTCATCAAATAGATTGAATATTTATAATCACTTTATCCTTCTTTGACTGAGCACTTAAACGATCGCATCAGGTAATCAATCAATGAACTTGCTTAATCGGATAGATATAACTACATTTGCACCCGCTAAGAATGAAATGATGAGAGAAAATCCAAAACATATCCGTATTAGTGAATACAACTATTCATTGCCGGACGAACGCATTGCTAAATTTCCACTACCGGTTCGCGATCAATCTAAATTATTGGTCTATCGCCACGGTGAGATAACCGAAGATATTTTTACTTCTTTACCTGAATATTTACCGGAGGGAGCACTGATGATATTCAATAATACAAAAGTGATCCAAGCACGTCTGCATTTCCGAAAGGAGACAGGTGCACTCATTGAGATCTTTTGTCTGGAACCAATTGCGCCCAACGACTATGCACTTAACTTCCAGCAAACGGAAAAAGTGTCGTGGCTTTGCATGATCGGGAATTTGAAGAAATGGAAAGAAGGAACTCTCATCAAAGATATCCTTGTAAAAGGAGTATCGGTCAAACTGACTGCTACACGAGGTGAATGTCACGGAACGAGCCACTGGGTGGACTTTACATGGGATAATCCCGCAATTACTTTTGCCGACATTTTAGAGGTTTTCGGCGAACTGCCTATTCCTCCGTATTTGAATCGGGAAACGCAGGAAAGTGACAAGGAGACTTATCAGACCGTCTATTCAAAAATCAAAGGATCGGTAGCTGCGCCTACTGCTGGGTTGCATTTCACCGAACGGGTATTAGATACTCTCAAGGAGAAAGGGGTTGATCTGGAAGAACTCACTCTTCATGTGGGAGCAGGTACCTTCAAACCGGTTAAGAGTACCGAGATTGAAGGACATGAGATGCATACGGAATATATTTCGGTATCTAGAGATACGATCCGCAAACTCATCGACCACGACGCCCGTGCCATTGCTGTAGGGACAACCTCGGTGCGCACCCTCGAAAGTTTGTATCATATCGGAGTTACTTTAGCCGAAAATCCAGATGCAACAGAGAAGGAACTTCATGTGCAACAATGGCAGCCTTATGGAAAATACGATGAGATACCTCCGGTAGTCGCTCTACAAAAGATAGTAGGCTATCTTGATAGACACGGTATGGAAACTCTTCATTCGAGCACACAGATCATCATCGCACCGGGATATGAGTACAAGATTGTTAAAGCAATGGTAACTAACTTCCACCAACCACAAAGCACACTTTTATTATTGGTTTCGGCTTTTGTGAAAGGAGATTGGAAAAGTATCTATAACTATGCTCTTGGGCACGACTTCCGCTTTTTAAGTTACGGAGATTCGTCGCTGCTCATCCCATAAAACGCACTCATTCGAAAAGCCATTAATCACATCGTAATAAACGAAAACAAAAAGAACCATGATGTTAAGTGATAACCAAGAGGAAATGTTCCCGATTGTCGATGAACAAGGAAATATTGTAGGAGCTGCTACCCGTGGAGAATGCCACAGTGGTAGCAAACTGCTTCATCCGGTTATTCATCTTCACGTTTTCAATTCGAAAGGAGAACTTTATCTGCAGAAGCGCCCCGAATGGAAAGATATCCAACCCGGTAAGTGGGATACTTCGGTGGGTGGTCACGTGGATCTGGGTGAGAGTGTGGAGATGGCTCTCAAACGCGAAGCCAACGAAGAACTGGGGATCACGGAGTTCACACCGGAGTCTATGACTCATTACGTCTTTGAGTCCGCCCGTGAACGGGAACTAGTCTTTGTACACCGAACAGTATTCGACGGAGAGATCACACCGAGCGACGAACTCGACGGCGGACGTTTCTGGACAGTGAATGAGATCAAAGAAAATCTGGGAAAAGGAGTCTTCACACCGAACTTTGAACAAGAACTGACAAGAGTGGACTTATTGTAGGTTGACTGATAAACAAATAGAATATTAAACTGTTATTATTTTACAGAATTGTACAACAATAATAACAGTTTATATATATGTTTAAAGTCAGCACTATCCCTTCAAAAAAAACGATCTATCAGAATACAATAAACGCAGTATTCTACTTTAAGACCATACAAAATCGTTTATATCTGATATTCTTAACCCTTTTGTTGCATATTAATCTCACACCAATTTTTGGCCAGACGAATGAAGAGATCACTTTATATCAAGCAATAGAGATTGCCAAAGCTAACAATCCGAGATTAAAAATAGCAGAAAACAACCTACTACAATCGAAAACATCCCGAGCTGAAATAGTTGAAATAACTCCAACCTCTTTCAGTTATTCGTGGGGGCAATTGAATGGGGAAAATAAAAAAGATAAAGAACTATCTTTTGAACAAAATATAGGTTCTATTATCACTCCATTTTATAAAAATGCATTAGTAAACCGGCAGATAAGATCAGGAGAACTTTACAAGCAATTGGTTGAAAAAGAGATCATAGCTGAAGTAAAAAGAGCTTGGACCAATTACCAATACGCTTCAAGTCTAAATAGAATATACAGAAATCAAGACAAGCAAGCTTCAGAGTTACAACAACTAGGAGAATTAAGACATCAAAGAGGCGAAATGACTCTTCTTGAAAAAAACATGTTGACAACTCTAGTTGCCGACCTTCATAAGCATTGGTATGAAGCTAGAGAAGAGAAAAAAGCAGCACTTTATCGATTGAGATGGGCTTGCAACACAAATCGTTTCATCATACCAGTCGACAGCATTCTTGCCCAATTTTCATCGCAAGAACAAATAACACAAGCCACTCCATCCACTACACATATCCATTATTTTGAGTCACAAGTAGATGAAGTCAAAGCAATGGTTAACATCGAGCGAAGTCGTTTTTTTCCAGAGATAACTATGGGGTATAACCTGCAAAACATGCTTCCATTAAAGAATTTAAGTAGCTGGACTATTGGATTCTCATTTCCAATTTATTTTCTCCCGCAGAAAAGTAAAATTAAACAAGCCAAAATAGCGCTCAATTCAGCACGAATACAAGCAGATACAAATATAAGAGAATTGACTAATAAAATTACAGAGATTGAAGCATCCATTCGCCGCTACAATGAGATCTTACGATTTTATACATCTACTGCTTTAAAAGAAGCTCAGCAACTAAAAGAATCAGCAGATCAGCAACTAAAAGATAATAAAATAAACATGTCTGATTATATCCAATCGATCCATACAGCCATTGAAATCAATCGTGGATATATTGAAACAGTGAATTTGTATAATATTGCAGTGTTGGAATATGAGTTATATAAAGATTAAAACTTTATAAAAAGCAAAATCACCCTTAAAGCCAATTGGCAGTAAAGGTGATCTATTCATTCAAGGCTTTTCGAATAACCTGTAATTTTCTCTTTATTTAGATTAATTTATTTCTTAGCCAGTTCATAAATCACATCCATGATCTTCTGACCGATTTCTTCAGCATCTTCCATGGTAGAAGCTTCGCTATAAACACGAATAATCGGTTCGGTATTGCTCTTACGCAGATGAACCCATTTGTCGGCAAAGTCAATCTTCACACCGTCGATATCATTGATCTCTTCGTCTTTATAGATCTCCTTCACTTTAGCTAAAATAGCATCCACATTAATTTCCGGAGTCAGGTCGACCCGGTTCTTAGCGATGAAATAAGGAGGATAAGAAGCACGAAGTTCGCTAACTTTCTTTCCTTCATGAGCCAGATGACTAAGGAACAAAGCAATTCCCACCAAAGCATCGCGTCCGTAATGACTTTCAGGATAGATCACTCCACCATTACCTTCGCCACCGATCACAGCATTCGTTGCTTTCATCTTAGTAACCACATTCACCTCACCTACAGCAGAAGCACTATACTCCATGCCATATTTACGAGTCACATCGCGTAAAGCGCGGGTAGAACTTAGATTGGAAACGGTATTTCCCGGAGTATGTTTCAACACATAATCAGCGATTGTAACCAAAGTATATTCCTCACCATACATAGCGCCGTTTTCGCAAATCATTGCCAGACGGTCGACATCAGGATCCACAACAAAAGCGACATCCGCTTTCCCTTGTTTCATCAAGTTCATGATATCACCTAAGTTTTTCTCCAAAGGTTCAGGGTTATGTTGGAAATTCCCGGTTGGTTCACAATATAACTTCTCTACGTGTTTCACTCCCAAACGTTCGAGCAGTTCAGGAAGAATGATTCCTCCCACTGAGTTCACGCAGTCGATTGCAACCGTAAAGTTTGCTTTCTTAATAGCCTCAACGTCCACTAATTTAAGGGCAAGAACGCTATCGATATGTTTCTCGTTGTACGACAAGTCTTTGCGATAAGATCCCAAATGATCTACATCGGCATAGTCAAACTCTTCAGCCTCAGCGATGCGCAAAACTTCGTTTCCTTCGGCAGCATTCAAAAATTCGCCATGCTCATTAAGAAGTTTCAAGGCGTTCCACTGTTTCGGATTGTGAGAAGCAGTTAGAATGATACCACCACAAGCACCTTCCATGGTAACAGCCAATTCAGTTGTAGGAGTAGATGCAAGATCGATATCGACCACATCCCATCCCATACCCATAAGAGTACCTATTACAACATTCTTTACCATTTCACCAGAAATGCGGGCATCACGTCCTACTACTATTTTGTTGCTATTTGATTGGCAAGTTTTACGGATAAGAGTTGCATAAGCAGATGTAAATTTAACAATATCGAGCGGATTTAATCCTTCGCCCGCTCCTCCGCCAATTGTTCCGCGGATACCAGAGATCGATTTGATTAGAGTCATAGGTTGTATATGTTATATAAAAAGTGTTTTCTTACATTAGACACTTCTTCAGTTTACTTCTTTAACTCACGAATATCGTAGAAGAAAGGAGTAACAGGCTGAGAAGCTGAGTTGTGTCCCATTTTCGACGGAACAATCAAACGGATATGAGCTTTGTTCTTCAAATAGGGTAAAGAGATGATCCATCCTGCAGGAACCGCTCTAGTACCGTACTTACTTCCCCAATAAGTGTCCATCTGAGTAAATTGGCCAAAAGGAACAGAAGCATCTGCATAATAACGGAAAACAGCCGGATATTTGTATAATTGAACATTATCAGCATATGCCGGAAGGAAGACATTGAAACAAGTAGTATCACCATTCATGATGTTTTTCTCCACATATCGTGCATTAATATGGTCGTTATTAACAAACTTATTCAGTTCACCATCTTCACCGCGATCTACAATCTGTAGAAAAACACCATTGGAGAATGCTACATACTCATCGTATGCATCCCCACGGTCTTTGCACATGGTGACAGTATCTACCTCAAATTCGCCAAGAGAAATCGTACGAATCCCCTGTTCCTTTACAAATTTGTTTATTGCACTTCTTTCATCATCCAGCATTTCTGAATAAGTCTTACCGTTATCACAAGCTTGAAAAAGTCCTCCAAGAGTTAACAAAGAGATAAATATTCCTATAAGTTTCTTCATTTCTGTTATTTAGCTAAAGTTTGCACAAATGTATTTCAAAATCAGTAAAAATAAGGAGTTAAAGATAGAAAGTTCTAAAATTTTAACCTTTCAAGCGAAACTTTTAACCATCCCCTTATGCCTTTTTCGTAAGGAGAGGTTTGTATTTCTCGATTGCCAATCGGAAGATCTCTTTCGCTTCATCCATTGTCCCGTAAAACTCTCCTCCAGATGCATTCAAATGTCCACCGCCATTAAAGAATTCAGCAGCCAACTGATTGCAAGGAAAGGTTCCTACCGAACGAAGAGATATTTTAATCATATTCTTTTCGGTATCTTCCCGTAAGAAGCAAGTAAAACATACATCTTTGATAGAAAGAGGAATATTGACAAACCCTTCACTATCTCCTTTTATGTATTGGAATTTATTCTGTTCCTCTTTTGTCAAAGAGATAAGAGCTGTATTGTAATCCGCATAAACCTCCATATTCGACAACACATACCCCATCAGACGTAAGCGACTTTCGGAATAAGTATTAAACACCTTCCGGTAAATATCATCTTTATCGATTCCTTTAGAAAGGAGTTCACTGATGATGAAGTAGATCTCACGTCCATTGGAGTTATAAGTAAACCCTCCGGTATCGGTCATCATTCCAGTATAGATACATTCAGCCCCCTCTTTAGTGATATCACTGAAGTAACCCATCCGGCAGATCAAACGAAAAACCAGTTCGGAAGTAGAGGAGATTTGAGGATAAGACATGGTGATCTGACAGAACTCTTCGGGATATAGATGATGATCGATCATGACTTTTCTTGCGGGTGAAGCAGCCACAGATTCGGCCATCTCATCAATACGCTTCAACGCATTAAAATCCAAACAGCAGATCACATCTGCTTCGAAAAGAAGTTTATCTGCATATTCTTTATACCGATCGTACAGCAAAACCTCTTTACTACCGGGCATCCATCTTAGAAAATCGGGAAAAGCATTTGGAACAATCACATTTACCGTCTTATCTTGCGAGCACAAAAAATGATAAAGTCCCAATGAAGATCCAATAGCATCACCATCCGGCGACACATGGGATACAATAACTATTTTTTCGGCACGTTCGAACCATTTCGAAAAATGATCAATTTTTGCCTGATCGATAACTTTGGTCAGCATATTCTTTTATTTTATTCAGCAAAATTACAATAAAAAAGTGAGAACATAAAACAGGAATCCATAAAACAAACTTATAATCAGTATTCATTCGTATCCGACTGTAAATAACGGATAATTGCCCCCCGATCGGCTAGTGAGGTGGCATCTAAATGCAACTGTCTACATTCGTTCAGATATTTTCTTTTACGTTTGTCGGATACGGAGGAATCAATCAGAACATGATCGATATCAAAGAGTTTTATCAAGGCAGCTAACCGCCCCTGAAAGCCTTTACCAAGATATAAATAATCGAGTTTGAGACGATGGACCGCCTTTTTATGCATCCAACGCTGATCGTTCACAAAGGCGATCCGGATCTTTTGAAAGCAAAGGATCTGATCCTCATATTCAACTGCATCCGAACGATAGGCAGACTCGATCATCAACGGGGTATCCAAGTGGTGGTGATTGATGAATGAAGAGAGAGATTTCTGTTGTTTTCGGTGCCGTCCAAATTCTTTATCCTCAGAAAACACCAACCAAGAACGTCGATCACACGAAATACAATGAACCAAAGGACATTTATCGGTATTGTAAAACACCAAGCAAGAAGGAAGATGATCAGAATATCGATGATAAGCATGAGAGATACTCAACAGCAACAGACACACTAGAGAGGCAAAGAGTTTGTTGTGACGATGTGAGCTGCAATAGAGAAGGGAAAAAGCGATCCACAAATAAAAGATCAGAACTTCAGTTTTGTAAAGCCAGATATGATCGATAGAAGCTCCCGGCAACTGTTGCACCCAATAAATGAACCCATTGAGAAGTTTTAATAGAAAAGCAAGAAGAGTAGCAATAAGCGACTGTAATACCGGAACAGGGAAAAGGAGCAACATCGCAACTGCTACGTACATAATCAGGGAAACTAAAGGAATAACCACTGAATTAGTCAGTAGAAAATAGGTTGAGAAACGTGAAAAATAGAGCAAAACCAGTGGAGCGGTACCTATCTGAGCGGCTATAGAGACACTAACGAGTCCCCAAAGCCATCGAAGCAACCGATTCTTCACACGCAAACGACCGTAAAGATAAGGATGAATCAATACGATCGCCGCTACTGCTGAGAAAGAGAGTTGGAAACCGACATCAAACAACCAAAGAGGATGCACCACTAACATCAGAAAAGCGGTTGCAGCCAATGTGTTGAGAGTAAGAGGTTGCCTACCTGCCTGAATAGCAAACATCAAAATAGAGAACATCAGCACAGAACGGACAACAGATGCCGACATTCCCGTAAAGAAAGCAAAACACCACAAGATGATTACAACAAACAAATATCGCATGAAATGAACTCCTTTCCATCGTTGGGGTATCCATCTGCCTATCCATAAAAGAAGGCAAGCAAGCAGACCGATATGCAAGCCGGATAAAGCAAGCACGTGACTGGCTCCTGAAACCGAATAACTCTCACGAATATCTTCGCTCAATTCTCCTTTATAACCGATGGTTAAAGCCGATAGCACAGCCTTCTCCTGCTCTTTAAACCCCAACCTATCATAAAGATCGAGAACTTGCTGCTGATAACCCATTGCCAGTTGGCGCCAACTCCTAGGATAGACTGTGGCAACTCGCTTCCAATGCCGTGCGTCGGCATATCCTATCGCAGCAACTCCTTGCCTGGACAGATAACGAGCATAATCGAATTCGTCAAAATTCCGACGATTGACGGGAGGCGACAACAAAGCAGACAACAACAGCTCATCTCCCATTTTTAGATGTAAGGCCGAAGAATCTTTTGCTACATAGAGCAGAACTTTGTGACTCAAAAAACGAACTCCGGAAGAGTCAATTTGAGCCAGCAGCCGGAGTGGGCACAGCAAACTACGTTCCTTCGGAACCGGTTGATCAATCACGATTGCCCGATAAACAGTAGACTGATGAGGGAATACCCCTATCGATTGAGTGAGTACCCGATCAGTGAGCCACCAACCGCCACTGAAAGTAAGACCAATCAGACACAGTCCAAACAACCATCTGAGAGAATAACGGCGAATGAAAAAAGAAAAGAAAAGTAAGAGCAGAAAAACAAAAAAGAAAAGCGGCATAAGAGGTTCCTCAAGCCTTTCGAAGAAAAACAAGTCCCCACAAAAAACGCCTGCTATCCATGGGAGTAGCAGGCGCATATATGGGTATTGATGTATGTACCGAAGCCACACTCCAATAAAGTTACAATTCCCTCAGTTGATGAATCATTGCATGAGGATCAGGAGCAGCAAAAACAGCGTTACCGGCTACCAAAGCATCGGCACCGGCCTCCACCAGACGTGCACCGGTTTCAAGGTTCACACCTCCATCCACTTCAATCAGAGCTTTCGATCCCGTGCGCTCAATCAGTTCGCGAAGTTCGCGGACTTTCTCGACCGAATGTTCAATGAACTTCTGACCGCCAAAGCCCGGATTAACACTCATGATAAGTACCATGTAAACATCCTGTATAATATCTTTCAATAGCGATACAGGAGTAGCCGGATTAATTGTTACAGCCGGCTGCATACCTGCTTCCCTGATCTGTTGAACCACCCGATGAAGATGTGGACACGCTTCCAAATGAACATTCATGATATGAGCGCCCAATGCTTTTACTTCCGGAATAAACTTTTCCGGATTTACAATCATCAAGTGCACATCCAATGGCTTTTTACTCAGTTGGGCCACATATTTCAGAACAGGAAATCCAAAGGAGATATTTGGAACAAATACTCCATCCATGATATCGATGTGAACCCATTCGGCTTCACTTTGATTGATCATCTCAATATCTCTGGCGAGATACCCGAAATCAGCAGAAAGGATAGAGGGAGATATGATCGGTTTCATACTTTTATTTTATTATATTATTTAGTTTATCTTAAATTCATTATTCAATCGAAAGCCGCGAAGAAGTTCTTCTGTTTTCAAGCGCTTCTTTCCGGGAAGTTGCAAAGAGAGGATTTGGAGAAAGCCATCGGTTGCAGCAACTTTTAAATAGGTCTTTCCATCTGTTTCGATCGTACCGGGAGTCAAGGAGTGTTCTTGCATCTCTTTGCTCGTCTCAAAAATCTTCACGACGATCTTTTCAGACTCGGGAGTAATCAATTCGCACCATGCAGCAGGATAAGGAGAAAGACCACGAACAAAATCGTAAATCTTCTTCGTTGGCTGTTCCCAATGAATCCGGCAGGTTTCTTTAAAGATTTTCGGAGCTGGACGAAGTTCTTTAGCATCAGTCATCTCTTCTTGAGGAATAGGTTGAACGGTCCCAGCCAAGATCGCATCAACCGTTTCAACAACTAGACGACCACCCAAAAGCATCAGTTTATCATGAACGATCTCCACATTATCGGTATCAGCTATTGGAACACTTACTTGTTGGATAACCTCACCTGTGTCAATCTCATGTTTCAAAAAGAACGTTGTTATACCCGTTTCTGTATCACCGTTGATCACCGCCCAATTGATTGGAGCAGCTCCTCTATATTGAGGGAGTAAAGAAGCGTGCAGGTTGAAAGTACCCAACCGAGGCATGTTCCATACCACTTCGGGCAACATTCGGAAGGCAACTACAATCTGCAGGTCGGCTTTCCATTCGCGAAGAGCGTTGATGAAATCCTCATCCTTCAACTTCTCCGGTTGCAAAAGAGGCAAACCTTTTTCCAAAGCATACTGCTTGACCGGAGAATACTGTATTTTGTGCCCGCGCCCTGCAGGTTTATCGGGCATGGTAATCACTCCAACGACATTATATCCACCTTCGACCAATTGTTTCAAAGACTCCACTGCAAAATCGGGAGTCCCCATATATACTATTCTCAAATCATCTTTTTCCATAATCAATCCTCTGAAAAATGCACCAACACCTGTCGGTACGAATTAAAAATCTTAGATTTCGAAACAAAACCCTGGTAACGCCCCGCTTCATCAACTACAGGAAGGTTCCAAGCTTTCGTGTCATCAAAAATACGCATCACCTTTTCCATTCCATCCGTATCCATAATTTTAGCAGGAGCAGAAACCATCAACTTATTGACAGTAAACCGGTGATAAAGTTCCTGACGAAACATGATGTTTCGAATATCGTCCAAAATAACAACACCTAGTAATATCCCTGACTTTTCATCGGTCACAGGGAAAACATTCCGATGAGATGAAGCAATTGCTTTAACCAGTTCACCTAGATCCATCTTCGGATGAACGGTGATAAAATCTTTCTCAACCACATTTTCCATCTTCATCAATGTAAGAACAGCTTTATCTTTATGATGCGTAATCAACTGTCCCTTCTTCGCCAGACGCATGGAATAGATACTATGAGGTTCGAATACGATTATTGTCAGATAAGAACTCACAGCCACAATCATCAATGGCAAGAACAGGTCGTACCCACCTGTCAGTTCAGCAATCAAGAACACCCCGGTGAGAGGAGCATGCATGACACCACTCATCACCCCGGCCATACCCATCAAAGCAAAATTCTTCTCAGGCAAATAGGGAACGAAAGCAAAATCATTGCTGAAGTGAGAAAAGATAAATCCGGAGATACAGCCCAAATAAAGAGTAGGAGCAAAAATACCACCACAACCTCCACCACCATTGGTCGCACTCGAAGCAAAAACTTTCAAAAGCACGATCAGCATCAGATAGATCAGCAGTAAGTTGCCATATCCATAGAAAAAGGAATTATTCATAACCGTATCCCACTCAGCAGCAGTGGTACCATTCAGCAAAAGTTCGATGGTATCGTAACCTTCCCCATACAAAGGAGGGAAAAGGAAGATCAGCACGCTTAGCATCACCCCACCAAAAGCCAGTTTTTTATATGGATTATTCAACTTGCCGAAAACCCCTTCAACCGAATTCATGGCACGAGTAAAATATAAAGAGACCAAGCCGCAAAAGATTCCCAACAGAATGACGTAAGGAATACGTTCGAGTTCAAAAGGCTGATCGAGATGGAACTTAAACATTGCCTCCGTACCGGTAGTGATATACGAAACAGTGGCTGCCGTGACTGCAGAGATAAGCAAAGGAAGCAACGAAGACATGGTCAGATCAATCATGAGAACCTCTAGGGTAAACACCAGACCGGCAATAGGAGCCTTGAAAATTCCGGCAATAGCACCCGCCGCGCCACAGCCAACAAGCAACATCAACGTACGTTGCTCCATCTTAAATACACTGCCCAGGTTAGACCCAATAGCCGATCCTGTGAGAACAATCGGTGCTTCCGCTCCGACAGAACCACCAAACCCGATAGTGATAGCACTGGCAATGGTAGACGACCAAACATTATGCCGTTTGATCCGTCCTTGTCGTCGAGAGATAGCATAGAGGATCTTAGTCACCCCGTGTCCGATATCATCTTTAACAATATTACGAACGAACCAGCCCGCAAGAAAAATACCTACTACCGGATAAACCAGATAAAGGTAATTGGCTTGAGTGGCATTAAAGTTATTTGTTAAGAACGCTTGTATCTGATGGATCAGAAATTTGAGCAGCAGAGCGGCGAAAGCAGTACAGATCCCGACTAAAAAACTGAGGATGAGTATAAATTGTTTTTCTTTAATCTTAGTCTCCCGCCATTGAATAAATCGCTGTAATAAAGTAGCCTTATCTTTCTTCATTTATTCACGAATTATTTTAATTACGCCCCCTTTATCCAGTTTAATAATACTCGATGGCTTAGGACGACTCATATCCTCTTGTCGGAAACCAACAATATAATCAACAGCAGATTTAATTTCTTCACTAATTTCACTAAAGTTTGCTGCCCCAGGCTCCCCGCTGATATTTGCTGACGTCGAAACAATAGCTTTTCGGAACTGCTGACAAAGACGCTTTGAGAACTCTTCTGACGTGACACGGATCCCCACGCTTCCATCTTCCGCAATCAGATTAGGAGCTAAGTTTCGCGCTCCCGAATAAATGATAGTCATCGGTTTATCAGCAAGATCAATCAAGTCCCATGCAACCGACGGTACATCCTGAACATAAAAATCGACTTTTACCGATGAATCGACTAACACTAACATCGCTTTGCTATCAGCACGCTTTTTAATCTCATAAATACGGCGTACCGCCTCTTCATTTGTAGCATCACAGCCTATTCCCCAAACGGTATCCGTAGGATAAAGAATCACTCCTCCATCACGCATCACTTGGCAAGCTTTTTTAATATCTTCTATCATTTCTTAATTCATTTCTATTAGAATAACATGCAAAAATAGTACTTTTGCACAAATATAAAAAGTTTAAGTGAAAACAATGGAAGAAATTACATTTCATCACACAATCCCTATCCAACTACGTTTCAATGATATAGATAAATTCGGACATGTCAACAACGCAGTGTACTTTACCTTCTACGATTTAGGCAAAACAGAATATTTCTCCTCAGTCTGCCCACATGTCGACTGGGAAAAAGATGCAATTGTGGTCGTGCACATTGAAGCAGACTTCGTTTCTCAAATTTTAGCTTCCGACCAGATTGCGGTACAAACAGCTGTCTCGGAAATCGGCACCAAAAGTTTTCATCTCATTCAACAAGTGATCGACACTCAGACCAAGGAGATCAAATGTACCTGCAGATCCGTCATGGTTACATTCGATCTTGAAGAGCATCAATCCAAACCTCTTACCGAAGAATGGATTGATTCAATCTGCCGATTCGAGGGAAAAGACCTGCGAAAAAAGCAAAAACCTGAATCAATCCGAGAGGGCCACAACCATTAAATATTTTCTTCCGAGCAATCATTTACTTCGTTTTTTTTCGTACTTTTACCCCAAGTTGGAAAACGATCTGTTTTCCAACTTCGAAAAGATAAGAAAAGAAAAAAACAATATATAAAATGAATCACAAATGGAATTATCAGTCCTTTACACCAGAACAAATAGAGTCAAGCCAAATATTAGCCCAGGAGCTAGGGATTAGTCCTATCCTGGGACAGTTGCTGATACAACGAGGAATCGATACAGTATCGGACGCAAAGAAATTTTTCCGCCCTCAATTGCCGGATTTGTATAGTCCATTTCTAATGAAAGACATGGACATTGCGGTAGATCGTCTGAATCAAGCAATGGGTAGAAAAGAACGGATACTGATTTATGGTGATTATGATGTGGATGGAACGACTGCGGTAGCTCTTGTTTATAAGTTTATCCAACAATTCTATTCCAACATCGACTATTATATTCCAGACCGTTACAATGAGGGTTACGGCATTTCCAAACAAGGTATCGATTATGCAGCCGATAGTCATGTAAAATTGATTATTGTGCTTGATTGTGGAATTAAAGCCGTAGAGGAAATAAGTTATGCCAAAGAGAAAGGCATCGACTTTATCATTTGTGACCATCATGTTCCCGATGATATTCTTCCACCGGCATTTGCTATTCTAAACGCAAAAAGAACGGACAATACTTACCCTTACTCCCACCTGTCGGGCTGCGGTGTCGGGTTTAAGTTTATGCAGGCTTTTGCGATAAGCAACGGAATAGAGTTCCATCATCTCATCCCTCTATTAGATCTGGTAGCAGTCAGTATTGCTTCGGATATTGTACCCATTATGGGTGAAAACCGGATCTTGGCCTATCATGGATTGAAACAGTTAAATAGCAATCCAAGCATTGGTATGAAAGCGATCATCGATGTCTGCGGACTTTCTGAAAAAGAGATCACAATCAGCGACATTGTTTTCAAAATAGGACCTCGAATTAATGCTTCGGGACGTATCCAAAATGGAAAAGAAGCCGTGGATTTACTTACAGAAAGAGATTTTTCACTCGCTCTAGAAAAGGCTGGACAGATCAATCAGTACAACGAGACCCGAAAAGATCTAGATAAAAACATGACCGAAGAGGCGAACAAGATTGTAGCCAATTTGGAAGGGTTGGTAGATAGACGTTCGATTGTTCTGTACAATGAAGAATGGCATAAAGGGGTGATCGGTATTGTAGCCTCAAGACTAACGGAGATCTTTTATCGTCCGGCTGTTGTGCTGACTCGCACGGATCATATGGCAACCGGATCGGCACGTTCAGTTTCAGGCTTCGATGTATATAAGGCAATTGAACACTGCCGTGATTTATTAGAGAACTTCGGTGGCCACACTTATGCAGCCGGTCTGTCGATGAAAGTGGAGAATGTAGCTGCCTTTACAAAGAGATTCGAAGACTACGTGTCACAGAACATTTTGCCGGAGCAGACAAGTGCTGTGATTGACATTAGTGCAGAAATTGATTTTAGAGATATTTCCAGCAAGTTCTGCAATGATCTTAAGAAGTTTAATCCATTTGGACCCGACAACCCTAAGCCCATCTTCTGTACACACCATGTTTACGATTATGGAACAAGTAAGGTTGTAGGACGCGATCAGGAGCACATTAAATTAGAATTAGTTGATAACAAATCGAATAATGTAATGAATGGAATTGCTTTCGGACAAAGTTCTCATGTCAGATACATCAAAACCAAACGTTCTTTCGATATCTGTTATACAATAGAAGAAAATTCGCACAAACGAGGTGAAGTTCAACTACAAATAGAAGATATCAAACCAATTGAATAAATATCTAGA
>Ga0114938_1000968_pt1 | contig 20680 bp, 15 predicted proteins | sample AshMeaBigSpring_FD_88675 | JGI IMG/M metagenome (GOLD analysis project Ga0114938, IMG submission 88675) | Groundwater microbial communities from Big Spring, Nevada to study Microbial Dark Matter (Phase II) - Ash Meadows Big Spring | ecosystem: Environmental > Aquatic > Deep subsurface >...
CACGTGTAATGAACGTACCCAATTGGAAAAATGATAAGTTAATCCCCGGAACTGTGATTGCGATGCGTACATGGGATCGCCCAACTCCCGGTATTTTTTTATCTCACAATAAAAATACTTCTTTCAAAAATGTGAAAGTTCACTATTCAAGAGGCATGGGCTTGTTGGCTCAACTTTGTGAGAATATCACGATGGATGGCTTTGGTGTTTGTCTCAAAGGGGACAATGATCCACGTTATTTCACTTCACAAGCGGATGCGACACATTTCTCTGGTTGTAAAGGCAAGATTATCTCGAAGAATGGTCTGTATGAGGGGATGATGGATGATGCGATCAATATTCACGGAACTTATCTGAAGGTGGTGAAAAGATTGGATGATCATACGCTTATCGGACGTTATATGCACGAACAGTCGTATGGTTTCGATTGGGGGTTTGTGGGTGATGAGGTTCAGTTCATCCGTTCGAAAACTATGGAAATTCTAGGCTCACAAAATCGAGTGGTATCGATCACTCCTCAAGGAGTTGCTGAGGATGGAAAAGGTGTTTGTGAGTTTAAGATACGTTTCGAACAGCCCATCGATCGGTCGATTGATGAAAAAGATGGTTTTGGAATAGAAAACCTGACTTGGACTCCGGAGGTGGTATTCGCCAATAATATTGTTCGTAATAATCGTGCGAGAGGTACCCTGTTTAGCACTCCTCGGAAAACTGTTGTCGAAAATAACCTGTTCGATCATACATCGGGCGCTGCCATTTTACTATGTGGTGATTGCAACGGATGGTATGAGACAGGTGCTTGCCGTGAAGTGATCATTCGTAAGAATCGTTTTATCAATTCACTGACTAACATGTTCCAGTTTACCAATGCGGTGATCTCTATTTATCCGGAGATTCCCGACTTGAAGAACCAGGTTCAGTACTTCCACGGAGGTCACAACTCGAAAGGAATCATTATCGAGAATAATGAGTTTGATACCTTCGATGCCCCCATTCTTTATGCTAAATCAGTCGACGGTTTGATATTCCGTAAGAACATTATCCGTACAAACAATCAATATAAACCGTTCCACTGGAATAAGAAACGCATCTTGCTGGAAAGAGTAACCAACGAAAAGATCGATATCGAATAAGCGTTAATTGCGTACTTTGATCTCATTACCTGAGTACGTGTGATCTTTAAATGAAAAAAAAACATACCTTTGCACCCGAAAACTTTAAAAAGAGATTAAGGGTGCAAAGGTATTTTATTTATTTGGCTTATGATGGTAGCAACTATCATGGTTGGCAAATCCAACCGAATGGTTGCAGTGTACAGGAATCTTTAATGAAGGCCTTGTCTACTTTTTTACGTCAAGAGATTGAGGTAATTGGTGCAGGGCGGACAGATGCCGGGGTACACGCATCATTGATGGTTGCACATTTCGATTTCGAAGAGAAGCTCGATCTTGCTATGCTGAAAGATAAACTCAACCGACTTTTACCGCCCGATATCTCTGTCTACAAGGTTCGTTATGTGCGTCCCGACGCACATGCCCGCTTCGATGCTACCGCACGGACTTATAAGTATTATGTTACTACCGAGAAATATCCGTTCAATCGTCAGTATCGTTGTAGGTTGTTTACCGCACTCGATTATGAGCGAATGAATGAAGCAGCTCAAACTCTTTTCGAATATACCGATTTCACCAGTTTCAGTAAACTACATACCGATGTGAAAACAAACATCTGTCGGGTGACAAAGGCTGAATGGACGCAGATAGATGAGGTAACTTGGGTTTTCACTATCCGTGCCGATCGTTTCTTAAGGAACATGGTTCGTGCTATTGTCGGTACGCTCATAGAAGTCGGTCGACACAAAATGTCGGTTGCCGAATTCCGCAAGATCATCGAAGATCAAAACCGTTGTAAAGCCGGTTCATCAGCCCCGGGACAAGCACTCTTTTTGGTCGACGTGGAATATCCCGAGGATTTGTTTATCGAATCTTGATGGGTTAAAAAGATTATTTATTGATAAAATTATAAGATTGTTATGTGGCTATTGTTAGCATTCCTTTCAGCAGCATTGCTGGGGTTCTATGATGTTTTTAAAAAGAAATCGCTTAAAGATAATGCAGTACTTCCTGTTCTTTTTCTGAATACCCTTTTTTCCAGTCTTATCTTTCTACCGTTTATTCTGATTTCCGCTTATGTTCCCGATAGCCCTTTGCATGGGACCATGTTTCAAGTTCCGCTTGCCGGATGGGATCAACATAAATACATCATCATCAAATCGTTTATCGTACTTACCTCCTGGATCTTTGGATACTTTGGGATGAAACACCTTCCCATCACCATTGTTGGCCCTATCAATGCCACTCGTCCGGTCATGGTACTGGTCGGTGCGATGTTGATCTTTGGTGAACGATTGAATCTTTACCAGTGGATCGGTGTGCTGTTGGGTATTATCTCTTTCTTTATGCTGAGTCGTTCGGGGAAGAAAGAAGGGATCAATTTTAGAGATAATAAATGGATTTTTTTTATTGTGATGGCTGCCATTGCAGGTGCTGTGAGCGGACTATACGATAAATATTTGATGAAGCAACTCAATCCGATGCTGGTGCAATCGTGGTATAATGTGTATCAAGTATTCATCATGTGTCCCATTCTTGCTTTACTCTGGTGGCCGAAGAGGAAAGAGACCACTCCTTTCCGGTGGGACTGGACGATCATTCTTATATCAGTTTTTCTCTCGGCAGCAGACTTCGCTTATTTCTATGCTTTAAGTTACGATGACTCCATGATTTCCATTGTTTCGATGGTGAGAAGAGGGAGTGTGATCGTCTCTTTTGTTTTTGGAGCTTTATTCTTCCGTGAAAAGAATTTAAAAAGTAAAGCTATTGATCTTATATTAGTGCTAATTGGTATGATATTCTTATATTTGGGTACTCAAAGTAAATAATGCTACGAATCGTATGAAAACATTCAATATTTCAATCATCAGTCTTTTATTATTAGTCGTCGGAGTAGGCTCTACGGTAGAACTTCGTGCTCAAGAAGCTAAGAAACTTTTTATCAGTATGCCCGACTCCCTTTGTCCGTATCTGACCTCTGTGAACAGAGCCGACTGTGTGGATTTCTTGGAGAGTAAGATGAAAGCCGTGGTCGACAACCGTTTTGGTTCGAAGTCGGAGATGACTGATCTGAGCAAGGATTATGTGCGGATGAAGTTGACTTCCTCAACCGATTGGCAGATGAAGGTTTTAGCATTGAACGACTCTACCGATATTATTTGTACCATCACTACCGTTGGCGGTCCTGCTTGCGATAGTAAACTGCGATTTTATACCACTCAATGGAAAGAACTCCCCGCTTCATCTTATATCAAAGAGCCCGAAATGAAAGATTTTATTCTTCCGGCAGACTCCACCCAAGAGTATCAGTATAATGAAGCGATGCTGAAAGCTGATATTTTTCTGATGAAAGCTACTTTTGATAAGGGAGATACACGATTGGTTTTCGAGTTGACTACCCCCGATTATATGGATAAAGAATCGGCGGAAAAACTCAAACCGTTTCTCCGCCGTCTATTAGTGTTTCAATGGAAAGAAGGAACTTTTAAACCTGAGAAGTAACATCTTTCTTCCTTGTTTTCGTTTTTGTTTTCTTTCCCGAAAGGCTCTTTATTTCTTTAGGCATTCGTTAATGAACGCAACCATCTCAGGAGTGTTTGCTTCTACACTTTGAAGCAATTTGAACTGAGCTTTGGTGCGCACTAAGTTGTGCTCCGGATATTTAATTTTGTAATAAGTATCCCCGTTGATATAATCCGCTAAGAAACGTACACATTGCATGTATGGGAACAATGCAGCTGCATAGGGTAAGTTTTCGATCTCGATCGGAGTGAGGAACGAATGAGCACCTTCTAAGTATCCTTTAGTAAATGCTTTGAAGATTTCCATGTTGAAGTTTACGCGATCCAGATCCTTATCATCTTCATCACCAGTGTTGGCACCTGTACGTAAGAAGTCGCCAAAGTCCGAGAAGATAAAGCTAGGCATCACAGTGTCGAGATCGATTACGCACAACACCTTACCATCTTCATCAAACATCATGTTGTTCACTTTAGTATCGCAGTGGCATACGCGTTTAGGTAATTTTCCTTCTCTGTACAAACGCTCAGCTTTGCACATCTCTTCCGCTCTCTTTTCTATCTCATCCAAGAAATACTGAACTTCCGCTACACGTCCCGCTGCATTAGCAGCTATTGCATCACGAAGTTGTCTGAGGCGGAATTCCATGTTATGGAAATCAGGAATAGTTTCACCCAATGTTTCAGGAATGTCGGCAAGCATTGCTTGGAAATTACCGAAAGCGACACCTGCATAGTACGAATATTCAGGGTTTACTGTTTCGTAAGTTTTTGCACGTGGTATGAAAACCATCACACGCCAATAGCTGTCACCATCGAACCAATAAGTCTTGCCATCTTCCCCTTCAACAAACTGAAGGACTTTGCGTTCGATGTCCGCTTCGCCTGCTTCAACGAGTTTTTTACGAATATGTTGAGTGACCGCTGCGATATTTGCTTGCAACATTTCCACGTTTTGGAAAATAGCATGGTTAATGCGTTGCAATACGTAGTCGGGTGCATCTTCTTCTGTTGTGTTTACTTTATAAGTATCATTGATCAATCCGGCTCCTAATGGCTTGATTTCAGCAACCGTACCTTTGATCTTAAACTTTGTAACAATGGTTGATAATTGTTTCATAGGTCTTTCCTTTTAATTTATAATAAGGTTATTTATAATCGTAATTTTAAGTTTGAAAAAGCGTTCGGATCTTAGCTTCGTTTCTATTTCCGTTTCTATTTCACTTTGATATGATCGAAACCTTCACCATAAACACCAATGACTGCACTTTGTGAAACAAACGCTTTCGGGTCGGTCTCCTTGATCAGTCGGAAGATGATGGCCGATTCGCGTTTTTTAGCAAGCACAAACAGCATCTTCACTTCATGTCCGGTGTAGAATCCATTCGCATTAATAATAGTGACGCCCCGACGGGGATACTTGTTGATGCGACGTCCGATCTCTTCGTATTTGTCGGAAATGATGAAAAACTGAACCGATTGACGGGCACTGTTTACCACCTGATCCACTACGAAGCTGCAAATATATAAAGTCGCCAAACCATAGACTACTTTTTCCCAGTCTTTTAAGACAAAATAACTGGATCCAATGATTATAAGGTCGCATATAAGGATTACTCGGCCTAAAGTGATGTCACGATATTTGTTAATGATAGCCGCAATGATATCGGTACCACCTGTACTTCCATTCCATGAAAAAGCTGTTCCAACACCGAAGCCACAGAAAGAAGCGCCGATGACACATGCCATAAAAGGTTGGTCGTGCAGTAAGGTTATTTCGCTGGAGAATTGTTGGACGATTGAAACAAAAGTAGTGAGTGTGAGGACTCCGTAGATCGTTTTGATACAGAATTTGAAGCCAAGAATCTTTAAAGCAAGAATCAGTAATACAGAGTTGATACCGAAGTAGGTATAATGAACGGGGATACCTGTGGCCCAATAAACGATGGACGAAATACCCGGAACCCCTCCGGTTGTGATATTGTTGGGAAGAAGGAAAACTGTCCAACCAATACAATAAAACATCATCCCTATTGTGATCATGAGATAATCTCTAGATTCTCTGATGATAATTTGCTTAGAAGGCTTTTTGAGTGCTATTTCCATGACTTAAGGTTTGTCTATAAAAATAATCAGACACGAATGAATGTACGAATCGGGCTTGGGGGAGACCGATTCGTTCATTACATTCGTGTCTTTGTTTGGATATTATTTAGCAAATGCGTGGCTATATCCTTTTACTTTGTTCCATCCACCACGGGTGAAATCAGGAACTTGCACAGGAACAGAATTATTCTCGATAGAGATTCTAGTCAATTCTGCAAGGCTACACCATTCAGCAAGGTCGTATACATCCATATCGAGTGGCAAACCATTGCGTAAGCAGTATACCAAACGGTAATCCATGATATAGTCCATACCACCGTGTCCACCTACTTTCTTAGCAGTCTCTTCCAATTCTTGGTGGATAGGGTGTTTATATTTGTCCATTAATGCTTTCTTTACATCTTCAGGAACCGAACCGTGAGCATTCAATTTCTCGTGGTTAGGTACATCTTTGCTTTCGATCTGAGTAGGACGTAAGCAGTACTCTTCGATTGGATATTTGCTTGCATAACCATCAGTTCCTACCAATTGATACATACGGCTGTAAGGACGTGGAGTCATTACGTTGTGTTGGATCAACATTGTTTTGCCATTCTCTGTACGGATCAAAGTAGAAGTCTGATCACCATTCTTGAAGTCTTTCACTTCCTGACCAGTTGTCTTTTTGATGAAAGCAGGTCCGTTTACTGCTTTTGTATCCATAGCAACCAATGTTTTCATACGGTCGCCGCGGTGGATATCGAGCAATTGACAAGCTGGGCCCATACCGTGAGTAGCGTAGATGTCACCGCGATGAAGACGGTTGTAATCCATACGCCAGTTATTCCAGTAAGCAGTCCAGAAATCTTCTAGATTGTGGATGTACGATCCTTCTACGTGCATCACTTGACCAAATACCCCTTTTTTAGCCATGTTTAGGGTAGTAAGTTCGAAGAAGTCGTATACACAGTTTTCAAGTTGCATACAGTGTTTACGAGTTTTCTCAGAAGTATTGATCAACTTCCAGATCTCGTCCAAAGTCATAGCTGCAGGCACTTCAATAGCGACGTGTTTGCCATGTTCCATTGCGTAAACACCCATTTCTGCATGATGTTTCCAATCGGTAGCGATGTAAACCAAATCGATGTCGTTACGTTCACAAAGTTTCTTCCAAGCGTTTGCATCACCTGTGTAAGTCGCAGCTTCAGGAAGTCCGGCTTTAGTTAAGATCTTTTGTGATCTTTCTACGCACTCAGGACGAAGGTCGCATAGAGCAACGATTTGTGTCCCAGGGATGTGAGTGAAACGTTCTACTGCACCAGGACCACGCATTCCTAAGCCGATGAAACCAACACGTACAGTCTCGAGTTTAGGAGCTGTTAGTTGGATCACATCTTTTTGTCCGGCAGGACGTACAGGAGTTGTTACTTTAATCGGTGTAAATGCATTACTTGCTTTTTTCTGAGCAAAACCAGGTTGACAGAAAACCAGTGAAAGTGCAATTACTAATGTTGAGACAAGTTTTTGCATAATGTTTTTTAGATTTTAGTTGGTATTATGTGTATTAATTATAAATCTTTTTGCAAATTTAATCATATCTTTCTATTATAACTTTAATTTATTCTTAATAATTTATTTATCGCATATCTACGGAAACGAGGCGTTTCAACTTTCGTCGAAAACATCCTTGTCTCCTTAGATCGTCGGGACGAATCCCTTCCTTTTTCTGTTAGATAAAGTAAAGTAAGTAGTAAGCCTTTTGGCTTATTCATTTGTTTAGGTTTAGTAACACCTTTATTCATTTATCAGTTACGTTTACGGACTGTAGATGCGTAGAAGTGTTTTCACTTTGTGTTTCATTACAGTGTGTTCGTTGATGTGACGGTTTATTCGTCCTATCTTGATAATATAACTAAATACACTTAAGTCGACCCTTTCCCTACATAATTGAGTTGTGTTTTAGCTTGTTTTAACTAAAAAGGATTCTTTATGGGTTTCATCTCACATTAAAGAAGCAACTATCATTTTGTTAACTAAATGGTGATAATTGATAGAGAATATGGTTTGTTTTTGTGTTATTACTCTGTAGCTAACTAAAATTTGCAAAAAAAATGAGAATAATAGATTCATTATTCCTATTTTTGTGGGTATAAAATAAAACATATAAAACTTCTTATGACTGAATCTGAAAGAAAACAAATTATTAAGTTAGTAAAGCAAGAGGTCGTCCCCGCTATCGGTTGTACGGAACCTATTGCTGTTGCCCTTTGTGTGGCAAAAGCTACCGAGATATTAGGTGAAAAACCGGAGAATGTGAATGTACTCTTGAGTGCGAATATCTTGAAAAATGCGATGGGCGTCGGTATTCCCGGTACGGGGATGGTTGGACTTCCAATTGCCGTGGCTTTGGGTGCACTGATTGGAAAATCCTCTTATCAACTTGAAGTATTGAAGGATTGTACTCCCGAGGCAGTGAAAACCGGAGAGACCTTCATCGACGAAAAACGTCTGCGTATCTCATTAAAAGAAAACATTACAGAAAAACTATACATCGAGGTGGTATGTGAAGCAAATGGCAAGCAAGCTATAGCTATCATTGCCGGCGGTCATACCAACTTCACTTATCTTGCTTCGGGTGATACCATCTTATTGGATGCTAAGCAAGAGTCGGCCGAAGAGTGTGAAGCAACTCCTCTCGAACTCAACCTACGCAAAGTATACGACTTTTCCCTGACTGCTCCTTTGGATGAGATTCGTTTCATCTTAGAGACAGCTAAACTGAATAAAGCGGCAGCCGAACAATCGTTCAAAGGAAACTACGGTCATGCTTTAGGCAAAATGCTAAAAGGACAGAACGAGCATAAAATCATGGGCGACAGTGTTTTCTCTCATATCTTATCTTACACCTCTGCTGCATGTGATGCACGTATGGCAGGAGCTATGATTCCCGTAATGAGTAACTCAGGCAGCGGTAATCAAGGAATCTCTGCAACACTTCCTGTGGTTGTTTTTGCCGAAGAGAATGGAAAAACAGAAGAAGAATTGATTCGTGCATTGATGCTCAGTCATCTTACGGTGATCTATATCAAGCAAAGCTTAGGACGTCTGTCGGCTCTTTGCGGATGTGTAGTAGCTGCAACCGGTTCGAGCTGCGGTATTACAAGTCTGATGGGAGGAAGTTACGAACAAGTTGCTTTTGCTGTTCAGAACATGATTGCTAATCTGACGGGAATGATCTGTGACGGAGCCAAACCAAGTTGTGCGTTGAAAGTTACCACCGGTGTTTCTACAGCGGTATTGTCGGCAATGATGGCGATGGAGAACCGTTCGGTTACTTCGGTAGAAGGTATCATTGATGAAGATGTAGATAAGAGCATTCGTAACCTGACCCGCATCGGTACTCAAGGAATGAACGAGACCGATAAAGTGGTGTTGGATATCATGACTCATAAAGGCTGTTGATTCAGACAATCATACTAGAACTTTAGTTGGACAATCATACAAGATACTTTAGTCGGCACCCCTTACTAGAACTTTTGTCAGACAACCTTATATATACAATAATAGCGTGCAACTTTTTGCACGCTATTATTGTATATTGCTCTATCTATTGAATAGATTAGTGGCAGCTACCGCAACCACATCCATGGTCACCACAACCGTCACCACAACCGTCACCACATCCGTCGCCGCAGCTTCCGCAATCGCATCCGCATCCGCCACCCGACATTGCTTGAATCAATTCTTGGATCTCTTCATTAGTAGCCGGACGGTTCTCAATCACTTCACCTTCGAAGATCAGATCAGCACCAGCCAAAGGATGGTTCAAGTCTACCACTACCACTTCGTCTTTGATCTCTACAACGCTTGCGTTCACTTGTTGACCTTCAGAAGTCATCAAAGGAACTACGTTACCTTCTTTAACGCGTGAGCTATCGAACTGACCGTCGATCTCAAAGATTTGTTTCGGAAGATCGATCACGTGTTGCTCATCGTATTCACCATAAGCTTTATCAGCTGAGATTGTGAACTCAAACTTTTCACCTTTGCCCAGTGCAGTAATTTGGTTTTCAAAATCTTCAAGTGTCGATCCCAAACCAGAAATGAATTGGAAAGGGTGATCCGATTTTGCCTCTTCAAACAATTCTTTCTCGCCGTCTTCGATTGTATACAGTTTATAGGTAACTGTTATGTACTTGTTTTCTGCTGTTTCCATCTAATTTGTTTGCAATTAATTGATTTGAATAATTAGAAAATTAATAGAATGGCAAAGATAAGAATTATTTGTTTCGTACTAGAAATAGCCCTTGCAATTTTCAGATAATTAAATCCTTTTGTTTCTCCTATACTTTTCGTCTTGATAGTTGTAATTGCAACTCTAAAGTGATAAAATTGATCTTTATTGGCATGTTGGCTTACGATTATATATTTTTTTGTTATTTTTTTATTCAAATTGTTTGGAGATAATAAAAAAGCCTTTACCTTTGCAGCATAAATATAAGGAAATATACAAAAATATACGAAATTCGAGATAATGAATAAGCTACATACATCTATTATTAACCTGGCAGTTCTGCATATTATTCGCGTCGTGGTGATTCAATCAAGATTGTGAGAAAGGTTTGTGTGTATGTACATGTAGCATAAAGATAATAATAAAAGCCTTTCTCACAATTGTGAGAAAGGCTTTTTCAATATTAAAGTATTTAGAAATGAAAAAGCAATTACGTAGTTCATTTAGTACACAAGGTCGTCGCATGGCGGGAGCTCGCGCTCTTTGGGCAGCAAACGGCATGAAGAAAGAGCAGATGGGAAAACCGATCATTGCCATCGTCAACTCGTTTACTCAGTTTGTTCCGGGGCATGTACATCTGCATGAGATTGGTCAGTTTGTGAAGAAAGAAATTGAAAAACTAGGTTGCTTTGCTGCTGAATTTAATACCATTGCGATAGACGACGGTATTGCCATGGGTCACGATGGAATGCTTTATTCTCTCCCTTCACGCGATATTATCGCCGATAGTGTGGAATATATGGTGAATGCCCATAAAGCAGATGCGATGATCTGCATCAGCAACTGTGACAAGATCACTCCGGGTATGTTGATGGCTTCGATGCGTCTGAACATCCCTACGGTATTTGTATCCGGCGGACCGATGGAAGCAGGCGAATGGAACGGTCAGCATCTCGATCTGGTAGATGCCATGATCAAGTCGGCCGATCCTACCGTGAGCGATGAAGTCGTTTCAAAGATCGAGCAGAACGCTTGTCCCACTTGCGGAAGTTGTTCGGGTATGTTTACAGCCAACTCGATGAACTGCTTGAACGAAGCCATCGGTATGGCTCTTGCCGGTAATGGTACCATCGTAGCGACCCATGCCAACAGAAAGCGACTTTTTGAAGATGCAGCCCGTTTGATTGTTGCAAATACCCTCAAATATTATGAAGAAGGCGACGAGTCAGTTCTTCCCCGTAGCATCGCAACCCGTCAGGCATTCCTCAATGCCATGAGGTTGGATATTGCCATGGGAGGATCAACCAATACCGTACTCCATTTGTTGGCTATTGCTCACGAAGCAGAGGTTGATTTCTGCATGGACGATATCGATCAGCTTTCTCGCAACACCCCTTGCTTGTGTAAGGTTGCACCCAACAGTCCTAAATATCACATCCAAGATGTCAACCGTGCCGGTGGTATCTTAGCGATCTTAGGCGAACTAGCTAAAAGCAATTTGATCGATACCACCGTGAACCGTGTGGACGGTTTAACGTTGAAAGATGCCATTACCCGATATTCCATTACCGGAGCTACCGTTTCTGAGGAAGCTCACAACAAATATGCCAGTGCACCGGCAGGCAGGTTCAACCTCGTTCTGGGTTCACAAGACGTATCTTATAAAGAATTAGATACCGATCGTTCCAACGGCTGTATCCGCGACTTAGAACATGCTTACAGCAAAGATGGCGGTTTGGCTATCTTGAAAGGGAACATCGCACAGGACGGTTGTGTAGTCAAAACAGCCGGAGTAGACGAAAGCATCTGGAAGTTTGTCGGCCCCGCTAAGGTCTTCGATTCTCAAGAAGCTGCTTGCGAAGGTATTCTTGGTGGTAAGGTAGTCAGTGGCGATGTGGTGGTGATCACTCACGAAGGACCGAAAGGCGGACCGGGTATGCAAGAGATGCTTTATCCTACTTCGTATATCAAATCGCGTCACTTGGGTAAAGAGTGTGCACTGCTCACCGATGGACGATTTAGTGGAGGAACCTCCGGATTAAGTATCGGACACGTCTCTCCCGAAGCAGCTGCCGGAGGAAACATTGGTAAAATAGTAGATGGTGACATCATCGAAATAGATATTCCCGCACGAACCATTCGGGTACAGCTCTCTGATAAAGAGTTGGCTATGCGCCCCATGCGCCCCGTTGTTCGCGAACGTTACGTACCGAAGAGCTTGAAAGCCTATGCGAGTATGGTTAGTTCGGCCGACAAGGGAGCAGTCAGAATGATCGACTAAAACGACGTGTTTTCAAGACAAGTAACTCACAAATTGTAAAAATCATATCCCCATGAGTAAAGACTTAATAACAGGGGCGGAAGCTTTAATGCGCTCATTAGAACATCAAGGAGTAAAGACGCTCTTTGGTTACCCCGGAGGCTCTATTATGCCGGTGTTCGACGCTTTGTTCGATCACCGAAACACATTGAACCACGTGCTTGTTCGTCATGAGCAAGGTGCAGTACATGCTGCTCAAGGCTTTGCCAGAGTTTCCGGTGAAGTGGGAGTGTGCTTGGTAACGAGTGGGCCGGGAGCAACCAATACGGTTACCGGTATAGCAGATGCCATGATCGATAGTACACCTATCGTGGTGATTGCAGGACAGGTAAGTACCAGTTTCTTGGGAACGGATGCGTTTCAAGAGGTCGATTTAGTGGGTATCACTCAACCTATTACCAAATGGAGTTATCAGATCCGCAGACCCGAAGATGTAGCCTGGGCGGTTGCCCGAGCATTTTACATTGCCGGAAGCGGACGTCCCGGACCGGTTGTTCTCGATTTTGCCAAGAATGCACAAATTGAGAAAACCCAATACAAGCCTACTAAATTAGATTTCATTCGTAGTTATGTGCCGATACCCGATATGAACAAGGGTGCCATACAGACAGCTGCCGATCTGATTAATGCTGCCGAACGTCCTTTACTGCTTGTCGGTCAGGGCGTGGAGTTGGGAAATGCACAAAGCGAATTGCGAAGTTTGATCGAGAAAGCAGACATTCCCGCAGGTTGTACGTTGTTGGGCTTATCCGCATTGCCTACCGATCACCCTCTCAACAAAGGGATGTTGGGGATGCATGGCAATTTAGGTCCCAATATCAATACCAATAAATGTGATGTACTGATTGCTGTAGGGATGCGCTTCGACGATCGGGTAACCGGTAATTTGGCCACTTATGCCAAACAAGCCAAAGTGATCCATTTCGATATCGATCCGGTGGAGATCAATAAGAATGTGAAGGTAGATGTATCCGTGTTAGGCGATTGCAAGCAGACGTTGGCTGCCGTGTCCGAACTGTTGAAGGTAAACCGTCACACCGAGTGGATTGAGACTTTTAAAGATTACGAAGAAGTAGAGCTAGAGAAAGTCATTCGTCCCGAACTCCATCCGTCGACCGATTCGCTGACGATGGGAGAGGTGGTACGTGCCGTGAGTGAAGCAGGAGAGAACAAAGCCGTTCTGGTGACCGATGTAGGACAGAATCAGATGATCGCTGCCCGTTACTTCAAGTTCACTCAGCAACGAAGCATGGTTACTTCCGGAGGTTTGGGAACCATGGGTTTCAGTCTGCCGGCCGCTATTGGAGCCGCTTTCGGAGCACCCGAACGTACAGTTTGTGCTTTTATGGGCGACGGAGGCATTCAGATGTGTATCCAGGAACTTGGAACCATCATGGAGCAAAGAGTACCCGTTAAGATCATCGTGCTGAATAATAACTTTCTGGGCAATGTACGTCAGTGGCAAGCCATGTTCTTCAACGGCCGGTATTCGTTTACCCCGATGTTGAACCCCGATTATATGAAAATAGCATCAGCGTACGATATCCCATCCAAGAAAGTCTTTACACGCGAAGAACTCAGTTTGGCAATCGACGAAATGCTGAAGACCGACGGACCCTACCTGCTCGAAGCATGTGTAGTGGAGCAAGGCAATGTCCTTCCGATGACTCCTCCAGGAGGATCGGTCAATCAAATGTTGTTGGAATGTTAATAAATAGCTTATGGAAAAAACAATCTATACCATCATCGTCCATTCGGAGAATATAGCGGGCTTGTTGAACCAGGTGACAGCCGTATTCACCCGTCGGCAGATCAATATCGAGAGTTTGAACGTTTCTGCTTCATCCATCAAAGGCGTACACAAATACACCATCACGGCATGGACCGATGAGGAGACTGTGAAAACCTTAGTCAAGCAGATTGAGAAAAAGATAGATGTCATTCAGGCACATTATTTCACGGAAGAGGAGATCTATTTCCACGAAATAGCGTTGTATAAAGTGTCAACACCTGAATTTCAGGAAAATACCGAAGCCTCCAAAGTGATTCGCCGCTATAATGCACGGATCGTAGAGGTAAATCCTGTCTTTTCCATTGTAGAAAAGAATGGAGTGAGCGAAGATATCACTTCCTTATACGAAGATTTAAAGAAGCTGAATTGTGTGTTGCAGTTTGTGCGGTCGGGAAGGGTAGCTATTACTACCAGTTGTTTCGAAAGAGTCAACGAGTTTCTCGGCAACAGAGAGGCAAGATACAGTCAGATAGAAAATAATAATCATGAGTAGAAATAATCATGAATAATAACAATCATGGATAATAACGGAAAAATTGGTACGTATAATTTTGTAGCCGAGCCTTTCCACGTCGACTTTAACGGACGTTTGACGATGGGTGTGTTGGGCAATCATTTATTAAATTGTGCCGGCTTTCATGCTACCGATAGAGGTTTCGGTATTGCTAATCTGAATGAAGAAAATTACACATGGGTATTGTCCCGACTGGCTATCGATCTTGATGAGATGCCTTATCAATACGAAGAGTTCAGTATACAGACTTGGGTCGAAAATGTCTATAAGCTTTTCACCGACCGTAACTTTGCTCTGATCAACAAAGAGGGTAAGAAGATCGGTTATGCCCGCTCTATCTGGGCGATGATCAGCTTGACAACCCGCAAACCCGCTGATCTGCTGGCATTGCATGGCGGAAGTATCGTCGACTATGTATGCGATGAACCCTGTCCTATCGACAAGCCATCGCGCATCAAAGTAAAGAGCGAGGTTGCGGTAGCCCAACTGAAAGCGAAATATAGTGATATCGATATCAACGGACATGTCAACAGCATCCGTTACATCGAGCATATACTCGACCTTTTTCCCATTGAGCTCTATCGGACTAAGCGTATTCGCCGCTTCGAGATGGCTTATGTGGCAGAGAGCTATTACGGTGATACCCTATCATTCTTTTATGATCAGGAGAATGAAAATGAATATCACGTAGAAGTAAAGAAGAATGGCAATGAAGTCGTTTGTCGGTCGAAAATCGAATTCGTATAAACGCAGTAGATGATTCAAAACTGAATTTGGAACTTAGGAACCTGAACTTTAATTTAGGATTTAGAATCTTGAACACTGAACTTGGTACTTAAATTTGGAATACTGGATTTAGGATCTTGAATTTAGGAACTTAGGAACACTGGATTTGGGACACTGAATATTGAATTATATAGTTAGAATTTATAAAATCAATTATTAATAACTCACCTCTTTTATCCGATTCTCACGATGAAAGAAAGAGGCAAATAAAACAAAGAATAAGATGGCACAGATGAATTTTGGAGGGGTTACAGAGAACGTAATGACCCGTGAAGAATTTCCGTTGGAGAAAGCTCGTGAAGTATTGAAAGACGAAACGATTGCAGTGATCGGATATGGCGTACAAGGTCCTGGTCAGTCACTGAACTTGCGTGATAACGGATTCAACGTGATCGTGGGTCAACGTAAAGGTGGAAAGACTTGGGAAAAAGCAGTAGCCGACGGTTGGGTGCCAGGTGAAACATTATTCGATATCGAAGAAGCATGTGAGCGTGGAACAATCATTCAGTATTTGCTTTCGGATGCTGCACAGATCGAAGTATGGCCTACCGTTAAGAAGCATCTGACTGCAGGAAAAGCACTTTACTTCTCTCATGGCTTCGGCATCACTTACAAAGAACGTACCGGAATTGTGCCTCCAGCAGATGTTGATGTGATCCTTGTTGCACCTAAAGGTTCAGGAACCTCTTTGCGTAGCATGTTCCTCGAAGGTCGTGGCTTGAACTCTTCTTACGCAATCTTCCAAGATGCAACAGGCAGAGCGATGGATCGTGTAGTAGCGTTAGGTATTGGTGTAGGTTCAGGTTATCTGTTCGAAACAACTTTCAAACGTGAAGTATATTCCGACTTGACAGGCGAACGTGGTTCATTGATGGGAGCTATTCAAGGACTTCTTTTAGCACAGTACGAAGTATTGCGTGAGAACGGTCACACACCATCAGAAGCATTCAACGAAACAGTAGAAGAGTTGACTCAGTCGCTGATGCCTTTGTTTGCTAAAAACGGTATGGACTGGATGTATGCTAACTGTTCAACAACCGCACAACGTGGTGCACTCGACTGGATGGGTCCTTTCCACGATGCTATCAAACCGGTAGTAGAAAAGCTTTACGATAGCGTAAAAACAGGTAACGAAGCTCAGATCTCTATCGATAGCAACTCACAAGCAGATTATCGCGAGAAGTTGAATGAAGAACTTCGTCAGTTGCGTGAGAGCGAGATGTGGCAGACAGCAGTTACTGTTCGCAAACTTCGTCCTGAAAACAACTAATAGCAACCAACTGTAACAGAAATTATTTAGCTGTAACAGAAATTGTTGGATGAAAAAAGAGATTCTTAAGTTGCAATCCAATTGGCTCAATCTTTCTGTATTCAGTTAAGTTAGAATATTGAGTTATAATTGTAGGAGGTAAGAAAACGTTCGCGTTTACTTACCTCCTACTGCATTTTGATGACTGATCTTTGGTAATTCCTACTACATTGTTTGCCATCTTTCCTATTCACATCCCAAATACAATTCAAATACAATTCAAATCAATATTTCGCTGCTTTTTATAGTTTAATTTTCAGTGTTGTCTTTGTTTGTCGACAGTATTCCATACTATTAATAATTATTAAATAGATTGGACTGGTTTTGAATCATTTTGTTATTATTTTGGGGTTTTCATGATTCTTTTGAAATTAAAAATATTTATTTAACATGCTAATTGTACTATTATTACGGTTAAATAGCCTATTTTGATTGATAAGTTAAAGAAGAGTAATTAATATTAGCTTATTGTAGATATGACAGATTGATTTAATTTTGTTCCCAATATCACCAATTGTGTGATACCTTTTTCTAAAAATTAATTCTATTCTTATGGTTAAACTATTTAAATCTATTAGCGCATTGCTGCTCTGCTCCGCTGTGTTTTCAGGAGTATGCCAGACGGCAAATGCAAGCCAAGTTGCAGCAGTAAATGTTGCACAGCAAAATGGTGTTTGTAAAGGCGTGGTGAAAAGTCAGGATGGAGAATCCATTATTGGAGCTTCAGTCCTATTAAAAGGTACCTCAAACGGTGTAATCACCGATATTGATGGTAATTTCTCTTTGTCGAACGTACCCAAAGGAGGAGTCATACAAATTTCTTATGTAGGTTATATTACTCAGGAAATAACTTTCAAAGGTACTCCTTTAAACATTGTTCTTAAAGAAGACTCTCAGACTCTTGATGAAGTTGTTGTTACAGCTCTGGGTATCAAACGACAAAAAAGATCTTTGGGTTATTCTACCTCATCTGTAAAAGGTGACGATTTTACCCAATCTCGTGACATGAACCTTGGAAATGCACTTACCGGTAAAGTTGCCGGAGTTTCTGTGGCAGGTAATGCTACAGGTATTGGTGGAAGTAGCCGTATTGTGATCCGTGGTAATGCCTCTATGTCTGGTAATAATCAACCGCTTTATGTGATCGACGGTATCCCTTTCGATAACTCTAACCAAGGAAGTGCCGGTACATGGGGAGGTATGGATATGGGTGACGGATTATCGAACATCAACCCCGATGATATTGCTGACATGCAAGTCTTGAAAGGTGCGGCTGCATCGGCTCTTTACGGTTATCGTGGTGGTAATGGTGTAATCTTGATTACAACAAAATCCGGTCAGAAAGGTAAACCCGTATCGGTAGAGTTCAATAACAATCTTACTGCAAACATGATATACGATTATCGTGATTTCCAGACTACTTATGGACAGGGATCTAATGGACTTCGTCCGTTGACAGCTGATAATGCTAAATCTACCGAAACATCCAGCTGGGGTGAAGTGATGGATGGCGGTAAGGCAGTCAACTTCTTAGGCAAAGAGTATAAGTATTCGCATGTCGACAACTGGGATAAGTTTTATCGTACCGGTTTGACCAATACTTCTTCATTATCGTTGTCAGGCTCTTCAGATAAGGTTACTTATCGTTTTGGAGTTTCTAATGTGTACGATAGAAGTATTTTGCCTAATTCGTATATTAGTCAGCAAGGTATTAATATGAATAACACTTACGATATCTCATCTAAATTGCATTTAACGGTGAATGCCAATTACGTATTCGAGAAATTTAAGGGACGTTCAAATTTATCAGATGGTAATGGTAATACCAATGCTGCTTTGCTTTATCACGGTAATTCGTTTGATATCGATTGGATGGAAAGAGGTACGCCCGATGCTCCTTGGGGTACAAGTGCCGATGGCAAAGAGCTGATTTCCGGTACCAATGTGTACTTCAATAATCCCTATTGGTTACAGTATAGAAAAACGAATGATACTGAAAAGAATCGTTTAACTGGTGGTATTACATTGAGATACGACATCACAAAAGAGTTGTATGCTCAAGGTGCGGTAACTCGTGACGGATACAGTCTGGAATACAAACAAGTTCAACCTATTGGTGCTGCTGCCGATCCTCGAGGATTCATGAGAGAGTATGCAAAAAATTATTCTGAAATGAACTTAAACTATTTGATTGGTTACAACAAAACATTTGGTGATTGGGATTTTGGTGCTACTTTCGGAGGAAACCGTCAGAGAAACATTACAAAACAATGGGGTGTTGACGATGCACGCCCATTTTTAATTCCCGGATTATACTCTGTGAATAATACAGGTAATCGTCCGATGAAAAAGGTTTATATAGAATCACAAGTAAATTCTATTTATGGAACTGCTGATTTAGGCTATAAGAACCAAATATTCTTGAACTTAACCGGACGTAATGACTGGTTTTCAACTTTAGATCCAAATAATAATCATTATTTCTATCCTTCTGTTGGTTTATCTTGGATCTTTACTGATTCATTTAAGATGCCAGAGTGGTTTAATTTTGGTAAAGCACGTGCAACTTATGCTTTCGCTTCAAATGGAACAGATGCTTATAGAAATTTGTTGTTTTATAAAATAAATGATTATGTATTAAACGGACAAAGTGTAGCAACAGTTAATAGTGATGTTAGCCCAAATGCGTTCTTGAGCCCGGTAAAAATTTCTGAGTTGGAATTTGGTTTGAACTTATCATTCTTCCAAAATCGTTTATCTCTGGATGCTTCTTATTATATTAAAAAGACGAAAGACGATATTCTTCCTGTAACCATCAGTTCTACCTCGGGCTTTGGCGCAGAAATATTGAATATTGGTGAAATTAAAAATCAAGGATTAGAACTGACATTGGATGCCGTTCCAGTAAAAACAAAAGATTGGATGTGGAACTCTGCTGCCAATTTTGCATACAATAACAGTGAGATCTTAAGTGTGGGAGGAGCTAACAGTTTAAGTATTGATGGTGCTTCTTCTCGTGTTTGTAATGTATATGTTAAAAATATCGTTGGTCAACCTTATGGAGTACTTGTAGGTTATAAATACAAACGTACAGCTGATGGTCAGATTATACATGGCAGTGATGGTATTCCACAACATACTGATGATCTACAGATTTTAGGTACTGGTGTACACAATATCACAGGTGGTTGGAAAAATATCGTGACTTATAAAAACATCTCTCTTTCTTGCCAAGTTGACTTCAAATTCGGTGGTCATCTGTTTTCGGGTACCAACTACGGATTAGTAAACAATGGCTTACATAAGAAAACTGTTGCTGGTCGTGGTGCCGACGGTAAAGGGACAATCGTTGGCGAAGGTGTAATGCTCGATGCTAATGGAAACTATGTGAAGAATACTGTTGCTGTTACTCCGGAAACATATTGGCAGGGAGTTGCCAAAAATAACATTGCTGAGGAGTTTATGTACGATGCAAGTTTCATCAAATTGCGTGAGCTGTCTTTAGCTTATTCTATCCCTCAGTCATTCTTTGGCAAATCTAAACTTGTGAAAGGCATCACTGTTTCATTGGTTGGACGTAACTTGTGGACAATTATGAAGCATACAGATAATATCGATCCCGAATCGGCTTACAACAACTCAAACGGTCAAGGGTTGGAGTTAAATGGTTATCCTACAACTCGTAATGTTGGATTTAATTTGAATGTCAAATTTTAATGGATGTAATTTATGAAAAAGATACTATTATATACAGTTGCTGCGTTGGGAATAACTAGCTTAACCACTAGTTGTAGCAATTTCGGGGATACAAATATTGATCCCGAAAACATGAACCCGGCAAATATGGATTATACGTATATGTTCACACATGTACAGTCGCAGATTGCCGGATCCGATTGGGATCAATGGCGTAACGGATGTATTTATTCGGCTAATATGATGCAGCATACAACTTCGGTTGATTGGGCTGAAGGAGTGTTCTATACTTGGAGAAGCGACTTTAATTCAG
>Ga0114938_1000970_pt1 | contig 20671 bp, 18 predicted proteins | sample AshMeaBigSpring_FD_88675 | JGI IMG/M metagenome (GOLD analysis project Ga0114938, IMG submission 88675) | Groundwater microbial communities from Big Spring, Nevada to study Microbial Dark Matter (Phase II) - Ash Meadows Big Spring | ecosystem: Environmental > Aquatic > Deep subsurface >...
CTGGACCAGATAAAAATCGCGATGAAGCAGATGGAGGAGTTCTGCAAGGAACTCCGCTAAGCGGCCGAATCGCAGGAATTTTTGCCGTCACAACGGTTTTTCATTCCATGGCCCGCCGGGCGGAGGCATAGTTCGTGCTCTCACAAACTACGACCATGGCAAAATCCGAAGAACCCGCAGACAAGGCGACAGCCGCACGATCGAAAAACCTCGAACTCGCCCTCCAGCAGATTGAGAAAGACTACGGAAGCGAGGCGATCCGCCGCCTCGGCGACGCCTCGGTGTCGCCCGTCGAAGTCATCCCCACCGGAAACATCCTCATCGACCGCGCGCTCGGGGTCGGCGGATTTCCCCGCGGCCGCATCATCGAGATCTACGGTCCGGAATCCTCCGGTAAGACAACGCTCACGCTGACGGCGATCGCGCAGGCCCAGAAGCGCGGCGGCCTTGCAGCCTTCATCGACGTCGAGCACGCGCTCGACCCCCAATACGCCCGCAAGCTGGGCGTGAACCTCGACGAACTGCTCGTGTCCCAGCCGAGTTCCGGCGAGGAGGCTCTCCGGATCTGCGAGACCCTCGTCCGCTCGAATGCCCTCGACATCATCGTGCTCGACTCGGTGGCCGCCCTCGTCACGAAGTCGGAACTGGAAGGCGAGATCGGCGACGCGGTCGTCGGCGCCCAAGCCCGCCTGATGAGCAACGCGCTCCGCAAGCTCACCGCCTTCATTTCGAAAGCCCGCACGGTCTGCATCTTCACCAACCAGATCCGCGAGAAAATCGGCGTCATGTTCGGCAATCCCGAAACGACTCCGGGCGGCAAGGCGCTCAAATTTTATTCCAGCGTCCGCGTGGACATCCGCCGGATCGGCAACATCAAGATCGGGGACGGGACGGTCACCGGCAACCGTACGCGCGTGAAGATGGTCAAGAACAAGGTCGCACCCCCCTTCACCGAAGCCGAATTCGACATCATGTATAACGAAGGCATCTCCAACACAGGATCGCTGCTCGATCTGGCCCTGGAGAAAGGCGTGGTCGAAAAGCGCGGCTCATGGCTGAGCTACAAGGGAAACCAGCTCGCCCAAGGGCGTGACGCGGCAAAGGAGATTCTCAAATCCGACTCTGCGCTCTACGGCGAAATCGAGTCTGAGACTCTTGCCGCCCTCAACAAGGATGTGAAGTAATCCTCCAACAAAAAGCCCTTCGACCACTATGACCGAAATCGATCCCGCCGCACTCACGATCCGCTCGCTCGGGGAACGCAAGATCGCCTCCCCGCTCGAGAAGCTCATGGCGGAGTCCACGCCCGGCCACACGTTCTACAGCGACGACCACCGGGTGCTGGTCAAGCACGACCTCCCCGACGTCGCCCGCCGGATTGCGGAGGGGAAGGAATTTCCCTGCTTCGAGGTCGCCGGTCCGCGGAGAAAAATTTTCTTCGACCCGGCCTCAACAAATTGCGCGATCGTGACCTGCGGCGGGCTCTGCCCCGGCCTCAACGACGTGATCCGCTCGATCGTCATGCAGGCTTACTACCGCTACGGGGTGCGCCGGATCTACGGAATCCCCTACGGGTTTGAGGGCCTGATCTCCGAATACGGGCACGCCGTCATGAACCTGACCCCCGACATGGTCAGCAGCATCAACGAGTTTGGCGGCACCTGGCTCGGAACATCGCGCGGACCGCAGGACGTCCTCCGCATGGTCGACCGGATCCAGGAGTTGAACGTCAACATCCTCTTCGTGATCGGCGGCGACGGCAGCCAGCGCGGGGCGATGGATATCGATCAGGAGGCCCGCCGGCGGGGTGTGAAGCTCGCTGTCGTCGGTGTGCCCAAGACGATCGACAACGACATGATCTACATGGACAAGAGCTTCGGCTACGAGACGGCAGCGGCGGCCGCCCTCGGGGCAGTCGACGCCGCGCATACCGAGGCGCGCAGCGCCCGGGGCGGCATCGGCCTCGTCAAGCTGATGGGCCGCCACTCGGGCTTCATCGCCTGCGCGGCCGCGATCGCTAGCGGCGACGTGAATTGCGTCCTAATCCCAGAGGTCCCGTTCCGCCTGGATGGCGACAACGGCTTCCTCGAGGTGATGCGACGCCGGGTTGTCTCACGCGGCCATGCGGTCATCATCGTCGCCGAAGGCGCCGGACAGGAACACCTGGGCAGCACCGGCCAGACCGATGCCTCGGGCAATGTCCGCCTCGGAGACATCGGCCACTTTCTCAAGGATAAGCTCACCGAGCATTTCGAAAAATCCGATACGGCCCTCACCCTCAAATACATCGACCCCAGCTACATGATCCGGAGCGTGCCTGCCTCTCCACAGGACCGGATCTACTGCATGCGGCTCGGCCAGGCGGCCGTGCATGCCGGCATGGCGGGAAAGTCCGGCCTGATCGTGGCGAGGTGGCATGGCACCTACGTCCATGTCCCGATCTCGGTCGCCACCTCCGCCCGCAGGACTGTCGATCCCGGCAAGGACATCTGGCTTTCGGTCCTCGAATCCACCGGACAGCCCGCCCGGTTTTTTTAAAAAGCCGACCGCAAAAGGCGGGTCAGCTGAACCGAGAAGTCCGCGGCGTTCCGGAGGAGGTCGACCGCAAACCCCCGTATGCTCACACCCGGCGACGCGATGATCAGCAGAACAGCAAGCAGGCTCAGGTTCAGAAGATAGATCAGGACCAGAGAAAAAAATGTTCCCCCATACGTGAGATCCGGCTGACCCTTCGGGATCATCCAGCAGGTAAATGAAAGGTGGAACGCCCACGTCGCGCCCACAACCGCGTAGAGCACCTGCCGGTAGGGAGCCACATCAACAAAAATCGCGGCGACCCCGTAGAGCACGATGGCAATCAGGCTGTAGATCGGGAAAAAATAAGGGGCAAGCGCGATCCAGGTATTCGTCTTGTCGGTGACGATGTGTCCGCCGGTTTTGGAAACATGGAACCGGTGAACCCTCCCGCCAAGCATCCACACCCACAGCGCATGCGTCAACTCGTGGCCGAAGACATAGATCCAGAGCGGCCGCGGCAGTCCAAAAAACGCGACGAGCCAGAGGATCGTGCCGAGCGAAAAAAACCAGAACTCCTCGGTCGCCCAGAACGCGTCGCGCAGGGTCGTGCGGGCAAACGCCGTGAAGAACGTCTGCGTCAAAACCCAAGCCGGCGGCAGTAAAAAAATCCCGACAACAAACTTCACCCATCGGGTGGGAACGTGGTCGGGAACAGCCCCGGCCATTGCGGCGTCGAACCGGGCTCGCGTCTTTTTGCGGCGTCGGTTTCCGGCCATGAAAATCGGGATCGCTTTCTACGCCCGGCCCATGTAGGTGCCGTCGACCGTGCTCACCTTAATCAGTTCGCCCTCTTTGATGAAGAGCGGGACATTGATGACCTTGCCGGTCTCCAGCGTGGCCGGCTTCTGCACGTTGTTCGCGGAGTCCCCGCGCACCCCGTCGGCCGACTCTGTGACCTTCAGCGTCACCGAGGACGGAAGCTCGATCTGGGCCGGCCGCCCCTCGATGCTGAGCACTTCAACCTTGAGGTTTTCGACAAGATACTGCTTCGACTCGCCGATCAGTTCCTCGTGCAACGTGATCGTCTCGTAGGTCTCCGGATCCATGAAATGGTAACCTTGGTGGTCGTTGTAGCTGAACTCCAACTGCTGACGGTTCACATCCACCAGATCCACCTTTTCCGTGGAGGAAAACCGGATATCGGCGGACTTGCCCGTTCCGATGTACCGGATGATGCACTGGACAAAAGCCCGGAGGTTGCCGGGCGTGCGGTGTTGGATGTCGAGGACGATGGCCGGATTTCCGTTGTAGCGGATCGCCATGCCTTTGCGGAGGTCGTTTGCTGCTGCCATGATGAAACTGCATGGTAACCGCCAGTTCATCGAATGACAAGCTACGAATCGCGCAAGCGAGCCTTCGGGCAGTAACCGTTACTGCAAAAAACCAGCTCTACGGAAGCCGGGCCATGGATAACTGAGTGGTCACACTGGGGGCGCCGATTTTCGCGGTTCCCGAGCCGTCGTCCAAGATTACCTAGCTGCTTACAGGCTGTGCGCTGCTTGTGGCGTTTTCCCGCCGCAAGGCGTAAGCACTACGGCGCGGCCGCTCCCCTAAGATAGGCTGCGCATTCGGCAGCGGTATCCTCACCCGCCTCCTCAAGAAGGATGCTCACGGAGGGCTTGTTGGCTTCGAGCCAGGCGATGACCGGACGGTAGTTGCAGGCTCCCTTCCCGGCGCGAACCGTGCGAAGAGCATTCCTCTCAGCGATAAAGTCCTTCGCATGAACGATCGCGATCCGGTCGCCGAATTGCTCAAACGATTCCCGCACCACTCGCTCCTGCTCCCGATGGTTCTCAATTGAGAAAAAATTCACAGGATCGAAGACGACCTGAAGGTTGTTCGAGGGAATCGCATCCAGAAGGCGTCGCATGCGGGCGGGAGTCGAGACCGTATGGCTCGTTACCCCTTCGACTCCGACAACCACTCCGAATTTCTCCGCCTCGGCCACGAGTTCCTCAAACGTTCCAAGCATAACCTGGAAAGCCTCCTCGCTCTGGTTGTCGGGGTGCGGCGAGTAATCGGCATTCAGCGAGCCCGTCTCGAGCGCGACCAAGCTGTTGCCGAAATCGCGGGCATGGCGCAGATGTTCCTTGAAGAATCCGATCAGCGACCTGCGGACCACAGGATCCGGGTGGATCGGGTTGATGTAGCAGCCGAGGACGGCGATCTGCACGCCGTGACGGTGGAATGCCTGTCCGATCTCGTAGGCCAGCCCGGAGTTGAGCTGGCCGGGCCTGAGGTCAATGCCTTCGATCGCCTTGGTGAGGGCGAGCTGCACGCACGACATCCCGGTTGCGGCAATCCGGCGGGCGAGTTCGTCCGCCGGCAGCTTTCCGAAGTCGTGGGCGCGGGCACCGATTCGCATGTCCGGCCTCAGAGTTGCGCGGGATCTTCGAGGAGTTCGGCAACCCGCTTGAGCAGTCGGCCGGCGGCACCTCCGTCGAGCACGCGGTGGTCGAAACTCAGCGTGAACTGCGCTTCGATGACCGGAATGAATTCCTCGATCGCGGGATTCCAGAACGGCACGGTCTGCCCGACGCCCATGCCGATCAGCAGCGTCTGCTCGGGCAGAGGGATCGGCGTGGCAATTGTCAGCCCGAACGTGCCGTAATTTGTGACGGTCGCAATTGACCCGCCGGTGTCGCCCGGCGGCAGGCGCCGCTGGCGGGCCAGCTCAACCAGACGGTTGTAGCGGGGCACGAGGTCGTCGAGCGGAGATTGGTCGGCATTCCGGATCACGGGTACCATCACCCCGTCCTCGGCCTCCACCGCAAACCCGATATCCACCGAGGGCGGATGAACGATCCGCTCGCCGATCAGGCGCCCCGCGCAGGCCAGGTTTTCGCCAAGGGCGATCGCGAGCGCACGGAGCGCGTAGAGGGCAGGTCCCGGCTTCGCAGGGTGCGTCTTACGGTGAGCGAGCAAATTGTCGAGCTGGATCGGGCGGACAACAGTTGCCAGCGGACGCGACCAGCTGCGGATCATCGCATCGGCAACAGCCTTGCGCATCGGCGAAGCAGGGGTCGTCTTATTGCGTTCGATCCCGGCCATGAAACGCTCAAGGTCCTCGATCGTCACGCGCGCGCTGGCTCCGCTGCCGGCAATGCTGGCAAGATCGGCGGCCCTCAGGCCGAACTCGGCCATGCGGGCCTTCATTCGCGGAGAGAGGTAGCTGGCCCCACCGGCGTGCGCCGGAACCGGAAGCCCGCCCTTCACGGTCGGCTCGACGGGCTCGGGCGCGGCAGGCTTCTCGACGCGCTTCTTCTCCGGCTTTTTTGACTTCGCCTTCCCCGGCTCATCCTCCTCGAATCCGAGACGCTTGGCGTCCTCGGCGCTGACTTCGATGTAGCCGAGCACAGTGCCGACCGGATAGCTGGTCCCGGCCTCCGCCAAAACTTGACCAAGAATGCCCGTGCAGGGCGCGGTCACCCCCATCACGGCCTTGTTGGTCTCGACCTCGATGAGATCGGTATCGGCCAGCACCGGGTCGCCTTCGTTGAAAAGAACCCGGACGATGGTGGCCTCGGCGATCGATTCGCCGAGCTGGGGCATGTGAATTGGGACAAGGGCCATGGCAGTTTAGATGAGTAGGAGTCGGCGGGCCGCCTCGGCAACAGCCGACGCGGTAGGACGATGGACAGACCAGAGGTCGGGATGATAGGGAACGGGAGTATCTTTCGCGTTCAGCCGCTGAGGTGCGGCATCGAGTAGACCGAACCCCTCGGACGAGACGCGGGCGACCACCTCGGCTGCCACACCACCCCACGGCCATTCCTCGCTCACGCAGAGAAGGCGCCCGGTGCGCGCCACCGAGGCGAGGATCGTGTCGGTATCGAGCGGCTTCACCGTCCTGAGATCGACAACCTCAATCTCGTAGCCGTCCTCAGCCAGCTCGGCTGCGGCAGCAAGCGACTCATGAAGCATCGCCCCGTGCGTCACGATCGTTGCGTCGCGCCCGGCGCGGGCGAGTCGGGCCTTCCCGACCGGGAGCGCCTCCCCGGGAAGCGAATCCGCCTTCAGGTGGTAATAAAGAAACTTGTGTTCGCAGAAGATGACCGGGTCGTCGAGGGCAACCGCCTCAAGAAGCATACTGTAAGCATCTTCTACCGTCGCCGGCGTCATCACCACGAGGCCGGGATAGTGGGCATAGAGCGCCTCCATGCTCTGGCTGTGGAACGGTCCGCCACCCGAGGTTCCGCCGGACGGCAGACGCACAACGATCGGGCACGGCACTCCGGTGCGGTAATAAAGGGTCGCCGCATGGTTCACGATCTGGTTGAACCCGCAGGTCGAAAAATCCGCGAACTGCATCTCGACGATCGGCCGCATTCCCTCGATCGCAGCCCCAACGGCCATGCCGATGATGGCATCCTCACTCAGGGGGGCATCGAAAACGCGGCCCGGAAATTCCTTGGCAAGGTTCTTCGTCGCCTTAAACGCCCCGCCGAAATTCCCGACATCCTGTCCGTAGAGAAAGACCCGGGGATCGTCTGCAAGCGCTTTTTCCTGCGCGATGCGAATGGCTTCTAGGTAGGTAATGGCGCTCATGCTCCGGCGTATATTTCGGCAAAATCAGAATTGGAAAAGGCGGCCCAGTCGTCGTCCTCGGCGGTGGGAGATGGTTCCCGGCGGACCTTGTCGACAGTTGCATTGACCTCCTCCTCAGCCTCGCGGCGCCACTTGGCGCAATCGTCTTCGGTCGCCCATCCCTGTTTCACGATATGCTTCGCAGCAAGCAGGACGCAGTCGCCTCCGACATGCGCTTTCTTGAGTGCCGGGTCGACGTAGCTACCGTCGTCGTGCTCACCGTGCCCGACAAGGCGCAGGAGGTCGCCGACAACGAGTTGTGGTCCGCCTCCCCCGCGGGCGGCCTTCACCGCCTTGCGCAGCGTCTTAAGGCAGGCCGCCAGATCGGTGGCGTCCACCTTGTGTCCCGCCACCCCGTAGCCGATCGCCTTGTCCACCAGGTCGTCACAGGCAAACTGCCGCGCGTTCGGCGTCGAGTAGGCGTATTGGTTGTTCGCGACCACGAGGACCAGCGGAAGCTTTTCAACGGCCGCAGCGTTAAGCCCCTCGTGGAATGCCCCGGTCGATGTGCCCCCGTCGCCGATGCATGTCGCGCCGACGATACCCGTCTCGCCTTTCAGCCGCCGGGCCAAAAGCCCGCCCGCGACTGCAGGAATCATCGAGCCCAGATGGCTGATCATCGCGTAGTAGCCCTCGCGCGGCCGCCCGCGATGGATGTTGCCGTCGCGCCCGCGCATCGGCCCGAGTTGTGAGCCAAGATAAGTGCGCAGCGTGTCCAGCACCGTGTCGCCAAACGCCATGCGACCGGCCTGATCGCGGATCAGCGGGGCGTAGATATCGCCTTTGCGGAGCGGCATCGCCACCGAGACGCTCAGAGCCTCCTGTCCCCTCCCGAGAAACACCCCGCCCTTGATCATCCCCCCGCGGTAAAGACTCGCGAGCTTCTCCTCGAGCACACGGGCGAGCAACATCACGCGGTAGGCCTTGATGTAGTCGGATTTTGTGACGGATGCATCCTCCTTTTGTGTTGGCATTAGAAAAAATAATACAGAAAACCAAGGCCTCCCTGCAACTCCGGATCAAGGGAACCAGCGGTTTTTCAGCGGATTATCCGTGGAACATCAGCAAATGCAAGTCCGACCGCCAACGAACACGACGCGACGGAGGAGATCAATTGCCGGCACCTGCGGCTGACCGCCGGACCGTCCAGACGATGTCGCTCTGGCCATTTTCGCGCTTGGGATTTCCGGCATTGTTCACGCCATCCGAGCCGACGCTGTAGATCAGGATGTCGCCCCCGGACTCACGGTAAACGAAATCGTGGCCGGTAAAGGGATCAGGCGGCAACCTCCCGCCTCTCGCCAGTTCGAGGAGGTCCCGAGGGTAACGGCCGCTGGTGAGGCGGAACTTCTCGGCCCTCAGGCCGAGGATGGCGAGGTGGCAGGCGGCTTCGTCCACGTTAAACCGGTTCAGCACGCCATCGTATGCGGGCATTGCCAGGCGAGTAAGGAACGCCGTTCGCGGAATGTTTGCGAGGATCGTTTTCAGCCCAGGCCCGCCGGCCAGCGGATCGGCCACCAACCTGCGGACCTCCCGCATGCTGCGGAGGTAGGCAGAATAGTCGGCAAGCAGCAGCGGACGCAGCGGAACGCTGTAGAGCCAGAAACCGATCCGGGAAAACAGAGCGCTCTTCGATGAACCGCCGCCCATGAGGGCAGCCGCCGCAGCCGGATTTCTGGAGAGCAACTGCTCGAAAATCCAGGAGCCGAAAAAAATCCTCTCGCCGTCCAATGCGCGGAGAAGCGATGGGCGCATCAGCGCCAGGCGGCCTTTTACCGCGCCCTCGAGCGCTTTCGCCTCATCGGGCGTCAGCCCCCGGCCGGTCGCGGCGACAGCCGTGATCGCAGGGAAGCAGACGCCCGCATTCGCTTCACCGACCAGCCAAGAGATCAGCGCGGGATCTTCGCTGTAAAACCTGGCGATCCGCAGCACCGCCCGGATGTCCCGCGTCGCGCCGGCGGAGTCCCCGTCGGCGGCGAGGAGAAAGGCATGGTTCAAAAGCAGTTTCGACGCTTTGAGGACGTTGCCAAGATCGGGGAGAACCAGCCCGGGACCTTTGCTGTAATCCCGGTCGAACCAGCATTTCTCCTTGTTGGCGGCCTGACGCAGCAGGCTTATGGCCGCGCCGGCAGGAGGCTCAGCGAAAGCGGCCTTCATCCGGTCTCGTTCGGCCTGAGGGCAACGCGCGGTGTCCGACTTTTCGATGGCCGACCCCGGTCTGCGGTCCAGCAAGGGGGAGCCCTTGGGCAGCTTTTCGATCTCCACATAGGCCTCCCGCAGGAGCGGTGCGGCATTTTCCTCCGCCGCCGACACCGCCGGAAACAGGTCGGTCGCCGTCATTGGCAGCCCCTCCGCCCACATCTTCGCCTGGATCCGCGCAAGCCCGTTTTGTTCGGTGCCCAGCCAGAACAGCCAGGCCGCAAACGGAATCAGGAAAATGGCCAGCGCCGTCAGGACAATGGCGAGGGTTACTTTTTTCATTTGGGAGCAGGCTTGCCAAGGAGTTATTCCCTTCGGCGCCACCGCGCAAGAACTCCCGAACTGCCGCTGGAAATTCGCGAGGAGACTGCTTGTCGGCGGAGGGAATCTGAACTACATGGAGGCTATGCCTGAACAACAACCGCTTACCGGCCATGACCGCCCCGGCGACCCCTGCACGATTGTCATCTTCGGCGCCTCGGGCGACCTCACGAAACGGAAGCTGCTTCCAGCGCTCTACAACCTCAAGGTTCTCCGCCTCCTGCCGCAGGACTTCGCGGTCATCGGCGTCGCCGTCAGCGAGGGGAACGACCAGTCCTACCGGGAGAAGATCGCCGGCGACATTAAAGAATTCGCGACGCGTGAAGTCGATCCGGCCGAGTGGGACGACTTCAGCAAGAGGAGCTACTACCTCCAGGGGGATTTCAATGATCCCGCAACATTCCAGAAGCTTGACGCGAAGCTGAAAGAGGCGCAGGCCGCGTGGAAGCTCCCTGGCAACGTCCTCTTCTACCTCGCCGTGGCCCCGACGTTCTTTTCGAAAGTGATCGAGCAGTTGGGCACCGCCGGGCTCACCAACCAAGCACCCGACGCCTGGCGCAGGGTCATCATCGAGAAGCCGTTCGGCCGCGATCTCGAGAGCGCGCGCCAGCTCAACACGGACATTGGAAAGCATCTTGAGGAGTCGCAGATCTACCGGATCGACCACTACCTCGGGAAGGAGACCGTCCAGAACATCATGGTCTTCCGGTTTGCAAACTCGATCTACGAGCCGATCTGGAACCGCCGGTATATCGACTACGTGCAGATCACGGTCGCCGAGGAACTCGGGGTCGAACTCCGCGGCGGCTATTACGATCATTCCGGCGTGCTGCGCGACATGGTGGCCAACCATATTCTCTCGGTCCTCTCGCTCATCGCTATGGAGCCGCCGAGTTCGATCACAGGCGACAGCGTTCGCAACGAGAAAGTCAAAGTCCTCGAAGCCATCCGGCCAATGAGCCCTGAGGATGTGCTCTCAAACACCGTCCGCGGGCAATACGGTGCCGGCATCATCGACGGGAAAAGTGTCCCCGCCTACCGCGCGGAGCCGGCGGTCAATCCTCAGTCGAACACAGAAACCTTTGTCGCGATGAAGTGCTTCGTCGAGAACTGGCGCTGGGCCGAGGTGCCGTTTTTCATCCGCTCCGGCAAGCGCCTCGCCCAGCACACCACCCAGGTCGTCATCGGATTCCGCAAGGCTCCCCTCCTCCTCTTTGGCGAGGACTGCCAGGAAAACGTTAAGCCGAACCGCCTCGTCCTCCATGTGCAGCCCGATGAGGGCATCACGATGGACATCCATGCCAAGCGACCCGGCCCGAACATCAACCTCGTCAACGTCCCGCTCGACTTCTCCTACAGCGATTTCGGCGAGGCCACAGCCGCCACCGGCTATGAAACCCTGCTATATGACTGCACGATCGGCGAGACGACGCTTTTCCACCGCTACGACAGCGTCGATGCCTCCTGGCGGATCGTCACCCCGATCCTCGACGTCTGGCAGGCCCTGCCGGCCCGCGACTTCCCGAACTATGCCGCGGGCACCTGGGGTCCCGCCGCCTCCGACCACCTCCTCGAACGCAGCGGCCACGAATGGCACCACTACCCGCTCCGGACCCACTAAGGTCCGGTAGTGTGAGAATCTGCAAGTCGCGGCCGCCCGGAATGCGAGCTGCCAGCCTTGACATTTCGCCCGAATAAAACATTCCTATCGCCATGAAATCCCAGCCAGGTCCCGTCTCCCGATTCATCGACACGCACTACCGCCACTTCAACGCAGCCGCCTTGAAGGACGCAGCCGAGGGCTACAGCCGCCACCTCGACGAGGGGGGGATCATGCTGGTCACGCTCGCCGGTGCGATGAGCTCGGCCGAGTTGGGTATTTCGCTCGCCGAGATGATTCGCAACGACAAGGTCCACGCGATCGTCTGCACCGGGGCGAACCTGGAGGAGGATGTTTTCAACCTCGTCGCACACGACTTCTACGAGCGCATCCCGAACTATCGCGACCTCACACCGGCCGATGAACAGGCGCTCCTCGACCGGCACATGAACCGCGTCACGGACACTTGCATTCCGGAGATGGAAGCGATGCGCCGGATCGAAAACGTCATTCTCAAGGAATGGATGGCCGCCGACCAGCGCGGCGAGCGCCTCTTCCCGCACCAGTTCTTCTGGCGGATCCTCGACTCCGACGAGCTCAAGGCCAATTTCCAGATCGATCCCAAGGACAGCTGGCTCATCGCCGCGAAGGAGAAAAACCTCCCGATGATCGTGCCCGGCTGGGAGGACTCGACGCTTGGTAACATGTATGCCGCCCACTGCATCGAGGGCGATGTGAAGAACGTGCATACCGTCCGCACCGGAATCGAATACATGATCGAGCTCGCCAACTGGTATGCCCCGACAAGCAAGAAGACGTCGGTCGGCTTCTTCCAGATCGGTGGCGGGATCGCCGGCGACTTCCCGATCTGCGTGGTCCCGATGCTCCATCAGGACCTCCGCCAGGAGGACGTGCCGCTCTGGGGCTACTTCTGCCAGATCAGCGACTCGACGACGAGCTACGGAAGCTATTCCGGCGCCGTCCCGAACGAGAAGATCACCTGGGGGAAGCTCGGCCAGGACACCCCGAAATTTATCATCGAATCGGATGCAACGATCGTCGCCCCGCTGATTTTTGCGAAGGTTCTCGGCTGGTAACTATCCGATGCACATCGCCGACATCCTCCGCGCGGGAACGCCGACGTTTTCGTTCGAGTTTTTTCCACCGAAGACCCCGCAGGCCCTCGAACAGCTTTTTGAAAACATCCGCCAGCTCGAGCCGCTCAAGCCGGCCTTCGTCAGCGTGACCTACGGCGCGGGCGGCTCGACGCGCGAGCTGACCCACGATCTGGTCGTCCGTCTCAAGACGACGACCTCGCTCGACCCGATCCCCCACCTGACCTGTGTCGGTCACGACGAATCGGAAATCACCGCGATCCTCGAGCGCTATGCGGCAGCCGGAGTGAGCAACATCCTTGCGCTCCGGGGAGATCCCCCACGCGACCAGCCGGACTATGACCACTCGGGCGATGTCTTCCCGCAGGCGGCCGATCTCGTACGGTTCATCCGGAACTTCAAAGGCCACCCAGACCCGCGCGGGTTCGGCATCGGTGTTGCAGGCTTCCCGGAGGGCCATCCGGCCACGCCGAACCGGCTCGTTGAAATGGACCACCTCAAGGCCAAGGTCGATGCCGGCGCGGACTACATCTGCACCCAGCTCTTCTTCGACAACCACGACTTCTACGACTTTCGCGAGCGCTGCGCGCTGGCTGGAATCGACGTCCCGATCATCGCCGGCATCATGCCGGTCACAAGCCTCTCCTCGATGAAGCGGATGGCTGAACTCGCCGGCGGAGCACGATTTTCAGCCCGCCTCCTCAAGGCGCTCCAGCGGGCCAGCGGCGAAACCGAAGCCGTCCGCCAGATCGGGCTCCACTACGCGACCGAGCAGTGCGCCGACCTTCTAGACCAGGGCGTGGCCGGCATCCACTTCTACACGCTCAACCAGTCGACCGCCACACGCGAGATCTGCCAGCGGCTCGGGATCGTCCGGCAGTAATTTTACTTCAACTTCGCGGCAACCGACGCGACATGCCTGCCCTGGAATTTCGCTTGGGCGAGCTCGTTGGCACTAGGCTGGCGCGATCCGTCCGGACCGGCGATAGTGCCCGCGCCGTAGGGCGAACCGCCGCGGAACTGCGAGATGTCGAGAATCTCCGGACAAGCGTAAGGGAGACCGACGACGACCATGCCATGGTGGAGGAGCGTCGGAAGAAACGTCAGGATCGTGCTTTCATTGCCCCCGCCGGTCCCGGTGCTGGTGAACACGCTGCCGACTTTTCCCACAAGCTTGCCCTCCATCCAGAGCTTGCCGGTCTGATCGAGGAAGTTGCGCATCTGCGACGCCATGTTCCCGAAGCGCGTCGGCGTGCCGAAGATGATCGCGTCGTATTGGTCGAGTTCCTTCGGATCCGCCACCGGTGCCGCCTGGTCGGATTTTCCTCCGATTCGCCTGAGTGTTTCGGCATCCATCAGGTCGGGAACGCGCTTGATGGTGACTTCAGTTCCCGGGACTTCGCGGGCGCCGGATGCGACAGCTCCCGCCATTGTTTCGATGTGGCCGTACGTGGAGTAGTAGAGGATAAGGATCTTGGTCATGCGGTAATCATGCCCGCAGCGACCCGCAAGGGCAAAGATCAAGATGGTTGGCAAACAATACCGAAAAGGTATGCTTGCTGCGCATGGAACTCCGTCACCTGCGCTATTTTACAGCCGTCGCCGAGGAGGAAAATATCACCCGCGCCGCTGCAAGGCTCCATATTTCGCAGCCCCCGTTGAGCCGCCAGATCCGCGATCTTGAGGAATCGCTTGGCGTGGTGCTGTTCGAGCGGGGCGGAAAATCCCTGCGTCTCACCTCCGCCGGGCAGTGCTTTCTGGAGGAGGCACGGGCCGTGCTGGCGCGGACGGATGACGCGGTCCGCAGGGTCCGGGCGTTTGCCGGCGGCGGCAAGTCGCCACTGCGCGTCGGCTACGCCCCCTCGCTCTCGGTGGAAATCCTGCCGAAAGCGCTGAGGGCCTTCGAATCCCTTGGCACCGGCACCCGGGTCGTCCTTCACGATCTCTCCACACAGGACATGCAGACCGGGCTACGCGACGGCCGGATCGATGCCGCGCTCATGATCCAGCCCGGCAGGACCCGCATGCCGGGCATCGAATTTCATGAGCTTGCGCGCTACGCGGTCTGCGTGGCTGCGGCGCCGACGCATCCGCTCGCCGGCGTGAAGTCCCCTCGCCTACGGGAAATTTTCCGCGAGCGCCTGATCGCCTACAGCCGAGAGGATTACCCGGAATATTTCCGGTGGCTGGAAAGCCTTGCCGCCAGCGTTCCCGTGCCTGCGGAGGAACACGACAGCGCAACAAGCCTCGTGGCTTCGGTCGAATCCGGCCGTGGTGTGGCCCTGGTGCCGGAAACCTTTTCCTGCTTCGCCGGGACGCGACTGACCGTACGCAAGATCATTCCCGCACTGGCACCGTTCGTCGTCGGAGTCGCCAACCGAAAATCGGACAAGTCGGATTCCGTCGCGGCCTGGCTCCATGCAGCGAAAGCCAGCCGCCGGAAGCTCTAATGTCAGAAATCAGGCTTGCTAGATCGACTTCGCAACTTCGACGAGATGGGAGGCCGTGATGCCAAGTTGCTCCATGACGACGTTGCCCGGGGCGCTGAGTCCGAACCGGTCCACCGCAACCGTTTTCCCATCGAGCCCGACATAGCGGAACCAAGGGTCTGAGACCCCCGCCTCAATCGACACCCGGCGGCGGCAGGCTCTCGGAAGAACCGATTCCCGGTATTCCTCGCTCTGGCTTTCGAAGCGTTCGAAGCACGGCATCGAAACCACACGGGTTCCGGCCCCCAGTTCGGCTGCGGCCTTGATCGCGTGCTGGAGTTCGCTGCCGGAGGCAAGAAGGATGAGATCGAGCGGAGCAGATTCCTTTTTGGCAATGTAGCCGCCCAGGAACGCGCCCTCGCGGCGAACGTCCAGCGGAATGTCGTTCAGCGTCGGGATGCTCTGCCTCGAGAGGATGAGCATCGTCGGTCCGGTCGTCTTCTCGAACGCCGCCGCAAATGCCCCCGCGGTCTCCTCAGGATCGCCGGGCCGGATCACATCGAGGCCAGGGATCGCGCGGAGTGCGGCAACCGTCTCAACCGGCTCGTGGGTGGGACCGTCCTCGCCGACTCCAATTGAGTCGTGCGTGAAAATGTAGACCACCGGAAGGTGGGAAAGTGCCGCCACACGGATCGACGGACGCCCGTAATCGCTGAAGACGAGGAACGTCGCGCCACTCGGGCGGAAAATGCCGTCGTAGGCGATGCCGTTCATGATCCCGCACATCGCGTGCTCCCGGATGCCAAAATGGAGGTTTCGTCCGGCACGGTTCTCCCGGTTGAAATCGCCTCCATCCTTGATGTAGTTGAGCGTAGAACCATGAAGGTCCGCACTGCCGCTAATGAGCAGTGGCATCGCTGCTGCAATCGGCTGGAGAACGTCGCTGCCCGCCTTGCGGGTCGCAATGTTAGAGGCAGGATCGAAGGCGGGGATCGCCTTGCGTAGGTCGGAAACCTTGCCGGCGATCGCGTTGTCGAGTTCGGTCGCAAGGTCTGCATTGGCTGCACGCCAAGCCTCATATTTGCCCACCCAATTCTCGTAGCCCGCCTTGAGGCAGGCCTTTACCTTGGCGAAATACTCGCGCGTCCCGGGATCCACAAAGAATGTTTCCTCGGGCAACCCGAGAGCTTTGCGCGACTCGGCGACGAATTTCACGCCGGCCTCACCGTGAGCCTTGTTCGTTCCGGAAACCTCGGGAATGCCTTTGCCGATGAGCGTTTTTGCGATGATCATCTGCGGCTTTCCGCTCGTGGCGGCCTTTGCGGAGGCGACGGCATCCGCAATTTCCTGAAGGTTGTGACCGTCGATCTCCTGCACATCCCAACCGTAGGCATGATAGCGGGCGGCTGTGTCCTCGCTCTGTGATACCGGGGCCATGGCATCGAGCGTTACATTGTTGGAATCGTAAATGAGGATCAGGTTGTCGAGCCCGAGATGACCGGCCAGGGCACTTGCCTCCTGAGCGACGCCCTCCTGGAGGCAGCCATCGCCGGCGAGCACGATCACGTGATGGTCAAAAATGCTATGTGCCGCCGTGTTGAACTTTGCCTCGCTCATCTTTGCAGAGATCGCATAGCCGACGGCATTCGAAACCCCCTGCCCGAGCGGGCCCGTCGTGGCCTCAACCCCGGGCGTCTCGTGGAACTCAGGGTGGCCGGGCGTCAGGCTGTGAAGCTGGCGGAAATTTTTGACCTCTTCGAGAGAAAGCGCGTAGCCGGCCAAATGAAGCCAGCTGTAGAGGAACATGCTGCCGTGTCCGGCAGAGAGAATGAACCGGTCGCGGTTCAGCCAGCGGGGCTCGTCGGGGTTGTAGCTGAGCGCGTGCCCGAAGAGGACAGCACCGATTTCCGCAGTGCCCAAAGGAAGACCAAGGTGGCCGGATTTGCATTTGGCGACGGCGTCCATGGCAAGCCCGCGGGCGTCCCGCGCGGCCAATTCAAGAGAGGGAATGTTCATTGTCATATAAATCTGGGAGCTCAGAGGAAAGCGCCTGCCCACGCGATTGGCAAGCGGGAACAAACCGAATCACAGCCGCTATTTTCGGACCTGACGCTGAGCGGGCTTCTTCCTGGTAGGAGCTGCCGCTGCCCGATCCTGCGGGTCCGGGACACTCTGAACAGTCTGCTCCGCCGGCGATTTCTTCGCGCTTTGTGGCGCGGGGGCCTTCTTTTCTGCCGCTACAACGCTCCGTGGAGGCTTCTCTTGCGGCTTTATGGTACCCGTCGTTGATCGCTTGGCTGCGGGCTTGGCTGCGGGCGTAATCAGGGCAGACCGGGTGGGCGGGAGCGAGGACACCTTTCTGTTTGGCTTCTGCAGGATCTCAATCTTCCGGAGGACCTCAACGCGCACGGGAACAACCCCCGCACCGATCATGGAAATTTTTTCCGCAGAGGCGGTGCTAAGGTCGATGATCCTTCCGCGGATGTAGGGCCCGCGATCGTTGATGCGGACGATCACCGACTTGAAGTTGCGCAGGTTGACCACTCGCACGACCGTATGCATCGGCAGGGTTTTGTGAGCCGCCGTCATGGCTCTCGGGTTGAAGCGCTCGCCGCTGGCGGTTGGTTGGGGCTTGCCGTAAAACGAGGCTTTGCCGTGCAGCACACTAACGGGCTTGGGATCATAGATCGCGGGAAGCGCGTCGCTATCGCCGCTCATTGCGGATGGCGCCGGGTCGGTGACCAGTTTGCGCGGCGTTTCGCAACCGGTGAGGAGGATAACAAGCGCGGTCACAAAAACCGCTGGCAGGAACTGGAGGAATTTCACCACGAACAATTGACAATCGTCAACGATCCCACGCTCAAAGGAAAGCAAAACTATCCACGGTTGCGCGCGAACAAAGATCCGGCATAATCGCGGCATGGCTGCCACAGAATCCCCCTGCACACCCGTTGGAACTGCGATGCCCGGATTTTATCTGCCGGACGTCGTCACCGGCCGCAATTTTCAGCCGGCCGATTTCCGCAATTTCAAAGGCACGCTGGTTGTCTTTCTCTGCCGGCATTGTCCGTATGTCGTGCACATGCGAGACGAGTTGCTGCGGATCGCCGGCGAGTTTGCTCCGGCCGGTCTCGGCACGTTTGCGGTCTGCTCGAACGACTCGGCCAAATACCCCGACGATGCGCCGGCGATGCTGCGCGACATGGCGATGGATTTGAAGTGGCCGTTTCCTCTCCTGCACGATGAAAACCAGCGTACTGCCCGCTCCTTCGGTGCCGTCTGCACACCGGACACCTTTCTCTACGACGGTTCACATAAGCTTTTCTACCGCGGGCGGTTCGATGCGAGCACCCCGGGCAACGGCAAGCCGTCGACCGGCAACGACCTCCGTGCGGCGGTCAACGCTTTGCTCGCAGGATCCCCACCTCCCGCCGATCAGTTCCCGAGCATCGGCTGCAGCATCAAATGGAAAACATGAGGTAGACGGCTGTCCGGTCCCGCCAGATTTTTTTCGAACCGGCTGATGTGCTCGCTTTCCCTTTCCCTGCCTTCGTTTTCCCTTGCCGGACAGGCCCTATTTTACCGGACAAACCGACCTCACCCGGTATGTCGGAGCAGGAATTGCGTCAGCGATCAGCTGTCGGTTTCTGCATCCGTCGCCATAACGTGAAATTCCAGCACCGATCCCGGCAGCGTATATTTTGTTACCGACACCGCGGGAATGATTGTTTTGCAATAAAGGCTGTAAAGTTCAGCGGCCCCTTGCAAGGCGTGAAATCCAGAGCAATTCCGGATATCCAGACCGCATTGCTTATTCCCGATCTGGCCGGAGGCCGGGCTCTAGTGCTTGCCGGTGTCGCAAGCCTGGCAACTCTTGATCTGCTGGAAAAAGTCGTTCCCCTTATCATCGACCAAGATGAATGCCGGAAAATCGACGACGTCAATTTTCCAGACCGCCTCCATGCCGAGTTCAGGGTATTCGAGCACCTCAACCTTGCGGATGTTGTCCTGGGCGAGAATCGCCGCCGGACCACCAATCGAGCCGAGGTAAAAACCTGCGTGCTTCTTGCACGAGTCGGTGACCTGCTGGCTGCGGTTTCCCTTTGCGATCATCACCATCGAACCGCCGTTCGCCTGGAAGAGATCGACGTAGCTATCCATGCGCCCGGCCGTGGTCGGCCCGAAAGAACCCGACGGCATGCCCTTGGGCGTCTTGGCCGGTCCGGCATAGTAAACCGGATGGTCCTTGAAATATTGCGGGAGGCCGTCGCCTCGGTCGAGCCGCTCTTTGAGTTTAGCATGTGCGATGTCGCGCGCCACGACAATCGTGCCCGTCAACTCAAGCTGGGTGGTGACCGGATGCTTCGAGAGCTCGGCCAGAATCTCGGGCATCGGCCGGTTCAAATCGACCTTCACCGAGTGCTTCGCCGAAGCCTGCCTGAACCGGTCTGGGATAAACCGCCCGGGATTGGTCTCCAGTGTCTCCACCCAGAGCCCGTCCTTGTCGATCCGCGCCTTGATGTTGCGGTCGGCCGAGCACGAGACGCCAATTCCGACCGGGCAGGAAGCGCCGTGCCGCGGAAGCCGGATGATCCGCACGTCCAACGCAAAATACTTTCCTCCAAACTGTGCCCCGATCCCGCACTCCTGTGCAGCCTTGAGAATCTTCTGCTCGAGTTCCACGTCGCGGAACGCCCGGCCCAGCTTGTTGCCAGTCGTTGGCAGCGCATCGAGGGACTTCGTGCTGGCCAGTTTCACTGTCTTCAAACACGCCTCGGCGGATGTGCCGCCGATCACAAATGCGAGGTGGTAGGGCGGACACGCCGCCGTGCCCAGAGTTTTCATTTTCTCCACCAGAAACTTCTCGAGGCTGGTCGGATTCAGAAGGGCCTTGGTCTCCTGATAAAGGTAGGTCTTGTTCGCAGATCCCCCCCCCTTCGCCACGAAAAGAAAATCGTAGGTCATCCCGTCTGCGACGTAGAGGTCGATCTGTGCCGGGAGATTCGTCCCGGTATTGACCTCGTCATACATGGTCACCGGGGCTGTCTGCGAGTAGCGGAGATTCTCCCCGGTGTAGGTGTTATAGATCCCCTTGGAGATCGCCTCCTCGTCATGCCCGCCCGTCCAGACCTGCTGGCCCTTTTTGGCAACGACCGTCGCCGTCCCGGTGTCCTGGCAAAACGGCAGCACGCCATGAGCGGCCACCTCCGCATTCCGAAGCATCGTCAGAGCCACCGTGCGGTCATTCTCGCTCGCCTCCGGGTCGTCCAGGATCGCGGCGACCTGCGCCAGATGCGCCGGGCGGAGCAGAAACGCGATATCCCGCATCGCAACCTGCGCCAGATGCGTCAGGGCCTCCGGCTCGATCTTGAGCACCGGCTGCCCTTCGAACTCCGCCACGGAAACAAACTCATCCGTCACCTTGCGGTAATCGGTCGTGTCTTCCCCGAGCGGAAATGGTTTCTGGTATTCAAAAGGAGGAGGGGTGCTTGCCATGGAAATGAGGTGTGTTGCGTTGGTTATGCCCGCCCGCGCGGAATGCCACGCGAACGGAAACCGCAATCAAAATACTTCACTACCCGACGTGCAAGCGGTTTCCCACTCCCGCACGCGCTTCCCCTTCGGGGAGGCTTGGATTTTATCCCGCCATCCCTCCTTGCGCTCCATGCCCGGAGGCCTGCCGCCGCAAAAATAAAAAAAGAATTCCCTTGCCCGATGCGGGCCAATGGATAAGTTGCAAGCTCAATCGCGGGGTGGAGCAGCCCGGTAGCTCGTCAGGCTCATAACCTGAAGGTCGTAGGTTCAAATCCTACCCCCGCAACCACTTTCAAAACCCGTAGAAG
>Ga0114938_1000971_pt1 | contig 20616 bp, 23 predicted proteins | sample AshMeaBigSpring_FD_88675 | JGI IMG/M metagenome (GOLD analysis project Ga0114938, IMG submission 88675) | Groundwater microbial communities from Big Spring, Nevada to study Microbial Dark Matter (Phase II) - Ash Meadows Big Spring | ecosystem: Environmental > Aquatic > Deep subsurface >...
AACGACTCCCATGCCCGCAGCGCCGCCGACCACATCGTCGAATGCTACAAGAGCCTTTCCGGCCACGAGTTCATAGTCGGCGAGTGCTACTTCAGAAGCAAGCACTTCAAGGCCGCCCTGGTCCGCTTTCGCACCGTGGTGACAGAGTTTCCCGACGTCGGCTTTCACCGGCCGGCCCTGGACCTTATTGCGGCCTGCGAAAAGAAGGTGGCCGAAGAAACCGCCCGGATGAAGGAAGGTCCCGACGCTCCGCCCAGCGAGCCATCGTTGGCCCTGCCTGAAAACGGATAAACGCGTTGAAATTTCTTGATTCCCTCTTTTGCTTGGGATACAAGAAGAATTTTTGAATTCATCGCAGCGCCGCATGGGGTCGATGCGCCGGCGCTGCCGTTCAGGAGGGTTCAGCCATGTCCAAATTGTGTGAGATCTGCGGGAAGAAACCCATGGTGGGCAGCCATATCAGCCATGCCCACAATGTGACCAAACGCCGCTTCAACCCCAACCTTCAGCGCGTGCGCGCGGTCACCACGGGTCGCTCCAAGACCCTGCTGGTGTGCACGGCCTGCCTGAAATCGGGCCGCGTGCAAAAGGCGTCCTAGCCCCGGCATGCAGATCCGTTTCCGATGCCGGATGGCCTGTCTCAGCCGATGCGCTGCGCGTCCTGAACATGCTTCACCGTGCGGATCGCCGCCAGGATTTTCTCCAGGTGCCCGGTGTCGGCAACCCCGATGGTGAAGTGGCTTTCCACCGTCTTGTTTTCCTTGGTGTCGGAGCTGGCGTTGAGGATATTGGCGCCTAGCTTGCTGATGCTGCCGACCAGATCGGCCAACAGTCCCATGCGGTCGAAGGAGATGATCCGGATCTTGGCCGGGTAGGACTCGGCGGCGCCCGTGTTCCACTCCACCTCGATTTGCCGTTCCGGGCTGCTGCGCAATGCGTTGAGGCAGCTGGCGCGGTGAACCGTCACCCCGTAGCCCTGCGTGATGTAGCCGATGATCGGGTCCCCGGGCACCGGCTGGCAGCACTTCCCGAACTTGATCAGGATGTCCTCCAGTCCCTTGACCAGCACCCCAGCCCGGGGCTTTTTCTTGCGCACCCGGCTCATGAGCTTGTCCAGGAGCGATTCCCGGCTGTCCGGGGAGACGGGCTTGGCGGTGAAGGGTCTCAGGACCTGTAGGGGCGTCACCTTACCGTAACCGACGCTGGCGATCAGGTCGTCGAGACATTTCACCCCCAGCGAGGCCACCACCTCTTCCATCTTGTCGGTTTTGGACAGGGTGATGAAGTTCAGCCGCTCCTTGCGGAAGGCCTTGTCCAGAATTTCCCGGCCGAGGCTGATGCTGCGTTCCTTCTCCTGGGTCTTGACCCACTGACGGATCTTGGCGCGCGCCTTGACGGTCTTGACGAACTTCAACCAGTCCTTGCTCGGCGTGTGGTTCTTGGACGTGACGATCTCCACGATGTCGCCGGTCTGGAGCACGTAGGGCAGGCTGACCATCTGACCGTTGACCTTGGCGCCGACGCATTTGTGCCCGATTTCCGTGTGAATCAGGTAGGCGAAATCCACCGGCGTGGATCCCTTCGGGAGACCGCGGATATCGCCCTTGGGAGTGAAGACGTAAACCTCGTCGGGGAAAAGATCGAGCCGGACGTTCTCTAGGAATTCGCCGGCATCGCGGAAGGTTTCCTGGTTTTCCACCAGATCCTGGATCCAGGCGAATTTCTTGCTGATGTTTTCGTCGATGCGCCGGCCCTCTTTGTAGCTCCAGTGCGCGGCGATCCCGGACTTGGCCACCCGGTCCATCTCCCACGTCCGGATCTGGATCTCGATGCGCTCGCCGACGGGGCCGATGACGGTCGTGTGCAGCGACTGGTACATGTTGGGCTTGGGCCGACCGATGTAATCCTTGAATTTATAGTCGATCGGCTTCCACATGGAGTGGACCAGGCCCAGCGCCTCGTAGCACTGGGAGACGGTGTCCAGGATGATGCGGAAGGCGATGAGGTCGTAGATCTGCTCGAAGGCGAGGTTCTGCGTCTTCATCTTGGTGTGGATGCTGAAGAAGTTCTTGCTGCGTCCCAGGATTTCGGCGTTCAGGTTGGCTTCCTCGAGCTTGGCGCGGATGGTGGCCTTGACGGAGTCGATGTAGCGTTCCCGCTCGGCCTTGGACTTGGCCACGAGCAGCTCGATGCGGCCGTATTCCTCCGGGTTGAGATACTTGAACGAGTTCTCCTCCAGCTCGTTCTTGATCCAGTAGATCCCGAGCCGTGCGGCGAGCGGGGCGTAGATGTCCAAGGTCTCCTGGGCGATGGCTTTGCGCTTTTCGGGCGAATGGAAGCGCAGCGTGCGCATGTTGTGGAGGCGGTCGGCGAGCTTGATGAGGATGACGCGGATGTCGTCGGCCATGGCCAGAAACATCTTGCGGATGTTCTCGGCCTGCTGCTCCTGCATGCTGGAGGTCGGCATCAGGCTCAGCTTGGTGACGCCGGAAACGATGTGCAGCACGTCCGGGCCGAAGAGCGCCTCCACGTCCTCGGGCCGGGCGCGCGTGTCCTCGAGAACGTCGTGCAGCAGGCCCGAGGCCACGCTGATGGGATCCAGACGCATGTCGGCCAGGATATTGGCGACCTCGAGGGGGTGCATCAGGTAAGGCTCCCCGGAGAGCCGCACCTGCCCGGCGTGAACCTGGGCGGAATAGACGTAGGCGCGTTCAACCACATCCACGTCCGCGCCCGGGGAAGCTTCGGAGAGCTTGTCGAGGATGTTGTTGATCCGGATCATTCAGTAGGCTTTCGCGAAAACGGCGCGGTGCTGGCCGGGTTTTCCGCAGCTGATGCACCGGCCGGCCGCCCCCGTCTCCTCGAAAGGCAGGCAGCGGATGGTCACGGTCAGCTCTTCCTTGATCCGCGCCTCGCAGGCGGGGTCGCCGCACCAACCGGAAATCGCGAAGCCTCCGTGGATTTCCGGCTTTTCGAGGTTGCGGGGAGTGAAATAATCGTAGAACTCGCCTTTGTCCTCGATCGCGACCGTGTTTTCGGTGCGATAGGCGAGCGCGCGCGCGAAGAGCGCGTTCTGGATGTCTTCCAGAATGCCGGGGATTTCGGCCACAAAGGCTTCCCGCTTCAGCGAGACCCGCTCGTGGTGCGGTTTGTCGCGCCGCCCCAGGAATACGGCATTCTCCTTGATCTCGCGGGAGCCGATTTCGACCCGCAGGGGGATGCCCTTCTTGATCCATTCCCAGCCCCTCGCGCCGCCGATGTCCCGGCGGTCGACCTCCACCGTGATGGGCCGGTCGCTGTAGCGGCAGGCTTTCAGCTCCCGGGCCAGGCTTTCTGTATAAGCCATCACGGCCTGACGCTCGTCCTCCTTCTTGAAAATGGGCAGCAGCACCACCTGCGCCGAGGCCACCCGGGGCGGCAGGATGATGCCGTCGTCATCGCCGTGGGTCATGATCACCCCGCCGATCAACCGCGTGGAGGCGCCCCAGGAGGTGGTCCACACGAATTCCTCGCGCTCTTCGGCCGACTGAAATTTGATCCCGGACGCCCGCGCGAAGTTCTGGCCCAGGAAATGGGAGGTGCCGGCCTGGAGCGCCTTGCGGTCCTGCATCATGGCTTCGATGCAAAGGGTGTCCACCGCCCCCGGAAATCGCTCGGCGGCGGTTTTGCGCCCCTTGAAGACCGGCAGCGCCAGGTGCTCCTCGGCCAGCCGGGCATAGACGTCGAGCATCATCAGGGTGCGTTCCCAGGCCTCCTCCCGGCTGGCGTGCGCCGTGTGCCCTTCCTGCCAAAGAAATTCGCTGGTGCGCAAAAAGATGCGCGTGCGCATCTCCCAGCGCACGACATTGCCCCACTGATTGAGCACGATCGGCAGGTCGCGGTAGCTGCTGATCCATTTCGAAAACGCGTCGGCGATAATCGTTTCGGAGGTGGGACGCACCACCAGCGGCTCGGTCAGCGCTCCCGCCGGGACCAGCTCGCCGCTCGCGTTCTTCTCCAGCCGGTGGTGGGTGACCACCGCGCACTCCTTGGCGAACCCCTCGACGTGGTCGGCCTCTTTTTGCATGAAGCTGAGTGGGATGAACAGCGGGAAATAGGCGTTTTTGACTCCCGTTTCCTTGAACATGGCGTCCATGGCCTGCACGATGTTCTCCCATAGGGCGTAGCCCCAAGGCTTGATCACCATGCAGCCCCGCACCGGCGAGCGCTCGGCCATGTCGGAGGCCTTGATCACCTGCTGGTACCATTCCGGGTAGTCCTCGCGTCGCGTCGGTGATATGGCGGATTTCGGCTGTTTCCCCATCGTTTTCGCGTTTCCTCTCTGCAGGCGCCGGACGTCCCCGCCGCCGGCCGGGACGTCCAGCGTTTAAATTTCGAACTTCGCGACCTCTTCGAGCAATGCTTCCACTAGTTTATCTTCGGGAAAGGTCCGGATCACCTTTCCCTTTCGGAAGAGCGCGCCCCGGCCCTGCCCTCCGGCGATCCCGATGTCGGCTTCGCGGGCTTCGCCCGGGCCGTTGACGATACAGCCCATGACGGCGATCCTGATCGGGGCGGTGCTGGCCGCGAGCGCCTTTTCCACCCGTTCCACGATCCCGAACAGGTCGATGCGCGTGCGGCCGCAGGTGGGGCAGGCGATGATCTCGGGGCCCCGCCGCCGTATGTCGAGGGCCGCCAGGATCTCGTACCCGGCCCGCACCTCCTCCACCGGGTCCCGGGTCAAGGATACCCGCAGCGTATCGCCGACGCCTTCGGCCAGCAGAGTCCCGATGCCGAGCGCGGACTTGACCAGGCCGGAGAAGAGCGTGCCGGCTTCGGTCACCCCGAGGTGCAGCGGCAGGTCGGTCAGCGTGGCAAGGCCGCGGTAGGCGGCGACCGTGCGCCGCACATCCGAGGCTTTCAACGACACCTTGATATCGTGAAAATCGAGGCTGCGCAGAAGCTCGATATGCCGCAGGGCGCTGGCCACCATGCCCTCCGGCGTGGCTCCATTGTATTTTTTAAGCAGATCCTTTTCAAGCGATCCCGAATTGACGCCGATGCGGATCGGGATTCCGCAGTCGCGGGCGCAGTCGACCACCGCCTTGATCTTTTTGGGCCCTCCGATGTTGCCGGGGTTGATGCGCAGACCGTCGGCCCCCGAGTTGGCCGCGGCGATGGCCAGACGGGAATCGAAATGCACGTCGGCGATCACGGGGATTCGAACCTCGGCCTTGATGGCGGCGATCGCCCGGGCTGCGGCCGCATCCGGCACCGCCACGCGCACGATCTCGCAGCCCGCTGCTTCCAGTCGCCGGATCTGGGCCGCCGTGGCGGCCACGTCCCCGGTCGGGGTGTTGGTCATGGACTGCACCGCTATCGGAGCGGTTCCGCCCACTGCGACGCTGCCGACGCGGATCTGCCTTGAAACCCGTCGCTGGATCATCGAATCCCTTCGGATCCCCCATAGGGGCTTGTGCCCGGGGTTGCCACCCCCTCCCCTTGCATGGTAGGGTCCGCGAAAATCTTTCCCCCGGTGCCCCGCAGTGCCTGGGGGTCATCGCCCCGCCGCCCCCTCGAATACCCGATATCCAATGGGGTCCGTGTTGAGCGGAAAGGGGCGTTCGAGCACCTGAAATCATTATGTATCAAACACGTTAGCCGACATCAAGCGAGGAGTTCGACTCATGAGCAAAAAATCAGGCGAACCGTTGGCCTCCAAGCACGGCCAGAAGACCCGGGAACAGATCGATGCAGCGGTTCGGGAGTCTCTGGAGAGAAATGCCCCCCAAGGCGAGCTGCCCTGCGCCGTCGCCTTTCGCCTGGCCGATGAGCTTCGACAACCGCCGTCCGTCATCGGCGAGGCGGCGGACCTGCTCGGCATCCGCCTGGTGAAATGCCAGATGGGCCTCTTTGGGTACACCCCTGAAAAGAAGATCGTTCAGGCCGCCGCCGCGGTCGACTCCGGCCTTGAAGAGGCCATCGGCCGTCGGCTTGAAAACGGTCGGCTGCCCTGTGAGGCGGCCTGGAGCCTGGCGCGGGAGTTCAAGATTTCCCGCATGGGGGTGAGCGCCGCCTGCGAAGCACTCGGCGTCAAGATCAAGCCCTGTCAGCTCGGCGCATTTTAGCGGTCGAACGATGGACGGCGCCCGGCATTCAACCCGAAGGAGTCGAGCCCTGTGACACGACGTCAGAAGCGGGCGTGTGTTGCGGATGGGCTTGAGGCCGCATAGGAACTGGTTTTTTCAATACCTCGCGCCCACTCCCACGAACGGGTTGTGGTGTTTTTCCTCGCCGATGGTGGTCTCCGGCCCGTGCCCGGTGAAGACCCGCACCGAATCGTCCAGCGTAAAAAGTTTCTTGTGGATACTGGATTTCAGCACCTCGAAGTCTCCACCCGGAAAATCCGTCCGCCCCACCGAGCCGGCGAAAAGCGTATCGCCCACGAACAGACAGCCGTCCGCAAAAAGGGAAACACCTCCGGGAGTGTGCCCGGGGGTGTGGATGACCTGGAAGCGGATCGAGCCGACGTCGATGACGTCCCCCTCCTCGATCAACCGGTCCGGCGAAGGCGAGTCTTCGGCCGACATGCCCCAGGCCGCCGCGCTGCGGGCGAGCATGCTCAGCATGGGAGCGTCCAGACCATGGATGAGAATGGGCGCGCCGGTGGCGGCTTTCATCCGTTTGTTGGCGCCCACGTGATCGAAATGACCGTGGGTGTTGAGGATCTGCTTGACGGTCAGCTTCGCATCTGCCAGGGCGAGAAGAATCCTATCGGCCTCGTCGCCCGGATCGATGACGGCTGCCTGGTGCGTTTGCTGGCACCCTACGATAAAGCAGTTGGCCATGATCGGTCCTACCGCCAGTTTCTTGATGATCATAATCGACCTCGAAATGATGGGTAATCTGTGTTGGGTGTTGGGTGTTGAACGGTTTTTCCCGGGCACCAGGCACTGTTTTGTTTCGACTCTATCCTTCCATTTCCGCGCCGGGTTCCTCTGGCGCGGGGGCGGGGAACTGGATTTCCCCTTTGTCGAGCGCCGCTCGGATGCTGTCTACGATCCCGTTGATGAACGCTCCGGACTCTTCGGTCCCGAATTTCTTGCCGATGTCCACCGCCTCGTTGATGCTCACCTTGGCCGGAATGTCCCGGCACCACAGCAGCTCGAACACGGCGATGCGCATCAGGTTGCGGTCGACGCCGGACATGCGGCTCAGGCTCCAGTGCTCGGAAAACCGCTCGATCAGGGCGTCCAGATCGGACTTGGTCCTGAGTACCCCCTGCACCAGGCGCATGAAGTAGGGGCGCACCTCCGCCTTGGGCGCGAAGTTCACGCAAAACCGATCGATCATCTCCTCCGAGAAATCGCAGCGTTCGTCCATGCAGAAGAGCGCCTGCATGGCCGCCTCGCGCGCCTTGCGCCTGGCACCCATGGGACGTTCACATCGATTTGAAAAGGCTGACCATTTCGACGGCCGCCATCGCCGCGGAAAAACCCTTGTTGTCCAGCTTGGTGCCGGCCCGCTCGATGGCCTGCTCGATGGTATCTACCGTAATCACCCCGAAGATCACGGGCAACCCCGTCTCCATCATCACATGGGCGATGCCCTTGGAGGCTTCGGCCGCCACGAAGTCGAAATGCGGCGTCGACCCGCGGATCACGGCTCCCAGGCAAATGATGGCGTCGAAGCGCTGCGTCAGGGCCACCCGCTTGGCCGCGAGGGGAATCTCGAAGGCGCCCGGGACCTTGAACACCTCGATGTCCTTGTCCTTGGCCCCGCAGCGGTTCAGGGCGTCCAGCGCTCCGCCCACGAGTTTTTCTGTGATGAAATCGTTGTAGCGGCTCGCTACGACGGCGAACTTCCGGCCCTCGGCATTCAGCTTTCCTTCGACGATCTTAGGCATCCCGGCTCCTTCCCAATTGATGTGTAAGGATGGGCTAGTCCAGTATCTTTTCCAGGGACAACATGTGGCCCATTTTGGTCTTCTTGCATTCGAGATAGCATTTGTTGAACTCGTTGGCCTCGATTTCAATCGGCACCTGATCGACGATGCTCAGTCCATAGCCCTGCAGACCGACCATCTTCTTGGGGTTGTTGGTCATCAGCCGCATTCTGCGCACTCCAAGGTCGACCAGGATCTGGGCGCCGATCCCGTAGTTGCGCATGTCCGGCTGGAACCCCAGCTCGACGTTGGCCTGGACGGTATCCAGCCCCTTTTCCTGCAGCGCGTAGGCCCTGATCTTGTTCACCAGACCGATGCCCCGGCCCTCCTGGCGGATGTACAGCAGCACCCCGCAGCCCTCCTCCTCCATCATCGCCATGGCCCGGTGCAGTTGAGGCCCGCAATCGCAGCGCATCGACCCGAAAATGTCGCCGGTCAGGCATTCGGAATGCACCCGCACCAGAACGGGTTTCTCGGGATCGATGATCCCCTTCACCATGGCGAAGTGCAGCAGGTCGTCGACGTCGTTTTCATAGACGATGGCTTTGAACTCCCCGGCAATGATGGTGGGGATGTCGGCCTCGGCCACCCGGTGCACGAACGACTCGGTGCGCATGCGGTATTCGATCAGATCCGGGATGGTGCAGATGCCGATCCCGTGAGCCGCGCTGAGCTTGTCCAAGGCCGCCATATCCGCCACGGCGCCTTCCTCGTCGATGATGCCGCAGATGACCCCCGCCGGCTTCAAGCCTGCCAGGCGCGCCAGGTCCACGGACCCCTCGGTCTGCCCGGTCCGGACGATGACGCCGCCCTCGCGCGCCCGCGCAGGCAAGACGTGCCCGGGCCTCACCAGGTCGCCCGGCCGCGTCCCGTCCGCCACTGCGGTCAGAATCGTTGCGGCGCGGTCGGCGGCGGAAATTCCGCTGGTCACCCCGTGACGGGCATCGATGGTGACGGTGAAACCGGTGCCGTCACGCGAGGTGTTGTTGTCCACCATGGGCTGGAGATCCAGCTTCTTAACGAACTCGTCCGAAAGAGACAGGCAGATGAGGCCGCGGCCGTGCTTGGCCATGAAGTTGATGCTCTCCGGCGTTACCTTCTCGGCCGCCAGGCAGAAATCCCCACCGCATTCCGGTTCGCTCCCATCGGCCAGGATCACCATTTGCCCGGCGCGTATGTCTTCGATGGCACGTTCAATCGCGATTAGGGGCATAAAAAGACTCCAAAATTCGTTTGGAGTTTAAAGTTTAAAGTTGAAGGTTTAAAGAAGCTTCTTCCTTGCCTTCCCCTTAAACCTTAAACATTTAACCTTGAACCTATTTTATATACCCCGCCTTCGCCAGCAGCTCCATGCTCACGCCGGAAGGCGGGCCTGCCGGGCGGCCGTTATGGGCGGACAGGAATTTTTCGACGTATTTGCCGATCATATCGACCTCGATGTTGACGCCTTCGCCCTTCTGTTTGAAGCCGACGGAGGTCAGCCCGGCCGTGTGGGGGATGACGCTCACCGCGAAGCGTCCGGCTTCGAGATGGTTGATGGTCAGACTGACCCCGTCGACCGCAACCGAGCCCTTGACGATCATGTAGCGCGTCAGCGCTTCCGCCACGGCCACGGTCACGACGACGGCGTTGCCGGCCGCCTTTCGGGAGGCGATGACGCCGGTTCCGTCCGTATGGCCGGAAACCAGGTGGCCGTCGATCCGGTCCGAAAGGCGCAGGGCGCGTTCGAGGTTTACGCGCTCGCCGACCCGGGCGGCGCCGAGAGTCGTCCTGGCGATGGTTTCCGGTGACACGTCGACCTCGAAATGCCGCCCGGCGATGGCCACCGCCGTGAGGCAGGCGCCGCTCACGGCGATGCTGTCCCCGATCTTGGTGCCGTCGAGATCGAATCCCGCCGCAACGGCCAGCCGTTTGCCCTGGCCGGCCGGGCGGATGGCGGTTATCGTTCCCAACCCTTCGATGATGCCGGTAAACATAGGTGCTCGCTCGCCGCGACTGGTCTATCGCCGGAGGTTCAGCCGGCGGCCTTTTTCACATACCCTTCGATCATCACATCGTCGCCGAAGCGCCGCGTACGGATGCGCTCCAGGCGGATGCAGTCGCGCATCCGTTCCGGGCCGGCGCCGCTGCAGATCGGCAGGCCGTCATCGCCGGCGGTGAGCAGGGGCGCATAAAAGAAGCAGACCTTGTCCACGATGCCCGCGCGGAAGGCCGACCCCAGCGTTCGGCTCCCCCCCTCGATCAGGATGCTGGTCACCCCCATCCGCCCCAGCCGATCCATCAGTCGGTCGAGATCGATCCCGCCGTCGCGCATGTCGGCGTCGACCACCCGCACGCCCTTGCGGTCCATCCGGGCCCGGGCCGATTCCGGCGCCTCCTTGCCGGCCACGAGGATCGTCTCCGCCGGGGAGGAATGGTTGAGCACCTTGGCCGTCGGGGCGGTTCGCAGTCGCGGGTCCAGGATGACCCGAATCGGGTCCCTCGCCGGCCGGCCGGCCCGCCGCGCGGTCAGCTGAGGATCGTCCGCCGCTACCGTCCCGACCCCCACCAGGATCGCATCCGCCGCATGGCGCAGCTCGTGGACGAACGCCCGGGATTGCTCTCCGCTGACCCACTTGGAGTCCCCGCTGCGGGTGGCGATCCGGCCGTCGAGGGTTGCGGCGCACTTGGCCGTCACAAACGGACGGCCCGTCCGGATGTATTTGACGAAAACCTCGTTGAGCTCGCTAGCCTGCTCCGCACACACCCCGCAGCTGACCTCGATGCCTCTTGCCGCCAGGAAATCCGCGCCGCCGCCGGTGACCCCCGGGTTGGGGTCGCGCATGGCGACGACGACCCGCCGCAGGCCGGCCTCCAGGATTCGCAGAGTGCACGGGGGCGTGCGGCCGGTATGGTTGCAGGGCTCCAAGTTGACGTACAGCGTTGCGTCACGGGCGGCGGGGCCGGCCGCATCGAGCGCGTGGACCTCGGCATGCGGCCCGCCGGCAACCTGATGAAATCCTCGACCGATCACGGTCCCGTCTTTGACCACCACGGCCCCCACCATGGGGTTGGGCGAGGTGAAGCCGCGGCCCTGCGCCGCCAGGTCGAGAGCCATCTGCATGTAATCTTCGTCGTTCATGGCCCCCCGATGGAGACAGATCGAACCGCAGGCCCGAATCCCCGCCCGCCCGATCGGCGGCGGGGACGACTCCCGCGCCGGGGTCTCAGGATTCGGGTGAATCGGCCGCCTTTCCCGGCTTTTCGGAGCTCAGCAGTTTTTTGAGCTCGGAAACGAAGTCGTTAACGTCCTTGAACTCCCGGTAAACCGAAGCGAAACGCACGTAGGCCACGTCGTCGAGTTCGTGGAGCTTGGCCATGATTTTCTCGCCGACGACCGATGCCGGGATCTCTTTCTCTTCGGCCTCGCGCAGATCGCGCTCCATGTCGTCGATGAACTCTTCGATGCTGTTCATGCTGATGTTGCGCTTCTCGCAGGCCTTGAGCATCCCCGAGCGCACCTTGTCGCGGTTGAACAGCTCCCGCCGCCCGTCCTTTTTGATGATCATGATCGGGATTTCTTCGATGTGCTCGTAGGTGGTGAAGCGCCGGCTGCAGGTCAGGCATTCGCGGCGCCGGCGGATCACGCTGGCGTCCTTGCTCAATCTGGAGTCGATGACCTTGTTTTCAATCTCGCTGCAGTAGGGACATTTCATGCCCGCTCTCCTTTGGCCGACAGGGTAGACAGGTTAGGACTCCCGATGCTCCTGCGTTTCAGGGTCACCGATCTGAATCGTGGGGACGCCGGCTTCCGCGAGCATGTCCCGCGCCAGCTCATCGGCATAGCCGGACCGGTAATAGATGGCGACGATGCCGGCGTTGACGATCATCTTGGCGCAGATCGAACAAGGCTGGTTGGTGCAATACAGGCTGGCACCTTTTACGGATACCCCGTGGTAGGCCGCCTGGATGATGGCATTCTGTTCGGCATGGATGCCCCGGCAGAGCTCGTGACGCATGCCGGAGTCGACCTTGAGCTGCTCCCGCAGGCACCCTGTTTCCGCGCAGTGGCGTATTCCGGACGGGGCGCCGTTGTAGCCGGTGGCAAGAATGCGCTTGTCCTTGACGATCACCGCGCCCACGGCCCTGCGCAGGCAGGTCGTGCGCTTGGCCACCAGCGTGGTGATGTCCATGAAATACGTTTCCCAGGATGGGCGCTGAAGGATGCTCATTGCGCTGCCGGATCGCTCGCTTTCTCCGACCGAGCCGAATCGGCCCCGTTCGGCAATTTTGTTAACTATAACAAAACAGTGGGTCGATCAATACCGGAATGGTTCACCGGAGCTCGACCGGCCTCTCCCCAAAATACGAGGAGCACGGCGGAAACGGCCGGGGTCTTCAAGCCGGTTTCCCGTGCTCCCTGGTGGTGTAGGGTGGTTGCGTCGGCGAAAGCCCGCCCGGTCTCGCACGGCCTAATTCGGCACATACTTCCTGAAGACCAGCGTCGCGTTGGTTCCACCGAAGCCGAAGGAGTTGGACATGACCACGTTCACGGGGGTCTTGCGGGCCATGTTGGGCACGTAATCCAGGTCCAGTTCCTCCGCCGGATGCTCGTAATTGATGGTAGGCGGCATGATGTCGTCGCGAATGGCCAATACCGAAAAAACGGCCTCGACCCCGCCGGCGCCGCCCAGAAGATGCCCGGTCATGGACTTGGTGGAGCTGACCGCCACCTTGTAGGCGTGCTCTTTGAACACCGCTTTGATGGCGCGGGTTTCGTAGAGGTCGTTCAACTCCGTCGAGGTGCCGTGGGCATTGATGTAGTCCACTTCGTCCGGCCTCAGGCCGGCATCGTCGAGCGCCATCTGCATGCAGCGGCTGGCGCCGTTGCCGTCGGGGGGCGGCGAGGTCATGTGGTACCCGTCGCCGGTGAGCCCGTAGCCGACCATCTCCGCGTAGATGGTGGCGCCGCGGCGGCGGGCATGCTCCAACTCCTCGAGCACGAGAATGCCGGACCCCTCGCCGGGGACGAACCCGTCTCGGTCTCGTTCAAAAGGCCGCGAGGCCCGCTCGGGCTCGGAGTTGCGGGTGGAGAGCGCCTTCATGGCGTTGAAGCCCGCGACGCAGGACGAGGAGATCACGGCCTCGGTGCCGCCGGTGATCATGGCGTCGGCACGGCCTTCCTGGATGATCTTGAACGAGTCGCCCACCGCGTGCGCACCGGCGGCGCAGGCCGTGGCCAGGGACAGGTTGGGTCCCTTGGCCCCGAAAAGAATCGAGATCATGCCCGGCGCCATGTTGCCGATCATCATCGGGATGAAGAAAGGGCTGACGCGCTTGGGACCGCTGCTGTGGATGTTCAGGATGGTGTCCTCCATGAAGCGCAGCCCCCCCAGGCCGCATCCCGTGATGACGCCCACCCGGCCGCCGTTTTCCTCGGTGATATTCAGCCCGGAATCGTCGATCGCCATGCGGGTGGCCGCGATCGCATAGGATATGAACAACTCGAACCGTTTGGCCTCCTTCTTGCTCATGAAGTCTTCCGCCCGGAATCCCTTCACCTCGGCCGCAATCTGGGTTTCGTAGAGGGAAGGATCGAATTTGGTGATCCGCGTGACGCCGGACGTGCCCCTGCAGATCGCTTTCCAACTCTCTGCGACCCCTATCCCCACCGGGCAGACCAGCCCAAGCCCCGTGATAACCACCCGCTTCGTCAAAAGGCCTCCTTGATCGTCCTTCGTGACCGCTGCAAATCACTGCCGCTTGGCGACGTAGTCCATTGCATCCTTGACCGTCACGATTTTCTCCGCATCTTCATCGGAGATGTCGACCCCGAATTCCTCCTCCATGGACATGATCAATTCGACGAGGTCCAGAGAATCGGCGCCCAGGTCGTCCACGAAGGACGCCTCGGGTTTCACCTCCGCGATATCCACGCTCAGTTTCTCGGCGATGATCTTTTTGACTCTTTCCTGAATTTCTTTGTCGGACATCTTGATTTCCTCCATAACGTTCGATGAGTCGATGGATGGTATTTGGTGTTTGGTGTTTGGCGGTCGTCTCGCGCTCTTTGTAAGATCCCTTAAACTTTAAACCTTCTACCTTAAACCTTAAACAATCCTCCTACATATACATCCCGCCGCTCACGTGCAGCACCTGGCCGGTCAGGTAGGCGGCCTGATCGGAGGCGAGGAAGGTCACCGCGCCGGCCACGTCGGCGGTCGTCCCGGCGCGCCCCATCGGGATCTGGGCCAAAAACCCCTCTTTGACCTTGTCGCTCAGTACCGCCGTCATCTGGGTTTCGATGAAGCCCGGCGCCACGGCGTTGACCGTGATGCCGCGGGCGGCAAACTCCCGGGCGACGGTCTTGGTCAGGCCGATGAGACCGGCCTTGGAGGCCACGTAGTTGGCCTGGCCGACGTTGCCGACCACCCCGACCACCGAGGCCACGTTGATGATCCGCCCCGCACGCTGCTGGGCCATGAAGCGCACCACGGCCTTGGTGCACAGGAAGGCGCCCTTGAGGTTGACGCTCAACACCAGGTCCCAGTCGGACTCCTTCATGCGCAGCAGCAGCGCGTCGCGCGTAATTCCGGCGTTGTTCACCAGAACGTCGATGCGGCCGTAGCGCCCGTTCACCTGCTCGGCCCATTTGAACACGGCCGCCTCGTCGGACACGTTCACCTGCTCGAAGGAGGCCTCGGGCCCCAGCGCCTTGAGCGCCTCGGCCCCGGCCCCGGGGTTCACGTCGCAGATCGCAAGTCTGGCGCCTTCACGCGCAAAGGCCTCGGCGGTCACTAGGCCGATTCCGGCCGCGCCGCCGGTTACCATCACTACTCTGTCTTTGAACCGCATCATCTTGTCCCTTGATTTCAACGTCCGAAAACGATGTCCGCCAGGCGGTCCATGTCCTTGATGACATTGCGGCAGCTGCCGGCGAACTCGTTGAACCGGATCTCGGCCAGGGAGGCGACCACGGCCTCCGCCTCGATTTCGCCGGTGCCGGTCAGAATCCGCAGGCTGTTGCGCGCCAGGAGCTGACAGACCTCCGCAGCGAAGATCCGCGCCACGAGCGCCGCGCGCTCCGCCTGGGGGTCGCCGGCCGCCGCCAGAACCGCCGCTCTGCGGACGGCGGCCACGCCCACCTCGACGTGAGCCATCAGGTCTGCGAGGTCGAACATCAGGATCTGTTGCCGCGTGAGCCGGCTGGTGTCGGCCACCACGATCAGGTGGTTGAGCGCCCGGGCGGCCAGCGCGCAGAAACCGCCTCCGCAGCCCGGCGAGGCCTTTTCCAGCCGCTCCATCTCGGCCGCCATCGCCCCGTAGAACCCGCCCTTGCTCTTGCGGCTCTTCTTCCAGCGGAAGGTGCTGATGATGTTCTGCTGGATCTCGCTGGTGCCTTCGTAGATCGTGGTGATGCGGACATCGCGCTTGATCTTCTCCACCCCGTACTCGGTGATGTAGCCGTAGCCGCCCAGAGCCTGGATGCAGTCCTCGGCCGCGCGGTTGCCGGCCTCGGTGGCAAACCACTTGGCGATGGAGCCTTCCACCTCGAGGTCGTTCTCGCCCGCGTCGAGCCGCTCGGCCACCTCGTCGATGTAAGCCTCGGCCGCCGCCAGCCGTACCACGTTGGGCACGATCAGCTTGTGGGTGTAGCCCTGCTTATCGGACAGCGGCGTCTTGAACTGGATGCGCTCCTTCGCATAGGGGATCGCGATTTCCAACGCCGCCTCGCCCGCGCCCAGCGCCATGGCGGCCACCATCAGGCGGGTGTAGCCGAAAACGGCGTTGGCCTGCTTCAGGCCCTGCCCGGGCACCCCGCCGATCAGGTTCTCCACCGGCACGAAGGCGTCGGTAAAGGTGAGCGGCGAGGTGTTGGAGGCTCGAATACCGTGCTTCTCCTCGCCCTTGCCCCGCTGGTAGCCGGGCGTATCCTTCTCCATCACGAAAAAGGTCGGCCCCTCGGGAGCATCGGCGAGCACGGTAATGAAGTCCGCGAAGCCGCCGGTGGAGATGAACTGCTTGGCGCCATTGATGCGGTAGCCGGTGATCCGGCCGGAGGCATCCGTCACCGGTTCGGCCTTGGTTTTGAGGGCGGCCACGTTGCTGCCCGCGTCCGGTTCGGTGACCGCGTAGGCCACGAGGGCGTCGCCCGCCGCGATCCGGCCCAGCCACTTCCGCTTCTGCTCTTCGGTGGCCCCGACGATGAGCGGGTCGGCCCCGAGCTGGATGGCGAAGAAGGCCGTGGTGACTCCCAGGCAGATCTTGGCCATTTCCCGGGTGATCGCGCAGCTGTCCCGCGCCCCGCCGCCCAGGCCGCCGTAGGCCTCCGGAATCATCAGCAGCTGCAGACCGATCTCGGGCCCCAGCATCTCCCGGATGATGTCCTCGGGAAATATCTCCTCGCGGTCGAACTCGAGAATCCGTTCCTTGCTCAGCAGCCGTTTCTTGAGCTGCGAGACCGTGTCCAGGACCATTTGCCTGGATTCGGGGTCCAAACCGGCCAGCGACCGGTCCGGCGCTATTTCCTGAAATGCCATGCCATCGTTCCTTATTCTTCGTCGGTTTTGATCGCCTTGCGGCCTTTGTAGGACCCGCAGCTCGAGCAGGCGTGATGCGGAAGAACGGGTTCCCCGCAATCCGGGCAGGTGGAAAGAGACGGCGCCGACAGGCGTTTTCCGGTCCGGCGCTTGTCCCTCCGGGATTTGGACACTTTTCGCTTGGGCAGACCCATGAGCAATCTCCTAAATAATTGATTTAAATTGAATAAATAACAATTAGAGCCTAATTGAAATTCCTGAGCTAAGTAATTTAATTCGTTCGGCATGTCAAGCCCTTTTTCGAAAAAGCGCTCGCGGGAAGAGTTCTTGAGAAGGTGGAGGATCTGTGCTATCTAGCCTCGTCCCGCGTTCGCACGCGGCCGCTTTTTTCATTAACCTACTTAGATCGCATCATATTTTTGTTCTTTGGATGGCCGCTGCGGCCCGCCGGCGGAAGGGTCCGACGCGCGCCGGACTGCCTTGCCCCGCCGATCATGAGGATCTGCTGCGTGCGGCGCTCCGGACGGCCGGATCCGCTGGATTACTTTTTAATATCAGCCAATCATAAGATATAGTGGCAGGTTATTTTAAATTATTTCCAGATAGTTAATTTCAAATTCGCGTAGACGCCAACCGGCCCGATCATCTAGACAAGGCCGCTGGAAAGCACCCAGCCGCCTCCTCTCCGCTGGGCGTGCGGGGGCTTTATCCGAGGAGACTGCCATGTCCGCAATCATCACGCGTTTTCCGCCGAGCCCAACCGGCTTCCTGCACGTAGGCGGGGCCCGCACGGCTCTGTTCAACTGGCTTTACGCGCGCCACACCGGCGGCCGATTCGTGCTGCGCTTCGAGGACACGGACACCGAGCGTTCTTCCCGGCAGTACGTGGAGGCCATCCTGGAGTCCCTCGATTGGCTGGGAATTGACTGGGACGAGGGGCCTTACTTCCAGACCCAGCGGTTCCCCATTTACCGGGAATTCATCCAGAAGATGCTCGACTCCGGAAACGCATACCATTGCACCTGCCCGCCGGAGCGCCTCGATGCCATGCGCCAGCGAGCGATGGCCTCGGGCGGCAAGCCCAAGTACGACGGCACCTGCCGGAATCTGGGCCTTGCGGCCGGACCGGGAGCGGTGGTGCGCTTCAAGGCGCCGCTTGTCGGCACGACCGTGCTGGACGACGTCGTCAAAGGCGGCATCGTCTTTCAGAACGAGGAGTTGGACGATTTCATCATCTGCCGCAGCGACGCCACCCCGACCTACAATTTCGCGGTGGTGGTGGACGACATCACCATGGGGATCAACACGATCATCCGGGGCGACGACCATGTCATGAACACTCCCAAGCAGATCCAGCTTTACAAGGCTCTGGGGAGCCCCCTGCCCGTGTTCGGCCACGTGCCCATGGTGCTCGGCAAGGACCGCACGCGCCTGAGCAAGCGCCACGGCGCGACCTCGGTCACCGCCTACCGCGAAATGGGGTTCCTGCCCGAGGCCATGATCAACTACCTCGTGCGGCTGGGGTGGTCCCACGGCGACCAGGAATTCTTCACCCGCCAGGAGCTGATCGAGGTTTTCAACCTGGAGGCCATCGGCCGGGCGGCCGGGGTCTTCGACCCCGAGAAACTGCTGGCGCTCAACGCCGACCACATCAAGGCGTCGCCCGCGCCCAAGCTGGTTGAGTCCCTGCGCCCGTTCATGGCGGCCAAGGGCGTCGAGCCGACCGATGCGCGCGCGGCGGAGAAGGTGGTCGCATCGCTCGCCCCCCGCAGCAAGACCCTCGTGGAAATGGCCGACCAGGCGCTTTTCTACTACCAGGACGCTATCTCTTACGAACCGGATGCCGCCCGGAAGTTCCTGACGCCGGACGCCCTGACGGCGCTCAAGGCCCTGACGCCGAAACTGGAAGCCCTTGAGGATTATACCGAACAGGCCCTCGAAGAAGCCTTCAAAGCGGTCATGGCCGAGACCGGACTCAAACTCGGCAAAATCGCCCAGCCGGTGCGGGTCGCCCTGAGCGGCCGCGCGGCCAGCCCCGGCATATTCGAGATCACCGCCATCATCGGCAAGGAGAATACCCTGGCGCGCCTGCGGAGGGCGGTCGAGTACATAGAGAGGGGTGTTTAGGCGTTTGGGTGTTTGGCGAGTCATTGGAAACAACCAAATGCCCAGACACCCAAATACCAAAATACCCAATTCACTCTTGACGGAATCCACCCGGTCGGCTATTTTATTTTCCAAGCCGGTTGGTCTTTTTCCGTGGGAGCGCCTTTCCAGCCGCGACGATCGATGCTGAAAGCCATCCCCACGGATAACTTGCTTGCCGATAAAGAGGCGCTGCGCGCCATAGCCTGCTTATAAAATTCTGAGGGATCGTCTAGCGGCAGGACGACGGGTTCTGGCCCCGTTAACCTAGGTTCGAATCCTAGTCCCTCAGCCAAAAAACGACAAAAGAAGTTGCAGAGGGCGGCTCTGCAACTTCTTTTGTTTTTTAATCAGTCGAAACCGAGTTTTTTCTGTAGTGACTCGTTTCAAGGGATAGCAGAAAGACGCTTGTTCTCTTTTTTGTTGGCGATGCCCAGTTTGGCGCGGATGTCCTTGCGGTAATTTTCCGGGATGAGGTCAAAGCTCAAGGTGGCCACGCTCTTCATTATGCTGTTATTGCATTTCGCTCTGGGATTCGATAGCATCGAACAGACTTGATTGAGGATCGGCTTGTGGCCCGGATAAAAACCAGCCCAATAGATTCAGGTAAAAACCTGGATGCCGATATTATTCATGCTTTCAAATCGGTTAATCCCCAAAAAATAATTTTGTTCGGTTCCTTTGCCCGCGAGGAGGCCGACCGCTTCAGCGATATCGATATCATTATCGTGTATCGGACCCCGAAGCGTTTCCTAGACCGACTTGAGGAGCTTTACCGACATTGGAATATCGACCGCGCCGTCGACATCCTGGCTTATACGCCCGAGGAATACGAAGCCCTTTTACAAGAGAGCGATTTCGTGAGAGAGGCGGTCGAAAAAGGGCGCGTTGTCTATGAAAACGTCTGAAAAAGAAGCGGCCCGATGGATTCGGCAAAGTGAGGATGACTTCAAATTCGTCCAGTGGGTTCTCAGTGAAAACGTTTTTTTCGACAAGGGTTGTTTCATCGCCCAGCAGGCAGGGGAGAAAGCCCTTAAAGCCTGCCTTTATGCCGTGGGTCGGCGCAGCCTGATTGGGCACTCTTTGTTTGAATTATCCAGCGAGCTCAGCAAGCAAAACAGCAGGTTTTCACCACTGCTGGACGCTGCCAAGCAGTTGGATCGTTTCTACATTCCAACGCGATATCCCAATGGGCTTCCCGGCGGCAGCCCATTCCAGGTCTTCGACCACCAGGATCTCAAGAAAGCCGTCGAAGCACTTGAGCAGATCATGGCCGTTTGCCGGGATTTCTTGGCTGAAAAGGGTATATCGTATTGATTATGGCCCTTCTGCCTTCCGTCTGATCCCTCGGCGCACCCGTTTTTCGAAAATTGCATTCTCCATTTCCTCCTGCGATACAGGCCGACGGCGCTTATGGGAACGCAGCATCCCAAAAAAGGATTTGGCCAAAAGCCGCAAGACGCTGAGCATCACCTTGCCGTCCTGAACCGGTGTAAAGGCAAGTTGATCTGAGTCTTCCACGCCAAAAAACTCGCGGATCAAGTTCGACATTTGACTTTTACTCTTTTTGACTCTATTCGTAACAGGTCGAATTTCAACCAAAAGAAAGCGCCACCCTCAAGGCGCCCATAAGTGGGAAACCGTATGCCAACTTCACCGATTAAACCTGCCGAACCCAGCGCCCCCACCAACTTCATCAAGCAGATCGTGGCCGCCGACGTCGTCGCTGGCAAGAACGGCGGCCGGGTCGTCACGCGCTTCCCACCGGAGCCGAACGGCTACCTGCACATCGGACACGCCAAATCCATCTGCCTCAACTTCGGGCTGGCGGCGGACGCCGGCGGCGTCACCCATCTGCGATTCGACGACACCGACCCGGCCAAGGAGTCCATGGAATACGTGGAATCCATCAAGCAGGACGTGCGCTGGCTGGGCTTCGACTGGCAGGACCGGCTCTTTTTCGCCTCGGACTACTTCGAAAAGCTTTATGAGTTCGCCGTCCGGCTCATCCGGCTCGGCAAGGCCTAT
>Ga0114938_1000972_pt1 | contig 20610 bp, 17 predicted proteins | sample AshMeaBigSpring_FD_88675 | JGI IMG/M metagenome (GOLD analysis project Ga0114938, IMG submission 88675) | Groundwater microbial communities from Big Spring, Nevada to study Microbial Dark Matter (Phase II) - Ash Meadows Big Spring | ecosystem: Environmental > Aquatic > Deep subsurface >...
ACTCCTACGATTTCCTCCGTTTCCTCATCGCCCTCAGCGGGAAACTCGGCGTGGAGATTCCCGAGGCGGATTACGCCAGACTCGCCACGCTGGAGAGCATGGTTTCATATCTGGCGCGGGGATCGAAGGGCTGACGAGATTCACTCCATGCCCGGTTCCATCGGCATGCCGCGATGTTCCTTCGGCTCCGGGAGTTCCGTCATGGTGGCCTCCGTGAGCAGAAGGATGCCGGCTGCGGAGACTGCGTTTTCCAGTGCGACGCGCACGACCTTGGTGGGATCGATGATGCCGGCTTCGACAAGATCGACATAAGTGCCGCGTGCGGCGTCGAAGCCAAAGTTGCCGGCCGCCTCGCGCATCCTGCTGACGACAACTCCGTCGTCCGCGGAGGAGTTCTCGGCGATCTGGCGGGCCGGGGCTTCGAGCGCCCGCCTGAGGATGATTAGGCCGGTGCGCTCGTCGCCCTCCGCGGATTTCAGTTCGTTCTCCACGGCATCCACGGCGCGCAGCAGGGCGAGCCCGCCGCCGGGCACGATGCCTTCCGCGACGGCGGCCTTGGTGGAACTGATGGCGTCGTCGAAGGCATCCTTGCGGGCCTTCATCTCGGATTCGGAGGGCGCGCCGACGCGCACCACGGCCACGCCGCCGGCCAGCCGGGCCAGGCGTTCCTGGAGTTTCTCCCGGTCATAGTCCGACTTGCTTTCCTTGATCTGGCCGCGGAGTTCGTTGCAGCGGCCGGCGATGGCTTCCTTGTCGCCCAGGCCGCCGACGAAGGTGGTGGTTTCCTTGGTCACGACCGCGCGCCGGGTCTGGCCGAGGTCTTCGAGAGTGGCTTTCTCCAGCGTCATGCCGAGTTCCTCGGAAATCACCCGCGCGCCTAACAGGATGGCCATGTCCTGAAGCATCGCCTTGCGGCGGTCGCCGAAGCCCGGGGATTTCACCGCGACGCAGGAAAGCACGCCTCGGAGCTTGTTGACCACGAGCGTGGCGAGCGCCTCGCCATCGAGATCCTCGGCCACCACGACAAACGCCCGGCCGCTCTTGGCGATCTGTTCGAGCAGCGGCAGCAGGTCCTGCATGTGGCTGATCTTGCGCTCGGTGAGCAGGACGAGCGGGTTGTCGAGCACGGCCTCCATCTTTTCGGGATGGGTGACGAAATAGGGCGAGATGTAGCCGCGGTCGATCTGCATGCCTTCGACGACCTCCATGGCGGTCTCGGTGGTTTTGGATTCCTCCACGGTGATGGCTCCTTCCGTGCCGATTCGGGCCATGGCCTCTGCGACGAGGTTGCCGATGTCCATGTCATTGTGGGCGGAGATCGCAGCGACCTGGGCCATTTCCTTCTGCCCGACGACCGGACGGGAGATCGCGCGGATGGCCTCGACGGCGACGCGGAGTCCGCGGTCGAGGCCGCGCTTGATGTCCACCGCGGAGGCTCCGGCGGTGACATTGCGCACGCCTTCGAGGAGAATGGCGTGGGCGAGCACGGTCGAGGTGCTGGTGCCGTCGCCGACCGAGTCGCCGGTGCGTTCGGCGGCCTGGCGGATCATCTGTGCGCCGAGGTTTTCCTCAGGATCCTTGAGTTCGAACTCCTTGGCGATGGTGACGCCGTCGTTGCAGACGAGGGGTTTTCCCCACTTGCGCTCGATGAGCACGCTCTTGGACTTGGGGCCGAGTGTGACGCGGACCGCTTCGGCCAGCGCGCCCGCACCGCGGATGATTTTCTCCCTCGCCGCTTCCCTGAACAACACTTGCTTGGCTGACATGGCCTGGTTTCCGTGAAGGGTTCCGATGATTCTCCGATCATCCTGTAGCCGCGCCCTCCACCGGTGTTTTCAGTTAGACCGGGGAGGGAACAGAACAAGATGGACGAGGATGCGGCGGGCCGCAAGGGATCAGATGGGCCGCGCCCTCCGGCAGATCCATTTCCTCAGTTCCTCCAGCAGGACCATGGCGATGGCGAAGGGCAGGATGAAAAGCCATGCCTGCGGGGCGAGCGGGGCGGTTTTGAAGACGGCGTTTCCCCATCGGGTGTAGTCGATGAGCAGGATGAGGATGACTTCCGCGGCGACGCCGGCGAGGATGAGTTTGTTTCCCGCGAAGCCGCGGGCGAAGACCGATTGGCGGTCGCTGCGGCAGAGGAAGACGTTGGCGATCTGCATGATGACGATGGCGCTCAGGCAGGCGGTGGTGGATTGCAGATAGAGCGGGTCGATTGCGGACAGGGGCTGGCCATGGGTCCAGCCACCGCAGTGGAGGACGAAGCCGTAGGCGCACATCGCGGCGGCGGCCTGGATGGGGCCGAGAAACAGATAGACGCGGAGAAGCAGGGCATTGTTGAGCAAGCGTTCCGAACGCGGACGGGGAGGGGACTTCATGATGCCGGTTCCGGGTTTCTCCGCGCCGAGTCCGAGGGCGGGAAGCATGTCCGTCCCGAGATCCACCGCGAGAATCTGGATGATGGTGAGTGGCAGCGGGATGCGGAGAATGACGAATGCGAGGTAAGGGATGAGCTCCGGGACGTTCGAGGTGAGAATGTAGGTCAGGAAATTCCGGATGTTGGAGAACACGGCGCGGCCCTCCTCGATGGCGGCAGCGATGCTCGCGAAGTTGTCGTCCAACAGCACCATGTCGGCCGCCTCGCGCGCCACGTCGGTGCCGCTGAGCCCCATGGCGATGCCGACGTCGGCCATGCGGAGCGCGGGCGCGTCGTTTACACCGTCGCCGGTGACGGCGACGATGGAGCTCTTTTTCTTGAGCGCGGAGACGATCCTCATTTTTTGTTCCGCTTGGACGCGGGCGAAGAGGATTTCCGGGGCATCCAAGGCGAGTTGGAGCTGGATGTCCGTGAGGTGGCTGAGCTGGGTGCCGGTGATGAGCACCGGGTTCCCTGACCGGATCAAGCCGATCTCGCGGCCGATCGCCTCGGCGGTCTGCGGGTGGTCCCCGGTGACCATAATGACCTTGATGCCGGCCTCCCGGCAGCGTTGCAAGGCTGCGGGGACTTCCGGGCGGGGCGGGTCTTCGAGGCCCACCAACCCGGCGAGGTCCATGTCGATGTCCGCGGTGGCGGGTTCGCAGTTGGCGGGTAGTTTCCGCCAGGCGAAGGCGAGCACGCGCAGGCCGGCTTTCGCCATGGAATCCGCGGCGGCGGTGAAGGTGGCGGCTGTATCGGTGGATAGGCCGATGGTTTTCCCGTTCATGGCGACGTGGCAGCAGCGCGGGATCACGACCTCGGGCGCGCCCTTGCAGAAGAGCAGCGGTCCGTCCGGCGAGTGGTGGAGGGTGGAGAGCCGCCGCTTCTGCGCATCGAAGGGGATCTCTTGGAAGCGTGGGAGTTCCGGGAGAGTTGGCAATGCGGATTCCGCGAGTTGGACGAGTGCGATCTCCATGGGATCTCCCAGCCACTCGGTTCCGGATTTTTTCAGATCGTGGCAAAGGGCGGCCACTTCGAGGAAGGTGCGGTGGTTTTCGAGGAGAACTGGGAGGGTTTCCGGATGGATCTCCATCATGGAGCCGGAAACGAAGATGCGCCTAACGGACATCCGGTTGCGGGTGAGCGTGCCGGTTTTGTCGGTGCAGATGACAGTGGTGCAGCCGAGCGCCTCGACGGCGGGTAGGTGGCGGATGAGGGCCTTGCGTTTCGCCATGCGTTGCGAAGCCATCGCGAGCGAGAGCGTGACGGTGGGCAGCAAACCCTCCGGGACGTTGGCGACGATGATGCCGATGGCGAACATGAAATTGGCCCAGAATGGCAGCCCGAGCGCCCGGCCGATGAGGAAGAACGCCGCGCCCAGGGCGAGCGACATGATCGCGATGATGCGGCTGACGCGACTGATCTCGCGTTGGAGCGGGGAGACCGTGTCGCCCGTTTGTTGCGTGAGGCGGGCGATCCTGCCGAAGGCCGAGTGCGGGCCGGTTGCAAAGACCAGCGCCGTGGCCTCGCCTGATACGAGCGAAGTGCCCGCCAAAAGAAGGTTGCTGCTGCGCAGTGGATCGGCCTCGTCGCAGGGATCGGCATCGCGGGAGGATGGCAGCGACTCGCCGGTGACCGTGGCGTTGTTGACCCGCACGCCGAAAGCTTCCACGAGTCGGCAGTCCGCCGGGACGAGGTCGCCGGACTCGAGCAGGATCACATCGCCGGGGACGAGTTCCGGGGAGGGAATCTGGAGCACCGAGGCGGATCGCAGGGTTTTGGTGGTCCGGGGCAGCAGTTTCCTGAGTGCCACCAGCGCCTGTTCCGCGCGGTAAGTCTGCCAAAAGGAGAACACGCCGTTGATGACGATCACGCCGAGGATGGCTCCGCCCAAGGTGCCCATGCCCTGTCCCGGCTCGCTCCACTCGGTGAAAAACGCGAGCGCCGCGGCGATCCACAAGATGATCGCGAAAAAGTGAGTGAATTCCCTGGCAAAGCTGAGCAACAAGGATTCCCGGGCGACCTCCTCCACCTCGTTGCGGCCGAATTCCGCGAGACGCCGCGCCGCTTCCGCCCCGTCAAGTCCGGCCGGCCCGCTGTTCAGGCTCGCGAAGGCATCGGCGACACTGAGATGGTGGATTTTCATGGCCGCATCCACTGCCGGCCGGCCACGAGGATCCGGGGCCGGGGTTTACAGAATCTATCCGCGGATCCGGCGTTCCGCCACGGGAATCCGCCCGCGCGCAGGGCGAATCCAGCCGCGCGGTCAGAGCTCCGAATATTTCAGGTTGTTTCCGCGGGCTTTCGCGACCGGGTAGCGTTCCTCGTTGCGGGCGATCTTGTCCGCCATCACATCTCCGAGCTTGAATCCGAGGTTGTCAGCGAGCTCGAACAGCAGGATGCCCACGTCCGCGATTTCCGAGGCGATCTCGTCGCGGTTCTTGCGGACACGCTCCTCGATCTGTTCCTCCTGCTGCCAGACGAAATGCTGCATCAGCTCGCCGGCCTCGGCGGCGATGGCCACGGCGAGGTCCTTCGGGTTGTGATACTGGCGCCAGTCGCGGGCGTCCACGAAGGACTGGATGCGGGAAGTGAGGGAGGAGATGGAATCGTTCACGGGCGTGGTCTAGGCCGGACGGACGGGGTGGAGAAGATTATTCGGCGGCGGACGCCCCGCGGTTTGGCGCTTGATCCGCCTCCATCCCGCGGGGCATCGTCCGTCCGCACGATGAAGGAGCAGCTCGAAGAACTCGAACGCTGGGGGGCGGATGTGATCTTCGGCCGCGCCAAGGGCTTTCGGGCCACCTTGATGCGCTTCCTGATGTCGGCCCTGTCCGGATTGTTCCGGATTCTCGTCCAGCTCAGGCTATGGCGCTACCGCAGTGGCTGGAAACCCCAGCATCACCTCGGCACCCAGGTCGTCGCCGTGGGGAACATCACCGTCGGCGGAACGGGAAAAACCCCCGTGGTCGAATTGCTCGCCCGCTCCTTGCGCGACCGCGGCCGCAGGGTCGCCATCCTCTCGCGCGGATACAAGAGCCGGAAGCTCGACCAAGCCCAGAACTGGCAGGACGCCGGCGGCCGGAAAATCCCCGCGGAGGCCATGCCCAAGGTGGTTTCCACCGGCAGCGCGCTGCTGCTGGACTCGAAATTCGCTGGGGACGAACCTTTCATGCTCGCCAAGAACCTGGAGGGCGTCTCCGTCGTCGTGGACAAGAACCGCGTGAAAAGCGGCCGTTTCGCCGTTTCTCAATTGAACGCCGACACGCTCCTGCTCGACGACGGCATGCAATACCTCGATCTCGCCCACGGCCTGGATATCGTGCTCGTCGATGCGGGTGCCCCCTTCGGCACCGGGGCGCTGCTGCCACGCGGCACCCTGCGCGAGCCGCCGAAAAACCTCCGCCGCGCTGGCTACATCCTCATCACCAAGTGTGACGGCCGCTCGAATGAGGAGCTGATCCGACGCATCCGCCGCCACAACCGGACCGCGGAAATCATCGAGTGCGCCCACGGGCCGATCCATCTGGAGAACGTCTTCACCCGCGAACGCCAGCCGCTGGATTTCCTCAAGGGGAAATGGGTGGGCGCCATCAGCGCCATCGCGGTGCCCGAGGCCTTCGAGGGTGCGCTGGAAAAACTCGGGGCCCGCGTGGAAATCCGCCGCCATTTCGCCGACCACCACCGCTTTTCCGCCCGCGATGTGGAGAAATTCATGCAGCGCTGCGTGGAGCGTGACATGGAAATCATCGTCACCACCGAAAAGGATGCGGTGCGTTTCCCGCGCCCCGCCTCGATCGACGTGCCGGTTTATTTCCTCCGCATCGAGGTGGAGATCCTCAAGGGCCGGGAAATCTGGGACGACCTGATCGACCGCCTCTGCCACCCCGAGCCCGCATTCGAGCATGTCCTGAGGCACCGGGACGCCTACCGGATTTGAGTCGGGCATCCGGGCTTGCCCTGATTCGTTTCCCGGGCATGCTTCGCCGCGTTGTGAGTTCCATCCCGGTTGAGCCATCGTTGGAAGCCTTCGCTGAACTGGCGAGGCGGGGAAATGTCGTCCCCGTATACACCCAGTTTGCGGCGGACTTCGAGACCCCGCTTTCAGCATACCTGAAACTGCGGGACAGCCGTCATTCCTTCCTCCTTGAAAGTGCGGAGAGCACGGAAAAGGCCGGGCGCTGGTCGATCATCGGCAGCGATCCGCGCCTGGTCTTCGAGGCCAGGGACAAGGAGATCATCATCCGCGAGGGCTCGAAAACCCGGAGTTACAGCGCGCCGGACGACGTGCTTGCCGCGCTGGAGCGCGAAATGGCCGCCTACAAGCCGGTCACGCACGGGGCGCTCCCGCTTTTTTCCGGCGGAATGGTCGGTTATCTCGCCTACGACGCGGTGCGCCAGTTCGAGCCCACCCTTGACCCGCCGCCGTCCGATCCGCTCGGGGTTCCGGATGCCATGTTTCTCCTTGCCGACACTTTGCTGGTTTTCGACCACCGCCTCCGCCGCCTGCAAGTCGTCGCGAATGCCTTCATCGATGAATTTGCCAGTCCGGCGGACGCCTATGCCGAGGCTTGTGGAAAAATCGCCGCCATGGTGGAAATCCTCAACCGTCCGCTCCACGTTCCGCCGCTCAACGGCTTGGTGAAGGTGGAACCGGTCGAGGCCCGCAGCAACACGAGCCAGGCGGAATACGAGGAGATCGTCCGCGCCGGAAAGGAATTCATCGCCGCCGGGGACATTTTCCAGTTTGTGCCCAGCCAGCGCTTCGAGACCGATTTCAACCTGCCGCCCGTGGATCTTTACCGCGCGCTGCGGTTGGTGAATCCCTCGCCCTACATGTTCATTCTGGAACTGGGCGATTTCGCGCTCGTCGGCAGCTCCCCGGAAGTTCATGTGCGGTCCATCCATGGCCGCATCGACATCCGTCCCATCGCCGGCACCCGCTGGAGGGGAGCCACCCCGGAGGAGGACGAAGCCCTCGCCGCGGACCTGCTTGCCGACCCCAAGGAGCGCGCCGAGCACCTCATGCTCGTGGACCTCGCTCGAAACGACGTGGGCCGCATCGCCAGGCACGGCTCGGTGAAGGTGGACGATTTCATGATCGTGGAACGCTACAGCCACGTCATGCACATCGTCTCCAATGTCAGCGGCGAACTCGATCCCTCCCACAGCGCCTATGACGTGCTGCGCGCCACGTTTCCCGCCGGGACGGTCAGCGGTGCTCCGAAGATCCGCGCGATGCAAATCATCAACTCCTTGGAAAAGAACAAGCGCTGCGCCTATGCCGGGGCGGTCGGCTATTTCGGCTTCGATGGTTCCCACGACTCCTGCATCACCCTCCGCACCTGCCTGTTGAAGGATGGCAAGGCTTTCGTGCAGGCCGGTGCCGGGGTTGTCGCCGACTCCGATCCCACCTACGAATACAACGAAACGGTCAACAAGGCCAAAGGCATGCTCCGCGCCATTGCGCTGGCCAAAACGCTCGAAGACTGATTTCAAATCCGAAATTTCAAATCTCAAATCCACGAGATGCTCCTCATCCTCGACAACTACGACTCCTTCACCTACAACCTCGTCCAATACTTCGGCGAGCTTGGCGCGGAAATGAAGATTTTCCGAAACGACGCGATCACCGTGGAGGAGGTGAAGGCTCTCCAGCCCGCCCGCATCTGCGTTTCTCCAGGTCCCTGCACGCCCAACGAGGCCGGAATCTCCATGGACCTCATCCGTGAACTCGGGCCGACCACACCGATCCTCGGCGTCTGTCTGGGCCACCAGTCGATCGGTCAGGTCTATGGTGGTGACGTGGTCCGGGCGGACCGCCTCATGCACGGCAAGACCTCGCTCATCCACCACTCCGGGAAAAGTGTCTTCAGGAGCCTGCCAAACCCGTTTGAAGCCACCCGCTACCATTCCTTGATCGTCAAGCGCGAGACCTTGCCCGATTGCCTCGAAATCACCGCCTGGACCGAGGAAGGCGAAATCATGGGCCTGGCGCACCGGGAGCACCCGGTGCATGGCGTGCAATTCCACCCGGAGTCGATCCTCACGCGCGATGGGAAGAGATTGCTCGAGAACTTCCTCAATGCCTGATCCACAGCCGGTCACGGGAGTGCCCGCGGAGGAGCGGAAAATTCACACACCGCCGGTGGTTTGGACGGGCGATCCCGAGGCGTTTTGGAAAATTATTTCCAAAAAATTGACAATCAGGGAGCCGGTCAATGCGAGAACTATCAAAATTTTTGGTCGTCTATTCTTTTGAAAATGAATGGGTTGTCCGAAATCTCGGGCATCTTTCGAATGATGCGCGATTGAATGCTTGATGAGAGCTCCTCGGGCGCCAAGGCTGTGAACAACTTCTCCCCCCATGAAAACGATGAATTCAATCTTTCGTGCGTTCATTCTCGCGGCTGGTTTTTCCGCCGGACTGGCGCAGGCCCAGAATATTCCGTACAATTTCACCGCCACGGTGATCACTTGGGATCCGGCGTTTCAGGTGAATGGAACCTTCACGGATGGGGACACCACGCCTGGCGGACAGATTGTGGATTACGCTTCGGGTCTTTTGGAAATCACTGGATCGGACTCTTCCGGGACTTTCACTTTCAACGCGCTATGCGTTGAGCCGACCGACGCCTTCCCTGGTCCTCTTCTCTACAAGGGGGCCGATCTTTCGGGCGTCCCAAACTACCAGCAGGTCGCCAAGCTGGTTGGTGGTTATCTGCAGAATGTTGGAAGCGCCGTGGATCCGGGGCTTGAGACCGCTGCGGTGCAATGGGCGATCTGGGAAGTCGTTGCAGACACCTCGGGCACTTATTCCCTCTCCCAGGATGCCGGAAACGTCTATGTGATCCCCGGTGGAATTTCCGGTGATCATCCTGATACCGACCTTCAGGTCATCACCCGCGCGAACCAGTATCTGGCCGCCATGAACTCCTTCAATTCGGCCAATCTGGTTTATCTCACCAGCGTGGGGAATCAGGACGTGGTCACATGGAATATTCCCGAGCCCGGCACGGCCGGATTGCTGGCCTTGTCGGTACTGGGCTTTCTGCGGCGCAGGCGCTGACAGGGGATCCCTCCCCGTCCATGCTTCGTGCACGATCTTGTGCTTGCACCGGATTCCGATTCCCTCGTAAGTTCCCCGCCGAATTCGCGAGCCTGACGGCCGGATTCGAGTTCGAACCATGGCGCTCAAACCCTTCCATGTCTTCGCAATCCGCATTCTCGCCTCGTGTCTCGCGGTGGCGGGGACCGAGTCGGGTGCCCAGACTCCCTTGGCTGTGAAGCAGTCGGTGCCGCAGGTCGTCGTCCCGACCGGCAGCCGCACCATGGACCCCGTGAGGCCGGTTTCCCCCGCCTCACGCATTCTCTATCCGTGGAAAACCCATGTGACCTGCACGGTGTTCTGGATCGGCGAACAGCCGACCGAGCGCAATCCCACCCCCAATTGCAAATCCTCGTGGGACCAACAGTGGGCGGCCAATTTCGGTGGCTATGACGATCCGGAGCCGTCCAACCGGATTGCGAGCCATGCGAGTGGCGAGTTCCGCCCCAAAGCCTTCATCCCGAAGCTCAATCCGTTTTACGTCGCGTTGCCCTACAACGACGTGCTGAACCACCGGAGCCACAAACCCGAGGCGGCGCGTGTCATTCCGTGGTTTTCCCGGATGCGCCCCGAGCCTGGCAAGACCGTCTGCAAGGGCCGTTGGATCCAGATCTACCGCAACGGGCGCAGTTGCTACGGCCAGTGGGAGGATTGTGGCCCGTGGGAAACGGACGACTGGGAGTTCGTTTTCGGCTCCAAACCGCCCAAGACCACCCAGAATGGAGCGGCGGGCATCGACCTTTCGCCCGCGATCCGTGATTACATGGGACTGAAATCCGGCCAGAAAGTGCATTGGCGTTTTGTCGAGGCCGGTCAGGTGCCATACGGTCCGTGGAAGAAATATGGCCAGGGGGTTCCCGCTGCCGCGGATGCGGACCTGGTGGCCCAGCAGCGGTATCTCGAATACCTGCGGAAACTCAGGGACGAACAGTTCCAGAAAAGACCGCTCGCGCAGTGATCAGTCAGCCAGTTCTCCGGATTTGAGAAATGCGAGAGTCATCCGAATGGCTTCCGGGTGCATCTGGATGAAAGTGTGGTCGGCATCGATGATTGTGAAACCCTTCAGTCCGGGAATTTGACCTTTCGAGGCAGAGACAATGCCATCGTTGTTTGATTCGAGCATCCGTTTGAAGAGCGGAATTGAAGCGCGCCTGCCCATGATGGCGATGGCTTCAAGCTGATGAGGCAATCCAGGCAGGTTTCCCGGAATGCCATCGCTTCCGAGCGAGCGCCCGGCGGGCCCGAGGAGGTGGTGGACCAGCGGATGCTTCTTGGACCAATCCACGATTTCGCTGCCTCCGTTCGGAGGCGCCAGCATGACAAGTCTGCCACAATTCCATGGGGGGGCCTGTGCGATCAGTGAACGGGCGATGATGCCTCCGAGGGAGTGGGTGACGAAATGGACTGGCCGGTCGTCCGCGATGCTCAGCACCTCCCGGCGGACGAGCTCGACAAGAGTCGGCACGGGCAGGCGCGCGGAGGGGTAAGGGAGGTTCAGGGTGGAGAATCCCTCATGGCCGATCATTCGCGCCAAAGGCTCCATCGCCCGCCAGCCACGCCACAGGCCGTGGAGGAGCACCACGACCGGGCCATCTCGATTCCGCCACCGGGGTTTGTCCCAAGGCAGGGGAGGGGTCAGCATTTCCACCTTGTGCCGCAGGCGGCAGTTCCGATCCATGAATGGAGTCTGGACGGATTTCGCGAATCCGCAATCCCGGCGGATGTTTCGGGCTTTGGAAAAATCCGGGATTCCCCCGGAATTGGGGAGCATTCTTCTTGACTCGCCTTGGACGGAGGCCTAAATCCCCGCCCCCGAACGAACCTTTACCTCTGATTCCCATGGCCAACGCACAAGTCATCCTCAAAGAAAAAATCGAAGGCCTTGGTGCCGAAGCCGACGTCGTGAAAGTCCGCGCCGGATATGCGCGGAATTTCCTGATTCCCCAGGGTAAGGCATATGAAGCCAACCGTTCGAACCTCCGCCACGTTGAGGCGCTCAAGACCGCCCGTGCGCGCCGCGAGGCCGAGGAGCTGCTGGCGTTTCAGGAGATCGCCACCAAGATCTCCAAGCTTCAGCCGAAATTCACGCTTTCCACAGGCCAGGGCGGCAAGGCCTTCGGTTCGGTGACGAACATGGACATTCACAAGGAACTCGAAGCCGCGGGCATCGTGATCGACCGCCATGCCATCGAGCTTGAAAAACCGGTGAAGAAGTCCGGCAAAACGGATGTCACCGTGAAGCTTCATCCCCAGGTGGTCGCCACGCTCACCATCACGGTGGACGCCGGCGACACGGAGCCGGAGCAGAAGGAAGGCTGAAGCGCCGACGAAACCCCGCTTTCATGAAAAACCCCCGGGCCGCATGGCGGCCCGGGGGTTTTTGTTGGCGAACTCCATTCGCCGGAACTTTCAGACGATGCCTTGGCGCAAGGCCTTGGATACGGCCTCGGTCTGCGAGCGGACGTGCAGTTTCCGATAGACCGAACGCAGGTGCATGTCCACGGTGTGCTGGGAAATCGCGAGATGATCGGCGATTTCCTTCTTGATGAAGCCTTTGACCAGATAACGCAGCACATCCTCCTCGCGGGAGGTGAGGGGCTCGATGCGCTCGACAGGACCGTAGCGCGAGAATCCCTCCAGGATCATTTTGGCGATCGGACTGCTGAGAGCCGACGCTCCATGGATCACATCGCGGATGCCGCTGAGGATTTCGTCGGGATCGGCGGATTTCAGCAGGTAACCTGAAGCACCGTTGCAGATGGCGCGGTACACTTTTTCCCGGTCGTCGAAAGAGGTGAGAATCAACACCTTCACCTCCGGAATGATCGCCCGGATGTCGCTCAGGACCTCCAGTCCGTCGCGGCGGGGCAGTCCGAGGTCGAGGAGGAGGATGTCCGGGCGCTCGTTGGTGAACTTGAGCTTGTCATAGAGATCCGCGGCGGAGGTGAAATGGTGGGGACAGGTCATGTCCTCCTCGGCTCCGATCAGGCGGCGGATTTGCTTGGCGAAGAGTTCGTGGTCTTCGAGGATCCAGATGGTGGTGGTGGCTTGGGCGATCATGACAGGGAGGGGTGCGTGGTGAGGTGGGAGCGTTTGACGAGGAGGCGGATGCAGGTGCCGTTTTCCTTTGAAGATGCGACTTGAAGGAGACCGTCCAGAACCCGTGCGCGGTCCTCGAGCTTGGCGACTGCCGGCGGGAGTTCCTCACTGGCGGCGGGAATTCCGATGCCGTTGTCGAGGATCTCCAGCGCCAGCTTGTCGTCCTCGTCCCAAAGGCGGATCGAGACACGGTTGGCGTGCGAGTGTTTCAGAACATTATGGATGGCTTCCTTGTAGAACAGGAAGAGGTGGCGTTTGGCATCCAGGGAGAGTTTTGCGGCGGTCTTGCTGGATTCGCATTCCAGAGTGAAATGGATCTCACGCAGCAGGCGTCCCGCGGTTTCGCGCATCCGCTGGACGAGATCTCCGATCGAATCCTGGCGGCGCTCCAGCAGCCAGACGATGTCGCGCATGGCGAGCGAGCTCTCGCGGGCGATGGTTTCCACCTCTCCGAGGTCTTCAGCGATCTCCTCCGGGCCGTGAAGGCGTGCGAGGTCCTTGCGGGCGGTGCGGGCGATGAGCGAGATGCTGCCGAGATTGCTGCCGATATCGTCATGCAGGTCGGAGGCGATGCGCTTGCGGATCTGATCGAGCTGTTCCTTGGACATCAGGCGTCGGCGCTCGACGATGAACACCGGGATCAGGAACGTGAGACCGAGGATGACCGCCGAGCCCCAGGTGGCGTTGAGTTCGCTGCGCGATGCCAGTTGCCGGTGCTGAGCCCTCAGCGCTCCGAGTTCCCGTTCGATACGGCCGCGGTCGGTTAGCTGGTTGAGCCAGATGCCGACCGGGCAGATTTGCTTCTCCGAACTGAACCCGTCCGTCAGCGACGTGATGCGGGTGGTCTGGCCGGCATGAAAGCGTTCCACGGAGACGTTCCTTGCGAGGTTCCTGCCCTTCGACCAGACTTCGATTTCCGAGAGGGCATGGATTTTCCGGTCTCCCATGGTCCAAGGGCGGGTTGCGGTCACGGTTAGTGTACCGGCTTGTTGCCCGTTCATTGGAATCACCAACGGGGCCATGTGGTTGGATCCCGGCAGTGGATTGTTCCATTCCATGGCTTGCGCGGACTCACCACGTTCCCCGCTGCGGATCCGGACGACGAGCGACTCGGGGAAAATCGAGGTTTCGAACGACCGGTTCACCTGATAGGGGTAGAGAACGATCCTGTCGACAGGTTGGTCAGCGCCGAGTTGAACGGTCCAAGTTGTGGATTCCTGCTCGTTGGAGACCCTCACCTCGTCTCCGGGTTCGCGGCTGGTCCTGCGGCCGTTCTGCCAGATGCCCAACTGGGTGCGTCCGTCGGTCAATGCGCCAGGATACCAGATCCCCGGAACATCAAGGCCTCCCACTGTGGAGACTGCGGCTCCGAAGGAGACGGGCTCTCCGTTTGAAATGACTACAAATTCGGAGAGTCCGAAAAGATCCGGAGTCCCCTTGTTGTGTCCCTCCTGCACCGTCAGACGAACGAATCTGGCGCTGTCCTTCGCCTTGAAGGCGGCGGGAATGCCGTTTGGAGGAGGAAACGCGGTGTTGCCTGAGGTGTAGAGAATCGTCCTTTGTCCGAAATCAGGCCGATTCGAGAGCTCAAGAGTGAACCTCCTCGGAAATACTCCTGGATCTTCCAAAAATTCCCGCTGTGCGGGCACCAAGAAAATTTGGTCGATGGGCATCTCACGCTGCAAGTCTAGTGTGATCGAGGGATCAGCCGACGTCTTGCTGCTGCGGGCTCCGCGGTAGCCAAGTCCCACTTTGAGGGGAAATTCGCAATGCTGGGCAAGCGAAGAGACTTCCCGGTCAAGCCATGTCACCCGGTCCTCAACATGAACCAGTTGTGGATCGAATATTCGCGCGATCCGTGTAATGGGATTTCCTGTCTGGGCTGGGATTGCCGCTGCGACATGCGCCTGCAAACCCCAGGAGGCAAGCAAGGCTGACATGCCGAGTAACCGACGAATTCGATATGAGGAATGTTCCATCCGCTTGGGAAATACGGACGGATCCTGAGTGATTTTTAAAAATAATCAATCTTTTTTAATTAAAAACTCATCCGAGATGCTTGTCATTCCATCGCAAAGCCTGGAAGCCGGCTCAGGGTTGGTCGAGGAATCGCTTGACGGCCTCGCGTTTCAGGCGAAGCTCGCGCCATTCGTTGACTAGGCGGCTTGCTTCAATGATGCCGCAGCCGGCCGGGATGCTGAGGCGGGAGTCCTCCCACCAGACTCCGCGGATGGCAACGATCGCTTCGAATCTTCCCTGATCCCAGAGGCCAAAAGGAGCGCCGAAGCGGCTTGGGCAATCCAGACGTTTCCTCCAGTCCATCAATCGGGCGATGGTGCCTTCGGTTCTCGGAAGCGGGCCAACCGCAGGTGTGGGATGCAGACGGCGGACGAGATCCTCGGCGGACATCGGACTTTCCAGAATCACCCGGATACGGGTCAGGAAATGGACGATCGGCCCCAGTTCGAGGATCTGGCGGGACTCCCGCTGCAGTTGCCCGAGATCCATGAGCTTTGAAACCAGAGTCTGGGCGACGTATTCATGCTCGCGGATCTCCTTTTGGTCGACGGCGAAAACGTCGCGGTCCTCGCTTCTTGCCGTGCCGGCCAGCGCCATGGTTTCGAGGCTTGCTCCATCGAGAGAAAAGAGCAGTTCGGGGCTGGCTCCGGCGAATCCGCTCCCGTTCCTTACCCAGCCATAGGACTGGAGCGGGGGCGGCCGGCGGGCCATCGCGCCGACGATGGCGGGTGCCGGATTCGGACCGGCAACACCTGTCTCCGTAACGACAGGCACGGTTTTCTCGAAGATTCCGCTCTGGATCGAGGACATCACCTCCTGGAACACCACGGAAAACGGGGCCGCGTCGAGCGGCAGCCAATCACATTCAAGGTCCGGCAGGGTGGGGAATCGTGAGGCGAACTCCGCTGGGGAAAGGCGTTCGATCCGGATGGGGATTTTCCAGGGCGCGGGGTCTCCCATCGAGAAATCCTGCACGTAGAAAGCGACGCCCTCGGCAGGGGCTGATGTGGCCGGTTGAAAGGGGCCGTGGCCGAGCAGGACGCTTCCGTCCCGCCTTGTGAGCCATGCCATCGGGTGCGGGATGTTCTCCATGAATGGGGCGCGGACTATGGAGCGGGGGCGGGTGACGCGCAAGTTCCATCAGGGACCGAAGGATCTCAGAATGCGTCCCTGACGTGATTGATCCGCGGTTTTTCACCCTCCTCCACATAGACCTCGATCACGTCGAAACGCCAGGGCAGTTCGCGGCTGCCGAGCCGTTTGAGCCAGGCGTTCGCGCCGCGCTCGATCAGGGCCTGCTTGGGTTTGTCCACCGCATCCAGGGCGCGGATCGCCGCCCCTTCGCGCCGGGTCTTGACCTCCACGAACAACAACAGCTTTCCATCCCGCGCGACGATGTCCACCTCTCCTCTCCGGGGGCCCTTGAAGTTCCGAGCCAGAATCCTGCAGCCCTTGGAGCGCAGCCAATCGGCCGCCACGCGTTCGCCATAGTTTCCAAGCCACGCGCGGCCGCGGGGTGTCCCGTCAGGTGCCGTCAAGCGGCAGGGAGAGTTGAGCCACCGGCTGAAACGAGCGACGATGATGGCGGCAAGGGCCGTGTATCCGCAGTGCTTCAAGGTGTGCCTTGGTGCCATAACCCTGATGCCGCGCAAAGCCGAATTGCGGAAACTCCCGGTCGATTTCCCGCATCATGCGGTCGCGGGTGACTTTGGCGATGATGCTGGCCGCCGCGATCGAGAGGCTCAGCCCGTCACCCTTGACGATGGCGTCGTGGGGAAAGGGGAAATCACGGACGGGCAGACCGTCGATCAGGCAGTGGTCCGGGCTCGGATTCAAGGCCTCCACCGCGCGGCGCATGGCCAGATGGGTGGCCCGAAGGATGTTCAGGCGGTCGATTTCCTCGCATCCGGCCATCGCTACCGCCCAGATGACATCCGGGTTTTCCGTCAGGAGCTGATAGAGAGTTTCCCGTCGTGCCGCGCTGGTTTTCTTTGAATCATCGAGTCCGGGGCAGGAAAAGCCGGGTGGCAGGATGACGGCGGCGGCGGATACCGGGCCAGCCAGGGGTCCGCGGCCCGCCTCGTCCACCCCGGCGATCCATCGGAGGCCGCGGGCGCGTAGGGCGGACTCAAAGGCCAGATCCGGCACGCTTCAGAATTGGGTGAGCCGTTCGCGCATGTCCATTTGTGACATGGAGACCGTCGAGAACAATTGGGTGGCGAACACCATCCCGTCCGAGTCGACCACGACACCGACTCCGGTGTGGGTCCATTTGTCGGTCATGTTCTTGTGGTGGTCATGCGAGTTTTTCCAGAGCTCAATCAGACGCTGGGTGGTGCTACCGCTAGTCTTGCTGGAGGCGGCGACATTCTCGCTGATGTTCTGCATGTGATAGGCTTCGCGGGCGTAGAGCGCCCTGCCGTCGAATCCGAAGTGGCTGACGTTTTTGCCCTGGAGTGAGAAGGTTCCGCGGTGTTGGCGGAGGTATTCACAGTGTTGCTGGGCGAGGCGGTCCAGTCCCGCGTGGCGCTGGAGTGCCGATGCGCCGCGGCTGCTGCGGTAGGCGTTGACTTCATGGTAAAGCCGCGTGGAAAGCGGCGCGTCGGGGCGGATGGAAGCCGACACCGGCATGCGTGTGGGAGCGGGCGGCTTGGGTGCGCAGGATGCGAGGGCACCAATGCAGGCGACCACGATGGCGAGGGTGCAGGGGAGTGTTTTCATTTGGGACAGCAGCAGGAGGTTCTTAAAATTTAGGTTTAAAGTAAAGAAAATTTTATAATAATAAGATACGCGCTATTGGCCTCCGTTTCGCATCCTCTTCGAGGTGGTTCCGGTTGGCACCACGTTCGGGGTTGGCGGATGCGGCTTGGTGGTCTAGAAACCAGCGTGATGGAGATGCCGCGAGTGAAGGATCTGACAATCTTGGAACTGATCGACCACGGTGGATGTGGCCGGGTTTACCGGGCTTTGGACGGTGCCGGCGCGCTGCGGGCTTTGAAGGTTTTCGACGATGAGGCGGTCTCACGAAGTCTTCTCGGGGCGATGACGCGGCGGCTGCAATCCGGTGCTTGGCCTGCCGGCGTGCTGCCGGTCCTCTCCGCGGACTTCGAAGGTGTTCCGGCGTTCCGGGTCTCCCCTTGGGTTGCGGATCAGTCGGCTGACGGAGCCTGGGTTCCCAGGACTCTCCAGCACCGGCTGGCCGACCACCCGGGCGAGGATTCGTGGAAGATCGTAAAATCCCTCGCTCGGGCCCTCTCGGAAATGCACCGCCGACGGGTTTCCCATGGCAACCTCAAACCCGGGAACGTCCTGTTGGGCGGTGAGTCGGGCGGTGATGAAACGGAAGTGTTGCTGACCGACTGGGCGCTTGGAAACATGCCCGGTGTCAGGCAGTTCCAATTCACCGATGCATTGCTTTATCAGCCGCCGGAGCAGCTCCGTTCCCCTCGCGGATATCTGGAGGAGGAGGGTTACCGCTGGGACGTTTATGCCTTCGGAGTGCTGGCGTTCAGGATCCTGACCGGTGTTTTTCCTCGCTGCCACGCCACCTTCGGTCGTGTGGCTCCGCCGCCCGGCGTGACGAGGTGCGAGGGCATGCGCGCGGATATGAGGAAAATCGCGGAGAATCTGGAGGCATGCGCTGCCCCCCTGTGGCCGGACGAGGCCGGAAATCCTCTGGAGGAAGGATATCGGAAATGGATCGACGGCTGTCTTTCCATCGATCCGATGCTGCGGCCGGCCACGATGGTGGAGCTGGTGTCAGGTTTCGAAGCCGTGGAATCCGAAGCGGCGGCGGAAAGCGGACGCCAGTCACTGATCGCGCAACAGCGGCGCGCGGACCGGCGGCTGTGGGTTTCATGGTTCGGGTTTGGTGCCGCGGCGGCGGTGGTCTTGGTGTTCGCCGGATTGTGGCGGTTCACGGGTACGCAGCTCGCTGCCGAAAGGACCAAGCGCAAGGAGGAGGCGCGGGCCTTCAGGGACGTTGCGGAGAAGGACCTGCTCGCCAGGACCTCCGCCGAAAGCCGTGCGGCCAGTGCCGAACAGAAACTCGCCTACGAGCGTGAACTCGGGCTAGCCCGCTTGGAGGCCTCGCGGCTGATCGGCGACCGTCTGTTTGCGTGGGCCATGGAAAAAGGTCACAGGCGGATCCCGCCACTCGATGGTCGCGAACTGCGATTGAAGCGGTTGGAGCGTTACTTCGAGGATTTTCTGACGAGAACCGCAAACATTGATTCGCTCGCGGACGAGCGCGCCCGGGCACGTCTGCAATTGTCGGAGATCTCGCTGGCCGCAGGTGACGAACCGGCAGCCACCCGGCGTTTGGGCGAGGCGCTTCAGGCGTGGGCCGGATTGCCGATGGATGCCGATTTGAAATTCCGCATCGCGACCAATTCGCTGCTGCTGGCGTTGCTGAGGCAGACCCGTGCGGATTCCGGAACCGAGTCCGCGTTCCACTCTGCGCGCAAGGCATTCGGGGAGGTGCCAAGAGCGGATGTGGACGAGGAGCGGATGGATCAATTGCTGGCCATCCTGGATTTCCATGAGGCCAAGCTGCTTGCCGCCAGGGGGCAGGATACGAAGGCACTCGAGCAATTGATGCGTGCCACCCAGACGCTCAACCGGATTTCCGACCAGCGCCCCGACGCCGTGGTTCTCAGATCCGAACTTGCGGCCTGTTATCTTTCCTCGGCCACGATTCTCGAGGGCATCGGCAGTCTCGGCGACGCCCGGGAGGTTCGTTCCCTCGCCGCGGCGGAGCTGGCCCGGCTCCTCAAGGAAAAGCCCGGTGATCCACAGCTGCGGCTCGAACTCGCCGGGTGCTATGGTGCGATGGCGGAGGCCGCCGTGTTGTCCGGGGACGTCACCGGTGCCGAGTCCCTTACCTCGGAATCCCTCAAACTGCTGGATGCGTTCCTGCTGGAGCAGCCGGAACATGGTGAGGCCCTGGCGCGCAAGGCGGCGCAATTGGGGCTGCGAGCCGGAATCCAGCGGGACCGCGGGATGACCGGCGAAGCGATGGCGGGCTTTGACGAAGGCATCCGGATGCTCGCCGCCCTGCATGCCTCGGCACCGGACAACGCGATGGTTTCCTACCGACTCGCGCTGCTCTGGTGGCAAAAGGGCCGCATGCTCGGCATGGGCGGCAGGCGTGCGGATGAGATCACGCTGCTCGGCAAGGCCCGCGATCTGTTGGGGAGGCTGGAGTCCGCGACCGCGGTTTCCGGTCCGCGTCCCGAGCAGTTGCAGCGGTCCGGCGCCTATTTGTTAGGCGATCTTGGGCACGCGTTCCAGCTTGCGGACCGCAAGGAGGACGCGGCACGGACGTTTTCGGATGCGGCCGCGTTGTGGGAGGGCTTGCTCGGTTCCCGCCCGCAGAGTGAGGAATACAGCGAGGGGCTCACCTGGTGCCGTCAGAGGATGGATGATTTGAAATGATGCCGGGGAGCTGTCTCAATGGAAATCATGCGAGTCCGGCGCGGGCTCGCCGCTGGTGTCGGGCAGTGCTTCGAGGTGCGTCACATACACCGTCGGCCGGCCGCCCTCGGATCGTTGCAGGCGGCCATGGACCAACAGGTAGGCCTCGGTGGTGATGAGCGGATGATGTTGCTCGAAGGTTTGCTTCGGCACGAACAGATTGGCGATGCCCGTCTCATCCTCCAGCGAGATGAAGCAGTGCCCCTTCGCCGTGGAGGGCCGCTGGCGGCAGATGGCGAGACCAGCGATGCTCACAAAGTCCCCGTGCGCCAACGCGTCAAGATCCCGCGCGGTGGGGAAACGGGGGGCATGGATTTCCCTCCACAACCGCATCGGATGCGGGCCGGTCGTCGCGCCCTGCGCCATGAGGTCCGCGTGAAGGCGCTCGCCGGGCGTCATGGCTGGCAGCGGAGCGGCTTCCCGCGGTGCCACTTGCCCCGCCGTCGCCAGAAGATCATGGTGCGGCGGCAGTTCCGCCTGCCACAGCGCCTCG
>Ga0114938_1000973_pt1 | contig 20604 bp, 12 predicted proteins | sample AshMeaBigSpring_FD_88675 | JGI IMG/M metagenome (GOLD analysis project Ga0114938, IMG submission 88675) | Groundwater microbial communities from Big Spring, Nevada to study Microbial Dark Matter (Phase II) - Ash Meadows Big Spring | ecosystem: Environmental > Aquatic > Deep subsurface >...
TCCTTATTATTGGACTATGCAGACAGGTAAACCACTGAGTCGTACGTTGGGATATATTGCGGAAGGATTATTCCAAAGTCAAGAAGAGATTGATAATAGTCCGAAACAGAGCCTAGGTAGTATTGTGAAGGTAGGAGATGTTAAATATCGTGACCTTAATGGAGATGCTAAAATCACAGATGATGATAAAACTATTATTTCTCAATATGGTGGTACCCCACGAATTCAATATGGATTGGGCGTGAACCTGACTTATAAACGTTTCGATTTCGGTGTATTCTTTAACGGCTCACTGAAACGTAGTATCATGTTGGGTGGTATTCATCCTTTTGGACAAGAAGATTATAACGTAATGAAATTCATTGCTGATGATCATTGGTCGGAAGCAAATCCAAATTTTGCAGCTAAATATCCTCGTTTGGGACTTATGGACGCACAGATTGCCAATAATACTCAAAGTAGTACCTATTGGATGAGGGATGGTAGTTTTATTCGTTTTAAAACTTTAGAGTTAGGATACAGCTTACCTTTTGGACGAATCTATTTAAGTGGAGATAACTTGGCTGTATTTAGTCCTTTCAAACATTGGGATCCCGAACTTGCATGGAACTCTTATCCTCTACAGCGTACTTTTAACTTAGGTGTACAGTTTAATTTCTAATACTAAAAATAATAAAATATGAGACTGATAAAAAATATAAGATTCATCGGTGTTGTGATCGTTTCATCTATTCTTAGTTTCACTTCTTGTGATTATCTGGATGTTGTTCCTCCTGAACAACCTGGTTTGAAGGATGCTATGAAAGACCAAGATGCGGCTTTAGGCTTTTTGTACTCTTGCTATGGTGGAGTTAAAAATCCTATTAAATATACGAGTTTATTTGCTTCAACTGATGAGTATGCATTGCCGGAACTTTGGAACCATGACGGACAACGGATGTCATGGAATACTTTAACAGCTCCTTCTGTAGGTGACTGGATCTGGGGAGGAACTTATCGATATGTGGGACAGTGCTATTTGTTTTTACGAGAGCTAGAGAAGACAAATGTCGTATCTGATGCACAAAAAGTTGAATGGAAGGCTGAAACTGACTTCTTGGTGGCTTATTATCATTTTCTTGTTTTAAGTTATTATGGACCGTGTCCTATAACGGATAAGTATATTGACGAAACAACACCTACCAGCGAGTATAATGGTCGTTATCATTTCGATTATGTGGTGGATTGGATTGCTGCTAAACTGGATGAAGCGGCTGCTAATCTGCCTGCAATCCGTAAACAAGACGAAGAGTGGGGAAGGGCTACTTCTACTATGGCTAAAGCGCTAAAAGCGCGACTTCTACTTTATGCTGCATCCGACTTATGGAATGGGGGCTTCCCAAATAGGGATTTTCGTAATCGTAATTTTGAAACTCCCGGGTATGGCAAAGAACTGGTTAGTTTTACATACGACAAGAATAAATGGGTTCGCGCTGAACAAGCTTGTAAGGAAGCTTTGGAATTTGCTCAGACGAATGGTCAGCGGGCTTTATTGGATGTAGATGTTACAAATAATCTGTATAAACAAGAAAAGGTGCCTCTGCCTTTTGTTCCGGGTATAGGTCAACAAGACGAAAATCATATCCGTTTCTTGGAAAGAGTGTTGTTGATGCGATATTTAGTAACAACACGAGAGAATGAAGGAAATAGGGAAATGATCTGGGGCATAGCTGATCAAGGAGACATGTTAATGGGCTCGTTGCCAAAACATATTGTGAAAAAGAGCAATGGAACTTATACAGATGGATATAGTGGAGTCTCTCCATTTTTATACACAATAGAGCATTTTTATACCCAAAATGGAAAACTTCCTGAAAAAGATCCTTCTTTTTATTCTAAAAATCAATGGTTGGAAAGTGCTGGATTAACTAGAACTGATATCATTAAACTAAATACAAACCGTGAACCTCGTTTTTATGCTTGGATGTCGTTCGATGGCGATGACTATAGTTCTAAGATCAGAGCGGGTGAACCTTTACGTATACAACTCAGAAATGGTCAGGAACAAGGTTTCAATCCGGCGTTATTCAACCGTGATCATTGTGTGACGGGATATTTGTCTAAAAAATTTGTGATGCCTAATTTACAATATTACGCCGGTTCGGGTGGAGATAATAATGTGACTAAACCTCGTCCATTAATCCGTTTGGCGGAGTTGTATCTCAATTTAGCCGAATGTCAGGCAGAACTTGGTAAAACTGATGAAGCGATTACAACGCTGAACTTTATACGCAGACGTGCAGGGGTTCCGGAATTGACTACTCAAGATATAAATCCTGATATGCCAATGATTGAGTGGGTACGTAACGAACGCTTTATCGAACTCTGGGGAGAAGGTCATCGATATTTCGATGTAAGACGTTGGATGATTGCACCTCAGCGATTAGGTGCTGGAACACGTGAGGGGCTTAATGCTGAGGAAAAAACCAATCCTACATTTGGTGAGTTCAACAAACGAGTTACTGTACCACAACCTTATAAATGGAACAGTCGTATGTATTTAGGACCGATTTTCCTGAATGAAGTTTATAAGAATCCTCAGATGATTCAAGCTCCTGGTTATTAATTTAAAAAAGAAAAAAGATGAGAAAATATATCTTTTATTGTATCGCTTCTATAATGCTTGTCAATACATCTTGCGAGCAATACGATGATTTGTATTCTGAAGAATACCATAAAATTCTTTCCATTAAAACAGATAACACCATTCAAGAACTTACGTTATATTCGACTGGTGAAAATGCAGAATACTCATTTACAGTTTTGAAAGGTGGAACAAATCCTGAACTCTCTTCAGAGGCAACTATCAGTACGATGAGCGAAGGTGATCTGAAGGCTTATAACGAAAAGAATGATTTGAATTTCGCTCTGATTCCTGAAGATTGCTATTCATTTAGTCAGACTGATCTGCAATTTAATGGTAAAGAGGATCGTTATAAAACTGTGAAAGTTACGCTTAAAACAACTGCTATTAAGTCTCTGATTGCATCAAATACTGATTCAAAAGCATATGTTTTGCCAATTACCCTAAAGGGGCGAACCGATAAAGATTTAGTAAGCCCTGATTTGAACATGTTGATTTTAAAACCTAACGTAATCACCCCAGCTGTTTCATTCGAGAATCCTGGAACCATCTCTAGCTTCTGTGGTAAAGACGGATTAAGTATGGAAATCCCAGTTATCCTTCCGATAGATAATAAATGGGATTTTAGTTGTACGGTTGCTGCTGATAAATCTGCAAGTTTGGATAAGCCGATCTTGCCTGATTCGTATTATTCATTAGAAAATGGTGGAATTGTTTCTTTTGTAGCAGGTAAAAATAAAGCTATTTTAAAGTTAAAGATTAACGGATTACAAAACATAGATGATAATTTTGTACTGCCTCTGAAAATCGTAAGTTCTACTAAACCTGGCTTCGATATAGATCAAAGACTTATAAAATTAGCAATAAGTACTAAACTAGAGTTGACTTCTAGTATGTTGTCTACAAATGCACTAGAGCCAACAGAAGGCTCTTTAGCTAACTTGTTAGATCATAATTTAGCGACTTATTTTCATAGTGCATGGAGCGTGACTGTAAATGGCAAACATTATGTACAAGTAGCTCTGCCTATCTCAATAACTCAGCTTAAATTTACTTATACCAACCGTCAACCGAATGCTTCAGCGGCTGTAAAAAGATTACAAATAAGTGGTAGCACTGATGGACAAACATTTACTGACATACGAACATTAGAAGGAGATGCAGATAAACTTCCTTATAAAACTCCGGCAGGCGAGTATGTTTCTTCAACATTTAATATTGGTAGCAATGTTAAATATTTGCGATTTACTTGTCTAGAGTCTACTAGTGGTAATAATTACTTCGTTTGGAGTGAATTGGGCTTATGGGGCTTTTAAGTTAATGATTATTTCCTAACAAAGCAAGGTGACTCTTTTGTTACCGAAGAGTCGCCTTTGCATAATTTTTATTAATTATGATTACACCTAAAAAAATGCTTTGCATATTTGTCTGCTTCTTGATGACTTTTCTTGGATGTAAAGATGATGTAGAAGCTAAAAGTGATATTTTTGAACTAAATAGTAAAGATCTGATCCAGCAAGTTGATAAGTCTTCCACTCAAATTGAAATACCAATCAACACGACTTTGAACGTTAATGATTGGACGGTTCAGTGTGATGCTAAATGGATAAATATTTCTAAATTAAAAGATAAGATTTCACTTTCAATCTATGAAAATCAGAGTGAAATCAGAAATGCTTCTGTTTTTATAACTTCTTCATTACATAAATATGTTATAAAAGTCACTCAATTTGGACTGAATGATGTGGTGGTTGATGAAGATATTCAAGTAAAGCCATATGGAGGAAATGATAGCGAGCATCAAGATGGTCAAAGTATCGTAAATACTTTTGATGGTAAGTTTTCGGCAACTGGTGGACAACCTTTTCATACGCCTTGGGGAAGAAATGCTAATTTCCCTGTAACTCTGGAATATTACTTTAATGGCAAAGAAGCGATTGATTATTTTGTTTATTATACTCGTTCGGGTAACGGGAATTTTGGCAAAGTGAAGGTTTATTACACAACAGATGCGCAAAGGAATAACTATATTTTGCAGGGAGAGTATAACTTTTATGAAAAAAATGCCCCTTCAAGAATTAACTTTAAAGAGTCTCTAAATTTTACAGGAGTGAAGTTTGAAGTGTTGAGTGGTGCAGGTGGATTTGCAAGTTGTGACGAAATGCAATTCTTTAAAAATAACCCGAATAAAACACTTGATAATAAACTTCTTGCTGTGTTTACTGACATAACTTGTAGTGAACTTAGAACGGATGTGACTGACGAGAAAATAAAAAATCTCCCAAGTAGTTATTTTATTCGGATTGCCGAGGCATTGAAAAATAATACGTATAATGAATGGGAGAAAAGTTTTAGAGTACATAGTTATCAACCTTACAGCGACGTTGCTATTTGGGCAGACAAACTAATGACTAAAAAGTATAGCGATTTAGACAACCCTACCGGCATCTCTGTATCTAAAGGAGACGAAGTTATTGTTCTGGTTGGCGATACATACGGACAAAATATATCTTTACAGTGTATTTGGGAGACGGGTAGTGAGTATAAACAAACGGCTCCAAATGGGAAGGTTTATCTTTTAAAAGAAGGTGTAAATAAATTTGTCATGGAGCAAGAGGGGCAGTTGTTTGTAATGTACAATACCGATCTTACTAATCCCTCCGCTAAACCTATCAAAATTCATATACCTTTGGGGAGCGGCACTGTTTCTGGTTTTTTTGATTTGAAAGAACATAAAACAGATGCGAAGTATTCAGAGCTTTTGCATAAAGCTACTCATAAGTATTTCTGTGTGAAAGGAGAAAAGATCATGTTTTATTTTCATCGCAGTAAGATGCTTCAATATGTTCCTAATTCCATTTTATCAGCGATCAATTTGTGGGAAGATATCATCGGATGGCAACAAGAACTGATGGGAATTGAGGATGTACGTCCCGCGAAGATGAATAACCATCTTTTTGCTATTTCACCAGAAGGCTCTTATATGTGGGCAAACGATTATCAAATCGGATTTGTCTACACGTATCTGGGAAATATCTTATTGAAGGATAATGTGATGTCGGCTGAAGATAATGCTTGGGGTCCTGCTCATGAGATCGGACATATCCATCAAGCTGCTATCAATTGGGCAGGATCATCCGAATCATCCAACAACTTGTTCTCTAACTATATCATTTATAAATTAGGAAAATATAAATCTAGAGGTAATGGTTTGTATCGTTTGGCAAATGCTCGTTTTGTGGATAAACAAGCTTGGCACAATATGGGTACAGCTACTCATCAAGGCGAAGATACCGAGACTCATATGCGTATGAATTGGCAATTATGGAATTATTATCATCGCTGTGGTTTCAAGAAAGATTTCTGGCCTACTTTGTTCAAACTTATGCGTGAACAGGAAAATAAAGTGCCTGAAAGTAATCCAGGTAAACGCCAACTGGTCTTTGCAATGATGGCATGTAAGGCTGCTGGGCAAAATTTGGAAGACTTTTTCGATCTATGGGGCTTTTTTGAACCGGTCAATACTGTTGTTAATCAATATGGAACATTTAACTATACAGTCACTCCAACAATGATCGAGGAAGCACGTACATTCATGAGAAAGTATCCCAAAGCTGCTCCTATTCAATATCTGGAAGATCGTAAGAAAAACGAGTTTCCAGCGAGCGATTATCGATATAAAGAGGTAGGCGATGTAGGGTATTATACTCAGTTTGCGGATAATCAGAAGATAACCAAGACGGTTACTTATACTCGATCTGGTCAGAAGATAACGATTCAGAATGGTGATGAGGCTGTTGCGTTCGAAGTTAAACAAGGTAATAAACTCTTGTTCTTTTCCAATCAACTCACTTTCGACGTTCCGGTATCTATACCTTTAGAATTAGCTCAAATCTATGCTGTACAAGCAGATGGAGTTCGTAAAACTGTAAGTTCAAGATAGATATCCTTACTAAATCATTCAAAAAAAACCTTCCTGGTGATGGCCCTTCATAATGAAGAAATCACAGGGAAGGTTTCTTTTTCTAATCATCTCTATTATAATTTAGCTCTTTTACTGATTATCTTTATTATAAATGATCTTTATTACTGAATCAACTTTTCTAAATCAATTTTGACATTGATCAACAGTTGTATAATCTACTTTTTTGTAATCAATGATTCTCGATTATTCTCAATTGATTCTTATTCATTCTCAATGATTATCAATCATTTTTAATTATCCTCAATTGATTCGTATTGTCTGGTGGCAGATAAATCGTGCATTTTGTAGCTTAGAACGAAACAATCGGACATTCTTGATTTTATTAAATATATTTTGGATCGTCTCTGCTGATAACTGATTAGTGACTGGCTTTTTCATCGAAAGAAACGAATGAACCAATCTACCTCTGCTATTAACATAAAAAGTGAAGTTTAGTGGGTTGTCCTTCACTAATACGTTCTTCTTCTCTTGCTCGGTCATTGAATTTATAATTACTTTTTTAAAACCGGATGCAGTTTGCATGAATTTGTAATAGTCATTTTTGTATAACCTTTTTGCATTTGATGGTTGGATGTTGTTATTGACTTTTTCGAAGCGATTGTTCCCTGCCGATACATAGCATTTGTAAAAGGATTCTTGCCTGTATTTGTACATCTCTTCCACAATACCTTTTTTCGTAGTGCTATTGTTGACAGGTTCTGTGCCTTTTTTTGCAACTTTGACTGCCCCAGTCTTAGCCATTGTTTTTTTTGAAACTTCTTTTTTTGCGATCTCTTGGTTAGGGGTCTTTTTTTGAACAGTTTCTTGTTTTACATTTGTTTGCTTTACATTTGTTTGCTTTACATTTGTTTGTTTTGCAATCTCTTGCTTTACAGCTTCTTGTTTGACAACTTCTTGTTTTACAACCTCTTGCTTTGGAATTTTCTTTTGGATAGTATCCTCTTTAACATCGTATGCATATGCATGGGTTAAGAATAAACATGCTACTGTCATAGACAATACTCTTAATGGCAGACATAGGCATTGCCGTCTTGCTTGGAGTGTGCCGCACAACCGGTGCTTCTCGTTACTTAAATGTTGAATGTTCATACTTCTGTGTTTTTGGTTCGTTTTTATTAGAGTTTAAAATTATAAATTCAAGTTTCAGCGATCTATTTAAGGTGCTTTGGTAAACACAAAGTGATCGTAATATCGGCATACGGTCCTTTTTGTTTCAAGATACGGTCGTATTTCTTTCGAGATACGGTCGTATTTCTTCCAAGATACAGTCTTATTTTCAACACTTTTTTTTGATTAAAATGATGGAAAAAGTTCCATTCGAAACCTACATCATAAATATTTCATTTAAGATTATAGGTAATAGTCTGCCAACACCTAACAATATTATAAAACACCATAAAACACCTTATAAGACATTGCAATAGCTGCTAACTTCTTACAACGCCCAAAGATTTTTTCCAACCCCTTCCAATAACTTACTACCTCTTACAACCCTTTAGCTTTCGCTTCATCCCAGATAAGATCCATCTCTTTGAGATCCATCTTTTTCAAGTCTTTTCCTTGTTTGATCGTATTTTCTTCGAGGTAGTTGAAACGACGAATGAACTTTTGATTGGTACGCTCTAGTGCGTTGTCGGGATTGATTCCGTAAAGGCGGGCAGCATTGATGATACTAAAGAATAGATCACCAAATTCAGCTTCTGCTTTATCTTTGTCGAGATGGGCAATCTCTGTCTGTAACTCACCAAACTCTTCCTTTACCTTTTCCCAGACTTGCTCTTTTTCTTCCCAATCGAAACCCACATTCCGGGCTTTATCTTGGATACGGTATGCTTTGATTAGAGAGGGTAGGGCGGCAGGTACTCCGCTCAATACACTCGTATTTCCGTCTTTTTCTTTCAGTTTTAATTGCTCCCAGTTCTCCGATACTTGTCCTGCTGTTTCTGCTTTTACGTCTCCAAATACATGAGGATGGCGGAAGATCAGCTTGTCGGAAAGTTTATCGCACACATCTTTGATGTCGAAATCTCCTTTTTCAGAAGCAATCTTTGCATAAAAAGCAACATGAAGAAGCACGTCTCCCAACTCTTTGCAGATGTCGTTCGTATCGTTTCTAACGATGGCATCGCATAGTTCATAAGTTTCTTCAACGGTATTGGGTCGCAGACTTTCGTTAGTCTGCTTACGGTCCCAAGGGCATTTCTCACGTAACTCATCCAAAATGTTTAGGAAATTCTCAAATGCTTCTAATTGTTCTTTTCTTGTATGTAACATTTTATTTGTTTTTTTCTCTTTGATAGTTATTATAGGATATCAGCAGACCGACTACTTCCGAATAGTTCTTTCGTCCACTTTCTATTTGGTTGCCTTTTAAATAGATATCGTATACCCAGTTTTGGATATTCCCTAAAAAGTCGCTGTATTTAGCACTCCAATAAGCGTCGCTTTGTTTGGCCAACTGAATGACCTCCGGTCTGATTCGCTGAAACAGTGCTTCATATTCTTCCTCGGTCAGTAATCTTTTTGCATTGCTGAGCACGTGTCCAAGCATCGAGAAGTATCCGGAAAAACGTATCTCTTTCACGCTCGATTGGGTACAGACTTCATACGAATAGAAGTTTGCCTCTGCTTCACTCGAGATCCCTAAAAGATGCGAAAACTCATGAGCATAGGTCGATGGATAATCAATAGGGAGTAAATCGCCATTGAGCGTAAACTCGCAGATGAACGGTCCCATACTTCCCGTTACTCCAACCATCGAAACTAAAGGGGTAAACAAAATCGTTTTTGCTTTGGGAGAAGAGTGAAACGGTGCGTGTATTCCCAAAGTTTTGCTGATCGACTGGTAGATACGAACGGTTTCTTTTTGAACGATATCTTTATGGATCGTGGTTATCGGTATATAAGCATGATTGAGTGAATCGATATACTCATTGGCAAAAGTCAACAGTTCTTCTTTGGCAAAAGGGGTATAAGAAACTTTGGAACGTTCGTAGAAATTGGGTTGCGAATAATTGAGCCCCCATGCTAAATAAAACCATACATAGATCCAAAGCAGAAATTCAACTTCCTGCCAAAGAATTCGTTTCCACGAAGCTTTTCTTGATCTTTGGTAAATGGGAAGCACGATCAGAACCAAAATGAAAAGAATGATAAAGATTTCACCGATGGCAAAAGGAAATAAGTTAGAAAAGCCCGATAGACAATAAGCAATAACCGGATAAAGATGCTTTGAATAGAGCTCCCCCATAGGTGGTATGAGTTGGGTCAACCAAACAATCAATACCAAAATACCTAAAAGAACGTGCCTGAATTTAAACTTACTAATCATTTTATCTGCTTGACGGACAAATTACTTAATTAGATGGATATAGATCCATCCCTTATATCTTCGGTAGAAGGAATGTTAGTTAGGGCACTACTGAAGTGCTCCAAACTTTTATGCAATATTCGTAAAAATTATTGAGATCAGCAAACTATTTGCCACCGATTTGAATAGCAGAATTGAATTGCATATTTGAATATTTAAGTATAGCTCATTTGAATTGCATATTTGTATAGCTGATTTGAATAGCACCATAAAATAGTCGGTCTGATTACATTTTCGTTTCGTCTGATGGGACAGGATGTTTTTCAATGCTTTTAAATCTGATCTTTGGAGGATTTTTTATTGCGGAATGCATCGCTTTTTAATAGTATAAACGGCTATATTATAATATAAAGAATCTATAATGATCACCATTTTGGAATTTAATTATTAATTTTGCAACATTATTCTTGAAATACAGGATTATTATTCAAACACAGAATTTTCCTATAATGCAGAATTATTCTTGAAGAACAGGAGTATTCTTATAACACAGGATTATTCTTGAAATACAATAAATACAATTTTATATATATATATCAACATGGAATTAGCAAGTAAGTACAATCCCACGGATGTGGAAGAAAAATGGTATCAGTATTGGCTCGAGCACAAATTATTTAGTTCAAAACCCGATGGTCGTGAACCTTATACCGTCGTCATTCCTCCTCCAAACGTTACCGGTGTCTTACACATGGGACATATGCTTAATAATACTATCCAGGATATTTTAGTTCGTCGTGCCCGTATGGAAGGTAAGAATGCGTGCTGGGTTCCCGGAACCGATCATGCTTCTATTGCTACCGAAGCAAAGGTTGTCAATCGTCTGGCTTCTCAAGGTATTAAGAAAACAGATCTTACTCGTGACGAGTTTCTGAAGCATGCTTGGGAATGGACCGACGAACATGGGGGCATTATTCTGAAGCAGTTGCGCAAATTGGGAGCTTCTTGCGACTGGGATCGTACTGGTTTTACAATGGATGAGATTCGTAGTGAGAGTGTGTTGAAAGTTTTTGTCGACTTGTACAAAAAAGGCTTGATCTATCGTGGCGTACGTATGGTAAACTGGGATCCGCAGGCATTGACTGCTCTTTCGGATGAAGAGGTTATCTATAAAGAGGAACATGGTAAATTGTACTATTTACGATATAGAGTGGAAGGTGAAGATGGCTATGCTATTGTAGCAACGACTCGTCCGGAGACAATCATGGGTGATACTGCTATGTGTATTAATCCGAATGACCCTAAAAACCAACACCTCAAGGGTAAGAAGGTGATCGTACCTTTGGTTAACCGTGTGATTCCTGTTATTGAGGACGATTATGTGGACATCGAATTCGGTACGGGTTGTCTGAAGGTTACTCCTGCGCATGACGTGAACGACTATATGTTGGGTGAGAAATACAATCTGCCTAGTATCGATATTTTCAATGATAATGGTACGTTGAGCGAAGCTGCGGGCATGTACGTAGGTATGGATCGCTTTGAGGTTCGCAAACAGATCGAGAAAGATTTGGAAGCAGCGGGACTTCTTGAAAAGGTTGAGGCTTATACTAATAAAGTGGGTTATTCTGAGCGTACCAATGTGGTTATCGAACCGAAACTTTCGATGCAATGGTTCCTCAAAATGGAACACTTGGCTCAGATCGCTTTGAAACCGGTAATGGATGACGATATCAAGTTCTATCCGGCTAAATATAAAAATACTTACCGCCATTGGATGGAGAACATCAAGGATTGGTGTATCAGTCGCCAACTTTGGTGGGGACATCGCATTCCTGCCTATTTCTTACCCGAAGGTGGATATGTGGTGGCTGCTACTCCTGAAGAGGCTTTGCAACTAGCGAAGGAAAAGACTGGCAATGCTTCGATGACATTAGCTGATCTACGTCAGGATGAAGACTGCTTGGATACTTGGTTCTCTTCTTGGTTGTGGCCGATCTCTCTGTTCGATGGAATCAATCATCCGGGAAATGAAGAGATGAACTATTACTATCCGACAAGTGATTTGGTAACCGGTCCGGATATCATCTTCTTCTGGGTAGCTCGTATGATTATGGCTGGTTACGAATATGAAGGAAAAATGCCTTTCAAAAACGTATACTTCACCGGTATCGTGCGCGATAAGTTGGGACGTAAGATGTCTAAATCGTTAGGTAACTCTCCCGATCCATTGGATCTGATTGAGAAATATGGTGCGGATGGTGTACGTATGGGTATGATGCTCGCTGCTCCAGCTGGTAACGATATCTTATTCGATGATTCTCTTTGCGAACAAGGACGTAACTTTAACAATAAGATCTGGAATGCTTTCCGCTTGATTAAAGGTTGGACAGTGGACGATACGATCCAAACTCCGATGGCAGCTTCTTTGGCTACTCAATGGTTTGAGTCGAAACAAAATGAAGTGGCACTCGAAGTGGCCGATTTGTTTAGTAAGTATCGCTTGAGCGAAGCTCTGATGGCAGTGTACAAACTGTTCTGGGATGAGTTCTCTTCTTGGTATCTTGAGATGATCAAACCGGCATACGGTCAACCGATCGATTCATGTACTTACAATGCTACATTATGCTTCTTCGATAATCTGTTGCATCTGCTTCATCCTTTCATGCCGTTTATCACGGAAGAACTTTGGCAGAGCATGGCAGAGCGCGAAGACGGCGAGAGCTTGATGGTATGTCCGCTGACAATCGACAACGAATTCGATCAAGAACTGGTTCAACAGTTTGAGGTGGTTAAAGAGGTGGTTAGTGGTATCCGTACTATTCGTCTCCAAAAGAACATTGCACAAAAAGAAGCGTTGGAACTTCAGGTGTTAGGCGCTAATCCGATTGAAGAGTTTATCTCAATCGTTGAAAAAATGTGTAACATCTCTTCAGTTACAGCAGTTGATCAGAAACCTGAAGGTGCAGGTTCATTCATGGTTGGAACAACTGAATATGCTGTCCCATTGGGTGATATGATTGATGTTGAGGCTGAAATTGCTCGTATGGAAGCGGAATTGAAACATAAACAAGGCTTCTTACAAGGGGTAATGAAGAAACTTAGCAATGAAAGATTTGTTAGCAATGCTCCGGATTCTGTGATCGAGCTTGAACGTAAAAAGCAAGCTGACGCTGAGAGCATCATCAAGTCATTGGAAGAGAGTATCGCTGCTTTGAAGAAAGCATGATCCAATAATTGATCGATCGTATTTGGTAAACAAATATTCAGAGAAAATACAGTTACACTTCTGTGTAATTGAAAAAATAGCAGGATTCAGGTATTAAACTTGAATCCTGTTTCTTTTTGTATTTAAAAGATATTCAGATATTTCACGACTTTCCTATATTTCCTATATTTTCTATCTTTTCACGACTTTCAAGTATTCAATGTTTTTTAAAAATAAGAAAGTCGTGAATAAAAAAACACTCCGGAATGATTGACATTCGGAGTGTAGTAGGTATAATGCTGTAATATGATTTTTATTTTTCCAATAGATCTCTCAAAAAGTCGTCCAACTCTTTATCCAGTCCTTTGAGCAGTTCATTGTCTAACAATAAAGTGTCATCATCAACCAATAAAAGCTCGGATATGGTCTCTCTATCTTCATCGATCAACACAAATGAATAGGGCTTCATTATTGTCAACTTATCGAAGTTACCTGAATTTTTCATAGTAGCCAGAGTATTTCGTAAGATAGGCTCCACGCTTTCTATGAAATCGTCGTTCTCATAAGTTGCCCATTCTTCAATCATCATATTGGCTAACTCTTCATCTTCATCGTTGTAGATGATGAACTGCCCCGATGCTTGATTCGGTTGTAGATGGATATCAGTTACAACTGTTTGGTCGCAACCCCCAATATATTTGCCGACTGCTTTCTTAATAGCCGATTCAATAGACGACTTTGATTGTTGGCTTAATTTCATACATTTCTCTTTTTATATGTTCAAAGGTATAAAAAAAAAGATAACATTCACATTATTTCTTTAAAAATCGTTTTCGAAACGATTCATTTGCATTTTTAACTGCATTAAAGAGTCTTTTCTCTTCAATAATTCGGCTAAATACATGCTGGTTATATAAAAATTCGGAGCTTCTCTGCCGCTCAATTGAATGCTTTTTTCCGGATTGATTCGATCAATTTTTTGTGCATAATCTTTCGCTATGCTTATCCATCTTACTGCTTCCTCAATATTATCTTTGACCTCATAATAGAGTGCGATGTTGAAAGCTGCTTTCATCTTTCTTTTCGTACTGTTCTTTGAGTCGCATATCGATTTCCAAATCCCGTATGCTTTGTCCCAAGAGTCTTCCTTGATATAGACAGCAGCATCTCTCATATCCGCTAAACCACTGCCATAATAGTATCTTTTGGCACTCATCCAATAGGGGAGAAGTTGTTTGACAGGGACAGTCCCTGCAAATGCAGAAGCTTCTTTAATCATTTCTTTATCCGTAATAAGACCAGCTATTGCTTTTTCAGGCGAGATGGCGAACATTTCCCAATAGATACTGTCGGTGGGATGTAAGGTAGCCATGGCTCCTTTCCGCCCAGGTAGATATATTTTTATGGTTGGAAACACTTGTGTATCTATTGTTGCAACAAACAAACCCATATCGACAGCTTGTATCTTCTTTCTCGCTTTCAACTGTAAATTCTCCAACGAGATGATAAAGTCAGTATTTAGTCCTGTAGCTAGTTGTGTCACCTCTTCTTGACTTAATGTGTTTTCTCTCGCAATAAGATCTTTAGCGCGTAAAGCAGAATCACAGATGATAACTTCATCGAAATAGTTTTGATTGGCAATCTCCTTAGCTAAAGTTTCTGTTGCCAACTTAGTATCACCGTTGAAGTATGCGGTGGCTTCTTCGGTTACTCCCTCTTCCTGTTTGTTGGTGGTTGTAATCATCCGATTATCAGGAGTGTTACTTGTGTTGTTCACTATGGCGACTCTCTTTAATTCTTTAGGAAAAGAGATGTCTCCGGGTACCATATAATCGATGGATATCTGTTCGATGCTTTGGCAAGCATTGAGCAATAGCAGACACGTAGCTAAAAGTCCTGTTAAGTGGATTTTATTCATAAGTCAACATTTTTATTAGAATAGAAAGCAAAAGTAATGTTTTGTCTTAACAAATAAAAGTCTCAAACAGTTTTTAACCGTTTGAGACTTTTATCCTATTTCACGAATGAGATCGTTTGTCTAATTAAAGGCGTTATTACATCTCACGTCCGTGACAGTTTTTGTATTTTTTCCCACTGCCACAAGGACATGGATCATTACGTCCTACTGTCTTTTCCGCACGAATAGGCTCACGCTTTTGTTGCTCACGAGTATCTTGTTGAGCAGCCGATTGTTGATTCTGATCGTTTAAGTCTTGCTTTTGCTCACGATACTTACTCATGTCTTGACGTTGTTCGGGAGCTGCTTGACGTACTTCTACAGCGTGATGTTCTTCTGATGGCGTTTCTTGAACAGGAATTTGTCCGCGCATCAAGATAGATACGGTCTGATTATTGATCTTGTTAACCATTGTGTCGAAAAGATTCACAGACTCAAGCTTGTAGATCAACAACGGATCTTTTTGCTCATAGCTGGCATTCTGTACAGAGTGCTTCAATTCGTCCAATTCGCGTAAGTTCTCTTTCCAAGCTTCGTCGATAACGTGAAGTAAGATTGATTTTTCGAACGACTTAACAACTTCTTTTGACTCACTTTCGTAAGCTGCTTTCAGATTACAAGAGATATTGTACATCTTTTTCCCATCAGTAATAGGAATAAGAATATTCTCGTACATATGACCTTGTGTCTCGTATACTTGCTTGATTACCGGATTTGCAATCTGTGCCAAACGTTCTGTTTTACGTTTGAAGTTAGCCATTGCAATTTCAAAAGTTTTATCTTCCAGTTTTTCGCGTTTTTCGCTACGGAACTCTTCTTCTGTAAATGGACAGTCCATAGCTAATGAATGAAGCATATCCAATTTACATCCTTCGTAATCATTGTTCTCAATTGCGCTTGCACAACGATCCCAAATCATATTTACGATATCCATACCGATACGTTCACCCATCAAAGCGTGACGACGTTTAGTGTATACAACTGTACGTTGTTTATTCATCACGTCATCGTATTCCAGCAAACGTTTACGAATACCGAAGTTATTTTCTTCAACTTTCTTCTGTGCACGTTCGATAGAGTTTGAAATCATCTTGTGTTCGATCATTTCACCTTCTTTGAAACCAAGCTTATCCATTACTCCTGCAATACGTTCTGAAGAGAACAGACGCATCAAATCGTCTTCCAATGAAACGAAGAATACAGATGATCCCGGGTCTCCTTGACGTCCTGCACGACCACGTAACTGACGGTCTACACGACGAGACTCATGACGTTCAGTACCAATGATCGCCAAACCGCCTGCTGCTTTAACTTCTGCACTTAGTTTGATGTCGGTACCACGACCTGCCATGTTGGTTGCAATGGTTACTGAGCTGCTCTGACCGGCTTGTGCTACAATCTCTGCTTCTCTTTGGTGTAACTTTGCATTCAATACGTTGTGAGGTATCTTACGCATCATCAACATCTTGCTCAGCATTTCTGAGATTTCTACCGAAGTTGTACCCACCAATACCGGGCGTCCTTCGCCTACCATCTTTTCAATCTCTTCGATTACAGCTTTATATTTCTCGCGTTTGGTTCTGTAAACGCGGTCGTTCATATCTTTACGTGAAATCACACGGTTAGTAGGAATCACTACAACGTCTAGTTTGTAGATATCCCAGAACTCACCTGCTTCTGTTTCTGCCGTACCTGTCATACCCGAAAGTTTGTGATACATACGGAAATAGTTCTGCAAAGTGATAGTTGCAAAGGTCTGTGTAGCAGCTTCTACTTTTACGCGTTCTTTGGCCTCGATTGCCTGATGTAAACCATCTGAGTAACGACGTCCTTCCATGATACGTCCGGTTTGCTCATCTACAATCTTCACCTGACCGTCGATTACCACATATTCATCGTCTTTCTCAAACATGGTGTATGCTTTAAGAAGCTGATTGATGGTATGTACACGTTCAGATTTGATAGCGTAGTTAGTAAGAAGCTTATCTTTCTTCTCTAATTTTTGCTCTTCCGATAAGTTTGCTTCGTTTTCGAGTTCAGAAAGTTGAGCAGCGATATCAGGTAATACAAACAGAGTAGGATCTTCCGATTTACCGGTGATCAAATCTACACCTTTATCAGTTAGATCAACGCTATTCAGTTTTTCATCAATAACGAAGAACAATGGATCAGTCACTTCATGCATGCGCTTGTTGTTCTGTTCCATGTAGATCTCTTCCGTTTTCAGCATACCGGCTTTAATACCTTGTTCACTTAAGAACTTGATAAGAGCTTTATTTTTAGGAAGAGCTTTGTGGCTGCGGTATAAAGCAAGGAATCCTTCTTCAACCTCCTTCTTATCGTCGGAAGCGATCAAACGTTTCGCATCAGTCAGATATTTGGTTGCCAATGTTCTCTGAACTTCAACCAAACGTTCTACTAACGGGCAAAATTCTTCAAACAACTGATCTTCCCCTTTTGGTACAGGACCTGAAATGATTAACGGAGTACGGGCATCGTCAATTAATACGGAGTCGACCTCATCGACAATAGCATAGTTGTGCTGACGTTGTACCAAATCTTTCGGACTGACAGCCATATTATCACGTAAATAGTCGAAACCAAACTCGTTGTTTGTTCCGAAAGTGATATCTGCCAAGTAAGCTTTACGACGTGCATCGGAGTTAGGCTGATGTCTGTCGATACAGTCAACGCTCAATCCGTGGAACATATATAAAGGACCCATCCATTCAGAGTCACGTTTTGCCAAATAATCGTTCACAGTTACCACATGAACACCATTACCGGTCAGTGCATTTAAGAATACAGGTAAGGTTGCAACTAAAGTTTTACCTTCACCGGTTGCCATTTCGGCAATCTTTCCTTTGTGAAGAACAACACCACCAAACAACTGTACATCATAGTGGATCATGTTCCAGATAGTATCGTTACCACCTGCGTTCCAGTGATTCTTATAAATTGCTTTCTCTCCTTCGATGCGTACGAAATCTTTTGTAGCAGCTAGCTCACGGTCGAAAGGAGTAGCTGTAACTACGATTTCTTCATTTTCTGTAAAACGTTTAGCGGTTGCTTTAACAATTGAAAAAGCAACAGGAAGTATATCGTTCAGCGCTTTTTCGAATTTTTCCAGAATATCTTTTTCAATTTTATCTATCTGGGCAAAAACAGCTTCACGGTCTTCTAGTTCGATCGTTTCGATGCTTGCTTTAAGCTCTTCAACTTTAGCTTTTTCGTCTTTAGCAGATTCTTGGATATATTGTTTCAACTCTTCTGTTTTGGCACGAAGAGCATCGTTATCCAGCTTTTCAATCTCTGGGTAAGCAGCTTTAATCTTCTCTACCCAGGGTTTGATTTCTTTCATGTCTCGGGTGGATTTGTTTCCGAAGATCGAGCTTAAAATTTCATTAAATCCCATTTTGTAATATATTATGTTTATTATTATCAAACTAAATTTGGTGTGCGCAAAGTTACATTAAAATGCTGATTTCTCAGAACTTTAGCGACAAAAAAATGTGTGGAAGGGTTTACCGGATATTGGTAATAGGTGTAAGTTTACAAGCGTTGGGTGCTCGTATTCTCATGAAATGCGCTACAGTGGGCGCAATGTGGTCGATTGAAATAGGTGTACGTATAATAGCTGGTTTTACCGAATTACCAATAAAAATGATGGGTGTCGGTATGTATGCATGACGAACAACGTGATTTTCAGAAGTCTTTTCATCTACAATGTTCCATCCCGGAAGAATATCGATAATAATATCACCTGAACGTTTGCGATGAAATCCATTACGTATCTTTTCCGACTCAGGAGTGAGCGGTGCAAGTAATAGACGACGTGAAGAGTAAGCTTCGTTCACTCCACTAAACTGAACAAGGAACTCGGCAGCTTTCTCCTGAATAGTAGGAAGATCTAACTGTTTTTGCTCCAGAAGTTTGTGGTTGAGGTAGATGTTGTGGTCGTGATATGCTTCCACATATTTTCCGTCTCCATAGGTTGCCATTAAAAACATGTTCAGCAGTGCCGCACATCTGTTTAAGTGGAATTCGCCTCCGGGTATTTTGTAGTTGCCCGAATCAGTTGATTCGCTATCGACATAGCCGGTTGAGGTGATGAAGAACAAGACGTTATTCAAACCAACTTTCTTGTCGAGCATGTCGAGCAAGTTACCAATGCTTCGGTCGATCCTCACATATGTATCTTGCATTTCCATGGCGCATTCTTGTACCGATTTGTGTGCATAGTTACCGGCATAGTAGGTTAGCGACAACATATCGGTAATATTGTCAGTACCTATGCTGCTTTTGTCGAGCATCTCTTGCGCCAGCGCATTTACTTCGTCATTAACGAACGGACTGGTGATGAATCTTCTGAACTTATTCCGACGATCATCATCAAATTTATATTTAAAAGTGATGTCTCTCCATTCGGGTAAGAACGTATACATACCTCTTGGATAGACGGGTTCCCAAGTAATATTGGAAATACGGAAATCAACGGCTTTTCGGTCGTTGTACTGACTTGCCCACCAGGGAAACTCACCATAATAGGTGGTTCCACTCCATTTACCGGTATTTGGATTCAACCAAAAAGCACCGTTTGCCGCATGTCCGGCTGCAAAAATGGCAGCGTCGCAGAAAGGCGAGATGGAATAAACTAAACCTTTGCCTTGTGTGGCAATCTTTAGTTCGTCCGCAATGGTGGAGGTTAATAATTTTGTTGGAGCACTGTTCTCTTCACCATAGTATCCCATAAATGATGGATCATCAGTGCTATTGATTACTCTGAGAGTTGCTTCATCCATCCAACGGTTGGAGATGATTCCATGTAGTGAAGGAGTTGTTCCGGTATATATTGAGGCGACCGCAGAAGCGCGATCTATATTGTTAAAGGCATATTCTGCATTGCAAAAGACTCTTCCTTCTTTCCATAATCTTTTGAAACCTCTTTCTCCATATAAGGAAGAAAAAGCCTCCAGATAATCTGTACGCAACTGGTCTATTGTCAGTCCCACAACCAACTTTGGAGACGTCGGAAGCGACTGAGCTTGTAGCCCGGTGAACGTGAGTACAGTTATGAGTGAGGTTAGAAGTCCTTTCATCTTTTATTTTTAGTTGCCAGTATTAAATTACTTGCTGATCGTATCAACAAACAGAGTGCCAAAGGTACGACAGCAAAGTCAATTTTTTGTGGTATTAGGGGTAAAAACGTTATAAAAAGTGTTAAAATACAGATGTTAAGTATGTTATAATAGCATTTTTTTTCTTTGTGTATACTATAAATGATGAATGGCAGTGCAATTAAATGTCCTGGATGGAAGACCATTAGCAAATAGTTTGACCCTACAGTGGGGTGTGATGAGAACAAAGCGAGGAAAGCTAAGATGCATCCGGCTACTCCAGCGCCTAAAAATAAGGCAAGATCGATACACCATAAGCCTTTTTTACGTTTAAGGCCATAAATAGTGGAAGCTGCTACTATCATGAATAATAATAAAGAGCTTTGAAAAGGAGTGGGTAGCCA
>Ga0114938_1000974_pt1 | contig 20590 bp, 20 predicted proteins | sample AshMeaBigSpring_FD_88675 | JGI IMG/M metagenome (GOLD analysis project Ga0114938, IMG submission 88675) | Groundwater microbial communities from Big Spring, Nevada to study Microbial Dark Matter (Phase II) - Ash Meadows Big Spring | ecosystem: Environmental > Aquatic > Deep subsurface >...
CAGCTGTGCAAACGACCGAGGACGACAAGCCCGTGCTGATGTGCCTGCGCCTGCAGCCGTTTACCAAGGCGGCGATGGAGGCATTTGCCAGGCAGCACCTGAGTCCGGGTTGTTGTGTGGTGACTGATGGCCTCAAGTGTTTTGCCGCCGTGCAGTCTCTGGGCATGGATCACAAAAGAACCGTTACGGGGGGCGGCGTGAACAGTGTGAAGCTGCCCCAGTTCAAAGCCATCAACACGGTGTTGGGCAACCTCAAAACAGCCATCAATGGCACCTACCATGCGTTCGATTTCGCAAAATATGGGCATCGTTACCTCGGGCAGGTGCAGTATCTGTTCAATCGTCGCTTTGACTTGTCTGTCATATTGGTTCGGCTGTTGCGCGCTGCCGCGCAAACTACAAATCAGTCTGAACGTGCCCTTCGACGAGCTGAGGTTCATCGCTAATCAAAATAGAATGCTGTCCGCCTTCACCGTGGAATGCTGTCCGCCATCAGCTTGGAATCGTGTCCGCCATCGCGTGGAATACGCAAACGAATCCAAGTTTTAGCAGATGCGCGGCTTTTCTTCGCAGTCGCCAGGCACTGTTGTTCTGATCCAAAAACCGAGAGTTTCCTTCACGCAGTGTTGGCATAGATCCAACTCGATTGCCGTTCCATCGCCGAATACAGATTCATAACCGCCAGTATTCGCAAACGACAGAAATTCGAAAAACTCAGGGCTGTCACAGTCTTCTTCTCGTCCGCATCGATCGCACCGAAGTGCTCTGACGTAGGACGAAAGCTTAGTTTCTAGGGTTTTCATGTTACGTGGCACGAGCTGTATGGCAATGGTGCTCAGCCTTGCACTGCGTGGCTATGCCCCTTACATGTTTGGGGTGAACGAAAGAATTCACAAGGTGCTAATCACTCGGGACCCTGATGGCAGTCCGAATACAGGGCCGCCGCTGGATCTGGCCAATTCCTGTTTCAACGATCTTCGGGATTTTCTGACTCACGATCTAACTTCGATTTGTTCGTGATGGTGATGCGTCCTGGGCTTGCTTCCATATTCAGCACATCACCGACACGCCAGTCCTCGGACTCCACTATCTCGGGAGGAATGGTCAGGAGCATATCTTCTGAGCCTTGAATGGGCTCCAGGTGCGTGATGTAAATTTGTCGGCTCTCATTCATGGCACGACCTTTATGGTGTCGTCAGTGCCAGCACGACAGCCAACACACAGCTCAAGTGCTTGACCCCTGGAAAGCACGTAGAGCCCTCGCGAGCTCTTGAGATGCAATTTGGTCCAACGACCGAATGGCCCCTTCCAGATTCGTCATGTCTTTTTGAGACGCCCCGAACTTCTCGAAAAACGGCTTCCACGCACGCACCACCAGCCACACCTCGTGCAGCGCCTTCAGCGCCTCCAACCTGCTCGAAAAGTACACAGCCCAGTGGGTCATCAGGTTGTCCAGGGTGGCGAGCCTTCCCATTTCCCCGACCTCCAAGTGCAGCATCCGTTCCTGGGCAACAACGCTCATGGGGAGTACGTCATAAAGCGGACTGAGGGTCCACCCTTTCGCTGCGACCTGGTACAGGAATCCGTGATTGCGCAAGTGGTCATCCGTGTTGGTGACGAAGATATTGAGCGCCTGCCGTTTGAACAACTCACGCAAGTCACGCGCGAGGTACCTGGGCAGCGCGCGGGCACGCATTTGCGCTGCCAGGGCCTTGTAGGAGCTACGAATTGCTTCATGCTCATCAATCCCCATGAGAGTGAGTGCCGAGCAAAAGCCGATGCGACCCTCGACAAACTGCAGGCCTCTGGGCTCCTCCAACGACTCCCAACTTTCTTTGTTGGGGTCCGGAATCACCCCAGGCTCTGCCCAGTAGCGGTCGAATCGCCGGATGAACAGCACCTTGGAATCGCCTACCTGTTTGACCTCTACGGGAGGCACACGAAGCCCTGCGGCACGCGCAAGCTCCAATGCACCAGCTTCAAGGACTGCGTTACAGGCGCGGTCTGACTTGGATGGGAACTTGGCGAGCCAGAGGACACCGTCATCGGTGCGCACAGTGGCCTTGGGGCGCGCGCCGCCGACGCTGCTAAGGCTTCCGAAGTAGATGGCGAGGTCCTCCCCGACGTATTCCTCATTCTCGATGCGGTCCGCTGCCTCCAGAAGGCGCGCCAGGTCCATCTCGGTGGACACCGAGGCCGTGGCCTCGGAATCCCGCTTGAGGCGCACATCTAGTGCGCCCACCCGGTCTGAGCCCGCCTCCAAGAGATAGGCCACCTCCGGCAGCTTGTTTACAGCCACCTTGAGCTTGTTCTCAATGACCCTACGTCCCCAAGAATCTGGAGCCGCGTCACGGACACCACCGAATTCCGTGAGTCCAGCTACGACGAAGCGCTTGGCTCCACCCTCCTCATCCTTCAGTGGCAAGGCGACGGGGTCCACCTCGACTGCATAGGGACGCTGCACGTAGCGCTTGCCGTAGACGAAAACAGGCTGCTTGGTGTTTGCGCCTTCCAGCGAACCCGCCGGCACGAAGCCAGCGCCATGCTCATCCGCAACATGTGCGAACACGAAAACATCATTGGGAGGACGGGCATAGGGGTTGCTGTCAGAAGTCATACGGGTCCTCTTCAGCCTTGGGCTTCGCGGTCATTGCGGTAGATTGCCCAGCATCAGACCTTAAGGCCGCCTTGGCCCCGCTTTTGATAGCAAGAATGGAGCCCTCGACTTTGCGTCCAGCGCTTGCATTCGACTTATAGACGCGATGGACGCGGTGAGCCTCATTGAAGACACGTACTGCGGCCGACTTGTCTGTCAGCAAGCCAGACAAGGTCAGTTCGGGCTCCAGGGCGTGCAAGTAACGCAGGACCTGCGAGAGCGTGCGGCTTTCGTCCCCTTGCTCCAGCAGTACCGCAGTAGACCGAGCAACACCTGCACGCGCCGCCGCTTCACTTTGGGTCATGCCGCGCGCAATGCGCAGTGTGCGGAGATGGGTGCCAATCTGCTCTGCCTCTTTCAGGCGGACTTCAGGTGTGCGGAGTGATTCGTCATACTTCATGGATTTCCCGAATAAGAGGACCCCGTTGCTGCAAGGCGACAGTAACTGGTTAGGCTGTGTCGTGGCGCACGTGAATGCGTCTGCAATCACAGTCTTTGTGCCTCATAGAGACTGCAATTACGGACATTTTTTCATCTATTCCGATGTAGGTCAAGGCGAATCCAGGACCTTCAATGTCGCTAATAACAATCACAGCACAATGGAATGACTGCGATTGGCGACATAGCGTCCGTTTTCTATGGAGTTGCATCCGACCAGCGCAGCAAGGCCTTGCGGCTGTTGACTGTGGCGCCGCCGCCTCCACCGCCACCGCGTCCTTGTGTGATACACCGCCGTGCACAGCAGGTCATACAACGGTGCCAACCTGATGCCCTGCGCATCCACCATGAATGACACGTTCTTCAGGTGGCAATCCGAGTTGCCCACCAGTGTGTTGAACACGATCCACTGAAACACAGCCAACCGGTCTGCTGCCTTGTTTCGGCACAGACCGATCAGGCGATTGAGCTTTGCAAACGTCGCGCTGCCCAGTTACCCGATCAGGTCAACGAGAAACACCGCTTTGCGACGCACACGTGCACGGTATTCCTTTGCGGAGGGAACATAGCCCATCAGGCAAACAGATCCTCCCGCTTGTCGGCCAGGCCATGGAAATCGCCTTTCAGGTCGTATACGGTTCTCCGTGTCTGCACAACAGCCTCCTTTATTTATGGATGCAACTAAGTGCACGAACCTTAAATGCATAATGCAACAATGACCCGAGAAGTCTCCCCGGTCGATTCCGGACCGTCACGCCCTGCACGCTATCCCATGCCGCTGGTGCGGGTCGATCTGGCCTGCCTGTCTGTGATGGACGGCGTGTTGAAAGTGCTGCTGGCCCAGCGCACCGAGGAACCGTTCAGATGGTGCTGGGGCTTACCGGGGGGCGTGTTGCGCATTGATCTGGATCGGTCACTGGATGCGGCTGCCCGGCGGCTGGGACAGGAACGCATGCAATTGGAGCTGGGACAACTGGATCAGGTGCTGACGTTGGGAGGAGCCGACAGGGATCCGCGTGCCCCATGGGCCGTGACGGTCGTGTACCGTTGCATGGTGGGCGGCGCGTTCGAGCCGGAAGCAGGCAAGCGTGTGGATGCCTTGCGCTGGTTTAACCTGGATGAATTGGATGCTTCGTCTGCAAAGGGGTCTATCGCCTTTGACCACCATGCGCTGATCCAGCGGTCGGTGGACGACCTGCGCGCAGATGTCGCCGACATGCGGTTTTCCGGGACGTGGTTCGGCAAGCCGTTTACGGTGCCTGAACTTCAGTCGTTCTGTGAAGCTGTGTTGGGCGAAAGTCTGGACAAAGTGACATTCAGACGCCGACTCGAGACCAACGAAGTGCTCAGACCCCTCCCCGGCCAACTCCGTACCGGCCCCTACCGACCGGCACAGCTTTATGCGGTGAACGACTGACATTTCTGCCGACCCCTCCGATTGAACGACAACCCTCCAGTCGACAACGACCACCGGACTGACCACCATGCCGAAATTGCCTCAATTTGCGACGGCAGGCAGCCAGAGATGGCTGCAGATTGCCGTTGCCCACGCGCCTGCACTTCTCGAAGAAGCTTTCTGTGAAGCCGGTACCATCGCACCGGGTGAAACACTGGGCTGGTGCTCTCCCCTGGCGGCGACACAATTCACCGAATACCGCGACGAGCGGGCATTCGAAGCTTTGGGCATTGCCGAACTTCCTATCAGGCAACTGTCGGATTTCTGGCCCCGCCGGGGTCCGGTATGGGACGGACTGGCCTTGACCAACCATGACAACTTCATCTTTGTCGAGGCCAAAGCACATATTCCTGAAGTGTTGTCCCCACCCACCCAGGCTGGCGAAGCCGCCAGGAAAATGATCCTGGCCGCACTGGAGGAAGCACGCAGGTTCTATGCACCCCGATCAGCAAAGGTCTGGGACGAACACTTCTACCCGTACTGCAACCGCCTTGCGCTGCATTACTTCCTGTCCGAAATCAATCAGCTTCCGTGCAGGTTGGTTTTTCTGGACTTCTACAACGCGCGAGAGATGAACGGGCCCATCTCACCCGCGCAATGGCAAGGGGCCACCAGGCTGATTCACGCCTTTCTTGGACTGCCTGAATCACTTGAAGCGCACGGCGTGCACCACGCCTTCGTAGACGTTCGACAACTGGAAGGCCTGGTCCCACCGCAACCAACGGTCACGACATGAACTCAGGGTGATTCCGGGCATCCATCGCAACCACGCTCTGTATAGCTTCGGCTATTTTCTGCTCAAGCAGGAGGTGCCTCGCAGGTCCGTTCAAGGCAAAAGGCCGCAACATGCCGGTACGCCCGTAACGGATCACCACAAAGTGATTGGCCTTGGTAGCCCGTTCAGTCAATGCATAGGTTTTGGTGATGCTCAGATAGCCAGCCAGGGCGAAGGCCAGGTGGTTTTCGTTGAGCGAACTGGAAGCCTTTTCTGCAGAAGAAGCCAGTGCAATCAGGTGCTCGCAATTTGAAATCAACAGTTCTTCACCCACAGATGCCGAATGTGTGACGGCCAGTTCGAACATGTCGCGGGGAACGGAGCAACACCACGTCCATTTGGACGGGTGGTCGAAGACATAGACAAAAACAGAGTCAACGCTCACGCACGTTGGATTGACGACACCTGGCTTCCAGCCGGATGCGTTCATGATGCTCGCAACCGTCTTGGCTCTCGCAGCCAGGAAATCCGCTGTCATTGATTTTGTTTTCATGGGCTGTCAACAGGGGTCAGTCGCCATATAAATAGGCCGGCGGGTCACAAAGGACAGGCTGCACAAAGCCGCGCCAAACCGGGGCAGCGTCGGCGAGTGCGCCAACCTGAACGGTGCAATGGTCATTCAGGCAACCACCTCAATGCACATCGGGCCGGATGCTGCGAATGTCCAGCCCCAAATCGGGTGCTAGCAACAACCAGGGCCGGTCGGCCGTCAATACGGTTGCGCCAAGACGCATGGCAGCCGCCAAACAAAGCCGGTCGCCCAAGCTCAAGCCCAATGTACGGGTGTGCACATGCAGGTGTCCGGCCTGAACGCCGTCGACAGCGGTGATGTCCATGACGTCGTAAGCCAAGTGCGCAAGGATGGCCTGAATGCTGTCTGCAGTGTGACCACGGTCCAAGGCTTTGGCAATGATCTCGGCCTGATTGGCTGCGGTCACTTTGCACTGCCCGGATTGCAGGGCATCTGCAACCACGTTTTGCCCTGGCTCGCCGCTCAAGAATGCAAGGACTGCGGAGGCATCCAAAACAATGACGGGCGTGCTCATTCGCGCACGGCCTCTGCACGGCGTTCGGCAATCAGTTCGTCCACCACCGAGCACGCATTGGGTGCCAACACCTGCTGAAACAGGGTTTGTGCTTTCTTGAGTTGTGCACGCCGGGTGGTGAGGCAAGCTTCACCGTCGCGCAGTTCCCAGAAAACAATATCCCCATCGGCAATGCCCAAGCTTCGGCGTATTTCAACAGGGACGACAACCCTGCCGCCGTCTGACATTTTCATGGAGATCATGGCTTAACTTCCATTTTCACAGGGGAATCGCATTATCCGCCAAGACGCTGGCAAAGCCAACGGCCCAACCGACCGGACATCGGTGACATGATCAACATGCTTTCCGCATCACCTGTTTGCTTTAACCGCCCATGACCAGCCCACCCCAACCATCTTCCACTTTCAAGCACACCTGGGCGTTCAAGGCACGGTTTCGAAGGGGGGCTTTCGGATGGAAAGGCTCACGGCTGGCGATCGAAAGGATCGACGAGGCGCTGCGGGAAATTCTGCTTGTCGCGCGCGTCGACAGTGCACTGGCGGCCGAAGGGGCGGTGAGCTTTCTCGAGAAGCTCTCCCCTGCCGTGTCGGATGTCGACAGTTCATCCGGCTCACTGGGCAATGCCACCTGGTCAGCCGTGGAACGACTGGTGCCGGTGATCGCCGAAGCCGACGTGTCCGACAAGGTCCGCAACAAATGGCTGGAACGCCTGTTCGATGCGATTCAGGAAGACGACCCGCCTTATCTGGAAAACCTCGGCGCGCACTGGGGCAGTTTGTGCGCGTCGCAAAACCTCGCCGGTGAATGGGCCGATCAGTTGCTCCCGAGTGTGCACAACGTACTGAATGCGCGGGGCAACGGGGTGTTTGGCTACTTTGCCGGCACCTCTGCCTGCTACAGCGCTCTTTTCGCGGCGAACAGGCACGACGAGCTGCTCGCTGTGGTCGCGATGAACCCCAACCCGATCTGGTCCGACCTGCGATGGGCAGGCAAGGTACTGGTGGCGAAGGGGCAGATCGACGAAGCCATCGAGATGATGACGCAGCGTTCAGGCATGAACACAGACCCGGTGGCATTGGCACGGTTCGCTGAAGACGCCCTACTCTCGGTGAACAGACGCTCAGACGCATTCGACAAGTACGCATTGCTCGCCAATCAGGCCCAGTCCCATATCGGAACCTACCGTGCGCTGATAAAGAAATACCCTGAACTCGATCCCCAAAAACTGTTTGCCTATCTTGTCAACGCGCACCCCGGCGAAGAAGGCAAATGGTTTGCCACGGCCAAGACTCTGAAACTGTTCGACGAGGCAACACGGCTGGCATGGGCATCGCCCTGCGACCCCAGAACGCTGACCCGTGCAGCAAAAACGCATGCCACCAGCCACCCTGAATTTGCACTGGAATGTGCGCTGGCAGCCGTCCATTGGATCGCTATGGGTCATGGCTTTGACATGACACCGCTGGATGTGATCGAGCCCTGGGACATCGCCCAACGCATCGGTCCGTCCCTGGGCAAACAAGATCGTGTGCTCGAAGCGCTCGGGGTTGCCCTGTCACAGGGCGTGCAGAGCGCCTGGGTCAGAAAAGTACTCAGTATCCCGTGAACTCAGACGATAATTCGATAAATGTCGAATTATCAAATTGACAGCGAAAATTTGGCCGAGCAGTTCAAGGCACTGGGAAACCAGCACCGTCTCGCGCTGTTCCGCCGCCTCGCTGCGTGCTGCCCCCACGGTACCACTTGCAGTACAAATGATGTGGTGCGTCTGTGCATCGGTCAACTTGGCGAAGGCCTTGATATTTCGCCGTCCACCCTCTCACACCACATCAAGGAGCTCAATCGTGCAGGCCTCGTCCAAATGGCACGCAAAGGCAAGCAGATCGAGTGCTGGGTGGATCCACAAACCCTGGAGCTGCTCGCTGCATTCTTCAGCAAGACTGCCAATACGACCACAATTTAAGGAGTCCGTCCATGAGCATTCCAAATTTCAGTTGCGCTACGGCATCTGTTGACGTCGAACAGTCATCCCCTGCCAGTCACGATGAGCACCGTCGAAATGTGCGGGAGGCCTACGCCCAAGTCGCCAAGGCCAATGATGCGGGGCAAAGCTGCGGCTGTGCCCCCAGTTGCTGCGGCACCAGCGACGATGGCGCAATCAACGCGCTCATTTCTACGCGCCTCGGCTACAGCCAGGCGGACCGTGACTTGGTGCCCGCTGGTGCCGACATGGGCCTCGGATGTGGCAACCCCAAGGCCATCGCTGCGCTCAAGCCTGGGGAAACGGTTGTCGATTTGGGCTCAGGCGGCGGTTTCGACTGTTTCCTTGCTGCCCAAGAAGTTGGCAGCAGTGGCCGCGTGATCGGCGTCGACATGACCCCGGACATGGTGTCCAAAGCACGTGCGAACGCGGTGAAGGGTGGATATGAGAACGTGGAGTTCCGTCTCGGTGAAATCGAGCACCTGCCAGTCGCTGACAGCACTGTCGATGTCGTCATTTCCAACTGCGTCATCAACCTGTCGCCCAACAAGCCCCAGGTCTTCCGAGATGCCTTCCGTGTACTCAAGACGGGGGGGCGGTTGGCCATATCCGATGTGGTGGCAACCGCTGAACTGCCCAACGACATGCGCAATGACGCAGCACTCGTTGCCGGTTGCATGGGCAATGCATCGCTCATCAAGGATCTGGAGGACATGATGCGCGCCGCCGGTTTTGCACAGATCCGAATTCAACCGAAAGACGAGTCGAAACTCTTTATCAAAGACTGGGCCCCTGGGCTGAACGTGACCGACTTCGTCGTTTCTGCCACGATTGAAGCAGTCAAACCAAACGCCTGCTGTGGTGGTTGCACCTGCTGAATCGCGCCTAAGCAGTGATCGTGGGGGCAGCCCAAAGAACCGGCCCTGTTTCTCTGCGTCCAGGCCTTCCCGTGATTCCAAGGCCCCCCAAGCTGGCCGACACATGCAGTACATGGACCATGGCATGCAGAAGTCGATTGGCCAGTAACAGTCTGCGGGCCTCTGCAACTGCAAAAATTTGCGCACGACTTTCTCAGCCGATAATTCAGCATCACTTTGCCGTAAAAACTTGATAAATCTGCAAAGTAGTGCTGAAATATTGACATGCAACGCTACTTGTCTGACCTGATTCATCGCGACATCGCCAGCAAAATGGTGTTTGTCACCGGCCCTCGGCAAGTCGGTAGAACCACGCTGTCAAAAGCCCTGGCCGACAACTTCCAGCGCCCGCTCTACCTCAACTACGACAGCGTGGCAGATCGGCAACGCATCATGCAAGCCAATTGGGCCAGCACCCACGACTATGTGATGCTGGACGAAATCCACGCCATGCCGGACTGGAAAAGCTATCTCAAAGGCGTGTTCGACACCAAACCCGCCCACCAGTCCTTGTTGGTGACCGGCAGCGCACGGCTTGACACGTTTCGGCAAGCTGGTGAGTCTTTGGCGGGGCGGTATTTTCGCTGGCGATTACATCCGTTCTCAGTCAAAGAATTTTTGCCACAAGTGGCCGACCCGGTGCAGGCGCTGGAAGCTCTGCTGCGCTTTGGCGGGTTCCCAGAGCCCCTGCTCAAGGCTACCGACAGTGCCCGCAAACGCTGGCAAAACCAGTATTTCACCGACCTGGTGCGCGAAGACGTGCTGGAGTTCAGCCGCATCCAAGAGGTGCGCCTGATGCGTCTGCTGGTGGACATGTTACGCACGCGCACCGGCAGTCCGCTCTCATTTGATGCGCTGGGGCGCGACTTGGGACTGGCACCCAACACGGTGCGCAGCTACATTGAAATTCTGGAGGCCTTGCACATTGTGTTTTTGGTGCGTCCTTACCACCGCAATGTGGCGCGCGCTCTGGCCAAAGCGCCCAAGCTGTATTTTTATGACTGGGCTTATGTGGTAGACGGACAAGACCACTGGCCAGAGTCCGGCGCACGGCTGGAAAACCTGGTGGCTTGCCACCTGCTCAAACACATCCAGTTTTTGAACGACAGCGAGGGCGAATCGCTGCAACTGCACTACCTGCGCACCACCGACGGAAAGGAAATTGACTTTGTTCTGGCCAACGAATCGGGTGATGCCACCCATTTCATTGAAGTAAAAGTGAGCGACGACAAGCCCGCGCTGGCCTTGCGCCAGGCTGCAGCAGCAAATCCGCAAGCAGCGGCAGTTCAAGTGGTGCTGCGCACGCCGCATGCGTTTGATGTGGCAGGCATCCAGATCAGGCCCGCTGCGTTGTGGTTGGCAGAGTTGGCGTCGTGATTCTGACGGATAAGAATTTCAACCGTATGGGCCCATGTGCTCCCCGAAAATGGGCCACAAAATACACACCCGCTCACAGGTACCGATCTGATTCCCCAAGAGTTTACGCCGCCGTCACCACCATGAGCGGCAAAGGTGCCCCACAGGCACAGCGCCGCCCCGATGGCAGTACCGCCACTGCTGTCGAGGTCATCACGTAATGCGCTGGCCGTCGGAGAAATCAGGATACTTGGGCGGTGATCGGTCTGCCTTTTCCCAATCCGGTAAAGCCTCCACACCCTCGCCCAGTTCCCAGCCTCCTGCGCACAACACTCATCCCATAGCAGCCGCCCACGTGCCGGGGCGATACGCAAGGGCTCGGGCTCTACACCGATGTGCTCCAAGATCTTCAGGGTAACCAACTCGGCCAAGCGGCACTGGAGGACTTGGCGTACTGACGAAACTGCTGGTGTGTGGTCATGAAGACAACCCGAAAAATTGTTAATTTGTCATCCCAAATCCGGGCCTCGAAAAACAAAAAAAGACTGAAGAGTATTCCACCGACAAGCGCTGAATACGGTTGAAGTGATCAGGTGTTCTTGGGTGTTTTGGCAAGCCCGCTGGTCTGTCATGATCGCGAGGATGGTCGCCGTTCACTTTTCCAATGCTGCATTTGAACGGCAGTTGACGCTGCACTACCGACGTTGGGCCTGAAACCCTGACTGGCTCTCCAGGGTCGTGAGCGGCCCGATGTGTCATCATCTTCGCGCCCCATCCCTGCCCTTCCGGGCGGCCAACCCTGGCATCACCTGCACGTCATCGACGACGGCTGGCCGCCAGTCCAACTTAACCGGCCGCATGCGGATTTCTTGGGCCCGCCTCTGGAAGGGCTTATGAAGCTGTTCGGTGTTCCGCAACCCCTGATCGACCCCGCATTCAGCGAACACAGCCACGGGTTTCGTGCGGGCAGACGGGCACACGATGCGGTCAAGGCTGCGCGGGCCTACGTTTAGTCGGGCAAGCGCGTGGTGGTGGACCTTGATCTGGCCAAATTCTTTGACAGGTCCAACCAAGACATCCTGATCGACAGACTCAAGAGACGCATCGACGATACTGGCGTGATCCAGCTGATCTGGGCATATCTGAACGCTGTGATATTGGGTGAACTGCAAGCTTGGTATCAATAAATTGGAGTCAAGACAAAATCTTCCAATCGGTAACAATCTGCATTGCATCGTCTATACGCTTGCAATGAGCCTTTCGCACGGGTGTTCCTGCCAAAATCCACGCTAAAAGTGTCTCACCCTCGTCACAAAATGCAGCTTGTATCTCAGGCGATTGAACTGACGCACCACTCAAGGTCTTGGCACCGTAACCTAACAGGTGCAAGCCATTGAGAAAATTCATCAAACCAGCACCAATGCAAAGCCACTGATCCTGCACTGGTATGTCGGGTGTGTCTGTGCGCAGCTTGCCTATTAGCGCAAGCAAGGTCGGCCCATTGCCAGCCCTGGCACGCGCACGTTCTATCTCCGTAGAGTTTTGGCCTCTGTTCATGGCATCGGCAGCAAAGAGATCGCCCAGACGGCTTCGCTGATGATCGCAAATTTGGACAAACCGGAACGGCTGCAAATTACCGTGATCTGGCGCTCGAAGAGCCAAGCAAGCCGCCTGCAGCAACTCGGCTGCAGAGGGTGCTGGATGAACCAAATACTTCGGTCCCACAGAAAAACGTCGTCCCAGGAAGTAGAGCGCCGACTCGATGCCTGTCAGTTCTTCGCCGCGCGAATCATTGACCGACGATTCAGATTGCGGACCAGATGGTGTCAGCGTCGTTGCCGGGCTCATAACAATCATGCTTCCTCCGGTGATTTACTTTAACGTCAATACAAATTGAACCAGAGTGCGGACATCAGCGTCTTTCACTGTAGCGTTTGGGGGCATAGGTACGGGACCCCACACCCCCTTGCTACCTTTTTTGACTTTCGTGACCAGCATGGCTTCGGCATCTGCCTGGTCACCGTACTTTTTTCCGACATCTTTCCAAGCAGGTCCGACCACTTTTTTGTCGAGTTGGTGGCAGGCGAGGCAGCCATTTTTCTGTGCAATGTTCATGGCCTCGGCTTCGGTCACAGCATGGGTGAGCCCAGATGCCAGCAAGGTGGCAGCGACGATGGCAATTTTTTTCATTTCAATTCCTTTCAGTCCATATTCAAACGATGTTTCGGGGCTTCAAGCTCATGCGTGTGAGATCGGTCTTGTATTCCGATTCGCCCACCTTGGTAAGCGTGCCACGGCCCAGCTTGTAGCGGTAGTTGTTGGTCATCGGATCTGGTACGGCGGAGACCACGGCATTGGCCATTGACTTCGGTGTGTTGAAGTTCGATTTGGAGATGCCTTCCTTGATCTCGTCCGAGACGATGGCCACAGCCTTGAACTTGCCAACCGTGATCTTGATGTGACCTTCCTTCAACAGGTTGTTGAAGTTGAGGTCGGCATCGAGCACGCCTTGGGGTTGGCCGGTTTGCACATAGACCGTGTCGTTGACGATCTCCACCCAGTCACCTGATTCAATGTTTCGTTTTTTCGCATCGTTCGGGTTAATGATGATGAAGTTGTCGGGCCAACGCTGATATAGGTGGGGTTTACGGCGGTCGTCAAAACCGGATTGCCAGGTCTCGTTGATGCGTCCATTGGTCACCCAGATTTCATTCTTCTCGGCGCGGGGTTTGACTGCTTCGTAGTACTGCTGCCAGCCGGCAAATTTCCATGGGCTCTTGAGCAGAATAGCTTTGCCGGTGAAGGTGTTGAACGCGTGCATGAAGGTGGATTGCACTTCGGAGCTCTCCATCTCCCCCCAGTTGTTGCTGGGGTCGTGAAGCCGTTTGGTGCCCACCAGCTTGCCATCCCGAACACGAATCGGCGTCTGAATGCCGGTTGTTCCCATCGAGCGCAGCAGTTCATGGCCTTTCTGGCCTTTTTCCTTCGCCACTCGCACCAACGGTTCGTAGTTGAGTACGCCACCCCGGCCGAAGCGTGCAGCCTCCTCGAAGATGTCGTTTGAAGATTTCCAGTTGTAGCTGCCGTCAGCGGTGTAGCCCATTTTTTCGGCAAACTTCATCACAGCCCACCAATCCGGTTTGGCCTCGCCGGGTGCGTCGTAGAACTTGCTGTACAGCCGCAGGCGACGCTCGGAGTTGCACCGTGTGAAGTCGTCCTCTCCCCACGTTGCGGCAGGGAGTACGAAGTCAGCAAATTCGGTGCCGATCGGTTCGCAGGGGTAAATGTCGGAATCGACCATCACCATGCCGCCGGCATCGACGCGTTTTTTGAGCGTCTCGAAGATGGCGGTTCGATCCAGGCTGGTGATCTGGTGGGGGCTGCCGACAGTCAACTCTTTCATGCGGGCACCGAGTGCATCTGATGCCATCATGGCTGCCACCCAAGTCGTGCCGAATACCCAGGCGAATTTGATCTCGCCGGCCATCAGCCACCGGTCAAGGTTGAAATCCTTTTTACGGCGACCAGGGTGTTTCTCCGGTGAAAGCCAGCCGGAACCGCCGCCAGCACCCATCCAACCCCGTTGGTGGCCGCCGCCACGCGAAATGACCTGGCCAGGCCGGTTACCCGATCCGCAGATCAGTCCCAGCGCCGAGAACGACGCGGTGTTCATGTAATTGTTGGACCAGTAATTGCCTTTTTCGCACATGAACGAAGCTTTCGGCCGCTTGCCGTTCACCGGCTTTGCCAGCCACTCGGCGGCCAGCTTGATCTTTTCAGCTGGAATGCCGGTGATCTGCGCGGCTACATCAAGCTTCGACTCTTCCTGCGACAGGATGAATTTTTTGTAGTCTTCCCAATCGCTTTGCCAATTCCCCCAGGTGGTACGCCACTGCCAACCGGTGTTGCGCGTACCGCGACCGTAGCCTGAGTCCACTTCCCAGGGTTTGGCGATCCATTTGTCGATGAACTCCTGATCCTGCCAGCCGTTTTCAATGATGATGCGCGCCAGTGCCATGTGCAGCACTGTGTCGGTGCCGATGTTGATCGGCATCCACATACCTCGGTCATTGGCCTCAGCCCAGGCGACCCCCATTGTTTTGTGCGGGGTGACAAAGATCAGCTTGGCGCCGCCCTGCATCATCCACTGCGTGAACAGCGTTGTCTTCGTCTCATATGGGTCGACGCCCGAGAGAAAGGCCACTTCGGCGAGACTCCAGTCTTCGTAGCATGAAGAGAAAGAGTCAATACCTGCATCGTCCAGACCCGTGGCATCGTTGGTAGCGGCGCACTTGTCGTGCGGGGCAATCGATGGCGTGCCGACCGATGTCATCCCCAACTTGGTGATTGCATAGGTGTTTTCAAAGTACTGGTAAGAGTACATCTTGATTGCCCATGCGTGCTCGCCGTGCTTGGCGATGACGTACTTGGAGATGTCGGCCATCGCTTCGGTAACAATGTCCCAACTCACGGGCGTGAGCTTGCCGTTGACGCGAATCATGGGGTGGGTCAGACGTTCACGCGTCGCCGTGTTCGGGTTGTAGCACTTCTGACCAAGGGTGCCGCCTCGAATGGAGTGGTTGCCTGTGGGGTTGACGGCGGTCGCGTCCTTGTCAGGTACCACGATAACGTTGTGTGGTTGTCCCTTGTGGGTGACAACGTTGTATTGCGCCGGACTGACCCAGGCCGTCATCATGTTCTGGTGCGGGAAGTCGGACTTGAAAGCATTTTGTCCGGCGGATGGGCCGCCTTCTTTGCCAACGGGCCAGCGATAGACTTTGTAACCACAGGCAACGGTGCAGTAGTCGCAGGCCGTGGTCAGGACATCAGCGTCCTTGGGCGGAAGCGGAATGCGGTCGGCGGGAATGTAGCGTTCGTTCTTGCTCATGTTGTTTCTCCTTTAGGCGCGCTTGGTCGTCATGGCGCTGTAGCCGTAGACCAGACCCTGTACACCGACTGCATAGATGTTGTCGCCCTGCACTTCCAGCACGATTTGGGGCAGGCTCTCAGTGGCATGTCCGGAGATCACCATGCCGTGGCGGGTCAAATCGAAGGTGGTCAAGTGCAGCGGACATGGCCCGAGTGCCTGGAAAGCGTCTTTGTAGGTGCCCTGCATGGGCCCGCCCATGTGTGTGCACTGCTGGTTGAAAGCGACGATGTCCTGTTCTGCCCCAACTCCCCCGCCCGCTTTGGTGCCGAGCTTGACGAGAATGTTGCTCACATTCGGATAGGGATAGGCAAACTCCACCGGCACACCTTTTTTCAGGGCTGACAGGCTACCTACCTTCGTGCGTGGATAGGTGGCCTTGAGAGCGTGCAGAGGGGCCGCGTCAGCTTCACCGGGCAATCCCGTGGCAGCCAACGTCACCATGGCGCCGCCTGCCAACAGGAATTGGCGACGGCTCATGCAAACCCGATCACCTTCGTGGTCGTGGTCAGCCTGCACAGGAATCACTTTGTGGGTCATGTTGGTACTCCTTATTTGATGGCTGCCAGTGGTGCAGGCAATGGTTGGTAGTCACCGGGCAGCTTGGGATCGTCGTGGAGCAGTGGCTCGTCCATCGACAGAGACTCAATGAAAGCAACCAGGTCTTTCTTTTCCGAAGCGGTCAGTCCGAGGGGCTTGATGAGCGGCGACTTGTTTTGAACTGCCCCGCCGCCCTGGTTGTAGAACTCGACCACATCGTCCAGTGTCGCCAGCATGCCGTTGTGCATGTAAGGTGCGGTGTACTTCAACTCACGCAGGCTGGGCACGCGCCACTTGCCGATGTCTTTCGGGTTCTTGGTGATGTAGAACAGACCGTGGTCGTCTGTCCCGCTGCGGTAGTACTGCTCAGGTACGCCCTTCTGGTAGAGCTCCCAGCGGTATGTGACTTGTCCGAGCGGATCGCTTTTGAAGTTTGGGTGCGCTGGCACACCAGTTGCATAAAACTGCTGGTCTGATGCGAGCGGTCCGTTGTGGCACTGGATGCAGCCAGCCTTGCCGTTGTAGAGTGCCATGCCCTTGAGTTGGGACGCGTTGAGCGCCTTTTTGTCACCCATTGCGTAACGGTCAAAGGGAACCTTCTTGGCATCTGAAACGAGCGTTCGCTGGTAGGCGGCCATGGCTCGATAGGCATCGTTCATGCGAGGCCATTCGCTGCCAAATACCTTCTTGAATTCGGCCACGTATTCCGGGATGAATCGCAGGCGCATCTCCATGACAGAAGGATCCCCATTGCCCGCTACTGCACCCTCTGCAGCTGACGGTGCCTGGCCTTCCAGACTGGTCACGGAGCCTTCCCAGAACAGCTTGTTGTAGTAAGCCGAGTTCAGCACGGTCTGCGAATTGCGCCAGTGCTTGGTGCCTGGATACCCACGGGAAATCTGGCCGCCATCGCCCCAGCCCAGCGCGGGCAAGTGACAGGAGACGCAGGGCATCGAGTTGTCGCCGGACAGGCGGCTTTCCCAGAACAGCATCTTGCCGAGTGCGACTTTTTCCGGGGTGTTCGGGTTGTCTTTGGGGATCGGCGGCGGAGGAAGCGGCCCCAGCTTGGGGAACTTGTCAGCCGCTGCTGCGGAGCAGACCAAGGCCAGAAGGCTGGCTGCGACGGTAAATCTGAATGCGGTTTTCATGGTGTGTCGACTCCTCAGTTCTTGCCGTAGGCGGTCCAGACTTGCATGTCAGGCTGACCCGGGTCCTTGACGATGACGGGATCACCGGAGAGCGTCAGCAGAAACGCCTTGAGCGACTTTTTTTCTACCTCGGACAGCGCGAGTGGCTTCAGAACAGAGCCCTCTCCACCCCCCTTGTCGTAGAAGTTGATGACGTCATCCAGCGTTGAAAACACGCCGTTGTGCATGTAGGGAGCGGTGTACCTCAGGTCACGCAACTGGGCTGTTCTGAATTTGCCGATATCTTTTTTGTCTTTGGTGATGGCATATGCACCCACGTCCGTGCGCGCATTCATGTAGTTGGGCATGCCCGACGTGGCGTAATGGCGCAGCATGGTGATGGTGCGCAGTGGGTTCTTCAGCACGTCCGGGTGCTCCGGGACACCCGTTTTGTGCAGATTGCCATCCGAGCCGATCGGGCCGTTGTGGCAGCTCACGCAGCCGCCCTTGCCCTTGAAGACCTCGTAGCCTTGCTTTTGCTCGGCTGTCAGGGCATTTGCATCACCCTGCTTGAACTTGTCGAACGGCGCGTTGGTCGTGCGGATGGTTTTGATGAACTCACCGATCACGTTATAGACGCGCATGCCGTTGATGTCGTCTTTCCGCCATTTTTGCCAGAGCGCGTTGTACTCGGGAACCTGCTTCAAACGTTCTTGCATCAAACGCGAGTCCATGTTCATGGTGTGCGTCTCGGTGATCATGTCCCGAACGAGGGTGCCGGCATCCGAGCCGTCCAAGCGGCCATCCCACAGGTAACGCTTCTGGTGGGCGCTGTTGAGGATGGTTGGGGCGTTGCGGAAATACTCCATCGAGGGATATCCGGTTGACAGTGCCTGGCCGTCACCCCAGCCTTTTTCCGGGCTGTGGCAGCTTGCGCAAGAAACACCCCAGTCGCCGGAGAGGCGGTTGTCAAAGAAGAAGAATTTGCCCAGTTCGATCATCGCGGCATTGCCGGGTTTGAACTCGGGCATGGGTGCGAGATCGAGACCAGCCCCTTGCGCCTGTGCGCCACCAAAAACGGCAGCGATGCTGAGGGCGACGATCGACTTGCGTAATGTCTGCATGGAAAAGCCCCTATTGCTCGGCACAGGACGATCCCGTGCTCAAAGTAGGGTTATGCAGAAGTCATGCCAGGCCGAGTGTCGTTATCTGGTAAGGGTTGGCAACGCAGCAGGCCAGAAAAGCGGTAAAAAATTGACCGATATGAAAAAAACTGACCGGTTTGAATTTGACCGGTTCTACCCCGCTTCCGGGTCACCCGCCTCTTCCCCAGCATCCTTGAGCTTGCTTCGCAAGGTCAATCGCGTGATACCCAGTATCTCTGCGGCACGCGTTTTGTTGCCAGCGCATTGGGCCAGCACGTGCCGGATATGGTCAATTTCCACCTCGGCGAGAGTCTCCAAACGACGGCGGACATCCATTTCAGAAGCCTTTGTCGGCAACGCTGTGGCGCTGATTTCTGGCGGCATTTGTTTCACGTCAAGGCAGCCTTGGTCACAGAGGATCACGGCACGCTCCAGAACATTGCGCAATTCACGTACATTGCCAGGCCAGGCGTAGGCAACCAACAGGGCCTCTATGTCGGGAGTCAGTGATGGCGGCTCGATGCCCATTTCTCGGGCAGCGGTGCGCACAAAGGTCTGCGCCAACATGGGAATGTCATGGCGGCGGGCGCGCAAAGGTGGCACCTGGATAGCGCCCACGTTCAACCGGTAATATAGATCTTCCCGAAAGCTGCCGTTCCTGACCATGTCAGGGAGGTTTCGGTGCGTTGCAGCGACGAAGCGCACGTCGACCTGAGTCTCGCGGCTGCTGCCAACGCGGCGAAAGGTTTGCGTCTCCAGCACCCGCAGAAGCTTTGGTTGCAAGGCCAGGGCGAGGTCACCAATTTCATCCAGGAACAAAGTGCCGCCGTCCGCTAATTCGAGCAACCCTCGTTTGGCCGCTTTGGCATCAGTGAAGGCCCCCTTTTCGTGGCCGAAGAGCTCGGACTCCATCAAACCCTCAGGGAGTGCCGAGCAATTCAATGTCACCCAAGGGCCTGTTGCCCGGGCGGACTGGCAGTGAATGGCGCGGGCGACCTTTTCTTTGCCTGAACCCGACTCACCCAGAATCAGCACCGGTACACGCGATGAAGCGATTTTTTGCGTGACAGCTATCAACTCTTTGAAGGCTGGGCTCTGCCCGATCAATCCTTCCATTTCACAGGTATCGGACTGCGCGCGCCGCCATTCGACCTCCCTGCGCAAGCGCCGGGTCTCCATCGCGCGTTCGATCAGCTTTGCCAGCTCTTCGAGGTCGAAGGGTTTGTTGATGTAGTCGTAGGCTCCGGCTTTCAGGGCTGCAACGGCTGTTCGGACATCCGGATAAGCCGTCATCATCACAACCTGCACACTTTCGTCAATGTCTTTGAGCCGAGCGATGACTTCCAGTCCCTGGATGTCCGGCAATCTCAAGTCCAACAAAACCAAGTCGTGGCGACGTTGCGAAGCCAGCCTCAAACCCGCTTCGCCCGTCGGGGCCTCAGCAATATCGAAACCCAGTCGGCGCAAGAAACCGCCCACGGTTACTCGCAAGGTTTCGTCGTCTTCGATGATCAGGATTGAAGTCATGCCGGGTGATTTTGCTCAATCGCTACAGCGGGCCATGTCAATGTGATGCACGTTCCGTGCCCTGACTGGCTTTCAACTTGAATGTCAGCTTGGTGTTCCCGGACTATTTTTGATGTGATGGCCAAGCCCAATCCGGAGCCCCCGGGTCGTGTGGTGAAGAACGGATCGAAAATTCGAGGCAATAGCGTGTCTGGAATGCCGACGCCGGTATCCCGGATGGCGATGCGAATGTGGGCATCGGCGGCTTCAGCTTGAATGGTCAGCTTGCCGCCTTGGGGCATCGCGTGCAGGGCATTGAGCACCAGGTTCAGCAAAACTTGCTTGAGTTGAGCGGGGTCGGCGCGCAGCCAGGGAAGTGATTGCGCCAGGTGCACCTCGAAATCGACGCCTACACCTTTGGCTTCTTTTCGAGTCCAGAACAGAACATCGTCTATCGCTGCGGCCAGTGAAGTGTTTTGGAGGTTCAATGCAGTGGGTGCGGCAAATCCATGGAAGCTTTTCAGAAAGTTGGACAGGCGATCCACTTCGTTTTCCATACGTCGCAGCGCCTCGGGCATGCCCACAGGTAAATCTTCTTCGTATTGAAGTGCCTGCGTAACAGCTTTCATGCCGGCCAATGGATTTCCCATTTCATGTGCGATGCCCATGGCGAGCTCCCCCATGGTGGCCATTTTGTCTAACTGGAAAACCTGGCGATCA
>Ga0114938_1000976_pt1 | contig 20561 bp, 14 predicted proteins | sample AshMeaBigSpring_FD_88675 | JGI IMG/M metagenome (GOLD analysis project Ga0114938, IMG submission 88675) | Groundwater microbial communities from Big Spring, Nevada to study Microbial Dark Matter (Phase II) - Ash Meadows Big Spring | ecosystem: Environmental > Aquatic > Deep subsurface >...
GGCAGCGGCCAGCGCGTGTTTGCCGGGCAGCGTCAGTGGTTCCGGGAGGGCGCGGCTCCTGCCGAGCCGAGGGCAGCGTCCAGCGCGTGTTTGCCGGGCAGCGTCAAGCGGCCGAAAAATGGAGCCGCCCCCCCGCCCGGTGAACGGTTCCGCGAGCGGATCACAGTCCACACAGGCCTGCATCACACGTCCCGGGGCCGGTACCGACTGTCTTGTGTATACTGTGCTCCATGATCGCGATTGTTGACTACCAGATGGGCAACCTGCGCAGCGTGCAGAAGGCCCTTGAGAAGGTCGGTCAGACGGCCGTCATCACGTCCGAGCCCAACCAGCTCGAGCGGGCCGACAAGATCGTGTTGCCGGGTGTCGGCGCCTTCGGCGACGCGATGGCGGAGCTGCGCCGCCGGGACCTGGTGCGGCCGATCGTCGGGGCGATTGCCGCCGGCAAACCGCTGCTGGGGATCTGCCTGGGAATGCAGTTGCTGTTTGATGAGGGCTACGAGGGCGCGCGGCACGAGGGGCTGGGGCTGCTTCCCGGCAAGGTCGTGCGGTTCGATTTGCCGCGAACCTACAAGGTGCCGCACATGGGTTGGAACCAGGCCCGCCTGGTCCGTCCGGCGCCCGTCCTGGAGGGTCTGGCCGACGGCACCTATTTCTATTTCGTCCACTCCTACTACGTGGTGCCCGACCACGCGGACGACGTGGCGATCGAGACCGAGTACGGTCAGTCATTCTGTGCCATGGTCTGGCGTGAACGACTGTACGGAACACAGTTCCACCCCGAAAAGAGCCAGTCGGCCGGGCTGCGCCTGCTGCGCAACTTTGCCCTGCTGGGATGAGCCGGGACCGGGGCCTTGTCACGGTCAGATTCGTGTGGCATAGTGGCGCACTTTCCCCTGCGGCGCCGCTGCAACCGGCGGGGACGACCCCTCGAGGCCGTCTGACATCCTGTGCCTGCGGTGCGCATCGGGAGTGGCGTACGACTCTGGACGGTCCTTTCCAGCGGCTGAAGCCCCGGATGCAAGTCTGGCCTGCCATCGACCTGCGTGGAGGCAGGTGCGTGCGCCTGCAGCAGGGAGACTACCGGCGCGAGACGGTCTTCAGCGACGATCCGGTCGCCATGGCCCGGCAGTGGCTGCATCAGGGCGCCGACTGCCTGCACCTGATCGATCTGGACGGGGCCCGCGACGGAAACGCGGTCAACCGCGCCACGATCGCGCGCATTGTGGCGACCGTCGGCGTCCCGTGCCAGGTGGGCGGCGGGATTCGCGACGAGTCCGCCATCGAGCAGTTGCTGGGGCTGGGCCCCACGCGGCTCGTGATCGGCACGCGGGCCCTCAAGGAACCTGAATGGTTTCGCGCGATGTGCCGCCGGCATCCGGGCCGGCTGGTGCTGGGCATCGACGCCCGCGAGGGCCGGGTCGCGACGGAGGGCTGGCGGGAGGAAAGCGAGACGTCGGCGGTCGAGCTGGCGCGCAGCCTTTGCGAGGAACCGATCGCGGCGGTCGTGTTCACCGACATCGCCCAGGACGGGATGCTGCGGGGACCGAATCTCCGGGCCCTGGCCCAGATGCGCCGCGCGATCCCGGGTGCGCTCATCGCTTCGGGCGGGATCGCCTCGGCCGCCGACGTGCGGCAGGTTGCCGCCCTGGGCCTGGAGGGGTGTATCGTGGGCCGCGCCCTCTACGAGGGAACACTGACCCTGGCCGAGACCCTCCAGGCCGCCGCCAGCTCCTCCCAGGTGGGCGACCCGCCCTGACCTCGACAGGAATTTCCAGACCAACTGACGAACAAAAGGGAATCAGGCATGGCGAAGTTCAAGGTGGAGGACATCCGTAACATCGCACTCTGCGGCCACGGCTCGGCGGGCAAGACCACGCTGCTCGACAAGCTGCTGATCAAGTGTAGGGCGGTCAGCGGACACCCGAGCGTGGACGACGGGACCAGCATCTGCGACTTCGATCCAGAAGAGAAGCACCACAAGTACTCGATCGAGGCCCACGCCACCCATCTCCAGCACGGCGGGCAATTGTTCCACCTGCTCGACACGCCCGGCTATCCCGACTTCATCGGCCAGACGCTGGGCGCGATCCGCGGCGTGGACACGGTGGCGGTCGTGATCAACGCCCAGGCCGGGATCGAGGTGAATACCCGCCGCGTCTTCCAGGAGGCGGGCCGGGCCGGCGTGGGACGGATGCTGGTGATCAACAAGATGGACGCGGAGAATGTCAACTTCCCAGCCCTCATCGCCAGCATCCAGAAGCTTTGGGGACCCGCCTGCGCCTTGCTGAATGTCCCCCTGGGACATGGCGGGGACTTCCGCGGCGTGGCCAGCACGCTTCACCCGCCCGCCGCTGCGGCCGGCGCCCTGCTCGACCCCGTCTCGATCCGCGATCCGCTGATCGAGTCGATCATCGAGGTCGACGAGGTGGTGATGGAACGCTACTTCGAGGGAACGCCGCCGGAGCCGCAGGAGCTTTCGCGGCTGATCGTGCGGGCGGTGGCCGCGGGCAGCCTGATTCCGATCGTCTGCTGTTCGGCCAAGCACGACATCGGCCTGGATGAACTGCTGGAGGCGATGGGCACCTGTTGCTTGCCGCCTGGGGCGGTCCGCCGCACGGCCCTCCAGGACGGCCAGGAGCTGGAGGTCCAGCCCGACCCGGCCGGTCCGCTCGTGGCCCAGGTGTTCAAGACCCGCATCGACCCGTTCGTGCAGAAGCTGAGCTTCATCCGTGTCTACTCGGGCACCCTGCAGAAGGACACCACGGTCCCCGCCTCGTCGTCACGCAAGGGGATCAAGATCGGGCCGCTGCTCCGGGTCCAGGCCCAGGAAACCAGCAGTGTCGATGCGGCGGGACCGGGTGAGATCGCGGCCGTGGCCAAGATCGAGGAACTCCACACCGGCACCTCCCTCGGCCAGGCCTTCATGCCCCCGATCGTATTCCCCACGCCCATGGTGGGGCTGGCCGCCACGCCCAAGAGCCGCGGCGACGAAACCAAGCTGTCCGGGGCCCTGGCCAAGGTCCACGAAGAGGATCCGACATTCCGGCTGGACCGCGACGCGCAAACCAAGGAACTGGTCATCACCGGGATGAGCGAGCTGCATCTGAACGTCATCCGCGAACGGCTGGCACGGCGCGACAAGCTGGAGGTGGAGACCAAGGAGCCGAAGATCCCCTACCGCGAAACTATCCAGGCCCATGCCGAGGGGATGTACCGGCACAAGAAGCAAACCGGCGGGCGGGGACAGTTCGGCGAGGTGCATATCCGGATGCGGCCCCTGCCGCGCGGCACGGTCATCGAGCAGTTCGCAACCAAGGCCAACTTTCCCCAGATGAAGGATTATCACTACGACGAAAAACACAATTTTGTCTGGGTCGACGCGGTCGTGGGCGGGGTCATCCCCGGCAATTTCATGCCGGCCGTGGAGAAGGGGTTCAAGGAGCGTCTGGACCGCGGCGTGATCGCCGGTTACCAGGTGCAGGATGTTTGCGTCGAGGTCTTCTTCGGTAAACACCACCCGGTCGACAGCTCGGAAACCGCCTTCAAGACCGCCGGCTCGATGGCCTTTCGCAACGTGTTCCAGGAGGCCCGCCCCTGCCTGTTGGAACCGATCGTCAAGATCGCCATCACGGTCCCTGACGCGAACGTGGGGGACGTCTACAGCGACATGTCCGGCCGCCGCGGGCGCGTATCGGGCAGCGACTCGGCCGGCGGCAATCTGCAGACGGTCCAGGCCGAGGTCCCGCTGGCGGAGGTGACGACCTACGCCCGGAGCCTGTCCAGCATGACCGGCGGACAGGGCAGCTACACGATGGAGTTCAGCCACTACGACGTGGTGCCGCCCAACGTCCAGCAGGAAATCCTGGCCAAGGCCAAGATGCAAGAGGAGGAAGAAGAATGACAGACGATCCGCACACGGCCTCCCTTGCAGCTGGCATCTGGACTCTCGCCATCTCCTGAGCCACGTGCCCCTGGGCCATGAGGTGCGTGTTGATCGTCGTCGGAGCGACGTTCTTGTGGTCCAGCCGTTGCCGCACGGTGCGGATGTCGTCGCCGGCCTCCAGCAGGTGCGTGGCGCTTGAGTGCCACTGGCAGCGAGCGGTAGCGCGTTGCCAGTGCGAACTGCCGGCAGATGATCCATTGCGAAAACGTCGAAACCGCACCGCAAGCGAGTCAAGCATTACGACGACGCGGGGCAGTAACCGTTCACACCCCGGTGGAAGATTTGCCGTGATTCCAGGGGGTCAGGTCCATGTTTTCGGCCGGCGCGGGTTCGCTTGGCAGAGCTTATCGGCCGAAAAATGGACCAGGCCCCGACCTGCGAACCAAGCGAGTCAAGCATTACGACGACCCGCGGCATGTGCATGAATTGACCTTCTCATGCTACCGGCGGGTGCCACGGCGGACAAACGACGACTGGCTGCCGCTGGCAGCGAGCTACCGCTCGCCGCCAGTGGCACCCAAAGAGTGCAAGGGCGGGGCAAGCCTATCTGCCATTGCCACCCCGCCGCGTTCAGCGGGTTTCGGCTCGGCGGGAGCCTCGCCTTCCCGAGGTCCTGAAACCCTGTTTATCACGCGCCACAACCCCCGTGTGCCGCGCCAGGCGCGCGGGGTGCGCGTGGCACCCATCTTCCCATGGCAGCTGCCTCACCGTCGTGGACACGTTCCGACGAGTACCGGGTTGTAACGGTTCACGGGCCGGGGTCTGGTACAATTTTCGGCCCATCGGCCCGACCCGGCGAAGACGCGCAGGCCGAAAACATCGACCGGCCCTCTCGAATCTGGCTCGATGCTCCGCCGGGGTGTGAACGGTTACACCGGGTTCGGCACGATTGTTCCTGTGAACTCAACCGGTCGTGTCGATGGCACTCATGAGAGTCATCAGCGCCGTAATCCTGACGGTCTTGTTGTCGACCGCACCTGTCGCTGCCGCAACGGATGCAGACATCCTTGTTTACGGCTCAACCCCTGGCGGATTCTGCGCTGCCATCGCAGCAGCCCGGGAAGGAGCATCCGTCATCCTGCTGGAACCAACCGACCACGTGGGTGGGATGACGACGGGCGGGCTAAGCCACTGCGATTCCAACCAGATGGTCCGAAGCACCCTGATGGGGCTCTTCCATGAATGGCACACGCGCGTGGTGAAGGACTACACCGATCGTGGACTCAGGGCCCCCTATGACCCGGCCGTGAAGGACCAATCGCGCTGGGTGTTCGAACCGCATGTGGCAATGCGGGTGACAAGGAACATGCTCGACGAAGCCGGGGTCAGGGTTCTCGCCAACGAACGGCTCACGTCCATCAAGAAGGAAGGCCGTCGCATCGAATCCCTGGTCACGAAGAACGGTCCCTTCAGCGCGAAGGTCTTCGTCGATGGCACATACGAAGGGGACCTCATGGCGGAAGCCGGAATCGACTGGACGATCGGGCGGGAAGGCCGGGAGGAGTATGGAGAGTCCCTGGCGGGCAAGACGTATCCCAAGAAGAAGATGGACATCCCTGGATTTGATGAGAAGGGAAGACTCTTGCCTTTGATCACGGCCCTCAACGGCGGGCCTGAAGTAGAAGGCGACCGGAACATCATGACCTACAGCTTCCGGCTCTGCCTGACCACGGACCCCAAGAATCGCGTGCCAATGCCGAAACCGGACAAATACGACCCGAAACGGTTCGAGATTATCCGCCGCTATCTAAGGGCGGGCGGCAACGCCCATCAGGTCGGTTTCGATCTCTACCCGATTCCGGGCGGCAAGCTCGACGGCAACAACTCGATCGGGCGTCAATTCTCGATCGGTCTCGTCGGCGGGGGCAAGGAGTGGCACAGGGCAGACGAGGCGGGACGGAAAGCCATCTGGGAGGCCCACAAACAATTTACGCTCGAGTTCTATCACTTCCTGACGACCGATCCCGTAGTACCGGTGAACGTCCGCAACCATTACAACCGACTTGGCCTCTGCCAGGACGAGTTCGCCGACTACGACCACTTTTCACCGGCGCTCTATGTTCGCGAGTCGCGACGGATGAAGGGCCTTGTTGTCATCAGCCAGAAAGACATCCTCGAAGATCCGAAGAAGGACGACCCGATAGCGATCTCCTCGTTCCCCATCGACTCGCATGATTGCCAGCGGATCGCTCTCAAGGGCGGCGGGGTGATCAATGAGGGTACGATCTTCCCGCTCCGCCGCAGGAATTCGCAGCAGGGTTACGCGTATGAGGTTCCCTACCGCTCGGTTCTCCCGAAGCCTGAACAGTGTGTCAACCTGCTCGTGCCCGTCGCGTTGTCCTGCACACACGTTGGAATTTCGTCGCTACGAATCGAAGGGGCGTGGATGCTGATCGGTCAGGGCGCGGGCGTGGCCGCGGCGCTGGCCGTCCAGGAGGGCGTCGACGTGCAAGCAGTACCCTATGAGAAGCTCCGCCAGCGATTGCTGGCCCAGAAGCAGGTACTGGAACTCCCCGCCCAGGGAGATTTTGACAAGCCATGAGGCCGAGCCGCTTGCGGCACCCTTCCCGGCGGCACGCCAGGTATCTGGGTGTTTGTTGCCAGCCGATGCCGCGGGGCAGGCGAGCGAGGTCGTTACGGCGACCAGGTATTCCCCCCGCCTCCACGCGAAGCCGACGCGTTCCACACGGCTACCCATCCTGTCCCTCCTGGAGCGGCCTGGGGCGAGGGCACACGGCTCCAGCGCAGCCCCAATCAGCAGCCTTCACCCAGCTTTCTCGCCAGCGGAGCAGGATTTCGGATCGCCTCGCGCAGCCTGTCCGGCGCCCGCGTCATCTCCCCGGAGTCGGATAGGCGGCACAAAAGTAGGGATTCATGATTCCGGGAGGGCGAGGCTCCCGCCGAGCCGAGACCTTGCTGAAGGCGCCGGCTCGGCCGGCGTCTCGCCCTCCCAAGGTCCTGCGCCTCCGGTTCGCCCGTCCCGAATCTCCCAGGACCACGCAAGTCCGATTAGCTTCCCCCCCGGTGGAATGGTGCCGCCGGCCTGGCCCACTGTGGGGCAGGGCGAGGAATTTGCCGACCCGCCCTCAACCCCGGGCCATGCCGTTTCCGAAGACAACAGCAGGAGCCGCGCCCCGCGGACGCTTGCCGCGCCGGCGGCACGGGCCTATGATGGCCTGGCAGCAGCAGCCCCGGGCTGCCGGGGCGTTCTGTCGCCCTCCGCTTCCCATGGCGAGAACCTCGATGCCCCTTCCCCGCCCTTGGCCCGCATCGACCTGTCGCTGTAGCTGTCCGGCTTGTTGCTAAGCCGGACAGCGACCCAGGTATCCCGCTCGCCCCCTGTTTGTTCTTCCGCCCCTGGCCGCCAGCACCCCAGGGCTCGGCGCGCAAAAAAACAACGCTTGCCGCGAAGGGCTTCCCCATGGCTTCGGATTTTCGACGCAAGGAACAATTGCCGGCGCTGACCGACCGCATCGTGAAGTCCTACGCCGACATCGGCACGATCCACCACCTGGGACACTGCCCGCTGCCGAACTATGACGTCGTGATCTCCGTGATCGAGGACCTGAAGGACATCATCTACCCGGGCTACCGCCGCCGCGAAGGGTTGCACATGGGGAACATCACCTACCATGTGGGCGGCCTGATCGACGGCCTGCACGACAAGCTCACGGCCCAGATCGCCCGCGCCCTGCGCCACGAGGACCGGGTGATGCGGCAGATCGACGCCTGCGACGAGGCCAGTACGGACTACGAAGCCAAGGGCCAGTCGATCGCGATCGCCTTCCTGGAACGGCTGCCTTTGGTCCGGCGGATCCTGGCGACCGACGCCGAGGCCGCGTTCGAAGGCGACCCGGCCTGCCAGAACCTGGACGAAGTCATCTTCTGCTACCCCGGGCTGGAGGCGATCACGGTCTACCGCCTGGCGCACGAACTGCACCGGCTGGACGTCCCCTTCATCCCGCGGATGATGACCGAGTGGGCGCACCAGAAAACCGGCATCGACATCCATCCCGGTGCCAGGATCGGGGCCCACTTCTTCATCGACCACGGGACCGGCGTGGTGGTCGGCGAGACGTGCGAGATCGGCGAGCACGTGAAGCTCTACCAGGGCGTCACGCTGGGTGCGCTCAGCTTCGACCTGGACCACGCCGGCAAGCTCGTGCGCGGCGTCAAGCGCCACCCAACCATCGAGGACCGCGTGGTGATCTACGCCAACGCGACCGTGCTGGGAGGCAAGACGGTCGTGGGGCACCACGCCGTGATTGGCTCGAGCGTCTGGCTCACCCGGAGCGTCGACCCGTACACGACGGTCCTGCTGGAAAAGCCCAACCTGCGGATGCGGGCCGACCAGCAGGAAGAACTCGACCCGCAGTTGAACTACTCGATCTGATGTACGACGCCCCGGCGTGAGGCCATCGCTCGACTTGACTGCCAACCGCCCACCCCAGGGGGTCAGGCACATTTTTCGGCGGCAGCGTCCCACGACACCGAGTGGTCTTCCCGCCGAAAAATGAGCCAGACCCCGGCCTGTGAACGGTTATCTGCCAACCGCCCACCGCGCGGAGGCTGAACGTCGAAGGAACGCCCGGTCAGGGAACGATCAACGGCCCGCGCGGCGCCGCCGACCTTCGTCGACGCCACGCCAGCCAGCCCGTCGACACGAGCCAGCCTGTCCAGATCAGCAGCCCCCCGGCCACCGTCAGGCTGATCGCGGCGCCCAGATAAACGTCGCCCGGCCGGTAGTCCCAGCGGACCCGGTGCCGTCCCGCCTCCAGCCACACGCCGCGCATCGTGCGGTTCGTCCGCCACGCCGCCAGCGGTTCCGTCCGCCCCGTCGTCGGCTCAATCAACTGCGCCCGCCAGCCCGCGTAGCACAGGTCGCTCAGCACCAGTAGCCCCGGGCGAGGCAGTTCCACATCGATCTCCACGCAGGTCGGCTCGTCCCGCACGATCCGGCATGACGCAACCTGCCGGTCGTCGGTCAGCGGCCCCTGCCGTTGCCCGACCGGAACGGCGTCGGTCGTCTCCACCACCGCCTCCCGCCTCAGATTTCGCGGCTTGCCATCTGGGACATACACCTCCCGCGTCCGCGCGGCCATTGCGCCCGGATCGGTCGACCGCAGGGGCGGCAGACGCTGGACATCGTGCACCACCCATACCCGGGGAAAGGCGCGCTTGTTGCGCCAGACGGCGATCGTGTCGGGCAGTTCCGCGAGGGGCCGCACCCGGGCCAGCAACCGCGCGTCCGCGGGTACCGCGGGACCCCCGGGCAAGACCAGCAGTTCGGCGCCCAGGGCGTCCAACAAGCGGCGGTGAGGGCTGTCTGCGTACACACCACCGCCGCCCTCTTGCCGCAAGGCGGAGTGCAGGGCGTGGTAGTCCGCGGACGTAAATGCGGCCGACGTCGTCACGACAGCCAACCGATCGAGCAGGTGGTATCTCGGCAGTAGGCTGCGTCGATCCCAGGCGAGCCCGTCCACCTGTCTCGCCCGAGCCCCTGCGTCCGCCCACGCTCCGGGCACCCAGCGATCATCCCCCCGCCGATAGCAGCGCGGCCCCGCGGCCAGGCGGTCTTGGTCCGCCCGCCGTTGTACGATCCGGGCCATGGTCGAAGTCTCTGTCCATAGACTCTGCGGGGCATGCGGCACCATCCAGACCTGCGCGCGGGCCAGCTCGATCGCGGTCAGCAACAGGGCAACCTGGGCCGGCCAGCGATCCGCATGGCCCGGCATGCGCCGGACAAGGATCCACAGACCACCCGCCACGACGGTCGTGTGGAGCAGCGCCCCCCACACGTCCTGCGCCGCCCCGGGCACGTTCAGCGGACCGAAGAGCGGATCTGCGGGCAGGTCGCCGAGCGCCCGCTCCCACAGCGGCCGCGCAGCCAGAACCAGGACCGCGAGCGCCAGACTGGCAACCGCCAGTACCGCCAGCGCCCGCGACAGGCAGGGCCACGGCCTTCGTGCCAGCCGATCCCAGCCGCGGGCCGCCAGCAGACTGAGGGCCAGCACCGCCGGCACGACCAGCTTCGCCGGATATCGGAACTGGACGTAACCTGGCAGGACCACGACCATCAGCCAATAGAGGCCGCCGACCGCGGGCCCCCACGGCGCCCCTGCCGACGGGTCGCTTCCCCACGCCGCACGCAGTTCCGCAGCCAGCCACCCCACGCCGTAACCGCCCAGGCTGCCGGTCAGGCCGAGCAGGACGGTCCAGGAAAGCCACCGCACGCGGACCGGCCCGCGCCGCAGCCGGATGCTGGCCAGGCCCAGCAAGACGGGCAGCAACCCCATGTAGAGGGAGGGCGCCCACGTGCCCCCCTCAGCCGGAATCGCGTACAACCAGCGCTGATGGACCGGAAACAGGCGCCCGGAAACATTGGGCCACAGAAACTCCGGCAGCCGCCACGGGCTCAAGCTGAACTGGTAAATCTGCTCGTCGTGTGTCCCCGGCCGCGGCCGACCGAACAGCCCGGTCCAAGCCGATGAGCGGGCCGTCGTGGTCTCGGCGTTCAGCCCCTGCCGGCCTTGCTCGGGCCGGTTCTCACCGGCATCCGATCGCAAGTGGCGGGTTACGAGTTCGACCAGGCAGCGCGGATGAGTGAACGCGGCCCGATCGCCCGCGCGGGCCCAGCGCACGGCGGGGACGATCTGGACCGCTGCCAGTCCGCCGCCCGTGATCGCCGCCACCGCGAGCAGCGCCACAGGGTGCTGGCGCAAGGTGTCCGTCCCGCACAGCGCCGGCACGGCCCGGCGGTGACCCGAGCGGCGCGCTACCGGCGCGGCCGGCGGCACCAGCCGGCACTGCCGCCGCCAACGCAGCCACGCGCCGAGCGCGCTCAGCAGCCCGGCGTGGTAGGCGCCCTGCGGGTCGCCGCCCAGGACCATCAGCGCCAGCGCCACGCCGAGCACCGCCGCCCAGCCGAAGCTGCGCCGCGCCAGCATCCGAGCGCTGGCCCCCAGCGCCAGCGGCAGCCAGGCAGCCCCAACCAGGTACACCACGTTCGCGTACTGGAATACCACGTGCCCAGCCAGCGCGTACGCCATCCCGCACAGCCCAGCCGCGGGTACCGAGGCTCGCCAGCTGCGTGCGACCCAGTACGCAATCCCCGCCGCCAGCCCAACGTGGCCGACAACATAGAGCTTGTAGCAGGTGGAAAACCCCAGCGGCAGCCAGAACACGAGCAAGCCCGGGTAACAGGCGGCGCTGGTCGCGTCGGCCAGCAAGGGCCGCCCCGTCTCCTCCAGCGGATTCCACAACGGGACCTGCCCCGACCGCCACTGGCTGGTCACGTACTCCAGCAAGGGATGGTAGAAGTGAGCCGCGTCACGAAAGACGAACGACCGCGGCGTCACCAGCACCGGCCCGAAGAGCACCAGCAGCGGGATGAGCAGAGCGAGGGCGGCGCCAGCCCGAACTCGCAACGAACCGTGCCTCCGCGGCCGATACGTCCTACGCACCATCCAGGCCGCTCCCCACCCACGCCGGCTCCCGCCCCCCGGCAATCACGCGCGGGCTCGTTGCGCAGCAGCGGCCCAACCCGCACTACCGCGCCACGAGCACCCCGGCCGCTGCGACGGACGCCGCCAGCACAACGGACAAGAGCAGCACGGCGCCGAAACAGCCCTTGGGAGGCGGCGGCTGCGCGGCCGCTTCCTTGGCCCGCTTGCCGCGGTCGAAACCGACGGCAAACGCCTTGGCGGCCGCCTCTTGCTTGCCGTCCTGCTTGCCCTGTGAATAACCCTCACGCTTGCCGGCCGCGAAGCCCAACGCATAGGCCAAGAGTACCCCAGCCAGGAACACGATCGCGGCCAGAATCGCCAGCACGTCCATGCGTCACCGCACCCGGGGCAACGCGGCCCTCTCGGGCCGCGGCTCGTTCCGAGCTAACCGTTCACCGACCGGGGTCTGGTCCATTTGCCGGCCCACAAACCCAGCCATACGGACAGGCGCCGGCCGAACAGATGGAGCCGCCCCGCGGAAGCCGCGCCTCCGCACGACGCCCAGCATTGTACTGGCCGGTGACGGACAAGCCCAAGCGAACGAAGAGGGAATGGCCCATTTTGCCGGAGGCAATCGTCCGGCTGGCCTCGCTCCGCAACCGAAGAACGAGCACCCCGGCACGCTGTTGCTTGCCGGTCCGACCGCGTCCCCGTCAACCTCGGCCACGAGATGAGCTTGCGCGTTGCCGGGAGGGCGAGGCTCACGCCGAGCCGAAAATCCGCGTCACGCACCGGCTCGGCGGGAGCCTCGCCCTCCCAGGAACGTGCAGCCCGCCCAAGAACGTGCAGCCCTGGTGGGCGCGTGCCGGCGCGCACACTTTTCCAAGATCCCGCAAGGCTACTCAGGGGTAGCGGCCCGCGTCAGCAGGCCCTCCGCGGGTGCGGGTCGCCAGACCGTCAGTTGCGGCGGCTGAGCATCCGCGTCCAGATACCACAGGCGGCGATCACGGAAGTAATCGGCCAGCCGCTCGTTCCGCTCGGCCCCCAGGTCGCGCGCCCACACAACCTTGGCCGCGTCGATATCGGCCGCGTTGTAGACCCATTCCGCATGCACGTTGTGAGCCGCGCCATAGCGGACCAGGACCACGTGCCGCCCCGGCATCTCGTCCAGGCGGCGGACCAGGGCGGCGCGGCTCACGGCCCAGTGCGACGGCGCGTGGCGGAGATGCACCGCGTAGACCTGGACATAGGCCAGGCACTGCGCGACCAGCACCATCGCCACGAGCGCCGCCCCGCGCAGCTGCTGGCCCAGCCGCCACGTCCGCATCTCGCGCAGTCCCTGCACCACCAGCCACAGCAGCAGCGGGGCGACCGGTGCCAGGTAATGCGGATGACACGCGGGAACCGTCAGCGAGGCCGCCAGGGAAAGGACGAGCGCCCCCAGCAACAACCCGGTGCGTTGTCGCCGCACCACGCAGGGCAAGGCCAACAGCGACAACGCCAGGGCCGGCGTCACGAAGAAACCGGGCACCTGCCACTTCAGCCGCCACGAGTCGCTCAGGCTGCGCTGCCGGTGGTATTTCTCCATGGCCCAGCCCAGCCAGAACTCGCGCAGCTCCGCGTGACGGTACACCGGCTCCGGCCGGGGCGGCTGCCAGAGGAACATGGGCGTCACCGAGTACGCCGCCTCGTGCACCTGGTACGGCATGCGGAGCGGGTGGCCGGTCACCTGCTGGTTGTACCAGCCCATGGCCACCGCCCCGGCGGCGAGCAGCAGACCGCAGGGCGCCGCCGCGCGCACCAGAAGCTCACGCCGCCGCGGTGCGGGCGCCCGCGCCAGCCAGACGCCCAGCGCCGCCGCCACCGGCACGCTGGCCACCAACCCCTCGAACGGACGGCTATTGGCCAGCAGCAGCAGCCCCAGGGCCAGCCACACTCCGTCCCGCCAGCGAGGCTCACGCACGAGGCGCGCGTAGGCGCCCCACATCAGCGCGGCGCCCAACAGGGCCACCGCCCCGCCCCAGTAGCTGTAACCCCACGCGAACTGGATGCGGCTGTGCAGGGCCAGCAAAATCCCACCCACGAGGGCCCAACGAGCTGGCACCCACCCCTGCAACATCCAGCAGAAAGCAGCGGCCGCCAGCCCATGGACCAGCCAGACGCCCACGATCGGGTGCCCGCCCAACCGCTGGCCCAGCATCAGCACCAGCCCCTGGGCCGGCGGATACTTGGAGGCGTACGTCGGCTGCTGCAGGATGTGGAAGCTCTCGAAATGCTCCCACAGCCCGTGCGGCGGATTCGCCGCCCGACCCTGGGCAAACGTATCGGCCGCCAGCACGTAACTGAATTCGTCATGCACGCGCGGCTCGGGCAGCCGCACCAGCGACGGCGCGGCCGCCAGGCAAAACCCCAGCAGTCCGACCAGCACCAACGACAGACGCCGCCGTTGACCCAGCCACGACCAGGCCCGGGTTATCGATCCGCCGTTCATCGTCCGCCTTCCGCCTCGCCGCCGCCCAGCCGTGGCACCGGATTGCCAGGCCACCCTGGTCCCGGCTGTCGACTCGAAACCTCTCCCGTTGGCCCGCCCGTCACGCCTGCCGCTCGAAATAGCGGTGCGTGATTCTGGGAGGGCGTGGCTCCCGCCCAGCCGAGAACCCGCCGCACGCGCCGGCTCGGCAGGAGCCTCGCCCTCCCAAGATCGCGAAACTCCATCCAGCCGCGGAGGTGCCAGAACCTTCCCTTCACGACGAACATCCCGCGGCGCCTTGCGCCCGCGCAACGGATCGAGGCTCAGGAGCCCTCGAGCCCGCCGCCCTCGACCGGCGCTGGGGCAAACAGCCAACTGCTGTAGAACGCGTATTTCGTCAGGAACGAGCCGCCCATCACCCCCACGGCCGCGACCAGGTACGGAACCCCGGCCCCGCAATGCAGGCCCACGAACGCGCAGAACTCCAGACTGCGAAACAAAAGCGACGTCGCGGCAAACCCTGCCGCCTGTGCCGCCAACGACCGCCGCTGCCCCGGAAACACGTACCACCGCAACAGGGCGAGACTGGCGACGTACACCGCGGCCAGGGCCGTGGCGAACGCCGCCTCGGCGCTGGCCCCCAGCACCTCGTGCAGCGTGACGGTGACGCCCAGGTTCAGTCCGCAGATCAGGCCGCTGGCCAGCAGAAAACGGAATATCGCCGGCTGCCACCACGGCCGGACACGGATTCCCCCCAGACGGTTCATGCTGGCCTTTGTCCCGCCGCTACCAGGTTCCAGCTCAGCGGTTCCAGCCGCCGGCCGGCGCGCGCTTCCAGCCAGGCATCGGCCCGACAGGCCCACCGCGCCAGGGGCTGGGCGAGACAACGCGGAGCGACCACCACCTCGGCCAGCGGCGTCGAGAACAGGCCTTGCGGCTGGATGCGGATATTCGCCAGTCCCGCCGCGCGATACAGCTGTTCAAGTTCGCCCGCCGCCAGCTCCCGCTGATCCGGCGAATAGCTCCGGTCCACGCGCTTGCGGACCGCCCGCGCGGCATGCACCAGCGGGTTGCCCGGGTGCGGCTCATTGGCCACCACCCAGCCCCCCGGCCGGACCAGCCCGACCAGGTGCCGCAGCGTCGGCAACATCTGGTCGAAATGGTGCAGCACACCGATCATCAAGACCACGTCAAACGGCTCGTCGGCGGAAAACTGTTCGGCGCTGACCGCCTGAAACGTCGTGCCGGGACGGCTGTTGTGCTGCCGCGCGTAGGCGATCAGCTGCTCGGCGTAATCGATGCCGCAGTACCGGCCGCAGCGGCCCTCCAGGTAGCGGGCCGCGAAGCCTCCGCCACACCCGACCTCCAGCACCGAGCTGGCGGGCGGCAGGGGAATCGCACGCAGTGTTTGCAGCAGCCGGTGCCGCCGCGCCACGCGCGACGCCTCCGCCAGGTCCTTGGCGAAATACCGCGGGGCGATCTCGTTGAACAGCTGGCGATCCAGTTCAGCGTGCAGGCTGGTGGCCATCAGCGGCTCCGTTTGTCCAGCATGTCCGCCAGCAGCGAGAACATGCCCAGCTGCGTGGAGGCCACGAGGAGGATCAGCGTCGTCTCCGTCATGTCCCGGCGGACGAACAGGTCCAGCGACAACGACGCGAGAAACCCCGCAAAGAACACGCCGGCGACCGGCAGGAAGACGCGCAGCGGGGCAAAGTACATCCCCGTCCGCAGGATCAACTGCGTGAACCGCAGGGTGTCCCGGATCGGACGGATTTTGCTCCGGCCGATCCGGCGACGGTAATCCACGGGCTCGTAGTGCACGCCGTAGCCATTGGTGAGCATCGCCAGCGTGATCGTGGTCGTGAAGCTGAACGTGTCCGGCAGGATGTGCAGAAAACGCTCCGCCACATCGCGGCGGAACACCCGCAGCCCGCTGTTGATGTCCGGAATGGGACGCCGGGCCAGAAACTGCGCGAACCGCTTGAGGAACCACTTGGGAATCCGGCGCAGCAGCGGATACTGCACATTGGCGCCGATCCGCGCCCCGACCACCATGTCGACCCCGGCCGCCAGACGCACCAGTTCCGGAATCCGTTCGTTCGGATAACTTCCGTCGGCGTCGGTGATCACGATCAGGTCGTGACGGGCGTGCCGGATGCCGGTCTTCAGCGCCGCTCCGTAACCGCGGTTCTCCCGGTGCCGCACGACGCGCACACCCTCACATTGGTCCAGCACCTCCGCCGTCCGGTCGGTCGATCCATCGTCGATCACGATGATCTCGTACGGAATGGCCAGGTCGCCGAGCCGCTGCTGGATGCCGTCGAGCGTGGCCCGGATGCCGTCTTGTTCGTTGTAGACGGGGATCAGCAGCGAGAAGGCGCGGCAGTCGGCCCCGTCGTCCCGCCCGGGCCGTGGCGCACGCCCCTGCCCCGCGTGACGCGGCAGCAGTGTGGCCAGTCCGGCCGCTCGCTTGTCCCAATCGGTGTACTGCTGCAAACGCCGCTCGATCTCGTCCAGCGTCTGGGTCGGATCGCCCGCCAGGGGGCCCGACAGTGGGTGCTCCGCCGGCGGCAGGACGGGCGGCCCAACAGCGTCCACCGCCCCGAGGGGTCCCACGTCGGGCAGAAACGAATCGGATGTAGCGGTCATGCGGGCTGTCCGGGCAGGCGAGCGGTGGCGGGAGAGGCGGGGCAGTCCGAGCGACCACGGACTTTCCAGGGGATTTGGTCGCTCGCCGGGGTGCGGTCAGTACATCGCCGCGAAAAACGTAGGTCCCGCACGGCCGATGTCAAACCCCGGCCAGTCCCGGCCGTGCCAGCGTGTGAACGGACGATCCGCCATCGTCGCCCACGGCAGGGCGTCCACGCGTTGGGCGCCGAGACCCGAGAAGACCGCCATCGTGAAAGAACGACGCTGCCGTTCCAAATCCAGGCTGCCAGGCCCCAGGCGGCCCGCGAGGGACTGTCAGGAACCTTGTGCCTTGTCCCATCAAATCTTCGCATCAGCCGCCGGGCGCTAGCCCGCGGTTCAACCGGGAAAAACCGGGGGCTGGCGCCCCGCGGCTAACCTGTCGAACCCGAACTTTTGAGACGGACAGAACACTGGTGTCACAGGCTTCCAGCCTGTGTGGAAACATGCTGCGAGTTCTCTGGATGTCCCCCTGCGACACGAAATTCGGTCAAGCCCCGCCTGCGATTCCGTTCCCTCATCCCAGGCAGGCGGTACAATCGAGATAACCGGCCATGTACCGACCAACTCCCGAAACAGCCGTCCCGCGAGACCACGTTCGAGGCCTGACCCCGCCCCGGTTCGGGTTGGGGACCCTCCTGCTGGTCGTCACGGCGGTCTGCGCCTTGATGGCCGCGGCCCGCGCCGCGGGGGCCGTGGGGGGACCGCTCCTGCTGCTGCTGGTGCTGGCCATCCTGGCCCACGTGGCCGGCAATGCCCTCGGCACCCGGCTGCGGTCGATCGGCAGCGTGCCGGAACCGCCGCCGGATCGGTGCCCGGACGGACTGCCTTCATCCCGGCCGATCAGGGCCACCCAGTTCGCACCGGTCACGTCGCTCCGCGAGCGCACGCGGATGGGAGCTGGCATGATCGTGTTGACCTTGTTGGGGGCGGTGCTTGGCGCCGCTTGCGGCGGGGCGCTCCTGACCCTCGTCAACTGGGAGCGTGTGACCTGGGCCAGCGCCGCCCTCGGTTCCAGCTCGTTTGGCGTACTCGGCGGGCTGGCCGGGTTCCTGGGCAGTCGCTTTCTGCAGATCCTCGCCCACGCCTGGCTCCAGGCCCACCGCGGACCCCAGCACCGCTGAGACCTCCACCCGCCCACCGCGGGTCGTTTTCGCGAGGTTGGGGGTTCCGGTCGCCGCCTGCCCCGAGTGCGACCGGCGGTCAGGTCGGGCCGACGCAAGGCGATTCAGGGCACCTCGTGCACCGTCAGCGTGTTGTGAGTCCCGGGCTCCATGCCCGTGCCCGCCACGACCACCAGGCGGTCGCCTGGCCGCAGGCTGCCGTCGGCTCGCCCCAAATCGACGACGAACCGGACCAGGTCGGGCCCCAACTGGGCATGCGCGCCGGGCAGCGGCATGATTCCCCAGTACAGGCACATCCGCCGCAACGTCTGTGCGCAATCGCTGACCGCGACGGTCGGAATGAAGTCCCGACGCTTCGCCTGGGCCAGGGCCGTGGCTCCGCTCCGCGTGGAAATGACCACGGCGCGGGCGTCCAGCCGCCGGGCGATCTCGGCCGCACCCGCCACCATGGCGGCCGTGATCGGGTGGACGTCGCCACCGGCCGATGTGCCCGGCGGCCGCGGGGGACGATCCCGCAAGAGCTGTTCGCTGGCCAGCATGATGCGGTTCATCATCTGGACCGACTCCCGCGGAAACTGGCCGATGGCGGTCTCGCCCGAGAGCATGCAGGCATCGGCGCCGTCCAGGATCGCGTTGGCCACGTCGGTCACCTCGGCCCGCGTGGGTTGCCGCGCGTGCTGCATGCTGTCCAGCATCTGGGTGGCCACAATGACCGGCTTTCCCGCGCGGCTGCAGACATCGATGATCCGTTTTTGCGCCACGGCCATCTCGGCCACGTCGATCTCCACGCCCAGGTCGCCGCGCGCCACCATCACGCCGTGGGCGGCCGCCACGATCTGATCCAGCTGCTCCAGGGCCTCCGGTTTCTCGATCTTGGCAATCACGTGAGCCGCCGAGCCATGCTGGCCGAGCAGGTCCTGCAGCTGTCGCACGTCGGCCGGGCTGCGCACGAAGCTGAGCCCCACGAAGTCGACCTCCTGGCGGGCTGCCCAGGCGGCGTGCCGCTGGTCTTCCTCCGTCAGGGCCGGCACGCTCAGCTTCACACCCGGCAGGTTCACGCCTTGGCGGCTGCGAATCATGCCCCCCGCCACCACGACGCACCGCGCCCGATCGGGCTGCTTGTCGACCACCTTCAGCCCGACGGTGCCGTCAGCCAACATCACCCGGTCGCCGACGGCCAACTCGTCCACGAGCAACGGGTAGGTCGTGACCAACACGTGCGGGTCGCTCGCCGTCAAGCCCCGAACCAGATCGAACGGCGCGCCGACCGCGCAGGTGGTCGGGTCCTGAGGCAACTGGCCGAGCCGGATCTTGGGTCCCGCCAGGTCCGCCAACACCGCCACAGGCCGGCCCAACTGCCGCTGGATGCCGCGAATCTCGTCCAGGCATCGGGTGTGGCCCTCCAGGCTGCCATGGGCCATATTCAGCCGCAGCACATCCACCCCGGCCTGGACCAGTTCCACCAGTCGCTCGCGCCCCAGACATGCGGGACCGACCGTGGCAACAATCTTCGTGCGTGCGCGGGTGGCGTACGGTTCTGTGGCGAACATGGTGCTCTCAAGTGTAACCGTTCACAGGCCGGGGTCTGGCTCATTTTTCGGCGGGAAGACGGCTGGGCGTCGTGGCACGCTGCCGCCGATAAATGTGCCTGACCCCCTGGGATGCAGCAGGTCTGGCGTCCGCCCCGTGAACGGTTACCTCTCAAGTTGACCAGGGGTGGAGCCAGCGGCCACAATGATACCGCGGGAACGAATCCTGGACAGCTGCCGCCCTCCGGCAAGACGGCTCTTCCAGGCCGCCCCGCACCCCACACGGGCCGACTGGTGCGCACACGCGGGGCCCGCCGGCGAGGTCGACGGACTCCATTCCGAGCTGCCATGTCGCACTGGCGTGATCAGGTCGTATTTGTCTCCGGCGGCTCGGCCGGGTTGGGGCTGGCGATCGCGCGGGCCTTTGCCCGCGCCGGGGCCCGGCTGGCCATCGCGGCCCGCGATCCCATGCGGCTGGAGCAGGCCGCCGGCGCGCTAAGCAACATCGCCGCCGACGTCCTGGCCGTCAGGGCCGACATCACCGACCCGTCCCAGGTCGACCGCCTCATGCAGCAGGTGTTCGAGCGCTACGACCGGCTGGACGTGCTGGTAAACTGCGCCGGTCGCTCCGCCCGCGGAATGGCACACACCACCTCGCCCGAGTCCTACCGGGAACTCTGGGAGTTGAACTTCCTGGCGGCCGTGCGCTGCACCCAGGCCGCCCTGCCCCGGCTGCTCAGCGCGCGGGGACATGTGGTCAACATCGGCTCGCTCTCGGCCAAGATCGCCTCGCGCTACCTGGGGGCGTACCCGGCCAGCAAGTTTGCCCTGGCGGCCTGGTCGCAGCAGCTGCGGCTGGAACTCGGACCGGAAGGGCTCCACGTCCTGCTGGTCTGCCCCGGCCCGCTCACGCGGACGGATGCCGGTCCGCGTTACAAGGCGGACCCGCTCGAACTGCCGCCCTCGGCTAGCCGCCCAGGGGGCGGGGTCCGGATCAAGACAATCGACCCCGATTGGCTCGCCCAGCGGATCGTGGCGGCCTGCGAGAAACGTCGGCCCGAATTGATTGTTCCCGCCAAGGCCCGACTCCTGTTCGCCCTGGCGCAACTGGCACCCACGCTGGGAGACCGCATCCTCCGAGCTATGACCTGATCCGATTCCCACGACCCTGGGAGGGCGAGGCTCCTGCCGAGCCGGCGTGTGCCGCGGGTTCTCGGCTCGACAGACGCCTCGCCCGCGCGGCATCACGAATCCCCATGTCACGCCGGCCGCCTAAGGCGCTGCAAGACAATTGCCTACCGGTTTGTGGATCAGCCGCGGGGCGCTAGCCCGCGGTCTTCGTGCTCCAACCGTGGGCTA
>Ga0114938_1000978_pt1 | contig 20544 bp, 14 predicted proteins | sample AshMeaBigSpring_FD_88675 | JGI IMG/M metagenome (GOLD analysis project Ga0114938, IMG submission 88675) | Groundwater microbial communities from Big Spring, Nevada to study Microbial Dark Matter (Phase II) - Ash Meadows Big Spring | ecosystem: Environmental > Aquatic > Deep subsurface >...
CTGCTTTCACAAATTGTCCGATTGGTTCTGTGTGGGTCTTATCGAATAAGATCTCTGCTGTTTTCTTGTGCAAAACAATCACTTTCCTTCGTTCTTTTATGTCGATGCTATTGATAAAACGTCCTTTAAATAGCTTTACGGCCTCTACTTTGATGTGATCGGGAAATACACCGGATAGATCTAAGCTCACATATTCTGTGTTGAAACTGAGGTTTACCGGACTTTGACGGAGTGTTGCCCCAGCGGTAATGATGTGGTCGGTAAAGTACTTGTTGCTGGCATCTAAGTCTTTGTTGTCGAGCTTGATTTCCCGTCCTTCTTTCAGACCGTCGAATGACTTACTTGTATACCCTGGGTAAATTTTGATCGAGTTAATGGATCTTTCAGCTGCTGATTCTTCGAAAGCATGAATTAAACCATTACCGGCCCCCAATAAGACAATAAGCATGAAGATACCCCAAGCGACTGCAAATCCGGTGAGGAAAGTTCGAAGCTTATTCCTTCTGATGGTGCTATATATTTCTTGCCAAATGTCAATCATTGTTACGTATTTTTATTAGTATTATTTCATAAAGCCATTTTGACCGAAAGGCGATGCATCATGGTTTGTGTTGGCCTCTATAGATTCAATGATTCCATCTTTGATATGTATAATTTTATCCGTTTGATTCGCCACTCCGCTTTCATGGGTAACAACAATAATTGTCATCCCTGTCTGATGCAGTTCCTTTAAGATCTGCATCACTTCAACGGAAGTCTTACTATCGAGTGCACCGGTAGGTTCATCGGCTAATATGATTTGAGGTTGGGTGATGAGTGCTCTGGCAATCGCTACGCGCTGTTTCTGTCCTCCACTCATCTCGTTGGGCATATGGTGTGCCCAATCTTTTAATCCTAATCTGTCTAGATATTCTAATGCAAGCGCATTCCTTTTCTTCCGACTAACGCCTTGATAAAAAAGGGGTAACGCCACATTTTCTACTGCGTTTTTAAATGATATAAGATTAAAGGATTGAAATATAAAACCGATCATGCGATTCCTGTATTCGGCTGCTTTCGTCTCACTTAGCTTCTTGATAAGCACACCATTTAAATAATAATCACCGGTATCATAATTATCCAAAATCCCTAAAATATTTAATAAAGTAGATTTTCCCGACCCGGAAGCTCCCATGATTGATACAAACTCTCCTCGATTAATGTCGAGGCTGATGCCTTTGAGCACATGCAATGGTGCCCCGTTGTTGTAGGTCTTGTTAATGTCTGTTAGGTGTATCACAATGTTTTTTAATTTTAGTATATTATAATATGTTAGACGCTTCATAGAATTGAAAAGTTGCAAAATAGCTGAACTTTTTTTTAAAAACATTTTGTAGACTCAAACTTCTTTACGTAATTTGTGTGCAATAAACGTTTTAATTAACTAACCCTTTTATAAATAAATAAGTTATCATGAATTCAAACATGGAAAGACCCTATGTAGTGGGTATTGATATAGGCGGTACAAATACTGTCTTCGGAATTGTGGATGCACGGGGTACGATTATAGCTAGCAGCTCCATTAAAACTGCAGGCTATCCGACAGCTGATGAGTATACTGATGAAGTATGTAAGCATCTTCTTCCTTTGATTATTGCGAATGGTGGTGTTGAAAAAGTCAGAGGGATCGGCATTGGTGCACCTAATGGAAACTACTACACGGGTACTATTGAATTCGCTCCAAACTTGCCTTGGAAGGGTGTTCTTCCTTTGGCTGCAATGTTTGAAGATCGCTTGGGAATTCCTACAGCTTTGACTAATGATGCGAATGCCGCAGCAATAGGTGAAATGACTTATGGTGCAGCTCGTGGAATGAAAGACTTTATCATGATCACATTGGGTACCGGTGTCGGCAGTGGAATCGTTGTTAACGGACAAATGGTATATGGTCACGACGGTTTTGCCGGCGAACTTGGTCATGTCATTGTACGTCGTGAAGGTCGTATCTGCGGTTGTGGACGTAAAGGCTGTCTCGAAACATACTGCTCTGCAACTGGTGTTGCTCGCACGGCTCGTGAATTTTTGGCTGAACGTACGGATGCAAGTCTTTTGCGTAATATATTAGCAGAAAATATCACATCAAAAGATGTATATGATGCTGCGGTCAAAGGTGACAAACTAGCTATTGAAATCTTCGAATTTACCGGAAATATTTTAGGAGAGGCATTGGCTGACTTTATAGCATTCTCTAGTCCTGAAGCAATTGTTTTGTTCGGCGGTTTGGCTAAGTCGGGTGATTATATCATGAAGCCTATCCAAAAAGCGATCGATGATAATGTGCTGAATATTTATAAAGGTAAATCAAAATTGCTGGTTTCTGAATTGAAAGATTCGGATGCGGCTGTTTTAGGTGCTAGTGCTTTGGCCTGGGAACTGAAGGATTTGAAAGACTAATAAGTATTTTGCCTTGCTCTTAACTAAGTGAAGTAAAATCTTTATGAAGTAGAACAAACAATATAAATTCTTTTTTGTTGATTATTGCATTACATTAATTTTTTAAGAAATTATAAATATGAAAAAGCAATTAATTGTTATTTGTTCACTATTTATCTTGGGATTGAGTGCTTGTCAAAGTCAAGGCAAAAAACAAGTGGGTGAAATAAAAGATACTACGACCGTTGTGTCGGATGAAAGCGTGGCTCAGAACCCTGAAACGGCACAAGTCGGGTCAGAGCAAACAGCTGAGGCTGTCCCTGCCGATAATATTGCACGCTTGGTTGAGCTGACTCTTGCTAGCAAGTATAAAGCTGAAATAGAAAAGGGCGTAATTGCCGAAACAAGTCGTAAGTTCATCTATTCAGAATATGATTTAAACGGAGATTCTAAAAAGGAAATCTTCGTAGGACTTACCGGACCGTATTTTTGTGGTTCTGGTGGATGTTCTATCTATTTGTTAGATAACCAAGGTAACATCATCACTTGTTTCTCAGTTTCCGAATACTCAATCGCTATTGATACAAAGAAAACGAACGGTTGGAACGACTTGCTGATTGAAAGCAATGGTAAATTTCATGTCATGAAATTCAATGGTACGAAGTATCCTTCTAATCCTTCTGTTCAAAAGTCAATCAGCGGTTATCCTTCCGATGATCTGCCTAGGGTTTTAAGCGAACCTTTTGACTGGCATAATTTCTAAAGGATCATTCTCGATAGAATAACTTGAATACATATAATGGAACCTGCTCAAAATCAACTTGAACAGGTTCTGTTTTTTTTGATGCCTATGGGAACTCTCCCATAATTACTGGTCCATCTTTACGAATCGAACAGATTCCTTGTGTACAGCCTTTGTTGGGAAGGGAGAACTGATTGATTCATCGCCATGAAAAATATGAGGTAGGGGAAATAAAAAAGGAAGCATCCGTTTGGAATACTTCCTTTTTGCTATTTCGATTCGAAGAGCTCAGATTAAGAATTAACTCTTTTTTCTTTGATTCTAGCTTTCTTACCAGTAAGACCACGTAAGTAATACAATTTAGCGCGACGAACTTTACCAACTTTGTTTACTTCGATGTTATCGATAGCAGGTGACTCGATTGGGAAAATTCTTTCAACTCCTACTGTTCCTGACATTTTACGTACTGTAAAACGTTTCTTCTCTCCATGACCGGAAATCTTGATAACAACACCACGGTACAACTGTACACGTTCTTTGTTACCTTCGATAATACGATACGCTACTGTTACAGTATCACCAGCTTTGAAGCTTGGGTGTTGCTTGCCGGTAGCAAATGCTTCTTCTGCAATTTTAATTAAATCCATTGTTATTGTTATTAAATTGTTTGATCGTTACAACGCAACATATCAAGTAACTCTTAGCTTGACAGCGATTGCGCGAAAGCGGTGCAAAGTAACGAATTATTAGGCATATAGCCAAATGTTTTTCGTATATTTGTAGCATAAACCCTAAAAAATAAGGATGAAACGAGTCTATATAAGTTATGTAATGGGCTTAGCGCTACTGTTTGCGTCTTGCCATTCAACGAGTCGTGTTTTTCAACCAAACTATGAGATTTTAAGTGCCAAAGGAGTCGCTATTCCCATCGACTCAACATGGGAAGAGATATCCGACCAGCGATCGACCGCTATTTTGAAACCCTATAAAGAAACCATCGATCGGCAAATGAGAGAAGTGATCGGTGTAAGTGAGGAGAGAATGATGAAAGGTAAACCCGAAAGCTTACTGTCGAATCTCGTGGCTGATGTTATAAGAGAAGCTGCCGCACAAGTGCTGGGGATCTCAGCCGATGTTGGATTGGTGAATGATGGGGGATTGCGTAATATTCTTCCTAAAGGTGAAATCACAACCGGAACGGTTTATGAGATTTTACCCTTCGAAAACTCTTTGTGTGTGTTGACTATCAAGGGCCTGTATCTCAAAGATATGCTCCAAGCTGTGGCTTCCTTACATGGGGAAGGCATCAGCGGCGTGCGACTCACTATCTCAAATGACGGGAGGTTGCTCGAAGCGTCAATTCATGGTCAATCGATAAAAGATGATCAAATATATACAGTTGCGACCATCGATTATCTGGCTGACGGAAATGGTAGGATGAGGGCTTTGCTTCATGCTGAAAACAGGGTATGCCATCAAGGCTTAGCTTTGCGTAATCTTTTTATCGATTACATTCGCAAACAGACGGCACTAGGGAAAACAATCGGATCACGCCTAGATGGTCGGATCGTCATTCAATAATAAAAAGAATATATCACACCAATGAAAGAGTATAAATATAAGTTATTGTGGGTCGTTTTTTGTCTCTGTATCTCCGGAGTTTGTTTGGCTCAACAAAATGTTGAGGTTACTTTACTGCATACCAGTGATGTTCATAGTCGTCTCGAACCCATCGATTCGAAGGACGACATGAACCTCAATAAAGGCGGATTTGTCCGTAGAGCTGCTTTGGTGAATAAGCTCAGAGAAGAGGGGAAGAATGTTTTGCTACTTGATTGCGGCGATATTTCTCAAGGGACTCCTTATTATAATTTCTTCAAAGGGGAGGCGGAAGTTAAGATGATGAACGAGATGGGTTATGATGCTTTAGCTATCGGTAATCATGAATTTGATTTAGGATTGGAGAACATGGCTCGCATATTCAAAATGGCAAAGTTTCCGATCGTTTGTGCAAATTATGATTTCAGTCACACAATTTTAAAAAAAATAGTAAAACCTTATATTATTATAGAACGTTTTGATATAAAAATAGGTATCTTTGGCTTAGGTATCAAACTAGATGGATTGGTTCAAAAAGATAAATGCAAAGGAGTCATTTATAAAGATCCGGTCCAAGTGGCAAATCAAGTTGCAGCTCTTTTGAAAGATAAAGGTTGTGATGTGATTATTTGCCTGTCACATTTGGGAGTTGAAAGTGATCGTACGGTATTGGCAGAAACGAGAAATATTGATGTCATTTTAGGCGGTCATTCACATACGCTCATGACAAACCCGAAAACTTACTTAAATATAGATGGGAAAAGTGTTTTTCTAATGCACTCCGGTAGCAAAGGGACAAACATTGGACGCATAGATTTGATTTTGAAGCACAAATGAAAATATTTATATCGCTTATTGCTTTCCTGCTACTTTTTCCGGTAGCACATTTTTCAGCTCCTAATCAGGAGCTGGTACCTAAGTATAAAACGCCTCAGAGTGATCCAAAGGCGACCTCCACCATCACACCTCTCTTAACCTATAAGGCCGAACATGATAAAAATTGCCAAAGATGGGTCGATTCGTTGATGGATAAACTTACTTTAAAAGAAAAGATCGGACAGCTCTTTATCTATACCTTGTCACCGGTGGATTCGAAGCGCAATTTGGTTTTACTTAACGACGTGATAGATACTTATAAAGTGGGCGGTTTGCTCTTTTCCGGTGGAAAAGTATCGAACCAAGCACAGTTAACCAATCGTGCACAAAAGAGATCGCGACTACCACTGATGATTACCTTCGATGGTGAATGGGGGTTGGCAATGCGCTTACGAGGAACTCCTGTATTTCCCAAAAATATGGTTCTGGGCTGCATCCAAGATAATCGCCTGATTTATGAGTATGGTCGGGAGATGGCTCGTCAATGCCGCACCTTAGGGATACAAGTGAACTTTGCTCCGGTGGCGGACGTAAACATCAATCCTCATAACCCTGTAATCAATTCCCGCTCATTTGGAGAAAATCCGATATGGGTGGCCGATAAAGTCATTGCTTATGCTTCTGGTCTGGAGAGTGGTAAAGTTCTTTCAGTCTGCAAACATTTTCCGGGACATGGCGATACGGATGTTGATTCACACAAAGCATTACCGGTCCTTCCTTTTAGTCGTGAGAGATTGGACAGTGTGGAGTTATATCCTTTCAAGGCGGCTATCCGTTCAGGTATAAGCGGCATCATGGTTGGTCATCTGCAAGTCCCGGTTATCGAACCGGTAGGAGGATTGCCTTCCTCTTTGTCTCGCAATATCGTCTTTGATTTGCTGACGAAAGAGTTTAAGTTTAAAGGATTAATCTTTACGGATGCACTAGCCATGAAAGGGGTTTCTGGAAATCACAGTGTTTGTCTACAAGCATTGAAAGCAGGAAACGATATGGTATTGGCGCCGCGTAATCTGAAGGCTGAGTTGGCTGCAGTCATGGAAGCTGTAGAGAAAGGAGAACTGAGCAGAGAAGATATCGACATTAAATGCCGGAAAGTTCTGACTTATAAATATGTCTTGGGATTGAATAAGAAACCTTATGTGCAGATGTCAGGACTAGGTTATCGTATCAATACTCCGCAGACAAGAGATCTGATTCGTCGATTGAATATGGCTGCGATCACTGTTTTAAATAACAAGAATCATATTCTTCCGTTGCATAGCGAGAAGACTCAGTCGCTTGCTTTTTTGGAAGTCGATAGTGAGAATGAACTCTCTCCTTTTGCGCAACAAATCGAAAAATATGTACCCATCACTCGTTTCCGCTTACGTCCGAATCTCTCGGAGACGGACGCGAAACTTCTGAAGGATTCTTTGTCTCATTTCAAACGAGTAATTGTGGCAGTGGGTGAACAACGGTTGGCTTCTTACCAGTCGTTCTTTGCCAATATTGCTCCGAATGCAGCTGTTTATGTTTTCTTTACTCCCGGCAAAATGCTGATGCAGATCCATAGGGCAGTATCCAAAGCCCATGCAGTTATCCTAGGACATACACTCAACGATGAAGTACAGAGGCAGGTAGCTGATGTGTTGTTTGCTAAAGCGACAGCCGACGGTCGACTTTCGGCTAGTTTGGGCGGTTTGTTTTACGCGGGACAGGGAGTGACTATCACACCGCAAACTCCTTTGCATTATATGCCGGAGGATTACGGACTTTCTTCCAATGCGTTGTTGAAAGCCGATTCGGTGGCTTTGGACGGAATTAGTCAAGGCGCCTATCCGGGTTGTCAGTTAGTTGTATTAAAGGATGGACACATGGTGGTTGATAAGACTTTTGGTACGCACTCGGGTATTGGAAGTCCGCTCGTGCAAGGTTCCGACATTTATGATCTTGCTTCCTTGTCGAAAACAACTGGAACTCTACTGGCTATTATGAAACTTTATGATAAAGGACGGTTCAATCTTACAGATTGTATCTCCGATTATCTGCCTTTCTTGAAGCATTCGAACAAGAAAAATATCACAATTCAGGAACTTCTATTCCATCAGTCGGGCTTGCCATCTGGAATAGGCTTTTACCAAGAGGCAATTGATAAAGATAGCTTCAAAGGCAAACTCTTCAGTAATAAGAAAGATCGTTTGCATACACTTCATGTGGATGACGGTTTTTGGGCAAATCCGAACTTTAAGTTCAAAAAAGAATATGTCTCTCCATTCAAAACCGATGGATACATCTGGCAGGTATCAGATAGTATCTGGGTGAATCAATCTTTTGAGAAAGTACTTCAAAAGAAAATAGCAGAAGCACCTTTAGGTCCTCGGAAATATCGTTATAGTGATGTCGGTTTTATCCTTCTTCGTTTCTTAGCGGAGAAACTTTCCGGTATGCCTATGGATGAGTACCTACAACGTGAATTCTACGAACCGATGGGATTGGCTCATACTGCTTACTTACCTTTGAGGCGTTTCAAGAAGAGCGAGATTGTACCTTCATCTGTCGACGATTTCTTGCGCAAGAGTGTTCTTCAGGGATTTGTACACGACGAATCGGCTGCTTTCCAAGGGGGGGTGTCGGGTAATGCCGGATTGTTCTCCAATGCCAGAGATGTGGCTCAGGTCTATCAGATGCTTCTCAACGGAGGTGAGATCGATGGACAGCGATATTTGAGTAAAGAGACTTGCGACCTGTTTACAACAGAGGTCTCTAAGATCAGTCGACGCGGGCTTGGCTTCGATAAACCCGATAAGAATCCACATAACAGCAATTGTGCAGCCAATGTGCCTATGGAAGTCTTTGGACATACCGGATTTACCGGAACTTGTGCATGGGCCGATCCGGTGAATAATCTGGTTTATGTGTTCTTAAGCAACCGGATCTATCCCGACGTGAACAACCGCAAACTGATTAAACTAAATATTCGGGAACGGATACAAGAAGCTGTTTACGATGCCATGATTCAGCGCCAATAATGCTTATTCTGCTGTTTCTATCCGATGGAAAATCATTAAAACCTATTAGATAATTATATTTATGAAACACAATCGTTCTTATTATGTGCTTTGCCTTGCAGTCGTCCTGCTGACTGCTCTGGCACCTATTTCGTTGTTTGCTCAGGGAAGTTTCTTGGATAAGCTTAAAAATAACGCTTCTGTTAGCGATATTCAAACGCTCAAGTCACAGGGTTTCTCGGAGAAATATGTGATGTTCGTTACCCATCCGCTCGATTATAATCACCCTGAGAAAGGTTCTTTCCGTCAGCGTGTTATTGTCGGTCATGTGGGGTTCGATCGCCCAACTGTCATTGTCACTGAAGGGTATGGTGCTGAGTATGCATTAAATCCAAAATACAGAGAGGAACTTTCGAAACTGCTCAATGCCAATATGATTTTTGTGGAGCATCGCTACTTTTTAAAATCCACCCCGGAACCTCTCGACTGGCAGTACCTGACTGCTGAAAACTCTGCGAAGGATCTCCATTCTGTAAGATCACTATTCGGTTCTTTGTACCTAGGAAAGTGGATCAGCACGGGTATCAGTAAAGGGGGGCAGACAGCTTTGCTTTATCGTGCTTTTTATCCGGAGGATGTAGACGTGACCGTGCCCTATGTAGCACCTTTATGTTACGGACTGGAAGATGGTCGTCATGAACCATTTATCAACTGTGTTTCTACCAAAGAAGCGCGTCAGAAAGTGCAGGATTTTCAGTTGGAAGCTTTAAAGAGAAAAGCGATCCTAATGCCCTCTTTCGAAAACCATTGTGCAAAGAACAATCTTACGTTTCGCATCCCTTTAAATGAGGTTTACGATTATTGCGTCCTTGAATATTCATTCTCTATCTGGCAGTGGGGAACACCAATGAATAATATCCCCAATACCAACGTTACGGATGAGGCTATTTTCAACCATCTGATGGCTATTTGCGACCCTTCTTATTTTGCAATTGGTGGATCGAATACTTCGTTTTTTGTACAAGCCGCTCGTGAACTCGGTTATTATGGATATGATATCAAACCATTCAAGAAATACCTTAGCATCCAAACAAGCAAGGATTATCTCCGGCGCTTAATGCTTCCCGATGAGTTGAGAAATGTTAGTTTTGATAAGACATTGAGTCGTAAGATCGTAACCTTTCTCAAGAAAAATGATCCTCGGATGATCTTTATATATGGTCAGAATGACCCCTGGACAGCTGCCGGTGTTACTTGGTTGAAAGGGAAAAAGAATGTCCATGTGTACATTCAGCCCAATGGATCCCATTTAGCTCGCATCTCAACCTTACCCGATAAAGAAAAAGAAGAAGTGCTTTCTTTAATAAAGAAATGGCTTGAGTGAAAAAAATAAATGTCATGCAATGAATGTAAGCATTGCATGACATTTTTTCTTATTCTTTGAATAACGGTTTTAAGAGATCCGGTATTTCAATATTGTTTAGCGTAAGCTTTTGTACTCGTTTCTGCCCATCGCTTGTCAGATGAAAAAACATCAACCTCTTATCAGTTTCACTCAGGGTCCTTTCAATCAACTTCTTCTCTTCTAGAATTCGAATCATTTTCGAAGTGTGCGACGGACTAAGATCAGTTTGCTTCGAGAGTGCGGTGGAAGTCATCGGTTTCTTTGCTTCAGAAAGAGCGCAAAGAATCATCGATTCATTTAAAGAAACTCCGTAAGTATTTTCAAAGATCGTCTCAAAGCTACTCAGAGCTTTGAGCACATTTCGCATGATACAAATTGTTTTCATATTTGTTTAGGCTTTGTTTATTATACAAATACTATATAAATAGGTTCAGACTAGCGTTTTCGGCTCGTTCCATATACGTTGCTACTCCACCTATTGTAACTTCGTCCATCAGTTCTTCTCTTTTTACACCCATCACATCCATCGACATCTGACAAGCTATAAACTCAACTCCGTTATCAATTGCTTGCTGGCGTAAAGATTCTAACGAATCAATTCCTTTTTGGTTCATGATATATCGCATCATTTTTCCTCCGATACCTCCCATACTCATCTTCGATAGTTTGAGCTTTTGAGAACTGGAAGGTAACATCATTCCAAACATCTTTCCGAATATATCTTTGCTCACAGCTGGCTTCTCCACCTTCTTGATAACGTTCAATCCCCAGAATGTGAAGAAGATAGTTACCTTTTGACCGGTTGCAGCAGCGCCGTTTGCCAGTACAAAAGTAGCTAAAGCTTTGTCAAGATCATCACTAAATTGAATAAATGTTTTTCCTTTGCCGTCGCAACTAGTGACCAGATTACATGCTTTGTGTTCATTTTTCTCAATCACAACGACCGTTTTTCCATTGCTATCTTCGTGGGATATGATCTTGTTGCCGGTTGAGTTACACCACGCAGCAGCATCTCTTGCAAAGCCCGGATCGGTAGCTGTTATTTCCACGCGATCGCCTTCTGCAAGTTGATCGATTGATTTTTTCATTTTCATGATTGGCCCGGGGCATTGTAAACCGCAAGCATCAATCTTCATCATTTCTATTTGGTCTTTGAAAGAAGGCATCTGATTAGATTCTTTTGAATTGTTGTTATTGTTTGATTGAATAGTAATAGGGGCAGTTGCTGCTGAGAAAGTCTTTAGTCCACCCGATAGGTTACGTACTTCAGTGAAGCCGTTTTGAGTGAGTATCCGATATGCCAAATATCCTCTTAGACCTACCGCACAAAATACATAAATCATCTTGTCTTTGGGAAGTTCCGAAAGATGATCACGCAAATTGTCGACCGGTATATTGATTGCATTGGGTAGCGAACCAAGTGAGTATTCGTCGGTTGTACGTACATCCAGTAAGAAGACTTTCGAGGGATCTACATTCAGCATGTCTCTCCAATAAATCATCTTAACGCGCTCTGCAATAATGTTCTCAGCTACATAACCTGCTACCGCTACCGGATCTTTTGCAGAAGAGAAAGGCGGAGCATATGCCTGTTCGATTTTTATCAGGTCGTAGATCGTTCCTTTCTGTTTGATGATTAACGCAAACTCGTCAATTCGTTTATCCACTCCATCGTATCCCACGATTTGTGCACCGAGCAACTGACCGTTTTCCGGATTGAAAGTGATTTTTATACTCATCGGCATGGCATCTGGATAATATCCTGCATGCGAGAATGGGTGGGTTGTAGAGGATACATATCGGATGCCCATCTGTTTTAAACGTTTCGCAGGCAATCCTGTGGAAGCGACCGTCATATCGAAAACCTTTGCAATAGCAGTTCCGATGGATCCTTCATAAGAAATCCGGCTACCCAAAATATTGTCAGCCACAATTCTTCCTTGTCTGTTTGCCGGTCCTGCCAGATAGTTTAACCATGGCTTTCCGGTCAGTGGATGAGGAAATTCAATCGCATCTCCGATCGCATAGATCGATTCATCAGAGGTTTGCAGATAATCATTTACTTTTATGCCACCAGCTTCCCCGATAGTCAGTCCCGCATTTTTAGCCAATGTTGTCTCTGGACGAACACCAATAGAAAGGATCACGATATCGGCAGCAATTGTCTGCCCGTTTTTAAAGGCAACCTTTATTCCTTTTTCATTCTTCTCAAACGATTCAACGGTCTGTTCCAAATAAAGGTTCACCCCTTTGCTCATTAGGTGCTGATGGATGATGCTAGCCATCGAAAAGTCGATGGGCGCCATCACCTGATTAATCATTTCAACAATAGAAACCTCCGCACCTAGAGCATGTAAGTTTTCCGCCATCTCCAGACCAATGAATCCGGCTCCTACTACTACCGCTTTTTTAATCTTATGCTCATCGGTATACTTCTTGATCCGATCGGTATCCGATACATTTCTCAAAGTGAATATCCCTTCACTCTCAATTCCCGGCAATGCAGGGCGCACAGGAGTCGCACCCGTAGAAATTAAAAGTTTGTCGTAGCTCTCTTCGTAAATTTCCTCGTTCTGCTTACGTATAGTCACCGTTTTCTTCTCCCGATTGATTGAAACGGCTTCATTTTCCGTTCTTACATCAACCTGAAAACGTTTAGAGAAAGCTTCCGGCGTTTGAACGAAAAGTTTCTCCCGCTCTGCTATCACTCCTCCGATGTAATATGGTAAGCCACAATTTGCATACGAAATATATTTCCCTTTTTCCAAAAGGATAATTTCTGCAGTTTCATCTGATCTCCTAATTCTTGCAGCAGTGGTTGCCCCACCTGCTACACCTCCAATAATAATTGTCTTCATATATTGCAAATGTAAATAGTTTCTATCGGAAATAACGGGTGTTTCTTTAAAAATGTTTTTCAGAACCTCCATTTTATGTGTTCTATAACTTTATAAAACTAGTTTTAAGAAACTATCGACTGCTGATCGTTTACAATTATCGTTGATAAAATGAGGTTTATATTTTATCAGTCTTTTAAAAGGCATTATATTTGCAGTTCTTGTGTGTCTATCCTAATTGATAAACTTGATATGAGCAAAATTCTTATAGTTGATGATGAGCCTCAAATACGATCTCTATTAGCACGAATGATGGAGTTGGAAGGCTATGATGTATGTCAGGCATCCGATTGTAGAGCTGCGGTGAAACAACTGGAGTTGCAAACGCCCGATGTGGTGCTTTGTGATGTCTTTCTTCCCGATGGGAATGGAGTCGACATGGTATCTACCATCAAAAAGACACATCCAAATGTGGAGATTGTATTGCTCACTGCTCATGGGAATATCCAAGATGGAGTTCAGGCCATTAAGAATGGAGCGTTCGACTATATCACCAAAGGAGACGATAACAATAAAATCATTCCTTTGATTAGCAGAGCTATGGAGAGGGCGAAGATGAATGCCCGCTTAGAGAATCTGGAGAAAAGGGTGGGGAAGATGTATTCGTTCGATTCGATATTAGGCGAATCGAAAGTTATAAAAGATGCTGTTTCATTAGCCCGTAAGGTTTCTGTAACTGATGTTCCTGTTTTGTTAACAGGTGAGACAGGTACAGGTAAGGAGGTCTTTGCTCAGGCTATCCATAACAATAGCAAACGTAGTAAGCAAAACTTTGTGGCAGTCAATTGCTCCTCATTCAGTAAAGATCTGCTCGACAGTGAAATGTTTGGGCACAAGTCCGGCTCATTTACCGGGGCTTTGAAAGATAAAAAGGGACTTTTTGAAGAGGCTAACAACGGTACTATTTTTTTAGATGAAATTGGTGAAATGGCCTTTGAACTTCAAGCTAAGCTACTCCGTATATTAGAGTCGGGTGAATATATTAAGATAGGTGACACCAAACCCACGCACGTCAATGTCCGACTGATTGCGGCTACCAACCGTAATCTGGGAGAGGAAATCAAAGCAGGACGATTCAGAGAAGATCTTTTTTATCGACTTTCAGTCTTTCAGGTTCATCTTCCTTCTTTGCGTGAAAGGACGGATGATATTAAGGCGATCGCATCGTTTTTTGTACAAGACTTCTCTAAAAAACTTGCATGCCAAGTAGATAGTATCTCAACGGCTTTTCTCGATGCCTTGCAGCAACAACCTTGGAAGGGAAACATACGCGAGTTGCGGAATGTGATCGAACGGAGTCTGATTGTCTGTGAAGGAAATCGCTTAGATGTGGATGATCTGCCCATAGAAATTCAGAATAACCATTATGTCTATTCCGATACAGCCGGAGCACATAGTTTTGAACTGGCTGCCATGGAGCGTAGGCACATTGCACGGGTATTGGAGTTTACCAAAGGCAACAAGACAGAAGCGGCTAAGCTGCTTAAAATAGGTCTTACGACACTTTATCGGAAGATTGAGGAGTATAAGATCTAATCACTCTATCCCTATATCATTGCTTTTAGATAAATAACTGCAATTGTTTTCTTTTCAAAACCTATCTTTGAAAAGAAAACAAGCTATGTATTATAGCGAAAGAGTCCCTAAGATGATCATATTTTGTTTGTGTTTGTCAATTCAACCACTTTTTTATGTTCTCCTATATTTTTTTGTCATTTTGGTCTCAATTTTTAAGATACAGCATCATCTTTTTTATTCATTATTTGGAAAAATTGCTATTTGTTTTTGTTATGTGATTATAGCTAATAAAATGGACTTAGGAAAGATATGCAATAGCTAAGGTCTTTTGTTGCAATAGCTAATGCTTTTCGTTGCAATAGCTAAAGAATTTAGTTGCGATGGTTTATTCGTTCCCCTATAGGTATTCTTGCGTTCCCCTCTAGGGTTTCTTTCGTTCCCCTATAGGCATTCTTGCGTTCCCCTATAGGGGAACGCAAAAGTGTTGCCAATCCAAAGGCTTAGTCGATGCAATGAAAAGTGATAATCTTTGCAAGTAAATAGCTAACTATTGCCAATTGGATTTTAATCACATCACTTTATCCAGTTTATTTGCATATAAAATTTAATAGAGCCGTATCTTGAGTGAACAGTATTACAAATGTATATTGTCCAACTTGTCGTGAAAGTCAGGACATATTCCTTTAGTTTCAAGATGATCAAAAACAAAAAGAGAAGCTTGATTGTTTGTAAGCAATAACAGATTGCTATGAAAATATTATTAACAGGTGCAACCGGATATATTGCTCAACGACTTTTACCTGTTTTAGTAGATGCCGGGCACACAATCGTATGTTGTGTGCGTGATTTAAAAAGATTCTACATTCATGATGAATGGATATCGCAAGTCACCAAGATAGAGGTCGATTTTCTAAAACCTGAATCGTTAGCTAATATCCCCTTAGATATAGACGTAGTATATTATCTCATACACTCAATGTCTACATCATCGGGCGATTTTAGCGAGATGGAACAACGATCGGCAGAAAATTTTGTTAAACGAATAGAAGAAACGAATGTCAAACAGATTATTTACCTGAGTGGGATCGTTAACGAAGCTCAGTTGTCAAAACATTTGCAGTCTCGCAAAAATGTAGAAGCAATTCTTGCTCATTCCAGAGTATCCTTAACAACCTTACGTGCTGGTATAATTGTGGGTTCGGGCAGTGCCTCTTTTGAAATCATGCGCGATTTGGTTGAAAAACTACCAGTTATGATTGCTCCTAAATGGCTCAAAACGAAGTGTCAACCCATAGCTATCAGAAATGTAATCGAATATCTATCAGTAATATTACTTCGAGAAGAGACGTATAATGAGAGCTTTGATATTGGGGGACCGGATGTTTTGACATTTAAAGAAATGCTACTACAGTTCGGAGAAGTGAGAGACCTGAAACGATCGATATTTGTAGTGCCTGTGATGACTCCCAAGTTATCTTCTTATTGGCTGTACTTCGTAACATCCACCAACTTTTCGTTGGCTAAGAATCTTGTTAAAAGCATGAGCGTTGAAGTAGTGTGCAAGCCTAACAAGCTCTCTCAGTTATTTCCAATAAAGCTTATCAGCTACAAAGAAGCGATACGGTTAGCATTCGACCGTATAGAGCAAAATCAGGTATTATCGAGTTGGACAGATGCTTTAAGCAGCGATGTGTTGATGAAAGGTATATCGGCATATATCTCTGTTCCCACCAAAGGTTGTTTTAGCGATCAAAAAAGAGTAAGGTTGGAAGATCCTGACACAGCTTTAAATAATATATTTGCTATTGGTGGAGATCGGGGCTGGTATTATGCTGACTGGTTATGGAATCTTCGAGGGTTACTTGATAAAGTTGTTGGAGGTACAGGAATTAGACGCGGAAGGAAAAATGATACAGAAATATTCGTGGGAGAAGCTTTGGATTTTTGGCGGGTGCTTGTAGCAGATAGAGATAAAAAACGATTGCTGCTCTATGCCGAAATGAAATTACCGGGTGAAGCTTGGTTGGAATTTAGAATAAATAGCGCAGACGAATTGATCCAAACAGCCACCTTCCGTCCTTTAGGGTTATGGGGGAGGCTATATTGGTACTCGGTTCTTCCCTTTCATTATTTTATTTTTAGAGGAATGGCTAGAAATATTGCAACGAAGAAATAAGACTTCGTTTCGTTTAAATATAATGGTATGAGGGGCTGAACCAGTCCTTAAATTTTCATTATTCATCTTTAGTCTTTATCAACCAAAAAGCAGTCTCAAACAAATGATGAGACTGCTTTTTGGCTGTTATCAGATTTCTTACCCTTTCTTTACCCTTTTTTATCAAACATGGGCAGCTTTTTATTTCAGCTATAAGTTCTGTGACTTACTCTTATGCTTTTACAGGTTCCCCTTTTTCGTTCATTAAAGCAGTTACTTCAGTTGTAGTCTGATCTTCATTAGTCACAACTAGTACCACTTTGAATACTTTGCCGGTTTCCTTGTTTGCTACAGCTGCTTCTTTGATGGTTGCCCCTGGATATTCTTTTCCCAATGCTTGAATCACTGCTTCCGGTAACTCTTTGGCATCGATCTTTGTAAATTCGTCCTGTGGGTTCTGTTGTACCTGAACGGTGTCGTTTGATACATTCGATACATTAACTTCTTGAGCAAATGCTACTGAAGTTCCTAATCCCATAACCATTGCGATTGCTACTACTACTTTTCTCATAATTGTATGTTTTAGAAGTGAATAATTAAAATCAATTTTTATACTAATCATCAAACAAGATTGGTGCCAAACTCAATTTGTAATTGTTAATGTATTGATTATTAGTGTTTGGCATGCTTTTCCATCAGGAGGGATCTTGTAGAAAAGGTGTGTAAATACTCCCGATAATGTAGAATTAGTCCACACCTCAGTCAGCAATGAGTACTCGAATTTCAGCGATTAAGTCTCCCATTACTCTAATGAGTGCTCTAACAAAATGTAACAAGGTCTCATCTAGTATTTTCGGTCCACATTATTATATGTCTGATGAGCGTTTGTTGTCGATTTATTGAAGATATTATATACAAAGGAGAACAAGATAGAACGAATATGAATCTGGTTAAAATGATTAGCATATACCCCTTGCTGATTGTAATAAACCATTCTTTCGGATTTAAAACTTCCGATAGGCTGAGTCCAAATAAGAGAAAATGTTAGTTGGCTGTTGAACTTATACCTTAACTGCGCCAAACTACTATTGTAGGGTTTGTAATAGCCATTATACGCAAGTTCCTTCCCGCTATAGCCATATCTAAGGGCCAGTATCCACTTTTCGTAACTTAACACATTCGTGATAGTTGCATTCATAGATGCATGATGTTTCTTAAAATAAATGTTTTCAGGAATGGAGTTACCGAAAACATCCATTCCGCTTCGAATGCTCCACCAATCAAAGAGATCGCAATTGAACGTTAAAGAAAGGCCGTAATTAATCGATTTCTTTAGATTGATCTTCGATAAGACCCCTTGCTGATTATCCGACACGGTGTATTCATCCGCAATTTTATTCCTCATGCGTTCACCATACAATACAACAGAGAAATAAGTCGAACCTTTCGTGTAATCGTACTCCAGCGCTAGGCGTGCCGTATTCTCCGATTTCAGATATGGATTGCCTTGCTTGATGTAAGTGGAAGTCACACGTATCGGGTTAGGCATCAGTTGCCAGATAGTCGGTTGATTTTGAGTAGAATAAATGTCAAGCATAAGGCTGTTGTTTGAATCAATAGTATAGATGCCGGAAAATTTTGGAAAGAAATAAGCAGATTTCATGTTGAGGCTTTCCGCCCGAAAGCTCTTGTTCTGACTGAATAAGTTTGCACCGCATACAATCGACAACTTTTTCCAGTCAAGATTCACATCACAATAGGCTGTTAAACTGTTTTCCATAAACCGATAGTGATCTTTATCTCTCGAATAAGAAAATGAACCTCGATTGTGAACGTACGAATAGTCAACTCCCGCATTCAGTTTCAGAGTTTCAGAGATTCGCCTTGAATAGTCCACTTCCGAGGAAAAACGGTAGTTATTCTCCCGATTCTTATCTTCCATCGGTTGCGAGTAATCGATCTCTCCATCTACCTTTTTATAAGTAAAATTAAGTCGGGCATTGAGCGTGTTCAACGAATCCTTTTGCTGTATGTATGCTGCATAATTCTGAGAACGAAAGCCGGTCTTTGCATCAGACAGATCGATCAAGCTTTCGTTTGCCTTTTGTTTTGTCTGGAAATGCTCGTGATACAATGACAAATAACCGTCTATTCCCATCACTGTTTTAGTAGTTGGAGCATATGCATAACCATAAAAAAACTCATTGTCGAACTCTATCCTTGGTTTCACTTGCAATAAATATGAAGAGCGGGCACTGTTAACGGAATCAGTTATCTTCAAGTCTTCAAGAAAATTCCGATAATAAAGCTTATAGAATGTATATAGCGAATGTTTCCCCTTATCAATTTTAAAATTTAGGTCGGCGTCGTACAGCCTGTTAGGCGAAGCATTTCCATGAACTCTAAGATTCATGTTTTCACTCCTTTTAGTAATGATGTTTATTACAGCAGAGTACCTTTTGGCTAGATATTTCGTAGGTACGGTTCTGCTGACCTCTACTCGTTCTATCGACTGAGGAGCGATCTGGTTGACCAAAGCTTTGTCGGCTAATTCCACCCCATTATGTAAAATCAGCACATTTCCTTTCCCCCTAACAAATACATTATTGTTGAAATCGACATACAGAGTGGGTATTTGTTCCAGAATATGAGTTGCGAGAAAGGCGTTTGCTCTGATCAGATCCGTCACTCTGAACATCATATTCGAAGCGTCGTTTTTTACTCGATTCAGTTTACCTGTGATTCTAACTTCATTTAGCAGTATAGGGTTTTGTCCCAGTTCTATTCGAATCGACTGACCATCATTAACCGGACAGCTCTTGTTCTTATACCCCAAACAAGATACTTTAATAAAGTACGATCGGTTTGTTGTTGAAATTTCCTTGGCGGTTAGTGGCTGTTTTTTATTGATGATCAGATGAAAGGAGCCGTCACTATTGGTTGTTGTTCCATCGCAGAACGTTGAGTCTGGATTAAACAATAACACATTCGCAAATTCAATTCCTACTTGACTAATAGAATCAATGATAACGCCTTTTATATTCGTGTTTTGTCCCATCATCGGATTTACTCCGGATAAATGGACGAAAATGAATAAACTGAGGGTTAATAGCTTTTTCATTGTATTATAAAAATGATTCTATCTGAATTTAAATATTTTTTTTGTTTATATCGAAGCCATCTAATGATTGGGGATATATCTGTATATAGACATTTTTATTTCATATTCTTTTTGTTTATCATGAGTAATGGTTTGATAGATAGAGGTATTTTTATATTCGACTATGCCCGTTAAACCACCTAATTAAGTACTCGTAAATAATAGAAAAGAATAAATATGCCATATCAAAAGTAATAATAAAATCAGAGAATACCACCTTTTTGGACGTTTTTTTACGTCATAAATGTGTTTTCTAATCCACTTTTTGCAAGCAATCTTGCTTTGCTTATTGCAAGCTTTTTGATTTGCTTATTTCAGTAGATCTTTATTTGATTATCGCAAACTTCTTAATTGAGATATTGTAAATAATTTTGAACAAAAATTTGGTGGTGAGTTTAAACTCACCATTTATTATAAATATTATACTTATCTTTGTTTTAGCATATTATAAGGCTTATTTTACACTAATAATATGTCTATTATCCATTGGATAGTTGGCTCTAATAAATTTTATTTTTCTTTATTTTATGTTTGTTTTATAATTAAAAGATGATGGGATTTTCTTTTTATGGATGATTCCTTTTGGGTAACAAATGAGAACCTGATTAATAAGTTAGACTATGCTGATGCTATCTTAAACCAGTAATACGCATACCCGCGTGTACATGTACCCGCCCCCGCATTTTGCGCATGCGAGTATAATAATGTGCTCCTTTTCCCCATCCACTTTTCTGCCTGAAACCGTTTCATTTTTTTTCGCCCACCATACCGTTCTCATTCAGCGTTTTACGCC
>Ga0114938_1000979_pt1 | contig 20529 bp, 13 predicted proteins | sample AshMeaBigSpring_FD_88675 | JGI IMG/M metagenome (GOLD analysis project Ga0114938, IMG submission 88675) | Groundwater microbial communities from Big Spring, Nevada to study Microbial Dark Matter (Phase II) - Ash Meadows Big Spring | ecosystem: Environmental > Aquatic > Deep subsurface >...
GGCGCCGCCGGTCAACTTCGTCACATCAGCGTCGTCTTTCGCGGAGCGAAAGGCGACAATCCCAGCAGCCCGTTGAAAAAATCGACTACCAGCACGAAGCGCGAGCGAGTGTGCCGGAATCACCGGGACTTTTCTTGTCGGTCTACCCACTCGCTTGCGCGTCGTGCTCGGATTTCCACGGGCTGCTAGTGTTCTGTCCATTTCAAAAGTTCGGGTTCGGCAAATCAGCCTAAAGGGCGCTGGCCTCCGGTTTTTCCCGGATCAGCCGCGGGCTGGCGCCCCCCGGGCTGATCCGAAAACTTCACTTGGACAAAGCACGAGGCGGGTGCGGTATGGTTGACAGCCACATGGCCTGTGTGCCAGTCTGAGGTCGGGGCTGAAAGGTCGCACAGCATGTTGGGGTGTTCGCGGGCGGGCGCTCCTGCCAGCGCGGGCAGCGCCGGCTGAGCGCGACCATCAGAAGAGCTGTCCTTCGTGCCGGAAGCTCGGCAGTCTGTCGGACCGGGTTCCGCGATCGCCCCGCTCGGAGGTGTCATCATGCGGAAACGAGTCGGTCGCATCGCGTGGGGCAGCTTGCGGCGTGGGACCTGCTGCTTCCTGGGGCTCCTCGTCGTGGGATTGGCTGCCCGTCCGGTCATCGGCGCCGATCCACCGGGCGCGCCGCCGAACGACCAGCGGCTGGAGGCGCACCTTGCGGCCGGCGAGTTCGCGCCGGCCCTGGCGCTGATCGAGCAGTCCGCTGCGCCGAGCCAGCGCGACAGGATGCTGGCGCAGGTCGCCGGGGCACAGGCCAGGTCGGGGGCCGCGGACGCCGCCCTGGCGACGGTCGGTCGGATGGCGGATGACCGCCAGCGTGCTGCGGCGCTGGCCCAGCTTGCGCCCGCAACGGGCTCGGCAGCGGGAATCGCCGCCGGCCAGGGTGGCGGCGTGCAGGCTGATTTCGACACGCTGATCGATCTGATCACCGCCACGGTGGCCCCAACCACCTGGGATGTCGTGGGCGGTCCTGGGGCGATCGATGGCTTTCCCGGCGGGATCTACGTCGATGCCGGCGGGGTGCTGGGGCGCGTCGTCAACGCGCCGGCGGCTTCGCCAGACGCGAGTCTGACGACCGTGCACCGCGCGGCAGCTGTGCCTGGCCGCAATCGCGACCCGCGGCAGGCATCGGCCCTGCGAAAGGTATCCCTGACACGGCTGGAGCGAGCCCAGCAGCTGCGGTGGGCCGCAGGACGGCCTCCCGATCAGGCGATGCGCTACCTGGCCGGCCTGGAACGGGTGCGCTACCTGCTGGTCTATCCCGAGACCGGCGACCTGGTGCTGGCTGGCCCCGCGGGCGATTGGCGCATCGACGGCGAGGGCCGTCCGGCCAGTGCGGACACGGGGCGTCCCGTCGTGCAACTCGACGACCTGGTCGTCATTGTGCGCAACGCCTTGGACGGCGAGGGCCGATTCGGTTGTTCGATCACCCCGACCGAGGAGAACCTTGCCCGCACCAAGGCCTACCTGGCGGAGACGTCGGCGCGGCCGCTGCGGGAAAACCAGCGCAACGCGTGGCTGGCCGCCCTCCGCGAAAGGATGGGCTTGCAGGCGATCCAGGTCTACGGGATCGATCCTGGCACGCGGGTGGCCCGGACGCTGGTCGAGGCCGACTACCGGATGAAGCTGGTCGGGATGGGCCTGGAACCGGGGACGCTCGGAGCAGCCAGCTACCTCGAGCGCGTCCAGGTTCCGCCCGGCGGCGCGCCGCCGCCGCTGGAGGTGCTGCGCTGGTGGTTCACGCTGAGGGAGGACGCAATCACCACGACCGAGGCCCGCCATGCCTTCGAGCTGCACGGGCAGGGCGTGCAGGTGCTCAGCGAGAACGAACTGTTAACCGCCCAGGGTCAGCGCGTGCCGACCGGGCGCGCGGAGGGGTTGAACCGCGAATTCGCGCACGACTTTACGCGGCATTTTTCCGCACTGGCGGAGAAGTACCCGGTCTACGCCGACCTGCAGAACCTGTTCGACCTGGCCGTGGTCGCGGCCCTGTTGAAGGCCGAGGACCTGCCGGCTCGCGTCGAGTGGCACCTGGCCCACTGGCTGGACCACGAGCGTTGCCGCGTGGGGCTGGACGTGCCTCCCGGCGCGGTGGACACCGTGTTGAATCACCGCGTGATTGACCGGCGGCACATCGTGGCCGGCGTCAGCGGCGGCGTGACGGTGGACGCCCGCCCGCGGGTTGCCCGCCCAGCGATCCAGCTGGACGACTACGGGCTGCTGCCTGCCACCGCCTCCGATGCCGCGCCTCCGCGCGACCTGGAGCTGCGCGACTGGTGGTGGGATTGACTCGCCGCGGGCAGCCGCGACGACCCTCCCTGGCCCCGGATACGGCTTCAACTTCGCGCACCAAACGGAGTTTCGTGCTCCCGGGCGGACGCGGCTCCGAGCGTGTCGTCAACCCGCTCACCGCAACGGCTCGGCGGGAGCCTCGCCCTCCCAGAATCACGCGGGACTGTCCCGATTTTTGTGGCATGGATGCCAGAAAAATGGGACTGTCCCCTTCGGCAGAGCCATTGACACAAAAATCCGTACAGGCCCGAATCACGCCATCTTCTTTCGACAGGGCTTCCGGCTCTCCTCTGCCGCATCGCCGTTGGCCAACACGCAGCGGCTGGGCCAGGGGTCACGACCCCGAAACGGAACGCCCGCCGCCGTGCAAAGCCCCACGGCGGCTACGCGATGGCCAGCACAATGCCAAGCGCCACCGTCGCGGCGCCGGCATAGCGGATCAGGCCCGGTTGCCCCAGCCGCTGGGCGCACAACCCCAGCCCGATGCCGCACCCGTGCAGCAACCCAGTGCCCGCCAGAACCCCCAGGCCGTAGGCCAGCCCGAATGCCGTCTCCGGCATCTCGGCGCCATGCGCATGACCATGGAACAGGGCAAACAGGGCGACCAGCAGGCTGCTCGCGAGCAGGGGCAGACGAACCGCGGCGGCCACGAGCACTCCCAGTACCAACACCGATGTGATGATGCCGGATTCCACGAACGGGATCGAAATACCCCACATGCCCAGCAGCCCGCCGAGGGCCATCACGAAGACAAAACTGGCGGGCACGGCCCACAGCGCGCGACCACCGCGCATCGCGGCCCACAAACCAACGGCCAGCATCACGGCGACATGATCCAGCCCCGTGATCGGGTGCAACAGTCCGTCAGCCAGGCTGCTTGTCTGGCCCACCCCCACGTGGGCGTGTGCCCAAGCTGGCGCCAACAACGCGACGACAAACACCAACAACCCTTGTGTGGCTGTGCGGACCTGCGGCGAACTCTTCATGGGTGCCTCGCGGGTGTCTGAACAGACATACGGCTTCCAGGTTACTCAGGCATCGCGTGTCACCTTCGACCTGGACAGCGTTTGCCCCAGCCTGGCCGCAACGCCGAAAAAGGTGCCCGACTGCCTTCCCTCCGTTTGCACATGCTAAGTCCGAATGGGATGTACCGCAATGGCAGGAACCCCGCGCAACCGACCTGACTGGCCTTGCCTGATCGAGGAAGGAAAGTGCGGGCCGCCACGCACGATCCCGCGTTGCACGATCCCGCGTTGCACGATCCCGCGTTGCACGATCCTGGGAGGTTGAAGACGCCGCTTCCGAAACCTCTTCACCCTCCCTCCGGGAGGGTCGAAGGCGAGGCACGAGCCTTCGGGGAGGGGACGGTGCGAGCGGGGGTGGGGGATCGCCAACGCCCCTCCCCGGCCGTTCGTTCCTCACGGCCGACCCTCCCTCCGGGAGGATGAAGACGCCGCTTCCGAAACCTCTTCACCCTCCCTCCGGGAGGATGAAGACGCCGCTTCCGAAACCTCTTCACCCTCCCTCCGGGGGCGGGGCTCCGGCCGAGCCGGTAGGCTCAAGGTTCGATCGGCCGCCAGTCCTGATCGTCCAGCCCCAGCGCGTGCAGCTCCACGGCCCCGGACCGGGCCCCGGGGCAAACGAGCAGCGCGGCGAGATCCGGATGCCGGGCGAGCACCTCCTTGCTGCGATCGAGGCCAAGTACGCAGAGCGCGGTGGCCAGGGCATCGGCTACGGCGGCGGTGGGGGCCAGTACCGTGGCCGACAGGACGCCCTCGGCCGGCTGGCCGGTGCGCGGGTCCAGAATATGCCCGAAGCGCCGCCCCCGATGATGAAAATGCTGCGTACCGCTGCCGGAGGTTCCCAGCGCCCGGTCCCGCAGGCGGACCTCTGCCAACCGGCGCTGCGGGCGCAGCGGATGCCGGATGCCTACCGTCCAGCCGCCGCCCGAATCCCGCGCATCGGCCCGCGACCCATGCGCCAGCACGCTGCTCAAACCACCGTGCAACAGGAAATCGTCGACGCCTGCCTCGCGCAGTCGCTCGGCGCAGCGGTCTAGCGCATACCCTTTGCCGATCCCTCCCAGGTTGATTTCCATCCCCGGCCGGGCGAAATGGATCGTGCGGGCCTGCAGGTCCAACTCCAGCCACCGCGTGCCAACCCGTTGCAAGGCCTGGCGAAGCTCGTCCTCCGCCGGCACACATCCCTGGCGGCGATAAAAGCCCCAGACCTTGACCAGCGGTCCGGCCGTGATGTCAAACGCTCCATCCGTCAGCTGGCTCAGGCGGACGGCCTCCGCCAACAATTCGGCCAGGCGTGTCTCCAGCAGCACCCGCTCGTGGGCGGCGCGGCGGTTGATCTGGCTGACCTCGCTGTGCCCGCGGTAGACCGTCAACTGGTCCTCCAAGGCATCGATCAGGTCCAGCACCTCGATCGCCGCTTCGGTGGCGACCGCCTGGCGGTCGGCGTTCAGCACCACCTCGAACTCGCACGCCATCGCTCGGCGTCCGATCTTCAGCAGGTGCGTGCCCACCGCCGGTGCCGGCCTGGCACCGGCCGGGTCTCCCACAGCCGCAGGGACGGACGCTGGGTCGGCCGCATCCACCACGTCCCGCAACGCCTCGATCGCCGCGCCACCGGTGAGGAACTGCCGCCGATTCGACTTTCGCTGCGCTGCCATGATCCGCCGCGGCCGCTCGCCGCTCCGTACCTCTTCACCACAGCCCCGGTGCGCCACATCCCGTGTCGAAGTCGTGTTGCCCTCATCGAGCATTGAACAATCTTGGGGGCCTTGCCGACCTTTGCGTCGAAGGGCGATCTACAGAGTGCCTTGACCGTGATTCCACACAGGCTGGAGGCCTGTGCCACAGAGTTCCTGACCGTCCCCGATCCTGGCCGGGGCGAGGCGCCTGCCGAGCCACACGACCGCTCCCAGCACCGGCTCGGCGGGAGCCTCGCCCTCCCACACGTACCGTTGAGTCGTCCGACAAAGCTCGGCCCGCTCCCAGCACCGGCTCGGCGGGAGCCTCGCCCTCCCAGGATGACACCACGCGATTTGCGTGCCTGAACTCATTATAGGTGGAGCGCGAGGACCCGGATCGATCGGCCCGCTGCCGCCGGCTCAGCGATCACGCGCGCCTGCTCGTCCACTGCCACGGGCCGGTCACGCATCACGAGCAAGTCGCACCAGTTCCCGTGTGCTCGTCCCCTGCAGCAGGAGGGTCGTGCGAGGCAAGCCCCCGGCGCCGGCAACCGCCGACCGGTCGCCGTGTGCCCCCAACATGGCCGCGGGACGACGGTCCGGCATGATGCGAGCGGTGGCCGGCGCCGTGGTACAATCGAGGTCTGCCGGTGGCGGCACGGCGCGGCGTCCCGGCGCGAACTGTCCAGCGCCCCAGGGGGCGGCCCGTGCCCGTTTCGACGTCGGGACCATCACCGCCGTTGATCCATCCGGGAGAAAAATACCTGTCCCCTCACCTGTCGTTCAGAGGAAGGTTCGCGGCGATGCGGAGGATCGTGCTGATTGGCTGCCTGTTGGCGTGGGGGCCTGTCGTTTGGCAGGCGACGTTGGTCGCGCAGAACCGGCCGGTGCGGGCGACCCAGCGTGCTCAGCCGCCGGACTGGGACCGGCGATCGACGGCCGGAGTCTTTTTCGAGAACGCGTTTACCGAGGGCCTCGTCGGTCAGCGGCCGCCCAGCCTGGGCAGCGTCGCGGCGACGGTGCCGGTGCCGCCAGCCGGAGGCCCGCCACCGGCCACGCCGTCCGCCCAGCCCGCGCCGGGTTCGTCCACGGGCGGCTATGCCTGGTCGCAGGTCATCTCGCCCGCCGTGATCGAGGACGAGATCAAGTCGCTCAAGCTGGCGGTCGATCAGGTCGTCACCACCCCGACCAAATTTGCCGGCAGCGATTACAAGAACGCCCGCCGCTACTTCTCCCTGCTGGCGATGTTATTCGCCATCGTCGCGGAATACGACGGCGAGGTGCGCTGGAAGCAGGATGCCCCGGCTGCCCGCGACTTGTTTGCCCGCACCGCCGGCAACGCGAAAGTCGGCACGATCCAGGTGTTCAATGAGGCCAAGCAGCGGAAAGACGATCTGAGCGAACTGATCGGAGGCGGAAGGCTGCAGGGCCAGGGCGCCGCCGAGACCGATTGGAGCCTGGTGTGCGATCGTTCACCGTTGATGCAGTGGCTGGAGCGGGCCCTGGACGAGCGGCTGGCGCCGGCTTCCGCCGAGGCCCCGCAGTTCCAGCGAGGTCGCGATCAGCTGTTGCATGACGCCGAACTGGTGGCGGCGATTGCAGCGGTGCTGGGCTCGGCGGGCATGGACGACGCGGACGACGAGGAGTATGCCGCATTCTGCGCGCGGATGAAAGGCGGCGCGCTGCAGGTCGTGGAGGCCGTCAAGCTGAACGACCAGGCCAAGGCGCGGGCCGCGGTGGGCGAAATCAACAAGGCGTGCAGCGAATGCCACGAGGCCTACCGGGATTGATGGCTCGTCCCGGGCAATTCCAAGCGGTCAGGTCCATCAAAGTGTACAAAGTGTGCCACTGGCTTTGCCAGTGCCGCTGCGGGTGTATCCACAATTCCGGGTGGAAGGCCGTGGATGCCGGGTAGTCCGGGAAACGGCTCTTGGAGGAGGCTCCAGCAGATCCTATCGGGCACTCGGCCAGCTCCCATCGACGGCCTTCTCACATAACCCCCGGGCGGACGGGGTTTTGATGGATGTCATCGATCGCTGCCATGATCGCATGCGTCTTCAAGAAATTGCGATCGAAGCTCAGCCCGGGTTCTTGCAACCGTTCACAGCCCGGTGGAAGATTTTCCCTGATTCCAGGGGGTCAGGTCCATGTTTTCGGCCAGCGCGTATCCGCGGGGTGGCGTTTATCGGCCGAAAAATGGACCAGACCCCGACCGGTGCACGGTTACCGGGTTCTTCAAGACGGCTTTCTAGCGTCTGCGCCCTGCCAGGAGCCTGGTCGCGGCCGGGTCATCCGTGTTACTGCTGGGCCCGCGCTTTCCTGACAGGCGATCTGCCGCTGGACGCGCCGTGGTTGACAGGGGCGCCGTTACGACGGGCGACCTGGCTGAGACCGGTCAGCTCGATGAGTTCCGCCAGTCCGCTCGCGGCGAACTCCCGCCCGGAAATGTAACGTCCCGGACGGATCCAATCCTGGAGGGTCGCGGCGGGGATTCCCAGCAGGTTCTGCAGCAGCGTGTCCATCTCCGTTTCCAGGTCACCGAAGTGCCGGGCCCACTCAGCGGCCTCCGCCAGCCCTACGTTCTCCTCGCTTTGCCACTTCATGGGATGGAACAACAGAACGCTGTACGGCGTGACGATCCGCCGCTCCGCGGCCGCGAACGGCCAGAGGGTGGCTGACGAGCATTCCCCCGTCACGATTCCCGTCACGCGCAGCTTGCGGAGCAGAATGATCGTGGTGAGGGAGATGGCACAGTACGGACTGCCGCCGGGCGAGTCGATGTACAACGTGCACTCGCCGCCGGGCGGCACGTTCAACAGGTGGTCCGTCAGCTCGGCCTCGCGATCGGTCAGGTCGCCGACCAAAGCGATCTCGATCGGCCCCTCCTGCTGGTGGTGGTCGGGGTGGTGGTTATCGTCGCTTCTGCCGCCGCCCGCCGCCGTCTGCTTATCCATCGTGGGAGCCCCCGCCTGGTAAGTGACCCGCCCTGGCGAAATGGCCGGCCGGGGCGGCTTCCGTGAGTCATTATGTTACCTTGCCCGCCAAACGCGCCACAACCGCGTCTGTCGTCAGGTTCGCCCCCGGCCCGCGCAACTTCACATGGGCCCGCCACGCTACTATAATCGGGGGGAAGGTCTGCCGCGAAGCAGGGTTGGGTCAGGGGCCGCGGAGTTCCTTCCATCCTTCACCTCGCGTCGAGCGTGGGTGGTGGCCGTAGGCGTTTCGAGGCGGACCCTCGGTTGCGACCGATCTTCCGGTCGCGGTGTTTGGTCATGTCCTTTTGAGGCTTCCCCGACGACGCGTTGGCGCGCCGTGTCTCCCGCGGTCACATGGGCATCAAGTTTCACTGTCCCAACGGACATCAGCTGAACGTCAAGTCCTTCCTGGCCGGGAAGCGGGGCATCTGTCCGCACTGCGGCGCGCGGGTCGACATTCCCTCCGAGACGATGCAGACCGTGCCGGGCGATGCCGACGCCGGGTTGGTGTTGGATTCCGGTCTGGGCCACCCTCCGCTGGCCGGCGACTCGATCGCCCTGGAATACCCTTCCACCCGCCGCTCGGACGAGCCGGCTGTTGGGCCGCAGCCGGCCTCTGCGCCGGGCGGTCCGGCTCCGGGCGGCCCGGCTCCGGTGCGGACGGGGGCGCCTGCCGTACCGGCCGCACCGCTGGCGGCGCCGGGGTATGCCCCCGCGGTCCCGGTGGCCGCGGCTGCGCCTGTCACCGGCGCCGTGGTGGCGCCGATGCCGGCGGCGGTACGTGTTGCACCTTTCGTTCCCTACGCGGCACCGGTGGCCGCACCGGTGGCGGCCCCGGTAACGGCCGCACGTCCGGCGATGCCCGCGGCGGTGCCGACGGGTGGAACCGGTCCGCTGACGGCCTCATGGTCGGACCCCATCGGGGAAGCCCCGAGTGCGCTGTGGTACGTGCGCCCGCCGGCTGGCGGACAGTATGGTCCCGCAGCGGGCGACCTGCTGCGCGGCTGGATTTCCGAGGGGCGCGTGACAGGCGATTCGTTCGTCTGGCGCGAAGGTTGGCGGCAATGGGAGCTGGCCGAGCAGGTCTTTCCGCAGCTCGGCCGCTCCGCCAACGCTGCCCCTCAGGGCGTTGTCCCCCAGGCGATCGCCGCCGGCCACCCATCGGCGGAGGTGCCCGCGGGTGGCGGGCCGGCGCGGGCCGCGAGCTCGCTCCGCAACCGGCGCCGCCAGTCGACGCAGATGATGGTGGCCATGATCATCGTACTGGTGGTGGCCGCGATCGTGCTGTTTGCCGCTTTCTTCTACGTGGTAACCGTGATGAACTGAGACGCTCCGGGACGGGGCGCGCGATGTACGGCGCCGAGCCAGCGGCAGGCAGAAATTCCACCGCCGACTGGGCCGCCTGGACCGACCGAAGGCAGGATCAGGAAGGAGTACGAGCGAGATGAAGAGCGTGGAACATTCCAGAGCGGCACGGGGGCTGACCGGCATCCTGCTGGTCGCAGGCGTCGGGATCGGCATGGCCCGTGCCGCCGAGCCGGCTCAGGACGAGCGGACGATCGCCGTGGCTGACGGACGGATCACCCTGGTGGCCCCGGAGGGCTGGGTGCGCAAGCAACCGGCGACGCGGATCGTCGACTTCGAATTCGCCGCCCCGGCTGCCGAGGGCGACACGACCGGCGGGCGGCTGACCGTGATGGGCGCGGGAGGCAGCGTCGAGGCCAACATCGATCGATGGATCGGCCAATTCAGCCAGCCCGATGGGACGTCGACGCGGGATCGCGCCGTGATCGAGCAACTGCAAATCGCCGGCCAGAAGGTCCACCGGATCGACATCTCGGGCACTTACGACGATCGCCCCGGACCGTTCGCGCCAGCCGTCCAGCGGGAGCAGTACCGAATGCTGGCGGCGATTGTCGTCACGGAGAATCTGGGCCAGTACTTCCTGAAGTTCTACGGTCCGCGGCGGACCATCGCGGCCCAGGAGGATGCCTTCCAGAAGCTGCTGGAAAGCCTCACCGTGAAGTAGTGGCGGGGCCGCTCGAAACGTGTGAACTGTGTGATTCTGGGAGGGCGGGGCGTCTGGCATTCTTGGCGCGGCCAGCCGCCATCGCATGGCAGGGGCCCATCCTCCGAACAGGGCGGGCTTGACCTCCCTTCACTCTGACCTCCCCCCGAGGGGCTTGCCGATGCGCATCCAGCAGTTCCTGGAGCACCATGGGATTCTCCGCAATCCGTTTGCGGAGGAAGATGCACAGACCGATCCGGTCTTCAAGGACCACTGCATCGACAGTACCCGCCATCCGACCTGGGACAAGGTGTATGGCGACCCCTCGGAGCCGTCTACCTCGATCGTGTTCGGCGAGAAGGGGGCGGGTAAGACGGCCCTCCGGCTGCAGATGGATCGGCACCTGGCGCAGTACAACCAACAGCATCCGGACCAGCGGCTCTTTGTGATCCAGTACGACGATTTCAATCCGTACCTGGATCGGTTCCGCGAGCGGATGTCGAAACGCCGCCGGCGGCCCGACAAGATGCTCGCCGAGTGGCAGCTGTGGGATCACATGGACGCCATCCTGGCCCTGGGCGTGACCCAGTTGGTCGACCGGGTGCTGGACGTGCCCCGGCTCGGCACGCACGCTGGCCAGCCGATCGGCCCCGAACTGCTGGGGCAACTGGACCGGCACCAGTGCCGCGACCTGCTCCTGCTGGCCGCCTGCTACGACCAGTCGACGGCCGAACCGTTCAAGACGCGGTGGTGGCGGTTGCGGCGGAGGCTGCGCTTCTGGCCCGTCAAAGCGAACCTGGATCTGGGGCTGGGCCTGGCCGCAAGCGCCGCCATCGCCGGCGGGGTAATCTACCTGGCGGCGTGGGGACCGCGGGAATGGATCGCCCGCTGGTGGCTCTGGACGGCCATCCTCCTGGCCGCCTGGCTGCCGCGGTTGTGGCGGGCCATCCGCTGCTGGCGGCTGGCCCGCGGCATCGTGCGGCGGATGCGGGTGGTGCCGCGGCAGGTCCATCCCCTGCGGCAACTGCTCCTGAATCTCACGCCGGGCGAACTGGCCGGCCAGCCGCTGCCGAACAAGGAACGCACGGAGGACCGGTACGAACTGTTGGGAAAACTTCAGGGCGTCCTCCAGCGGCTGGGGCACACCGGCATCGTGGTCCTCGTCGATCGCGTCGACGAGCCGTACCTGATCAACGGTTCGGCGGAGATGATGCGGGCCCTGCTCTGGCCGATGCTGGACAACAAGTTCCTCAAGCATCCCGGCATGGGCCTGAAGATGATGCTGCCGATCGAGTTGAGCCGTTTCATCGAACGGGAGAGCCGTGATTTCTATCAGCGTGCGCGGCTCGACAAGCAGAACATGGTCCCCACGCTGCAGTGGTCAGGCGAGGCCCTGTTCGACGTGGCCAACGCACGGCTGGCCGCCTGTGCCGAAAACGGGGCGGCGCCCACCCTCCGCGAACTGTTTGACGAAGCGGTCACCGAGCAGCGGTTGATCGAGGCCCTGCGGACGCTCCGCGTCCCCCGGCACATGTTCAAATTCATGTACCGGTTGCTGGTGGCCCACTGCAACGCGCACACCGACCACGACCCGGTCTGGAAGATCTCCGCGGCCACGTTCGAATCGGTGCTGGCACTCTACGCCCGCGACCAGAACGCCATGGAACTGGGTCTGGGCGCCGGCTGACGGCGCCGGCTGCCAGGACCCGGGTCGCGCCCTTCCGTCCGGCCCGACCGGAGATGTGAGGGGGCGTGGCCAGACTGCCGTAACGCGTCTCTCACCCAAGGAGCCTTGCGTGATCCTGGGAGATACGGGGCGCGCTCACCCGAGTGGCACGATCTTGGGAGGGACTGTCCCGATTTTTGTGGCATGGATGCCAGAAAAATGGGACTGTCCCCTTCGGCAGAGCCATTGACACAAAAATCCGTACAGGCCCTCTTGGGAGGATGAGGCTCCCGCCGAGCCGGTGCGCTGAGCGGATTTTCAACTCGGCGGGCGCCTCGCCCTCCCGGAAAGCGGCAGAGCACGGGCGAAATCGGCACCCCAGAGGCAATCCGGTCGCGGTTTACCGCGCCAGCCGCTGCCCGCCCCGGAGGAATTGCTGAGCCGCCCCCGTCAGCTCGTCACGGTTCAGACAGCTGTCGCCGTCCGTGTCGAACATCTGCATCGCCGCGTGCAGGTGGGGCGGCACCTCGGCCTGTGACAGCTGACCATCGGCATCCTGGTCGGCGAGCATGGCCTGCGTGACGAGTTGCTCGGGAGTGACGGAACCAGGCGCCTGGGGGCCGCCTTGTCCGCCACACGCCCCGCCCGCGCCCGTTCGACCCATCATCCTGCTGCCTTGACCACAGTTCTGTCCCCCACCCGCGGCCTGAGCGCCGTTCATCATGCCGGGGCGGTTCCCTGCACCGAACATCATCATCGGGGCTCCCGCCCCCCCGGGACCCATCCCCATCGCGCCGGCGGCCATGCCGGGCATACCACCCGGGCGGGCGCCCATCGCAAAACCGCCCGCACCACCCATCGGTCGACCGCCGCCAGCCATACCTGCAGCGGGCCGCCCGCCGCCTGGGCGACCCGGCCCCCGGGCCACGGCGTGCGACGCCGCCATCAGCAGGATCGCACCCCCTACCAGACACATCGATGTGAATCTCGTCGCCATCTGGACCACTCCCCTCAATGGAAACCACCCCACCCCTACCAAACAGCTTCCACTATCCCGAGGCCCTGTGTCAAGCATCCGTAGGGCAAGCGGCGGGAAAATTATGTGGACCAGGCTTGAGGCGACGAGGGATCAAACAGGGTGGCACGATTCCGGGAGGGTGGCACGATTCCGGGAGGGCGAGGCTCCCGCCGAGCCGAGAACCCGCTGACCGCGCCGGCTCGGCGGGAGCCTCGCCCTCCCGGAATCGTGCAACCTGGCTGGCGTGTGCCGTATCTCCCAGGATCACGCCAGGCCATTTCGACACGTACCGCGGCGAATGTGCCCGGATCGCCGCTCAGTGCGTGTGGTCTCCGTCCGGGTGGTCGTGGTCATGCTCCGCATGTTCGATCCTTCCCCGGAGCTGCTGGCCCTGAATCGGGACGACCAGCTGGGCGTCGGCGCCGGCCTGGTCCAGCCTTTCCGCCAGCGCGGCATCGCGGGAAGCAAATCGCGACGACATCCCCGGCGGATCACCCTCGGCGGGCGACGCCGCCAGCTCGAACTGCTCCGCCTCGTCTCCGTGTTTCAGATTGATCACCAGCGCGGCCGCCTCGATCGGTACCGCGCTGCGCGCCTGGGCATCGAGCAGGTAGATCGTCACCTCGCCCGATGTCTCATCATGCGCCAGCTCGGCATGGTATTTTCCATTGCCGAGCTCAATCAAATGGCCCCCCTGCGGGCCGGTGCTGCCATGCGCGTGCTGGCCGTTGGTTTCCGCGGGAGCCGCGGGGGCCGCGGGCCCGCCTGGGTTCTGGCTGCATCCGGCGGCCATCCCCACAGCCAAGATTGCTCCCATCGCGGTCTGCCGGAAGTGCGTGTTGCCCATGATCTCCTCCTTCATTCTGGTGATGCAATTGTCAAGAACCAGCTCCTGACCTCCCGCCGAAGGCGATGGCCCGCCCGCGGCCTAACGTCGTCAACTCGATGGCCGCTCGGCGGGGCACCGCACCGCCCCGGCTGCGTCCCCTTCCTCCACGAGGCAGACCCTCTGTTCGGCGGCCTCCGCCACGCGGCGGGCGGCCTCCCGGCCCACAGTCCAAAACAGCGCCGGCCGCACCAGGAACTCCAGCAGCGTGCTGCTGATCAGGCCGCCGATGATCACCGTCGCCACGGGATAGAGAATCTCCTTCCCGGGCTCGCCGGCCGCCAGCGCCAACGGCACCAATCCGATGCCCGAGGTCAACGCCGTCATGAGCACCGGCGCCAGCCGGTCCTTGCCGGCACGCACGATCATCTCCCGCGACCAGGTTTCTCCTTCAAACCTCACCAGGTGCAGATAGTGGTTGATGAGCAGAATCCCGTTGCGCGAGGCAATCCCGCACAGCGAAATGAATCCCACCATGCTGGCTATCGTCAGCGTCTGGCCGGTCAGGTGGAGGGCGGCCACCGAACCGATGAATGCCATCGGCAGGGCAATCATCACCTGCAGGGCGAGATTGGCCGAATGAAACATCGTGAAGAGCAGGAGAAACATGCCGATCAGGGAGATCGCGAACAGCACGGCGATCATGCGCGAAGCCGATTGCTGGCTCTCAAATTGGCCGCTGTATTCGGGGAAGTAGCCCGTGGGCAGGCCGGCCTCGATCGGTGCCAGCCGCTGCTTGAGATCCTCGACGACATCCACCAGCCCGCGGCCGGAAACATTGCACTGCACGACGATCCGCCGGCGGACCTGCTCGCGATTGATCATGTTCGGGCCGCCCGCGATGTAGATGCGGGCCACGTCCTCCAGCTTGGCCGTGCCCCCGTCCGGCAGCTCGATCACCAGTCGCCGGAGGGCCACCAGGTCTTCACGGTACCTGTCGTCCAGCCGGACCAGCAGATCGAACGTGCGCTGACCATCAAGAACCTGCGATACCACTTCCCCTTGCATGGCCGTCTCCACGAAGTCGTTCACCGCCAGCCGGCGCAGACCGAACTGCTCGAGCTTGTGTCCGTCGGCCTCGATCCGCAGTTGCGGGATGATGACCTGCTGTTCCACCTGCAAGTCGCGCACGCCCGCGACCCCGGCGATGGCCGCCCGCATCTTTTGCGCTTCGCGCCGCAACACATCCAGGTCGTCGCCGTACAACTTGATGGCCACCTGGGCCTGCACCCCTGAAAGCATGTGCGAAATCAGGTGCGCCAGCGGCTGCTCCACAGCCGTCACAATCCCGGGAATGTCCGCCAGCGCCTCACTGATCTCCTCGATGACCTCCGCGCGTGATCGCTCCGTCTGCGGGTCGATCGTGGCAATCATTTCGGTGATGTTGACCGTCACCGCATGTTCGTCCAGCTCGGCGCGCCCCGTCTTGCTGACCAGCGCCACGATCTCGTCCACCTCTTGCAGCCGCCTCCTGACTTTCGCCGCCACCTCCGTCGAGGCTGCCAGCGAGGTTCCCGGCGGCAGGAGCACGTTGATCTGCACGGCCCCCTCGTTGAACGGCGGCAGAAAATCGCTCTCCAGGCTGGCGACACCCATGCCCGCCAGGGCCACCGCCAGCGCGGCCATCCCCAGAATGGGCCACGACCACCGCAGGCTGATGCGCATCACGCGGTCGGCCATCCACTTGAGCACCCGCAGCAGCAGCCCCTGCTTCTCCTCGGGGCCCAGACTTGCCCGACCTAACAGCCAGTAGCTCAGTACCGGCGTCACCGACAGGGACACCAGCAGCGATGCAACCAGCGAGACGATGTAAGCGGCGGCCAGCGGAGCGAACAGCCGCCCCTCCATGCCGGAGAGGGCGAACAACGGAACGAACACCAACACGACAATCATCGTGCCGTAGACGATGGAATTGCGAATCTCGCAACTGGCCTGGAACACGACCAGCAGGACGGGCTTCGGCTCGGCGCTCTGGCAATTCTCGCGGAGCCGACGGAAGATGTTCTCCACGTCCACGATCGCGTCATCGACCAGCTCGCCAATCGCCACGGCGAGACCGCCGAGCGTCATGGTATTGATCGATAACCCGAACGCCTGAAACACCAAAGCGGTGATCACCAGCGAGAGCGGAATCGCGGTGAGCGTGATGAACGTCGTCCTCAGATTCATGAGGAACAGCAGCAGGATGATGACCACCAGAATGCCGCCGTCGCGCAGCGCCTCGACCACGTTCTCAATGGCGAGATCGATGAATGCCTTCTGCTCGTAGAGCCCGGGCAGGAGACGCACGTCGGCGGGAAGCGTGGACTGCACGTCTTCGAGCGCGCGATAGACCGCCTCGGTGACCTGTCGCGTATCCGCGTCGGGCTGCTTGTTGATGGTGAGGACCACCGCCGGACCGCCGTCAAACGGGCCGGCCTCGGTGCGGGCGACCGCCGAGCTGTCGCCCCGCTTCACCTGCGGCGCCTCGATGATCCGCGCCACCTGCGCCAGGCGCACCGACTGGCCGGCGCGATGCGCGACAACGACGCGCGCCAGCTCATCGATCGTGGTGACCCGCCCCAACGAACGCACGAGGAGTTCCTGCGGACCCTGCTGGGCGAGATAGCCGCCCGCCGTGTTCTGGTTGCTTTCGCGCACCGCCTCCTTGACCTGGTGCAGGGTCACCCCGTAGCGCAAAAGGTTGTGGGGATCGACCAGGACCTGAAACTGTTTCCGTTCGCCTCCCATCACGATGACTTGTGAGACTCCGGGAATCGTCAACAATCTCTGCCGCACGACCCAATCGGCCAGCGTGCGCAGTTCGAGCGGCGGGGTCTGGCCGCCTTGGCTGTAGATGCCAATGATCTGGATCTGCCCCATAATCGACGAAATCGGAGCCAACTGCGGGGTGACACCCGGCGGCAAATGGTCCGCGATCAGCGCGACACGTTCGTTGACCACCTGCCGGTCGATGTAGATGTCCGTCCCCCAATCGAACTCCACGTAAATCACCGACAGGCCAACACCCGAGGAACTCCGCACCGCCTGCACGCCTGTGGCGCCGTTGAGCGTGGTCTCCAGCGGAAACGTGATCAGCGTCTCGACCTCCTCGGGAGCCATGCCCGGGGCCTCGGTCAGGATCACCACCCGCGGCCGGTTCAGGTCGGGGAACACGTCGATCGGCAGCTGGGCGGCCTGCCAACCGCCGTAGACCAGCAGGAACAGGGCGGCAGCGACCACCAGCAGCCGGTTCTGCAGCGAGAAGCGAATGATCGCGGTGAGCATGACGGGGAATCCTGACGCGCAAGCAAGCTCGGCCCGCCCACGGGCTCACTCCTCGGCCCTGGGGCGGCGCCTCCGGTTGCCTTGGTCCGTTAAGTAACCGTTCACAGGTCGGGGGCTGGCTCATTTTTCGGCGGGAAGACGCCCGCGCTCGGCACGAACGTGTCCGCCGAAAAACGTGCCTCACCCCCTAAGGTGCAGCAGATCAGGCGTCCACCCCGTGAACGGTTACGTCCGCTAAGTTTGCCTGACCCACGCGTCGTGCGCCTCGCCCCGCGGGTGGCCGGCGGCCGGTCAGTGGCTGTGCCCGGCGTGGGGATCGACACCACCACCCGCCTTGTTCTTCAGCGCCAGGTGCATCTGGTACGCGCCGCGGGCCGCCACGATGTCTCCGCGAAAGACCGCGCCGTCGTTGGCTATGACCACCCGGCGCTGCTCGCGATACTCGACATGCACCGGGACCCGTTCAAAGTGGTCGCCGTCCTGCCGGTAGACGTAGCTTTCGGCGCCCTCCTCCACCACGGCCTCCACCGGCAACACCAGGCGGGCTTCCCACCGCTCGACCGGTACGCGCAGTTCCAACCGTTGTCCCGGCTTGAAACGCCAGCTGAGAAAGCGGTGGCCCTGGGCATCCTGCTGGTCCAGGGTGACCACGTTCGGCAGGCGGAGGTAGAAGCGGAAGGCGCGGGACTGGGCGTCGACATGGTCGGCCAGGTAGAGCAACTTCAGGCCCTGAATCTCCTCCGTCGCCCGCTCGCCCACCAGCAGCACGGCGGAAATGTTCCACCCCTTGTGCGCTGCCTCGCGCAGCCGCGGCGCGTCGTCCTCAAAGGCGCTCCCCTCGAGGTACAACTCGCAATGGTCCGCGAGCACGCAAAGGACCTGGCCGGCTTCGACCTGCTGGCCGGGCTTCACGGGCAGTTCCTGCACGTGATACAGGTGGTCCTCCCGACAGTCGTCGCTATCGTCGCCATGCGGCGGCGCCGTGACGGTCAGCGTCTGCAGCAGCGTCCGCTCGCGGAGGATCGCATCCACCTGCGGCTCGTCCAGACCGTGCAGCAGGAGGGCCTGGCGTTCCGCCCGGAGACCGGCTTCCAGCTTCTGCTTCTCGTACTCCTGCTCCAGAATCCGCTTGCCCGCCACCACGCCCTCGCCCAGGGCCCGCAGCCGATCGATTTCGCGACGGACGACCTCCAGGCTCTCGGCGGTGCGAAGCAGGTTGCCTTGCGCCGCGACCAGTTCCTCGTGGGTCAGGCGGATGTCGAACATGGGAGAGCCGGGGACGACAGCAGCCCCCCGGATCGGCACGATCTTCGTGACCACGCCGGTCAGAGGTGCGGTCACGTGAATCTGCGACCGCCCGGGCCGCTCCACCACCATCGCCGGCACGGTGATGGTCCGCACAAAGGCGGTCGGCGCAATCGTCAGGGGCTGAAAACTGATGTTCCGCAGCGCCTGGGCACTCAACTCGATCGACGAAGCCTCCGCGTGCCCGGCCTGACCGTGGTCATGATCGTGACCAGGCTGCGCGCCACTGGCCGCGGCGTTCGACCTGCCAGGTGCGGGGCGCCAGTCGGCAAGCCGTGCCCGGGCCATCGGCAGCCAGACCGGCAGGGTCGCCGCCGCACCGGCGGTCACAAGCAGCAGGCCGACGGGGACCGCCCACCTTCGACAGAATCTGAGAACCGGAGCGCTCACCATCAGACTCTCCGCGGAAAGGGCCACCAGGGGGACCAGGGCACGTCCCGACGCGGGGCACAGCGGCCGGGAATCGCCTGGACACGCGAGACGACCGTCCGGTCAGATAGCGGAAATCGGCACCGCGACCCGCGCCGGACGGCCGATGCAGCTCAAAGCGTGAGCACGCCGAGCGCTAGATGGACGCGCAAACCGCCCAGGGGGGGCGGGGTGAACCGGAAGCACATCCAGCCCGCCCGGCCGTCAGCGCACTCCCCGCTCAGAGCGGACGCCAGATCGCCAATCACCAGCCCAGTCCAGCTGGGCTGATACCGCGGCGACGACTCCGGGGAGCTGGGGGCCGCGTACACGCACGACGCCGAGGAACATGGCCCTGACCCGTCGCCCGGCACAGGGGCGGGCGGCTGCGAGCCCGCGTGATCTCCGCCACAACGGCTGGGATGCTGGTCCCGCGAGCAAACCCGCCGGCAGCCGTCCAGGAGGGGATCGTCCCCGCGGCTCACCTGCGAAGCGGACGCCAGCCGCTCACCGCAGGTATGACCCCCGTGGCGGTAGTGTGCGCAGCACCCAGCCACCGCGTGCGTCAGCACCGCGGCCGCCGTGACCAGCACCACCATCCCGTGCCACATCTCGGATTCTCCCGGCAAGCCGACCCAGCAGAGAAGGCCCCGTCCTTCACCACCCTGCCATCGTACCGGAGGGTCAACCACCCGTCCACGGCAGTTTTCTTCCGTCCGCCGGCCCGGGGTGCAGCCTGCGGTTTGCACGCCAGTACGAACGGTCTGTTCGCCGCCCCGCGACTCTGGCAGACGAAGCGACCGCTTCTTGGATGGTTGGGTGGTCAACGCAGCGTAGTCAAGCAACTTGTGTAAACATGGTCGGCGTTCCATCAACAGCTCGGTTCACCGGGCTTTTCCGCGAAGCGGTCCCAGGCCCGGCATGGATGCCGGGTGGGAATAGGGAACGTCATCCACCGAATCAGCCCCGTTTCACGGGGCTTCTCGCGGTCGGGGCTTGAGCCCTTGCCCCGACCGCACGGTGGGCTCAAGCCCAAGGGAGCGGGAAGCCTCGTGAACGAGGCTCAGCAGAACGGTTAAAAAAAACGCCTCCGCACGACCCGCCGTAAACGACGGGCCTGGGACCGCTTCGCGGAAAAGCCCCGTCAACGGGGCTCATACCGGACCCGGCAAATGCTTACCGCAGTCGCCTCCCTACCGATGACGTGGGGCGGTCTCCCGACCGCCCCCCCCACTCAGAGATTCTGTTCTAGCGTCCAAATCCAAATTCAACTGCCAGTTGCCGAATCCTCTTCCCTGCCTTGAAATGCTATCGTCTACAAACACAAACCGCAGGCTGCACCCGTTCCGTCCTTCCCTCCGCCGACCCGCCCGCCTGACGCCCACTGGCACGTGCTGTTGGCCAGGCCCGGTCCACCTGCGACCGCTGAGGATCGGTTCCGCCCACCTCCCATTTCGCGAAACACCAGGGACTCCGAACTGGCCGGTACGTGTCGTCGTGGCGGTTACCTTCCCCGCTTTCAGCCCCAAGAACCTGCAAAGGGACCTCGTCGTCCGTCTGCGTGTCGTGTCTCCCGGCCGATTCGGCTTGGAAGAAGGGCCGCCTCACCAGCTTTCGTGGATCGAAATCGGGAGCTCTACACGCGGGTAACCGTTCACAGGGCGGGGTCTGGTCCATTTTTGGGCTGAATCGCTCGGCCATTCCCAGACGCGCCGGCCGAAAACTATGGACCTGAACCCCCGGAATCACCACCCACCTTCTCCCAGCGTGTGAACGGTTACAGGCCCTTGTAATCGTGGGGACCGCGCGGACCGTGATCGCCACGGTGGGCGATAAGCCGAACGGCTGATAGGCGCTTGGATGTCCCCCTTCGCCCCCCCCCCCCCTCCCCCCCCCTTGCCCCCCCCTTGGTTTTCCCCCCCCCCCCCCCCCCCCCCCCCCCCCCCCCCCCCCCCCCCCCCCCCCCC
>Ga0114938_1000980_pt1 | contig 20519 bp, 18 predicted proteins | sample AshMeaBigSpring_FD_88675 | JGI IMG/M metagenome (GOLD analysis project Ga0114938, IMG submission 88675) | Groundwater microbial communities from Big Spring, Nevada to study Microbial Dark Matter (Phase II) - Ash Meadows Big Spring | ecosystem: Environmental > Aquatic > Deep subsurface >...
ATTCCAGGTGGACGTGGATCCCAAGGCGTGGCTCGAGGTCGACCACGACATCGCGGAGGCCGGCTTGCGCGAGCGCGTCGTGGCGGCCGTCGAGGACGCCTACCAGCAGAAGGTCGCCCAGGTCGGCGCGCCAGTGATGCGCCACCTCGAGAAGGCCGTCATGCTGCAGGAACTCGACAAGCATTGGCGCGAGCACCTCGCGGCGATGGACTACCTGCGCCAGGGCATCCACCTGCGCGCCTACGCGCAGAAGAACCCGAAGCAGGAGTACAAGCGCGAGGCCTTCGAGCTGTTCGGCGCGCTGCTCGACCGCATCAAGCACGACACGATCTCGCTGCTGTCGCGCCTGCAGGTGCGCACCGAGGCAGAGATCGAGGAGCAGGAGCGCGAGCGCGAGCGGCAGATGGCGGCGCGCAAGCTGCAGCTGCAGCATGCGGCGCCCCAGTCGGTCATCTCGGGTGACGCGGCCCCGGTCGGCCCCGAGGCCGCCGCGGCAGCCGCCGGCGCCCCGCCGATGGGCACGGGTGGTCCGTTCGCGGCGGGCCCGACCTCGGGCCCCGAGCCGATCGCCCCCGTAGTGCGCGATGGCCGCAAGGTCGGGCGCAACGAGCCCTGCCCGTGCGGCTCCGGCAAGAAGTACAAGCACTGCCACGGCCAGCTCGCGAAGGAAGCTTGAAGCCGGTCGAGGTCGTCGCCGGCGCGCTCTACGACGCGTCCGGCCGCGTGCTGATCGCGCAGCGTCCGCCCGGCAAGGCGCTCGCCGGCCGCTGGGAGTTTCCCGGCGGCAAGCTTCACGACGGCGAGGCGCCCTACGACGCGCTGGTGCGCGAACTGCGCGAGGAACTCGGCGTCGAGGTCCTCGCGGCCGAGCGCCTGACGCGTTACGCGCACGAGTATCCCGATCGCGTCGTCTGGCTCGACATGTGGATTGTGACCGAGTGGCGGGGCGTGCCGGAGAGCCTCGACGGGCAGGCGCTCAAGTGGGTGCAACCCGTCGGGCTCGACGAGGAAGACATCCTCGAAGCGGACCAGCCGATCGTGGCGGCGCTGATGCTCCGCGGCTGACGGCCTCCGTGGCGAGCCACCGCTACAATCCGGGCAACGACACCGTGCTGGTGCCCAGGGTGCGGCACCAGCGCGAACTCGACTTCGAGTGAGGCGACAACCCGCATGGAAACCATCCGCGTCCGCAATCCGCGCAGTGGCCAGTTCGACTACGAGTTCCCGGTGCCCGAAACGGAGGCGCTGGCCGGGCGCGCGGCTGAATTGCGCAATTCGCAGCGCGAGTGGAGCGGCCGCAGCGTGGAGTCCCGCATCGACGTATTGCAGCGCTGGAAGGCGGAGCTGCTCGCCCGGCGCGCGGGCATCGTCGACGCGCTCACCACCGACACCGGCCGCCACCTGCTCGCGCAGGCCGAGTTCGGCGGCACCCTCGGCGCCATCGATCGCTGGTGCGCGCAGGCTCCGGCGCTCGTGCACGGCGAAGAAGGCCGCTCGCAGGCTCAGCCGACCATCACCTACCGCACGCAGCGGGTGCCGTACCCGCTGGTGGGCGTCATCAGCCCGTGGAACTTCCCGCTCACGCTGTCGCTGATCGATGCGATCCCGGCGCTGCTCGCGGGTTGCGCGGTGCTCATCAAGCCGAGCGAAGTGACGCCGCGCTTCGTCGCGCCGGTGAAGGACGCGATCCGCGCGGTGCCCGAGCTGGCGGCGGTGCTCGACATGATTCCGGGCGACGGCCGCGCCGGCGCGGCGCTTGTCGGTCTCGTCGATGCTGTCTGCTTCACGGGCAGCGTCAAGACCGGTCGGCTCGTCGGTCGTTCGGCAGCGGAGCATTTCATACCGGCCTTCCTCGAGCTCGGCGGCAAGGACCCGGTGATCGTCACCGAGTCTGCCGATCTGGAACTCGCCACCGACGTGGTGCTGCGCGCCTCCGTGCTCGCGACCGGCCAAGCGTGCCAGTCGCTCGAGCGCGTGTACGTGCAGGACACGATCTACGACCGGTTCGTGAGCCGGCTCGTCGAGAAGGCGAGCGCGGTGCCGATCAATTATCCCGACCTGCACCGGGGCGTGGTGGGCCCGCTGATCTTCTACGCCCAAGCCGACGTGATCGCCGAGCAGATCGACGACGCGGTGAAGCGCGGCGCCAAGGTGCTGTGCGGCGGGCACGTGGAGATCCACGGCGGCGGCGGGCGCTGGGTGCGGCCGACCGTGGTCGTGGACGTGGACCACACGATGAAGCTGATGACCGACGAGACGTTCGGGCCCGTCATGCCGGTGATGAAGTTCCACAGCGTGGACGAGGCGGTCGAACTCGCCAACTTCGGCGTGTACGGCCTCTCGGCGGCAGTGATCGCGGGCACGCTCGAGGAGGCCGAGGCCATCGCCGTGCGCATCGACGCGGGCGCGGTGAGCCTCAACGACGGCTCGCTCACCGGCGTGATGCACGAGGCCGAGAAGAACTCGTTCAAGTGCTCAGGGCTCGGCGGCTCGCGCATGGGCCCCGCGGGCCTGACGCGTTTCTTGCGCAAGAAGGCGTTGCTGCGCCAGACGGGCCAGCCCGCGACGATCGGCATGTTCGACGAGTCGAATGCCTCCCGCTGACATCGAAGTCGCCGCGACCACGGTCAACCGCCAGTGGGTGCTGGCCGATCGCCCGATCGGCCGCGCCGTGCGCGAGAGCGATTTCCGCCTGGTCGAATCACCGCTGCCCGCGCCGGGGACCGGCGAGGTCCTCGTTCGCACGCTCTACCTGTCGGTGGCGCCAGTGATGCGCCAGTACATGATCGACGGGGCCGGCATCGAGCCGCCGCTCGCGATCGGCGACGTGATGCGCGGCCGCGGCGTGGGGCAGGTGATCGCGTCGAGCCACCCGGACTACGCGCCCGGCGACGTCGTGCAGGGCAAGCTCGGCTGGCAGGAGTACTCGGTGAGCGACGGCTCGCCGTACTACATGATGTACAAGGTCCGGCAGCGCCTCGTGCCGCTGTCGACGGCGATCGGCGTGCTCGGCGTGACCGGGTTCACCTCGTACCTCGGGCTCGTGGACATCGGCCAGCCGAAGAAGGGCGAGACAGTGCTGGTGTCGGGTGCGGCGGGCGGCGTCGGTTCGAACGTCGGCTGGATCGCGCGCAACCTCGGCTGTCGCGTGGTCGGCATCGCGGGCACGACGGCGAAGTGCTGGATGCTCACCGAGAAGCTCGGCTACGACGCCGCGATCAACTACCGCACCGACGACGTGCCGGCGAAGATTCGCCAGTTGTGCCCGCACGGCGTGGACGTGTTCTTCGACAACGTGGGCGGCGAGATCCTCGACCACGCGCTCGGCGCCCTGAACCGGTACGGGCGCGTGGTGTGCTGCGGGCGCATTGCCGAGTACCTGAAACCGGCCGAGGAGTCCTGCCGGCTGCGCAACTGGCACATGATCGGCAGGCAGCGCGCAAGCATGACGGGGTTCTTCATCTACGACCTTGCCGAGCACTTCCCGCGCGCCGAGCGGCAGATGGCACAGTGGATCGCCGACGGCCGCATGCAGTACCTCGAGGACGTGCTGGAGGGCTTCGAGCAGATGCCGCGCGCGCTGATGCGGCTCTACGAGGGGCACAACGTCGGCAAGCAGATCGTGCGGGTGGATCCGGCGGCGCGGTGAGGATTACCTCTCCCGCGCCTCGCTGCGGATCTGCGTGCCGAGCAGCAGGCCGGTGAACACGAGCCCGAGGATCAGCAGGAACGCCTGCTGGTAGCTCCCGGCGCGGTCGTACAGCACGCCGGTGAGCCAGATGCCGAGGCCGCCGCCGAGCGACTCCATCAGGCTGATCACGCCGCCGATCTTGCCCGCCGAACGCAGGCCGAAGTTGCTCACCGCCAGCATGTTGTAGAGCGTGAACAGGCCGCCCCAGCCGAGACCCACCACCGCGATGGCAGGCAGTACGAGGTCCTTGCGCAGCGTGGCGAGCCCGGCGACGCCCACGAGCATGATCGCCAGGCAGGCGAGGAACACCTTGTGCCGGTCGATACGGTCGGCGAGCGCGCCGTTGATCAACTTGCCCGTGAGGCCCACGAGGCCGAGCAGCGACAGCGCGAAGCCCGCGTTGAGCGGCTCGAAGCCGAGGCCGCGCAGGTGCAGGAACAGGTGGTTGTAGAGCGCGAGGATCGAGTAGTAGATCATCATCCCCGACAACCCGATCGCCCAGAACGTGCGCGTGCGCATGGCCTCGGCGAGCGTGAGGCCCTCGAGCCGCAGGTCGCGACCCGTCGCGGTCTCGAGGCCGTGCGCCACTGCGCCCACGTCGCGCGGTGAGTTCCTGACCACCAGGAGCACGAACACCATCAGCACGACCGGGATGGCGGCCTCGATCAGGAACGCCTGCCGCCAGCCAACGCGCCCGATCAGGACCGCGTTCAACGGCGACAGCAGGATGCTGCCGAGGCTGGTGCCCACCAGCGCGATGCCGATCGCGAGGCCGCGCTGCTTGTAGAACCAGCTCGAGATGAGGATCACGCAGGTCATGGTGCTCGCGCCGAGGAGCCCCAACGCGAGGATCACGTGGATGGCGTACAGCATGGCGAGCGAGTCGAGGCGGCTGTAGAGCACGTAGCCGATCGAGAGCATGACGCAGCCGAAGGCGAGCATGCGCCGCGGGCCGAGCTTGTCGATGAACACGCCGGCGAACGGCGCGATCAGCGCGATCAGCCAGAACGTGACGAGGTCGCGGAACTTGAGTTCGCCGCGGGTCCAGCCGAATTCGTTCAGCAGCGACTCGTCGTAAACGGACAGCGCCGTCGCGGTGAGGCCGTTCGACACCAGCAGCACGACCATGCCGGTGACGGCCATGAGCCACGGGAACCACCGTCTCATCGTCGTCTCCCCCGTTCGTCTCGCCAGCGATCAGTGCCGCGGCTTCGGTTCTTCGTCGCCGTCACCGCCCACGACGGGTATCTCCTCGCCCGCGATCGCACGCCGCTCCTCGAACCACTCGCCCAGGTCGATGAGCTTGCAGCGCTCGCTGCAGAACGGGCGGTACGGCGAAGCCGGCGACCACTCGACGGGGCGTTGGCAGGTGGGACAGGGGACCGTGTCCACGCTCAGGTGCAGGTGGTCAGCGAGAAGCGCACGTCTTCCGCGGTCTGGATCGGTCGCGTATCCGCGTCCTGCCAGACGAGGAACCGCACGCTGCAGCGGTAGTGGCTGCCGCTGATCTCAGGGTAGATGTCGGTGCCGGCCGGCAGTGCGATGCGGATCAGCTGCGCGGGCACGTCGCGGTCGAGCTGCAGGTGGAACACGCCGCCCGGGGCGACCTCCGGGCGCGACTTGCCCTGCTCGCGCGTCATCCACAGCAGCTCGCTCACCGCATCGCCGAGCGGGCGGATCACCGCGAGCCAGTGCGCGAAGTCGGCGCCGCGCACCTCGTCGGGTTGGTTGAGCCAGTGCGTGTAGTCGGGCAAGTCGAATTCGCAGGTGCCGCCCGGGATCGTGCTGCGGTGCTTCACCGCGTTCAGGAACTCGGAGTCGCGCAGCTTCTGCATGAACAGCGCGCCAACGTTCGAGAGCTCCTCGCGCATGCGGTGCAGCTTGGTGAGCAGCACGCGCAACCGTGAAGCGTCGACGCCCGGCCGCGAGTTGTACGTCGCAAGCAGCGCCATCTGGCGCTCGAGCTCCTTGAGCACCTCGCCGCGTACGTCACCCCGTTGGGTGATGGCGAGGATCTCGAGCAGCGACTGCACTGCGGCGCGGGTGGACCAGGGGTCGGACCGCGTGTGGTGGTGAACGGCCTGCTGGTACAGGAAGTCGAGGCGCAGGAATACGCGCATCCGCTCGTTGAGCGGTTGCTCGTAGACGATGGCGCGCGCAGCCGCGTCCGCCGAGGGCGCTGCGGCCTCGTTCGCGTTCATCGCCGTATTCTGGCCTACCGGCGGGGAGGCCCACAACCCGGCGCGAGGCGGTGGGGACGGGGCCGGCGCGGGCGCCGAGACTGGGTCGGCAGCCGCAGCATCCCACGGCAGGGGCAATGTGCCCGGGCGCGGTTCCTCAGCCATGGCGTGCCGCAGCCTGCTCGAGATACTTCGCGTGCAGCGTCGCTACCTGCTCCTGCAAGTCGTCCACCCGTCCTGTGTTGCGCACGATGTCGTCGGCCATGGCGAGGCGCTCGGCCCGGGTCGCCTGGGCGTTGAGTGAGGCTTCGGCCTGCTCGTGAGTGACGCCGTCGCGCATCATCAGGCGCTGGATCTGCAGTTCCTCGGGCACGTCCACCAGCAGAACGCGGTCCACGTGGTCACGGCGTTTGCCTTCGGTGAGCAGCGGGATCACCAGCACCTGGTAGGGGCCGCCGGCTGCCCGCGACTGGCGCTCCATTTCGGCACGAATGGCCGGGTGCAGGATGGCCTCGAGGCGCTGCTTGGCCGTGGGGTCGGAGAAGATCCGCTCGCGCATGCGGCGACGGTCGAGGCGGCCCTCGGCGTCGAGCACGTCGGGGCCGAAGGCCTTCACCACCTCGGCGAGCGCCGCCTGCCCCGGCTCGACGACCTGCCGGGCGATCACGTCGGTGTCGATCAGCGGTATGCCGAGGTCGGCGAACAGGTTGGCCACCGTGGTCTTGCCGCTGGCGATGCCGCCGGTGAGGGCGACGCGATAGGGGGGTGGATCAGCGGTCATGGCGGCAGTGTAGCCGCAGCCGGACGTTACCGGTTCAGGCCTACGAACGAGAGGTACCCACCGACCATCTGCGGCCCCCACATCATCGCGATCCAGCCGGCGGCGGCGAGGTACGGGCCGAACGGAATGGGGACGTTGCGATCGCGCCCCCGGGCCACGATCAGCGAGATGCCGACCACGGCGCCCGTGAAGGCCGAGAGCAGCAGCACGAGTGGCAGCACCTGCCAACCCATCCAGGCGCCCAGCGCGCCGAACAGCTTGAAGTCGCCGTAGCCCATGCCTTCCTTGCCGGTGAGCAGCTTGAACGCCCAATAGACGCTCCAGAGACTCAGGTATCCCGCCGCGGCGCCGAGGATGGCCGAGGTCGGGTCGCTGGGAATCGGCGGGGCGAGTCCGGGCTGCCAGGCGAGGCTCGCCAGCAGTCCGAGCCAGAGCAGGGGAAGAGTGATGATGTCGGGCAGGATCTGGTGATCGAGGTCGATCACCGTGAGTGCCACCAGCGCCCAGGTGAGGAACAGCGCCGCGACCGACTGCCAGTGGAAGCCGAACTTCCAGACCACCGCGGCCGAGAACACGGCGGTGGTGAGTTCGACGATCGGATAGCGCGGCGAGATCTTCGCCTTGCAACTCGCGCACTTGCCGCCGAGTAGCAGCCAGCTGATCACCGGGATGTTCTGGTGCGCGAGGATCGGCGCGCCGCAGTGCGGGCAGGCCGAGCGGGGGACGATGAGGTTGTAACGCTCCTCCGGCGGCTCGCGCTCGGTGGGCGGCGCGGACGAGTCGGGCGCGGTCAGCATCTCGCGCGCCTGCGCTCGCCACTGCCGATCGAGCATGATCGGCAGGCGGTGGATGACCACGTTCAGGAAGCTCCCGATCAGCAGCGACAGCAGGAACGCGCTGCCCACGAGCAGCGCGGTGGATTCCTGGAACACGTCGGTGGGCGTCAGATGACCGCGCCCAGCTTGAAGATGGGCAGGTACATGGCGACGACGAGGCCGCCGACCAGCACGCCGAGGATCACCATGATCATTGGCTCGAGCAGGCTCGAGAGCGCGTCCACGGCGGCATCGACGTCTGCCTCGTAGAAGTCGGCCACCTTGCTGGCCATCTCGTCGAGCGACCCCGACTCTTCGCCGACCGCGATCATCTGCACGACCATGTTCGGGAACAGGCCCGTGTTTTCCATGGCGCGCTGCATGCGCAGGCCCGTGGCGATCTCGTCGCGCATCTTGAGCACGGCGTCCTGGTAGACAATGTTGCCCGTGGCGCCGGCCACCGACTTCATGGCCTCAACCAGTGGCACACCCGCGCCGAACATCGTGGCGAGCGTGCGGGCGAAGCGGGCGATTGCGGCCTTCTTCAGGATCGGGCCGATCACCGGGATCTGCAGCGACATGCGGTCGAGGAATTGCCGCATTGGCCGCGATCGCTTGTAGAAATAACTGAATATGAAGGCCGCCGCGCCGACAATGATCAGCAGGATCCAGCCGTTCGACTGCATCCAGCGCGACAGGCCGATCACGAACAACGTGAACGCGGGCAGATCGGCGCCGAAGCCCTTGAACAGGCTTTCGAACTGCGGGATCACGAAGATCAGCAGGATCACCGTCACGATCACGGCCACGGCGAGCACGGCCGCCGGGTAGAACAGCGCCTTCTTGATCTTCTTCTTGAGTGCCTCAGTCTTTTCCTTGTACGTGGCGATCTTGTCGAGTACCGCCTCAAGGGCACCGGCGTGCTCGCCCGCCTCGACCAGGTTCACGAAGAGGTCGTCGAAGTACAGCGGGTGCTTGGCCAGCGCCTGGTTCAGCGCGTTGCCCGTCTCGATGTCGGACTTGATCGCCAGCACCAGCTTCTGCATTGCCGGCTTATCGTGGCCGACGCCGATGATCTCGAAGGCCTGGACCATGGGAATGCCGGCCGTGAGCATGGTGGCCAGCTGGCGGGCGAAGACGGCAATGTCTTCCGCGGTGATCTTGCCCTGGCTCTTGAAGAGCTGCCGTTCCTTGCGGACCCGCGTCGCGGCGATGCCCTGGCGCCGCAGATCGGCGCGCATTTCCATCTCGTCCTTGGCAAGACCCCGGCCCTTGACCCGGTTACCCTTCCGGTCCTTGCCCTCCCAGAGGAAGGGAAACTGCTTGCCTGCAATAGCGTCGGCCATGGTCTAAAGCGCCCTCTGCCTCAGTCGACGGTAACCCGGTTGATCTCATCGAGGCTCGTCAGTCCGTCCCTGACCTTCTTCAGCGCGGACTGGCGCAGCCCCCACACGCCTTCGCGGGCCGCTTGCTCCTTGATCTCGAGCACGCTGCCGCCGGCCATGATGATTCGCCCGATCTCCTCGGAGACCGGCATCACCTCGTAGATGCCCACGCGGCCTTTATACCCGTCCGTGCACTGCGTGCAACCGACCGGCCCGAAAATCTGGAGGCCGGTCGCGATTTCGTCGGGCGCGAACCCTTCCTTGAGCAGGGCCTCCTCCGGGATGTCCAGCTTGGTCTTGCAACCGTTGCAGAGGCGACGGGCCAGGCGTTGGGCGATGATCAGGCTGACCGAGGTGGCGATGGCGTACGGCTTCACGCCCATGTCCACGAGGCGTGTGAGCGTCTTCGGGGCGTCGTTCGTGTGCAGCGTGGACAGCACCAGGTGACCGGTCTGCGCGGCCTTGAGGGCGATCTCCGCGGTCTCTAGGTCGCGGATTTCGCCGACCATGATTACGTCGGGATCCTGGCGCAGGAAGGCGCGCAGCGCGCCCGCGAAGGTGAGGCCCACCTTCGGGTTGATGTTCACCTGGTTGATGCCCGGCAGCATGATCTCGACGGGATCCTCGGCCGTCGAGATGTTCGTGTCTTCGGTGTTGAGGATGTTGAGGCCGGTGTACAGCGAGACGGTCTTGCCGCTGCCCGTCGGGCCGGTCACCAAGATCATGCCGTGCGGACGCGACAATGCCTCGAGGTACAGCTCCTTCTGGAACGGCTCGTAGCCCAGCGAGTCGACGCCCAGCATCGCGCTCGACGGGTCGAGGATACGCATCACGATCTTCTCGCCGAACAACGTCGGGCACGTGCTCAGGCGGAAGTCGATGGCGCGGTTCTTCGAGATGCGCATCTTGATGCGGCCGTCCTGGGGGACGCGCCGCTCGGCGATGTCGAGCCGCGACATCACCTTGAGGCGAGCGGCCAGCTTGACGGCCAGCTGCACCGGCGGCGTTGCCACCTCCTTCAGCACGCCATCGAGGCGGAATCGGATGCGATACGAGCGCTCGTAGGGCTCGAAGTGGATGTCGGAGGCGCCGCGCTTGATGGCGTCGAGCATCACCTTGTTGACGAAGCGCACGATCGGCGCGTCGTCGACGTCGGCGCGCTCGACGCCCTCGTCCACGCCTTCCTCGTCGGACGTGACCTCGAGGCTGTCGAGTTCGAAGTCGTCGCCCGCCAGCTCGGGCATCGCGGTGTCGACCTGCTCGAGCGACTTCGCGAGCAGCTTGTCGAGCTTGTTTTCCTCGACGACGATCGCCTCGACCGACAGGCCAGTGGCGAACTTCACCTCGTCGAGCGCATGGAGGTTGGTCGGGTCGGAGATCGCGACGAACAGGCGCTTGCCACGCTTGACGAGCGGCAGCACGCGATGCCTGCGCAGGGTCTTCTCGCTGACCAGCCGGACGATCTCGAAATCAGGCTGGATCGCGTCGAGGTCGAACAGCGGCGCGCCGAACTCCTGCGACGCGGCGATGGCGATCTCCCGCGGATCGGCGAGGTTGTATTCGACGAGGTAGGAAACCACGCTGACGCGGCGTTCGCGCGCCGCGCTCAAGGCATCGAGCATGGCGCTCTCGCCGACGAGCCCGTCGGCCACGAGACGATGCGGCAGACCCTGCAGACCGCCCCGCAGTGGCGTCACATTCGCTGCGATGTCGTTCATTGCTGTGCGCAACTCCCGCGGCTGGCCACGGCAGGGATCCAATGGACGGTATCGTACCGGGATGGCCGAGCAAATGTTAAATCCGTGCCGATTCTCCGCGATATCGGCTGCCGCTGGTCGCGACGGCCGTCACAAGACCTCGTATCCGCCTGAAACGAAGAAGGCCCCCATGGAGGGGGCCTTCCCGGGCCGGAGTGCCGGCCAAAACGCAAGCCGGACGGTTACGGACGGCAGTTGGAGGGCAGATACTTGTTCGCAACGTTGGTCGCCGCGTTCGACGCAAGAGAGGCGGCGGTATTCCCGGCCCACTGCGCCGGGGCAGCGGCCTGGCCGCAGCGCCAGATCACGTCGCCGCCGACGCTGGCACCGGGCTGCAGCGCCACCGTGTCGCCCGCCAGGTTGGTGAGGTTGGCTTCGTTACCATAGGTGACGGTGATCGTGCCGCCGTTCACGTTGACGGCCGAAACGTACTTGCCGTCGATGTCCGTATCCGTGGCAAGGCCGGCCTGGGCGTTATTCGCCGGCCAAGCGCCACGCTGGGCGTAGAACTCGGCGACGGATGCCTTGGCAGCCGAGGCCATGGCGAGGCCTTCCGAGGCCTGCGAACGGATGATGTAGTCCTGATACGCCGGGATTGCGATGGCCGCGAGGATGCCGATGATCGCGACGACGATCATCAACTCGATGAGGGTGAAGCCCTTCTGGATCTTGGTGCGCATAGCTGGAAACTCCTTACACTTCTTTGAATAGCGATGGACAGACTGCGGCGTAACGCCTGCGCCCATTTCGAAGCAATCTTCGTGCCATGCCGTCACTTCGGTGTAACTAATTGAAAAACATAACGAACTTGTCCGTGCCCTCTGCGCGTGCTGCGGCCGCAGAGACTCGGATCGACAACGTTTGCCCATGACTGACAAAACACGTCCATCGCAGGCCGGCGCTACCGGTCCCGATGGAGAGCATGCGAACTGCAGACGCAGTCGGCCGTTGCCGCAGTCACCGGACCCGACACCTGATCGCCGTGCTCCGGGCTGGCGCCGGATTCCGATGCCTCCGCGGGCGTTCCTCGGAATCGGTGCTGCCGGCTTTCTCTGCGAGGCAGTGGTTCTGACAATCGTGGCGTCGTGGACAGGTGTCGGACCCGTGCTCGGCAGGTTCGTTTCCTTTCCGGCTGCGGTGACTCTTACGTGGCTCCTGAATCGCCGATTCGTCTTCGAGTCCCGGCGCGACCTTGCTCCCGCCGTCGAGTACGCCGGCTACTTTGCAATCCAGGTCATCGGGGCCGTCATCAATCTCGCGGCGTACATGTCTTCGCTCTGGGTCTGGCCGATGCTCGGCGCTGTTCCGATCGTGCCGTTAGCCATCGGATCGGGCACCGCGATGATGTTCAATTTCCTGATGTTGCGGTGGTTACTCTATCGTGGCCGACCTTCCCGCAGCTCCGCCACGGCCTGCAGCCAACCGGTAGGCCAGGCAGGAAAGCTGGTCTCCAACCAGGCGGACGGTAGCGGCAGGCCAACTGGGAACCCGGCTGGCACCGATGGATGTACGTGAACGGCTGTCTTCCGGCCGCGCGGACGCAGGCCCATCCCGCGTGTTCCGCTATCCCGAGAGCATTGAGGCGGGCCGTCGTCGTAGATGCCTGCCTCTTGAACTGCCCCGGACGAATCGAGGACCATGCCTCATGAACCACAGTCGCGTCGCATCGAGCGTACGGCATGTGCCACGCACACCGTCATCGCTAAATTTGCCCGAAGGCTGGGTGCAAGATGCCTGAATCCTCGGTTCGGGTTGAGGAGGTCGGTCAGGAAGCCGGTCCCAATGACCTCGGCCGGCACTCAGGCTTGCGGATCGCGGTGTTGGTGCCCTGCTACAACGAAGAAGCCAGCATCGCGGGGGTCGTGGCGGAATTCCGGTCCGCGATGCCATCGGCAACCATATACGTCTACGACAACAATTCACGCGACAACACCGTTGCCGTGGCACTCAGCGCGGGGGCAGTGGTCCGTTCCGAGCCCTGGCAAGGCAAGGGAAATGTCGTCAGGCGGATGTTCGCCGATACCGAGGCCGATGTGTACGTTCTGATAGACGGTGATGGAACCTACGAAGCGGCTCGCGCCCCGGAGCTGGTGGAACTGCTGCTCGAAAAGGGGCTCGACATGGTGAATGGCGCACGCGACGAGCAGTCGCAGGCAGCCTATCGGGTTGGCCATCGTTTCGGAAACCGCCTGTTGACCTCGATCGTCGCCGCGATCTTCGGGCGCCAGTTGACGGACATGCTGTCCGGATATCGGGTGCTGTCGCGGCGGTTCGTGAAGTCGTTCCCTGCTCTGAGTTCTGGTTTCGAGATCGAGACCGAGTTGACGGTGCATGCTCTTGAGCTGCGCATGCCGCTGGCAGAGGTGCGAACGGCCTACCGTGAGCGGCGAGAGGGTTCTGTCAGCAAGCTGCGAACCTACCGCGACGGCTCGAGGATTCTTCTGACCATTCTCGCTCTCGTTCGCGAGGAGAGACCGCTCGCTTTCTTCACGACCGGCTTTCTTATCCTCGCGTCGCTGTCGCTGCTGCTTGGCTGGCCTGTCGTAGTGACGTACCTGGAGACGGGGCTTGTGCCGCGGCTGCCCACGGCGGTTCTCAGCGCCTCGCTTATGTTGCTCGCGTTCCTGAGTCTCACGAGTGGCTTGATTCTGGAAACCGTTACCCGCGGTCGCCGCGAACTGCGGCGCCTGCACTACCTTCAGATACCCTTGGTCGCGTCCCGTCGTACGGTCTCGCGTCGCTGATCGGCATCGCCTCCGAGGTCCAAGTTGACGTCAACGTTTCGCCTGCTGCTTGTCTGGATCGTCGTCGGGGCCATTGCGTTCGCCGTCCAACTGAACTGGATGTCCGCGACCTATGCACCGGATGGCTTCGTCCCCGTTGGTAACGACGCCTTCTATCACGCGCGACGCATCATCGATACCGCACGCGATCCGGGACAGTTCTACGAGTTCGACAGGAAGATTCACGCGCCCGATGGCAGCCTGCTCACTTGGCCCTGGGGCTACGACTACCTCATGGGAATGTTGCTCCGGGGCGGCACGGCACTCGGCTTGGCGGACGACCCCATGCGGTTCTTGGCGTACGTACCGCCGGCAGCCGTTATTGTTGCGATTGCGCTGGTCATCGCGCTCGCCGTGTCGCTCGGCCTGTCCACGTGGGCGACGACCCTGCTCGCGTTGTGCGTCGCGCTCTCGCCGCTGACCCAGGGCATGCACAGCATCGGGAGTATCGATCACCATTTTGCCGAGTATCTAGTCATCCTTGCGTTCATGGCGGCTGCACTCGCCTGGATGCGCCGGCCCGAGTCGATCTCTGCGGCAGTCGTCGCCGGATTGGTGGGGGGCATTGGCCCGGTGGTCCACAACGGGCTTTTCGCGTTGCAGGTGCCGCTGCTGCTCGCCGCGGCCATCCTGTGGTTACGCGACCAACCGCTTCCGTCGCGGCCGGTGGCGGCCTTCGCCCTGTCACTGTCGCTGGCGACCATGTTGGCGGCGCTGCCGTCCTTGCCGATTCGACTTGGAATGGCGGATTTCTACGTCCTCTCCTGGTTTCATGTCTACGTCGCCTTCTGCACTGCGCTGGCGATGCTGGTCCTGGCGACGACGCAACGTTCGCCGCGGGCCCTCCTCGGCGTGGCGGCACTCGCCGCCGTATTGAGCGCACCGCTGCTGCACCAATTCGTGCTCGCCCGCGACTTCGTCGGGAAAGAGGCAGACGCACTCGAGGCGATCCAGGAGGCGCGCAGCGTCTGGAGCCTATACCAGGAGCGCGGCTTCACCGGTGTGAGTGCAATCTACTCCGGGCTGGTTTTTCTGATCCCTGTCATCTGGGTAGGCTGCGCGTACACTCTCTTGCGTGTCACCGACCGTCGCTACGTCCTGCTCTGTGCGTTCGTCTTGCTGACATTGCCGCTGATGCTGGCGCAGTTCCGGTTTCAATACTACGGATCGATCGGCCTGTACCTGCCGCTGCTGGTCCTGGTGGATCGGCTCGGCGATCGCAGCGGCCGAACGGTGCCGCTCGCTGTCGCGACACTGTTCCTGGCAGCGGCGTATTACCCGGCGGTGCGCTATGGCCTGTCGGGCGGCCAGCCGCTGGGCAACGATCTCTATTACTCGCTGACCCGTCGTGTGATGCCGGCGCTACGGGACGCTTGCGACCGCGACCCCGGCATCGTCCTGGCCAGAAGCAACGACGGTCACTTCATTCGCTACCACACCGAGTGCTCGGTGATCGCCAACAACTTCCTGCTGACCGATCAGCATTTCGACGCGGTGTGGCGTGTCCATCGTATGTTCGGCATGTCACCACAGCAGTTGCTCGATTCAGGGGAACCGATCAAGTATGTGCTGGTCCGCGCCCGAGGGGTCGTCTTGATCCGATCGGATGGATCGATCGGGCTGGTGCCCGCGGATGAGGCACCACGGGTATCGGATGCACTGACTGATGCACTGTTGTGGGGGCCTGTCGAAGACGTACCCAGCCGATTCCGGCTGCTGGCCGAAATACCAGTGCCCGGGGGCGCCTATCAGTACGCGCGTCTGTGGAAAGTCGACGGGAACGCAGTGGAGCGTCGGCATGACGGCGACGACTGAGAGCCGCTGCCCAGCGCCCGCGTCGGTCCAGCCAAGTTAGTCGCCGGGTTCCGATGCACTGCCGAGGGGGACGGACTCCAGGGAAAAGTGGCCCGCATCATCCGTGTGCACCCGGAACAACTGCGTCATAGGGCCTCCGCCAGCAAGTTCGCCGAGCATCTGAGCGAAGCCGGGATCCACGGGGCCGGCAAACCAGAGATAGTCGTATTTGCGCCAGACCTGGAACAAGGCGGACCGGTCCTGCCTCAGGAAATCGGTCGAGCGCTCGATTGATGTCGGGGCCGGAGTCAGCAGAAACTGCAGCAGTTCGCCCGCAAAGCCATTCTTAACGTCCCCCGGGAAATGCACCCAGATCGAGGACTGCTTGATAGCCTCCTTGATTAGAAGCGTGCCAGGCCCCAGTTGACGGCGCAGTTCGATCCGCGGATTTGGCAGGAGAATGCGGTCGAAAAGCGGTTTCTCGACGAGGTAAAGCAGTGCGAGGCCGGCTGCGAACAGCATCGCGCGAATATGCCCTGCCGTTGGCATCTCGTGGTCACCTTGCGTGATTGCCGACTTCGCGAAACCTGGCAGCAACGGCACGAAGCACAGGAGCACCAACGGAACAGTAATCGTATTCACGTAACGCGTGTAGGAGGGCAGCAGGATGCCGCGATCGGCGAACGCGAAGGAGTAGCTGGAAAGGAGCAGCCCGACGTATCCGGCCGCAGTCAGGAACAGTCCCCACCCGGCGACGCGCCACTCCCATCGCGCCCGGTCGTCCAGGACGAACCGCGTCAGCAGCGTCCACCAGAGCGCAAATACTGCGAACAAACCCATAGTCGTCATGCGGCCAGGCTGATCGAGGACGGCGCGGACCGGGTAGGTAAATTCGTTCAATTGCCAGAACCAGCTGTTGTTGGCCAGTGACTGGTTCAAGAACGTGTCGAGGAAGAGAGCCGACACTGCCACCGTCGTGCTGGATAGGCCCTCGCGCAGGGCGCTCGCGAGGCCAGCGACGATGCCTCCAGTGGACATCACGTCGTGCGGGGCGCCGACGAGATCCCGATTCCAGGACCAGGCCAGGCTGCAGATGAGGGCGGGTGCTGCAAGGGCGATGAACGCCAGCGCCGTCTTGGCCGCGCGGAACGCAACGGGGGCAGGTATCCTGCGCGTTCGCCCCGCCCACAACACCGCGATGACTGCGGCTCCCGCCAGAGCGAACGCGAGTCCCGCGTCCTTGATCAACGCTACTGTCGACAGCGCGACGGCGTGCATAGCCAGTCTTCGTGCCGAAACGTCGCGCTCCAGCATGTAGCACAGCACGACACCCAGCAGCCATGCTCCGAGAAGGTGGTCCACGTACAGGCTGCGAACGCCGAGGCTGTAGTTGGTAAGCACCGCCAGGCACAGGGCCAGCGTCCCGATCAGCCAGGGTACCTGGCGCAGGCGCATATTCGCGAACAGCATGAGCAGGGGAGTGGCGAGCAGAACGAACTGTGCCAGGTATGTAAGCGGCTCGGTGGGTTGGCCAAAGAACGTGAACAGGTATTGGAACAGCGCCGGTCCGGGAACGTACCTCGGATGAAGGGCGTTCGTGTTCGCCCGCCAGAACTCGTCCCAGGCGTGAATCTCACGCACGTAGACGCCCCAATGTGAGTATTCGTCGAAGAAGAAATACTGGTCCTGCCGATAGACGTACCAGAACACGGCGCTTGCGATTAGCAGGATCCAGGGCGACGCGGCAGCGTCCCATGGTCCGATCGTGCCGCGCAGCGTGTGCCATGCTGCAGCACCGAGCAGCACCGTGCCGACGACGTGAATTGCAGCAGCGGCCCACCAAAGTGCGCCGACCAGTCCCGCGCAGAACAGGAGCAGAACTGACCCCGAAACGGCAAAGAGCAGGCCGGCAGATGCGCTTATGCGCATCCGTTCGGATAGGTACCACGTCAGCCCGAGCAATGGGAGCAGCGTCAGGAAACCCATCGACGGCCCCAACGAAACGTAGCTACCGTACTTCCGGTATGCCGGCGGCCGTCCTCCGCCGCGTCATCGTTTGTCCTGGGAGTCACTCGATCCCCAGCTTCTTCACCCGATACCTGAGCTGCCGGAACGTCATCCCCAGCAACTCTGCTGCTTTCGTCTTGTTGTAGCGCGTCTGCTCGAGCGCCTTGATGATCGCCTCGCGTTGGATATGCTCGAGCTGCCCTTCCAGCCCGTCTGCGGACATTTCCGCTGAAACCGCCGGCAACTCCACCGCCGCCGCTCCCTGCTTCAGCTGAATGTCCTCCGGCTCCACCCGGTTGTCCGAGCACAGCGTTACTGCGCGCTCCAGGATATTCTCCAGTTCCCGCACATTGCCCGGGTATGAGTACGACAGCAGCTTGTCCATTGCCTCATCGCTGATCTCGGGCTCCGGTACGCCGATCTGCCGGGATACGCGGTCGAGCAGCAGGTCCACCAGCCGTGGCACGTCATCCAGCCGCTCGCGGAGCGGCGGAACCTTCAGCTCGATCACGTTGATGCGGTAGTACAGGTCCTCGCGGAAACGACCGGCCTTCACCAGCTCGTCGAGCTTGCGGTGCGTCGCCGAGAGAATGCGCACGTCCACCGGCACCTCGCGTGTTTCGCCCACGGGGCGCACGGCTTTTTCCTGGATCACGCGCAACAGCTTGACCTGCATGTGCAGCGGCAGGTCGGCCACCTCGTCGAGGAACAGCGTGCCGCCCTCGGCGCTTCGGATCAGCCCTTCCTTGTCGGCCACGGCACCGGTGAAGCTGCCTTTCTTGTGGCCGAACAGCTCGCTCTCCATGAGCTCCGACGGGATCGCGCCGCAGTTCACCGGCACGAACGGCCCGTCAGCGCGCGGGCCGGACTCGTGGATCAGCCGCGCCACCAGCTCCTTGCCGGTGCCGGAGTCGCCCGAGATGTGCACGGGCGCCTGCGAGCGCGCCACCTTGGCGATCATCTGCCTCAGCTGCAGCATCGGCTTCGAGTCGCCGAGCAGGCGGAGCGACGGGCCGCGACCGGTTCCCTCGTCGGTCTTCTGCCCGAGCTTCAGCGTCGCAGTGATCAACTTCCGCAGCGCAGCCAGGTCGATGGGCTTCGAAATGAAATCGAACGCGCCGAGCTTCAGCGCCCGCACGGCCGCCTCGACGTTGCCGTGCGCGGTGATCACCGCCACCGGGACGCCCGGACGGTGGGTCTGGATCCACTCGACGAGGTCCAGCCCGTCGCCGTCCGGCAGGCGCATGTCGGTCAGCACGAGGTCGAACCGCTCGATGCCGAGCTGCTTCACCGCGCTCGCGTAGTCGGCGGCGGTGCTCACCTGCAGTTGCATCCGGCCGAGCGTGATGCTGAGCAGGTCGCGGATGTCCGGCTCGTCGTCGACGATGAGGGCGCGCGGGGTCATGGGCGAGGGCGGGGGCTCGGTTCGGGATAGCCGCTTATGTTCAATAGACTATACCGCGCGCGGCTCCGGGAAACTTGAGCCGGTTCGCAGAACGGCCACATCTCCCGGGCGCTTGTCCGGCTGGGGATGGCTGCGAGGCTTTCCCAATCTCGACGCGGATTAGTGGCCGGAATGCCTGGCCAGAGTGGCGAATTGCAGTTCCGCCAGAACGGAGTCGAGTCCCGTGGAGGTGCCCGGCGCTCCGTGCACGGAGTTCAGTCGCCGGGTGACAGCCGAGAGGTCCGTCAGATCCTCCGCGACGAATGCTCGGACCGCGTTTTGACCAGATTGGAAATCGAGCCGTCGTCGGCCGCTGCACGTAACCGCAGGGCCTCGTAGAGCTCGGGTTCGAAACATGAGGTAATGCATTTGCGGGTGTTCATCAGCGTTTCTTCAATTCCTCCCTCAGCACACGGCGCAGGGTTTCCTCGAGCGACTCTTTGGAGCGCCGAATGTGCTCCTGCAGCGCACGATTGATGCTGGTCTGGTAGTTGCCACCACCCGCGGCGTGAACCTCCGCCCGAAACCAATCCAGTATCTCGTCGTCGAGCCGGATGGTGATTCGGGTCTTGCCCGGGGGCAGTGGCCGGATCGGGCCACGACGACCATTCGAAAAGTCGTACTCCTTGCGCATCACCGCTCCTGATAGCGTCGGCGTTCAATCGCTGTGGCGGGCCGGGATGAAATGAGCCGAATCGTTCCACCGCGGTGCGTGAATACGGTCACCAGGATTTGTCCTGTCAGGGACATCCCGATCGACACCAGTCGTTGTTCGCCATTTGAGTCAGGATCCGCAACCGTCAAGCAGAACGGGTCGTTCAGCGCGGTGACCGCGTCGGCAAAGTCCACCCGGTGCCTGCGCAGATTCGCTGCTGCCTTCGCCGCATCCCATTCGTAGCCATCCTTGGCCATAGTATGTACACTTGTGCACAGTCGTCAATCGATGCAGCAAGCGTACCGTCGGCTCCGCGGCACGTTCCCGCGGAAATTCTGCGCAAACAGCCGAATTTGAATGCGGCGAGCCGCGGCACCCGGGCAGAGCGACCGCCTACCGCGCCTCCCACCGCTGCGGATCCGCGAATACGATCCTGAAGATGCTGCCGCCGCCCGGTCGCGCTTCGTACGCCAGCACCGCGCCGTTGGTCTGGCACAGCTCGCGCGAGATGAAGAGGCCCAATCCCGTACCACCGGCGCCATTCGTGAAGAAAGGCTCGAAGATGCGCTCGGCACTCGCCGGGTCGATGCCGCCGCCCCGGTCCAGCACCTCGAGGAACGGCCGGTCCGACGACGCGATCCGCCCCGACCGCAGTAGCACCGGCGTGGTCGCGGCGTGCTTCAACGCGTTGTCGCACAGGTTCCACAGCACCTGGTGCAGGTGCGACGGATCGAAATGCACTTCGATGCGGCTGGCATTGCGCTCGGTCTCGACGCTGATCGAGCCCGGCGGCAGCTGCATCGTCGACTCGTACTCCTGCACGAAGCCGGCCAGCCACTCGTTGATGTCGAAGCGCTCCTGCTTGGTCGTCTCGCGCCGCGACAGCTGCAAGACGTTCTCGATGATGTGGCTGACGCGGATGCCGTTCTTCTCGATGATGTCGGTCAGGTGACGGTCGTCGTCCGAGAGCGTGGGCGATTCGCGCAGCAGCTGGCTGGCATGGCTCATAGCGCCGACCGGATTGCGGATCTCATGCGCGATACTGGCGCTGAGCCGGCCTAACGCCGCGAGCTTCGACTGCTGGGCGCGATCGGCGATCACGCTCGTGTCCTCGAGGAAGATCAGCACGGGCCCCGCGCCCCCCTCGGCGAGGGCGACGAAGTGCGGCCGGATGACCGTGCCGCCGTCCGCGGCGACGATCTCACCGACGTTGTCCCGTCGGTCGGA
>Ga0114938_1000981_pt1 | contig 20500 bp, 18 predicted proteins | sample AshMeaBigSpring_FD_88675 | JGI IMG/M metagenome (GOLD analysis project Ga0114938, IMG submission 88675) | Groundwater microbial communities from Big Spring, Nevada to study Microbial Dark Matter (Phase II) - Ash Meadows Big Spring | ecosystem: Environmental > Aquatic > Deep subsurface >...
ACGCTGTTGCGCCCATGAATGACGCTTTGCAGCGCCTTCACCATGCCGCCTGGATTCTTGCTCTGCCAGATGTTGCGGCCAAAAACGACGCCGCTGGCGCCTGCGTCGAGTGCGCCGGAGACGACCTGGAGCGTCTCTTCGACAGTGTTCATGCGCGGCCCGCCGGCGATCAACGTCGGTACAGGGCAGTTGTCGACCACGGTGCGGAAGCCCGCTGGCGTGCCAGTGTAGTAGGTCTTGATGTAGTCGGCGCCGTGCTCGAAGGCCAGTCGCGCGGCAGAGGCCATCGCCAGCGGATCCTTGGCATCGGGAATGCGCTCGCTTTGACACGGCAGCGCCTCGACCAGCAGCGGCAGGTTCGCCTGCATACACTCGCTCGCCACCGACGCTACGATTTGCAGCGTCTTCAGCTCAACCGGGATGCCGATGAAGGCCATGAGCACGACGGAACTGGCGCCCAACATCAGCGCGTCTTCGACTGAATGCAGCAATTCCCATTCGGTGTAGGCCAGCCAATCCTCGCGATAGAGGCTGGGGCCGCCGTCCAGCCGCAGCGTCACCGGCACGCGCCCGGCGATGACGTTGCGGTACTTTTTCATCACGCCAAAGGTGGTCATGATGCCATCGGCGCCGGCCTCGATCATGGTGTCAATCACCTTGCCGGGGTTTTCCAAGCCTTCGATCACGCCGTGCGTGCGCGCGTGATCCATCGCCACAATTAGTGCGCGTCCATCATTTTTTAGGACAGTCATAGTTTTCTAATTCCTTTGTGAATTTTTGTGCAGGTGTTGCAATTATGTTGCTCATCTACTTTAATCAATCGCTGATGAGTTGTCAAGCCAAATTGTATGTTGCCCTCCGGGGTGTCTTCAAATTGAAAATTAGCAGGGAAAATCAACAAAACATGCAAATGCAGGCACTGGGGGGCGCGGTGCAGGTGGTGGCTGAGAGCGCCGCCACGGGAGACCGTCGTCCCTGCTGTAGACGCGCCGCTCGCAGCGACGTTGCGTTCGTCCTCCAGCCGCCCGCGTTCCTGCACCGGGAATCTGCGGCTGCGGCTGCGGCTGCGAGCCGCAGCTACAGAGCACTACAGAGCACCACCTGCTCAGTCGGCTTGAGCTGACTTCAACTTTCAGCCTCGATTTCGATCGAAGGTTGCACTCTCCGCAGGGTGAACGGCCGCCTGAGCAGACGCCCGGTCGACACCGACGCTGGCGCTGCTTCACACCACCTCGAACGGCAGGTCGAATCCTGACAGCTCAATATGTGAAAAAGTCACCAACACACTTTGAAACCGCAACGGTTCAGTTATGCACGAAGCGTGTCGGCTAGAATACCTTGTTAGGTGGCACACACTTGCGTATCAATGGTTGCAACACCAACGGTAGGAAGACCGTGTTGTCGCCGCTAAGAGTCCGTTTGCAAATTTCTGCTTGGCAAATAGGACGGTTACGAGACGCCTATTCAGCCAAGCAGAAGAAAGACATTGTCGCACACATCAGAGCAATATACGAGTGACTTGACCGACGAACAATGGTGCATCATCAAGCCGCTGCTACCGATCAAGCGAGCAGGAGCGGGTCGGCCGATTGAACTGGACATGCGAGCAAGTTGCTTTCGATTATGAGTTTCTACATCTGGCTCAAATTGCTGACGATCAACAAGGATCGCAAAGGTGCGCGCCGTGCCCTAACGCGGCGGCGGTTGCGTCGGTGCTGCAATTGATTTACTATATCAGCATTACCGGACGCGTCAGCAACCAGCAAATCTACACGCAGTTGGGCGCCTCGAAAGCACACATTTGTGCGAAACTTGTCCTACACGGACGATAAGATACTCGTTTCTCCATGCACCCACCCATCCTTGACGCCAAACTCCAGCCGCCCATCCTGCGCCGCAACTTGACGTTGCGTCCGCATCTCGATCAGCGTCTCGACGATGGTCTCGCTAACAATCACCGGCTGCTGCTTATCTGCGCACCCGCTGGCTATGGCAAGACCACCCTCACCGCCGAATGGATCGCCGCCCGCGCGCACCGGGCAGCGTGGCTGAGCCTTGACGAAGCCGAGGGCGACCCCGTGCAGTTTGTCACGGCGGTGGCGGCGGCGCTGCAGCGCGTTCACGCGGATTTCGGCGTAGCTATGATGCGGCGGCTGCAGACTATCACCGGCGCAGCGCCAGCCAACAGCGAACACGAGGCGGTGTCTGGACTGGCGGCCGCACTAGCCGCCGACCTGAATCAGCGTGCGCCGGCGCTGCTCGTGCTCGATGATTTTCACCTGGCTGCCACCCCCGCAGTCTGCACGATCACACAGACGCTGATCGACCGCGCGCCAGCGCTCACCCTCGTCATCACAGCGCGCACAGAGCCTGACCTGGCGCTGCCGCGACTGCGCGTGCGCAACCAGCTCACGGAGATAACGGCGCTCGATCTGCGCTTTTCGGTGGATGAAACCACGCATTTTCTCCAGCAGACGATGCAGCTTGACATTTCGATGACGCTGGGCGCCGAACTTGCGCAGCGCACAGAAGGGTGGGCTGGCGCGCTGCAACTGGCGGCGCTCACCCTACGCGGGTTGAGCCGCACGGAGCAGCAGGCGTTCGTGACCGCCTTTCGCGGCGATCATCGCCACCTGGCCGACTATCTCTCGGACGAAGTGCTGCGCCAACTGCCGACGGAGATGCGCCATTTCCTGCTGGTCACCTCGCCGCTGACTCGGCTGTGCGCGCCCCTGTGCGATGCGTTGCTGACCGACGCGCGGACGCGGGGGCTCGCTGCGCCGTCAGTCAGCCAGGCGATGTTGGAAAACATCGAGCGCCGCGGCCTCTTCCTGACCGCGCTCGACGCACACCGGCGCTGGTGGCGCTATCATCCGCTCTTCGGCGATCTGCTGCGCAGCCGTCTGGAGCAGGAACACCCTGGCTTGACCGCAGTGCTGCACAGCCGCGCAGCCGCGTGGCATCTACACGCAGGCAATGCCGACGCTGCCATGCACCATGCGCTGCAGAGCGGCGACCCGTCGTTTGCAGCGGACATCGCCCAGCAGTTTGGTGTGCAGATGGTCGGCGGCAGTCGGCTTGGCACCTTCAGCGGTTGGCTGCACATGCTTACCCCCGAAGCCGTCGCCCGCCGCCCGTATCTGCTGATCGGGGCAGCGTGGACACATGTACTGACCGGCCAGGTCGATGCGGCGCTGCGGGAGACGGAACAGGCTGAGGTGCAATTGGGCGACTTTGTCAGCTTCGACTCGATCGTCGACAATCGCAAGATCACTGCTGCCGAGGTGCGCGGCCACATCAACGCCATACGCGGTTATGCTGCTCGCCTGCGCGACGACCCCGACGCTGTGATTCGCTTTGTGCGGCTGGCGCTGGACGATCTGCCGAACGACGCCTACACCGTGCGCAGCACGGTCGCACTCAACCTGGCGCTCTTCGAGATGGAACGCGGCGAACTCGATGCTGCACTGCGTTCATGCGACGCAGCGCAGCACATCGGGATGCAAAACGAAGCCAATCTCTTCGTGGCGCTGAGCGCGCTCGGCGTCAAAGGCGAGGTGCTCTTGCAACGCGGCCGCCTGCACGAAGCCAGCGCGCGCTTTCAGGAGCTTGTGCGCGCCGGCGCACAGGAGGGGCTGCCGCTGCCTGTGATCGGGATGGGCTATCTTGGTCTGGCGCAGATCGCGCTGTTGCGCGGCGACCCGGTCGAGGCGCGCCGGCTGCTGGCAGAAGGGATGCAACTCGCCCAGGAAATCGCCTCATCTGAAGCCATGCGCCAGGCGGTGATCTTCGCAGCTGAGATTGCGCTCTACGAAGGTGACCTGGCGCAGGCGCGGCGTCATCTCAGCGAGATCGACGCCCAAATGCAGCCCGGTCACGCCGCCCATGCCGCCGCCGCCGATGTCGCCGTCCTCAGCAGCCGGCTGGCGATGGCTGCCGGCGACCTCAACGCGGCGTTCGCCTGGCTTGCGCCGCCTGTCGCCTCACAGCCATTGCCGTCGTATGCGCAGCGCCGCTTGATGGTGCAGGTGGAAGTGCAGCGGGTGCGGCTGTGGTTGGCTGCCGGTCGCACTGCAGATGCGCTGGCTCTGGCGGCGGATGTGGAGCAGGCGGCGGGTGAAGTGGACGAGTGGCAGGCGGTGGTCACGGCGCTGCTGCTGCGCGCCCGCGGGCATCACGCTCTGCGCGCACCCGACCGCGCCGCTGCTGCCCTGCACCAGGTGCTGGAGCTTGCCGCCGCGCAGGACGCCGCCGGTTTGGTCGCCATGGAAAGCGCCGGTCTCGACGTCCTGCTGCGGCAAAGCGCCGTGGGTGACGATGCACTGGCGGCTTTTGCGCGGCGCGTGCTTTCCATGCTGCCGCAGTCGGAGGCCGGAGCATCCACGCTACGCCAGGCACAGGCTGCGGCGCAAAGTGGTCTGGCTGAACCGCTGAGCGTGCGTGAGCTCGAAGTGCTGCGCCTGATCGCGGCTGGTCTTCCCAACAAGGCGATTGCCGAAACGCTGATCATCGCCCCCTCGACCGTCAAGACCCACATCAACAACATCCTCGCCAGGCTCGACGCCGCCAACCGCACCGAGGCAGTGGCGAAGGCGCGGGCAATTGGGCTGCTGCCGTAATTGAGAATTCGTGGGGTGAGCTTTCCCCTGTGATCCCCTTCCCCCTCTCCACCCTCTCGATCCACCCTCTTGATCCACCCAACGGTGGATGACTTGCCGGAAACCCTATGCGATCATGGCAGACATAGGAGGTGGATATGGCAAAGTCAATTGCAAAGCGACAGCAAGTGCGGCGTGGATTTCTTTTGGCGACGATGCTGCTGTTTCCGTTGATCTACTATTTTCTCTCACCCTACCTGATCATCGACGCAGCCACGCGCGGCATTGTCAACGGCAGCTTCATTGTCTTTGCGTTGCTGCTCGTGAGCGGGTTGATCGTCGGGCGCGGCTGGTGCGGCTGGGTCTGCCCGGCGGCGGGACTGCAGGAAGCTGCATTCTCGGCGCAGAACAAACCGGCGCGCACCGGGCGTCGCGACTGGATCAAGTGGGGCATCTGGGCTGTGTGGATCGGTGGAATTGGCGCTGCGGTCTTCTTTGCCGGCGGCTATCGCACCATCGAACCGCTCTATCCCAATCGCACGTGGATTTCGATTGTTGAGCCGGCTGGTTTCATCGTCTATTACGTTGTGGTCGGGCTGATCGTATCGATGTCGCTGCTATTTGGGCGCCGCGCTTTCTGTCATTACGGCTGTTGGATGGCGCCGTTTCTGATCATCGGGCGCCGAATCCGCAACGTATTCAACCTGCCCGCGCTGCGGCTGGCAGCGGAACCGGCGCATTGCGTTGGCTGCAATGTCTGCAACCGCAATTGTCCGATGAGCCTGGATGTCATGGCAATGGCAAAACAAGGGAGCGTCGAGCACCCCGAGTGCATCCTCTGTGGAACCTGCGTCGATGTGTGCGCCAAAGGTGTGCTTACCTATCGCTTTGGGCGTGAAAAATGAGGGAGGAGATGATGAATGCATTGATTCTGGAAGGTGCGCTGCCTGGCGATGTCGCCACGCCTGCCATTGCGCGGCATCTACAACAGGCGTTGATGGTCGCTGGTTGGAATGCCGAGATTGTTGCGTTGTGTGAACAGAAGATTGCGTACTGTCTCGGCTGTTTCGATTGCTGGACGAAGTCGCCGGGCCTCTGCAAGATCGACGACGACGGGCGCACGGTGACGGCGGCAATGCTGGCAAGCGACCTGGTGATTTACCTGACGCCGCTCACCTTCGGCGGCTATTCCTCCGAGCTCAAGAAGGCGTTGGATCGCAGCATCTGTCTGGTCTCGCCCTTCTTCACACGCATCGACGGCGAGGTGCATCACAAGGCGCGCTACGACCGCTATCCGGCGATCCTGGGCGTCGGCGTAGCGACGATGCCCAATGCCGCCCAGGCAGCGATCTTTGCCCGACTGATCGAACGCAACGCGCTCAACCTGCACGCACCGGCGCACGCTGCGGTCATCGTCCATGACGGCGACCCGGCGACGACCACGGCGGCGGCGTTGGTGCAGGCGCTTGCCCACATGAACATCGACAAGAAGGTGATGGCATGAGCACAATCGAACGTGCCGTTCTGCTGATCGGCAGCGCCAAGCGCGCAGGAGAAAGCACCTCCGAGGCGTTGGGCAGCTATCTCATGACGAAATTGAACAGCCACGGCGTCGCCACCAGCACGTTTGCCGTGCATCGTGCGCTGCGCACGCCCGACCGCACCGCCGCGCTGCTGGATGCCGTTGCTGGCAGCGATCTTCTCGTGCTGGCGTTTCCGCTCTACGTGGACACATTGCCCAGGCTGGCTACGCAGATGCTGGAGTTGATCGCCGCCCAGCGTCGCCCGGTGCAGCGGGCGCGCACGCCGTGGTTCCTGGCGATCGCCAACTGCGGCTTTCCAGAGGCGGAGCACAACGACGTTGCGCTGGCAATCTGCGAACAGTTCGCGGCGGAAGCAGGGATGCGCTGGGCCGGTGGGTTGGCTGTGGGGGCGGGTGGCGCCATTCACGGCGACGCTGTCCACGAACGCGGCATGACGCACAACGTCGCCCGGGCGCTCGATCTCACGGCGGCGGCGTTGGCGGCGGACCAGCCGGCGCCGCCGCAGGCTGTCACGCTCATGCGCACGCCGATGATGCCGGCAAAGCTGTATACCTTCATGGGCAACCTAGGCTGGCACCGCATGGCGCAGGTCAATGGCGTGTGGCGGCGTCTCGGCGACCGCCCTTTTTCAACATCCAACCAGTAAGAAAGGAACCAGGAACATGGCAGAGCAACACGCTTCGGGCGTGCCGAAGTGGGTCAACAACATGATGAGCGGCATCCTGCGCTCGCCGCTGCACGGCATGGTCAGCGACAAAATCCTGCTGATCACCTTCACCGGGCGCAAGAGTGGCAAGCAATACTCGACGCCGGTCAGCTACACACAGCGCAACAGCGAACTGCTGGTCTTCACGCATGGCAAGTGGTGGCAAAACCTGCGCGAGGGCGCTCCGGTCAAGGTGCGCGTGCAGGGCAAGGAGCTGCAAGGTCATGCCGTGCCGGTCGATGCGGACGCGGCTGCCATTGCTGCGGGGCTGAACGAGCATCTGCGCCACGTGCCGGGCGACGCCAAATTCTACAATGTCACGATCGGCGAAAATGGCGCCCCGAATGCCGACGATATTGCACGCGCCGTCGAGGACACCGTCATGATTCGGATCAAGGTGTAGCGTGCTATACTCCTGCTGCGGCTGAACGGTGCCGCTATCAACCGGGCAGGAGCGTATGAGTCAGACACGCAAGCAGGTCACCATCTACACCGACGGCGCCGCCGAACCGAATCCAGGGCCGGGGGGCTACGGTGCGGTGCTGGTCTACGGGCTGCACCGCAAGCAGATTTCGGGCGGCTTTGCACGCACAACCAACAACCGCATGGAGATCACGGCGGCGATCAAGGGGCTGGAACTGCTCAAGGAGCCGTGTGACGTGACGCTGGTCAGCGATTCCAAGTACCTGGTCGATGCGATGACGCTGGGCTGGGCGAAACGCTGGCGTGCGCGCGGCTGGAAGAAATCCGACAAGGAACCAGCCCTCAATCCTGACCTGTGGGAACGGCTGCTCGACCTGTGCAGCATCCACAACGTCACCTTCGAGTGGGTCAAGGGACACGCCGGGCATCCCGAAAACGAGCTGTGCGACCAACTGGCGACGGCGGCGCTTCAACAGCCTGACCTGCCGCCGGATGAAGGTTTCCTGGCGGCGCAGCCAGACCCGGCGCAGCAGCCCTCATACCCGCTTACCGGCCAATCCTGTCCTGCGTGCGGCGTCGAACTGGAGCGCCGCCCAACCAAGAGCAAACCGAAGCCCGAACAGCAATACCGCTACGCGTACTACCACTACTGTTCGGGCTGTGGGCGTATGTACATGGTCGAGGAAGCGAAGCGCACCCTTGATGCATCGTCCTCTCGCCTGCTGTAGATTCCAACTGATCTTTACCCTATCTTATGCTCTGTTTTGCTTGCGGATTTGATCTCATTTCGCGGCTATGCACAGGCGTAGTAGCGATCTGGGCAATCGAAAGGACGCGTTACGCGCAGAGCCGGTCGAGCAGGTTGACTGCAAGCCCGTCAGCCTCGTTGAGGGTCAGATGATCGGCTGCGTGTGCGTCAGGGAGGGGCCGCGCCGCGAGAGCGTTGCTGTGCTGCTCACCCAACTCGGGGCAAGCCAACAGCCAACTAACTGCGCTGCATCGGGCTGCGGGTGCAAAGCCAACAGATGCACCACAGCGCACAGGGCGTCGAACGAGACGGGCGCTTCCTGTGCGGCGGCGGCAATGCGCACGGCCTGGCGCAGATGGTTGGCGGCGACTGCCTCCTCGGCGGCGCTGGCGCCACCCGTTGCAGGCGCAGCTGGCGGTGAAGCAGCGGGGGAAACATCGACCGCCGAAGCGATGGCAGCAGAAGCGGCGGCAGCACCGGAGGCGCCCGCCGAGGCAATGGCTGCCGCAGGCACGCCAGAATCGACGCCAGAAGCAACGCCTGTCACTGGCGCCGGTCAGGGACATGGCTTCACGCTGGCAATCGTGGCGGGAGTGTTTGCGGCGTTGGCAAGTACACTCTGGTTGCGTTGCCGCCTCGCCTGAGCGTTGAGCCCAGTTTGAAAAACCGAAAAGCCCACAACAGGACAGGTGAGAGCCTGTCCTGTATTTGAGCAAAAAGTGAGCAGTCTTTGGTCTGGCGAGTGAGCCACCGGTCACAGTACATTCAGTCTGTCTGAGACAGCAATCCTTCAACCGACAGGAGACTTGACCATGAACGACCATCTACAAACTGTGCGTGACATCTACGCAGCTTTTGGCCGGGGCGACATCCCGACCATCCTGGACTGCCTGGCCGACGACGTGCGCTGGGAGGAGTGGGCCGACAACAGCGCCCAACGGGCCAGCGTCCCATGGCTGCAGTCCCGCCAGGGCAGGGCCGGCGCGCTGGCGTTCTTTCAGGCGCTGAGTGCGCTGTGCTACCACGACTTTCGCGTTCTCTCGCTGATGGCAGGCGACCACCAGGTGACGGCGGAGCTTGCCCTTGAATTCGAGGTGCTCGTCACCGGACGCCGCTACCGCGACGAAGAGATGCATCTGTGGACCTTCAACGACGCCGGCAAGGTCATCCGTCTGCGCCACTACGCCGACACTGCCAAACATATTGCCGCTGCGCAGGGCTGAGCGGCGTAAGTCAATCCGATCAGGAGATCTTAACCATGAACCATTCTCACTCGTCTTCCCACGCCGTCGTCTTGGGCGGCAGCCTGGCTGGTCTGTTGACCGCTCGCGTGCTCAGTGAGCACTGCGCCCGGGTCACCATCATCGAGCGCGATCCTGTCCACAATCACCCCGAGTCCCGCAAGGGCCAGCCGCAGACGCGCCACCTGCACGGCTTGCTGGCCAGCGGCCTCGACATTATGACCCGCTACTACCCCGACCTGCCCGACGCACTGGCGGCCGGCGGTGCGCTGGTGACCGACATGACCGAGCACATGCAGTGGTACACCTACGGCGGCTACCGCCAGCGCTTCAGCATGGGCCGGCGCGCGGCGCTCATGAGCCGGCCCTTTCTGGAATACCTGATCCGCCAGCGCACCCTGGCGCTGCCTAACGTTACGCTTGTTGACAACTGCGCAGTCAAGGCTTTGGATGTTACCGCCGATCACCAGCGCGTCACTGGCGTGCGGGTGGAGCGTCGCAACAGCGAGGCTGGCGAATATGCCTGGGCTGCCGACCTGGTGGTGGACTGCACCGGCCGCGGCTCGCGCTCGCCGCAGTGGCTGGTCGAGTTGGGCTATGCCGCGCCAACGGAGAGTGAGGTCAAGGTGAACGTCGGCTATGCCACGCGCATCTACCGGCGCGACCCGGCCGACCCGCGCAGCCAGGATTGGATCCTGTTGACGCCAGAGGCCCCCAAGGAAAGCCGCTTCGGCGGCATGTTCCCCATCGAGGGCGACCGTTGGATTGTGTCCATGGGCGGCTGGATGGGCGACCATGCGCCCACCGACGAGCAGGGCTTCCTGGAATATGCCCGCGACCTGCCGGCGCCGGACATCTACAACATCATCAACCATGCCGAGCCGCTGTCGGATATCACGCCGCACAAGTTCACCTCCAGCCTGCGCCGTCATTACGAGAAGCTCGACCGTTTCCCGGAAGGCTACCTGGTGCTGGGCGACGCCATCTGCAGCTTCAACCCGACCTACGGACAGGGCATGACCTCAGCGGCCATGCAGGCGGCCGAGCTGGATGCCATTCTGGCACAGGGCCAGACGAGCGGCGCTGACTTAGCCCTGCGGTTCTTCAAGCGGGCCGCCCGGGTGATCGACACGCCCTGGCAGTTGGCGGTGGGAGAGGATTTTCGCTTCCCCGGGACTATCGGGCCCAAGCCGGCCAGCGTAGACCTGCTCAACCGCTACGTGGCCCGAGTCCATCGGGCGACGCTGGAGGATGCTGTGGTGGGCGCGGCATTTATCCAAGTGATGAACCTGATGGCGTCGCCCAGCAGCCTGATGAAGCCAGGAATGATGTTGCGGGTGTGGCGCGCCAACCGGCAGCTGGGCCGGCGCGCGGGCAAGGAGGCATCGCAGCAGTTCTCGCAACTTCCCAAGCGGCTAGAATCTGAGCACGAATCGAGCATGATCTAGCCTGGAGTCTGAGCAATTCTCTGCAGTACACTAAATCCATCGACGGCGCTGCAAGCGTGCAGCACGTAACCAAAACAGCAGCAGTGTCAGGCAGGTTTTTCAGCTTAACTCCGAGCATCAGGTCGGGTTGGCGCCGTTACCTGATGGGACTGGCAAATCGTCTACTTTTTACACAAGGAGCACTCACATGTCCACTATCGATAGCAACAAGCTTGTAGCCCGACGCTATCTCGAGCAGTTCTGGAACGGGAGTGATCCCACGATGATCGACGAGATCGCCGTCGCAGACGTCGTCGTCCACCCGACGCCGGGCGAGACCTTACAAGGCCGTGACGTTCTGGTGCAGCGCCATGCCGACCTGCACTTCGCCGTCGAGGACATGGTCGGCGAAGGCGACAGGGTGTTGGTGCGCTGGGCCTTCGCCGGCAAGCACATTGGCTCCATCATGGGTGCGGAGCCCACTGGCAAGCAGATCTCAGTCGGCGGAATGAACCTGTTTCACTTCGCCGGTGGCAGGATCGTCGAGTTCTGGGTCAACGCCGACGATCTGGGTGAGATGCAGCAGCTCGGCGTTGTGCCAGTCAGTTAGCGTCGCGCACTCGACTTACTGACGAATCTACCAATCGGAGGCATCTCATGAAACCATCTTCTTTTGACCGCGCCGCCGGGCTGGCGGCCATCCTGGCGGCGCTTGTCGGCTTCCTGTACTCGGTGTCGTTTGTCGTCCTACAGAATCCGCCGCTGTATTCGCTGTGTCTGATAGCTGGCGGGCTGCTGTCGCTGGTCGCCCTGGTAGCGCTGTTCGAGCGGCTGGGCGAGGTCGACTCGCAGGTCGCCATACTCGGGCTGATGTTGGGCTTCGCTGCAGCGCTGGGCGCAACGATTCACGGCGGCTATGACCTGGCCCTCGCGCTCCACCCGGTCGCCGACGTGCCAGCAGGCGTAGTGGCGCTGCCCAACCCCATCGACCCGCGCGGCCTGTTGACCTTCGGTGTGGCTGGCTTGTCTGTGCTGATCGCCAGCCTATTGATGCGCCGCCACCCACAATTCTCACAGGGCTTCATGGCGTTGACCTTCGTGCTGGGTGTATTGCTGATCGTGGTCTACTTCGGCCGGCTGATCGTGCTGACGCCGTCCAGCCCACTGCTGCTGCTGCCGGCTGCGTTCACCGGCTTCGTCGTCAACCCGCTGTGGTATGTCCTGTTGGGGCTGGCCTTGCGCCGCAGCGAAGCAGCAACGCAGAGGGGCGCGCCGGTGGCAGCCTGAGTTTGTTAGTATGAGCCGCACCGGACGCGTCGATGGATGACAACAGGCGGGATCGGTCAGGAGACTGGCAAAGCGGTGTTCGGAACAAGGAAGGCCGAGACCATGGAAAGCCGTATGTTCCCTGGCGTTTTTGACACGTCAGACGGCTTGCGTCTGGCGTGTTACGAACCGCACTAGCTCACGGATACCCTACGCGGCCATGTGATTCTGGTGCGTGGCCTGGGTGATCACAGCCGCAGCTTGCCGTACCGCAACTTGGCCGAATACCTCAGCGCCCAGCGCTTCGACGTTAATGGCCTCGATCAGGTGTTCGCCGACATCATGCACTGGCTTGAGTGGCGTCTCTTGCCTGTGTCCAACGACGCAGCAACCCATCCCCCCACACGCCACCAAACCACTGGAAGCGAGCAACCAAGTCATGAATTCCTCGCGCTGTGCCTATTGCGCCCTCTGCAACACTCAAAGGGTCTGCGATTTACGAACTAATCCTCCGACCGCGCGCCTGCTTTCCCATCGACGATATGGCGGCGATTCTTGGCGGAATCGCCACATTGCGAGTCGGCAACTGGCCCAAGTTTGGCTACGCCGCCGGCGTTGCGCTGCTGCCGTTGGGTTGCGCAGCCGCCTGCGCGCACAAAGCCCGATAACGTTGGATCTAGCGGCGCTGGCTAGCGCAGCAGCGGGCGGTCTGCTGGTTGCGAGCAGCATCCCCGGCCTGCGTCTGCTGCGGGAGGTTGCTCTGTTGTATCCTGCCAACCTGGCCGACGCGCGCAACCACCTTGATCCGTGTCGTTATCCAATCATTGTAGCAGGCAGAGTTGCTGCTGGGCGCCTGACGTTTTGGCGCCAACATCCGCTTCAGCCACCCCCAGAAGGTGAGTCACAAATCCGGCAGCAGCCCCAGGTTACGCAGCATCCCAGCAACGTCCCAGATTGTTAACGTCACACACACCTTGTTGTCTTGCAGCACCAGGTAATTCACGCCGCGCGCTGAGACCTGCCGTCCGCTGGGTGGGATGTTCAGGATCGGTCCCTGGTGGGTGGCGCGCGCCGTCCAAAAAATTGCCACCCGATTGCCTTCGGTGATGATGACGTCCGGTGTGATCTCCAGGTCGGGGAAAGTGTGGTAATAGGCCTCGAACATGCGCTGAACGCCTTCGCGCCCGACAGGCGGCTGGGCAATGGCAACATCCATAACTTGGCAATCTTCGGTGTAATAGGCGGCAACGCGCGCCGGGTCGTGCGAGTTCCAGGCAGTCAACACTTGCTGGACTACAGCGTGGGTTTCAGACATCGTTCAATCTCCATATTGTCGCTGGTGTACACCAATGTAGGTGATTTTGACGCGTTCGTCCAGCCCAAAAGCAGCTCAATTTCTGCTCAATGTTCCACTCTCTCCACCTCGGCCTGCCAGAGAATCTCGGCGATGCGCGTCATGCCGGCTTTGAGGTGGCGGCGATAGGAACTGAAGGGCACGTCGATCAACTCTGCTGCCTGCTCTTGCGTCGGCGCCGGCTGGATGTAGGTGTGATAGACGGCGCGATAGAACTTGGTCTCCTTTGGGGATGCGCGCAACTGCTCCGCGGCCTGCCGGAGCAAGGTGCGCAACGTGTTGATGGCGCCACTGGCGGGGGTGTCAGCGTGATGCATAACCAGGTGCGAACGCAGCAGCGGATTATGGTGCAGGACATCAGGCCGGGTGTAATCGCGCAGCGCGCTCTCCACCGCCGCCACGAAATCCTCCTGATTGAGAGCCAGTGGACGCAGCACCGGCGCCGGCGGCTTCACTGTCTCTGGCGACAAGGCGATCTCGCGCTCGCCTAACAGCTCTAGCCAGGCATAGGGTGGCTGGGCGCGCCAATCGTGGCCGTAGACGCCAAAGGTGCGCTCGCCCACGACGAAATCTAGCTCAGGAAGCCGCGCCAGATCTGCGTAGGCGAACACTGGCCGCCAGAAGTCGGGATCGAGGCAAGCGTAAAAGGTATAGGTCAGGCCGGGCAGGAAGTAATGTCGCACCATGTTGATGAAGATCAGGCTCTGCGTCGGCGATACGGTCTGGTGGGTGTCGGCGGCGAGCCAGAAGCGGAAATAGGTGGCGCGTTCGCCGTGGCGCAAGGGCGCTGTGCGTTGCAGAAAATCCCACGCCAACGCGACGGCAGGGTCATGGCGGCGCGCTTCAACCGTCGTGCGCTCCAGCGCCAGCAACGTCATGAACCCGCTGGGCTGACCGGCGCCATCGCGAAAGACGATGACATTTTCTGACTGACGCGCCAGCCAGTAGCGCGCCAATGCAGCTGAGGCGGCGCCTTCGTGCTGCGCCACCATCGCCGCCAATGTTTCGATCTCCTGCAGGTGCAACTGATCGGGGGTGGTGCGACCGCTGGTCTGCCACTCAAAGAAGGGGCGCACGGCTGGGTTGCTGCGATGCAGGTAGACGAAATCGAAAAGGGTCAATTGCTGTTCCGTCCCGTGCGTCTCCGGCAACCGGCGCATAAAGTGGGCGCGGGCGCGACGATGCAGTTCGGCGTACCAGTTCGGATTGCGCCAGCGCAGATCAGCGACCAACACCTCGCGGGCGATGTCGTGCGGGAATACTCCCCCAGGGCGCGTCTCGATGAAGGATAGCCCGCGTAACCACTCGAACAGGTCATGGGCGTCGGGCAGCAGCAGTAGCTCCGCCAGCAGCGACTCCGTCGTGACGCGCACCAGCGCGCACGCCTCCACCGCAGCGCGATGCGCTGGCCCCGGCGTGCGTTGGAGAAACTGTTCGAGCAGCAACTTGATGACATCGGGCGACTCCAGCGCTCTAAAGTGGAAACCGGGGCGCTGATCGTAGAGATCTGCCACCAGCGAAAGCGCCAGCGGATAGCTGTGTGTGAAATCGAGCACTGCCTGCAAGTCATCCGTCGGCACATTGCGTTGCGTCAGGTAAGCGCGCCCTTCATCGGGTGAGAGGTTGCGCAACGCCAGTGTGCGCAGCAGCGGCTGCCAGCCAGGGTCGGCGCGCCAGGCTGGCGCAGGCGGGCGCCGCCCTGCTAGCACGGTGATGACCTGTTCGGGTAGTTCTGGCAGGAATACATCGCGCAGCCAGTCGTCGAGCGGCGCCAGAACTTCGCAGGTGTCCAGCAGCAACATCGTGCGCGTGGCGCGCTGCGCCAGGGTCTCGGCAGGCGGCTGCTCAGGGGAAGCGCCCAGCGCCAGCGCAAGGGCGGCCTGAAATGCGGTCGTTGTTGGTTCTATGTTGCGGGCGTCCAGCATGACGGCGTCCACGCCCGCCGCTTGCGCCAGCTCTGCAAAGCGGCGCAACAGGCTGCTCTTGCCCACGCCGCCTGGCCCATGGACATACAACACAAAGAAGGGCGGCTCTGGCGCCATCAACGCGTGCGAAAAAAGCGCCAATTCTGCATCTCGCCCTGTGAAGCGCTGGCGCCGCGTGCGCTTCAGGCGATCGATCAAGCGTGATGACATAAGCCGTTCTTGTTGCCTACCTACATGTCGCCAGACCTTCGGGTGAGGCAGGTAGTATATCATTACTTGAGGTATGCTGGCGCTTATTCCCAACTCGGCCACTTCTTGGACGGGGTCTATATGCACAAGCGCATTCACTCTGCGCTTGGTCACCTGACGCCTGTCGGGTTAGAGGCCTAGTGGCTCTCACCGCAGATTCTGCCCGACATCGTCACTCAGTAACAATGCCCGTTTTTCTCTCCAAATAAACGGGGGCACTACATTAGGCGCTTAACACCTTGTCACGTCAATGACGATCTTCACAACGTTGTCGGCGTAGCGTTCGTTAAGCGCGTACGCTTCCGGCGTCTGCTCGAGCGGGAAGCGGTGCGAAACGATGCCGGTCAGGTCGACGGCGCCGCTTGCCCACAGCTTGATGCCGCGCGGGTAGACGTGTTTCATACGCCGTGACAACCGGATCGTCAACCCCTTGCGTCGCGCCGTCGAGTGCTTCATTTCCAGTTTATCGGGCCCCGGGATGCCCACCAGCACCAGCCGCCCGCCCAATCGCGCCATCTCCGCCGCCCACTGGATCGAGTGATCCGCCCACGCGGCTTCGATGGCGACATCGACGCCGCGCCCGCCTGTCGCCTGTTTGATGGCGAAGAGCGGATCGCTGTCCTTGAAGTTGATCGGGATGCCGCCGAAGCGCGCCGCCAGTTCCAGCCGCCACGGAAATTGATCGACGACGTAGATCGGCTGTGCGCCTGATAGCCGCGCCATTTGCAGGATGTATAGGCCGATCGGCCCGGCGCCGAGGATGACGGCGCTGTCGGCCACGCGCAGCTTTGCCAGATCGACGGCGTGAATGGCGATGCCCAGCGGCTCCAGCAGCGCGGCGCTGGCGTCGTCCATCTCATCAGGGATCGGAAAGCAGGAGTGCGCCGGCATGATCATGTACTCGCTCAGGCTGCCGGCGTCGGGATAGGTGCCGCAGAAGTGCAGACGATGGCAGAGGTTCGGATGACCTTGCTCGCACATCTCGCAGCGTCCGCATGGCTGTGCCGGGTCGATGGCGACGCGCGTCCCCACGTGCAGCGGCTGGAAGTTGCCGTCGAGACTCTCCACCCCGACTGCCTCGACCACGCCAGCAAACTCGTGCCCGAGAATCAGCGGCGTCTCGACCACGGTGTCGCCGATGCGGGCGTCCTGGTAGGTGTGGATGTCGCTGCCACACACGCCGACCGCAGTGATGCGCAGTAGCGCCATGCCGGGGCCGGGCGGATCAGGGCGCGGCACGCGTTCCACGCGCAGGTCGCGTGGCCCGTGGAGTCGCGCCGCCAACATCGTCTGACTGTTACGCTCATTCTGCTCATTCATCGCTGTCCTGCCTTTCCTGCGTGCTCTTTCCGTATGATCTCCCATCGCTACGGGCGCAGCGTCACTTTGATCGATTCCGTACCGGCATGCACCATTTCGATGCCGCGTTCATAGTCGGCTAGTGGCAGGCTGTGCGTCAGGATATCTGTCATCGGCAATAGCCCCTTTGCCAGCATGTCGATGGCGATAGGATAGCAATAGGGGCTGAGGTGTGAGCCGTGGATCGTCAGTTCCTTGAGATCGCCGATGATCGTCCAGTCCACGGTCACTGGCTCGCGCATGACGCTGAACTCCACAAAGACGCCGAGGCGGCGTAGCATGTCCAGGCCTTGCTTGACCGCAGCCGGATGCCCGGTCGCTTCGATGTAGACATCGCAGCCGTAGCCGTCGGTCAGCTTGAGCACTTCGTCGACAACATCGATGCGACGTGGGTTGAGACCGAGGTCAGCGCCGCACTTGCGCCCAATCTCCAGGCGGTGGTCGTTGAGGTCAATGACGATCAGCAGCCGCGGCCCCTTGAGCCGGGCGGCGGCGACCATGCCCAACCCCAGTGGCCCTGCGCCGGCAATCACAACGACATCGCCAAGCTGGATGTCGCCGCGTTGGACGGCATGGATCGAGCAGCCGAGCGGTTCGATGAAAGCGGCGTGCGCAGTGGGCACGCTCTCCGGCACGCGGTAGTTGATGGCGCCAGCGGGCAGCAGCACATATTCCGCCATGGCGCCAAACGCACGCTGGCGGAACCCGTACACGTCGCCGTTTGGGCACATCCAGTATTGACCGCGCTGGCAGAAGTGACACTTCCAACACGGCACGATCTGTTCGGAGACGGCGACATCACCCAACGCCAGGCCATACTTTTCGCCCGCGCCGTCGCCGAGCGCCACAACCGTCCCGACGAACTCGTGACCCGGAATTACTGGTGGTTGGCAGTAGCCAGGAACGTCGCCATTTCCCCAGAAGAGTGGCGCGCCCATGTAGCACTTCAAGTCGCTGGCGCAGATGCCCACCGACTCGACACGCAGCAGCACCTCGCCTGTGGCTGGCATGGGAACGCGTCGATCTTCGAGACGATAATCTTCTGGCCCATGACACACAACGGCGGCCATGGTCTTGGGGAGCTGCTCCAGGGTTTCGATGGTCAAACTGCACCTCCGATTTCGATATGCACCTTGAGCGTTTGCCCGGTGGAAAAGCGCTCGAAGACATCGGCAAAATCCTGCAACGGCGCGACGTGGCTGACGAGCGGGGCGATGTCGATGGCGCCGCTGGCGAGCCAGTCGATGGCGGGCAGGAAGGTGTAACATAGGGCAAAGGAGCCAATGATCGTCCAGTCGTTGCGGAAGATGTCGTAGGGGCTGACGCTGACGCGGGCGTGATTGGGCGCCACGCCAAATTGCAGGTACGTCCCGCGCGGGCGCAAATAACGGAAGGCGCCTTCGATGACCACCGGGACGCCCGTCGCATCGATCACGACGCCGAAGCCACGCGGCGCAATTTCCTGCAGCGTCGCGTCCTGGTTGGGTCCCACCGGCACGGCGAACGAGGCGCCCATGGTCTGCGCCAGCTCCAGGCGCGCCGGTTGTTTTTCAACGACTGCGACATAGGACGCGCCCATCCGTCGCAGCGCCTGCACCAGCAGTAGCCCCATCGGCCCGGCGCCGAGGATCAGCACCGGGTCGGCGGGGAGCACGCGGATGCGCTTCATGGCGTGGACGACGCACGCCAGCGGTTCGATGAAGGCCGCCTGTGCATCGCTGAGGGTGTCGGGCAGGCGATAGCAGGCGCGCGCCGGCGCGGCGACATACTCGGCAAAGCCGCCCGGTCGCGTGATGCCGATGCCCTGCCAGTTGAGACAGTGGTTCGCCATCTCGTTGCGGCACATGTCGCAGTGTCCACAATAGAGGTTGGGATCGACCGCCACACGCTCGCCCACCTTGAAATCCGTGACGGCCTTGCCGATTTCCACGATCACGCCGCCAAATTCGTGGCCGGGGATGACCGGGAAGTTGGATATGTACTCGTTGCGGAAGATGTGGACGTCTGTGCCGCAGATGCCGCAACGCGAGACCCGCACGACCACTTCGTCGGGGGCGCAGGGCGGGTCGGGGACACGTTCGACGCTGATCGATTCGGGGCCGGGAAAGAGCACAGCTTTCATTGGAAAATCTCCTTCAGGAGAAGAGAATGAAGGATGATTTGTGAATAGCGAATTGTGAATGGTGAAGTAAGTGTGCGGTGCAGTGTGAGTTCCTCTTCACAATTCATTGTTCACAATCCACAATTCAGCCACTCACCAGCAGCAGTACCCGCCATCGATCACCATATCGTGGCCGGTCATGTAGTCCGACGCCGGCGCTGCCAGATAGACCGCCGCCCCCTGCAGGTCGGTGACTTCGGCCATGCGCGCCATCGGCGTCATGCCCATCCATGCCGGCAGCATCGTCTGGCCGACGGGCGTGGCGAGTAGGTCCTCGACGAGCTTGGTGCGCGTGTAGCCGGGGCTGATGCTGTTGACGCAGACGCCGCGTTTCGCCCACTCCGCCGCCAGGCTGCGCGTCAGGTGCAGCACGCCGGCCTTCGACGCGTTGTAGACGGCCTGATTTTGCGGCGTGTTGCTGATGTGCCCAGACATCGACGCCGTGTTGATGATCTTGCCGTAACCCGCGGTCAGCATCACCTTTGCCTCGGCCTGCGCGCACAAAAAGACGGAATTCAAGTTCACGTCGATGACGCGTAACCACTCGGCGTAGGGCATCGTCTCGGCATCCGCCCAGACGCCAACGCCAGCGTTGTTGCAAGCAATGGTCAGCTTACCCCACTTCGCCAGGATCGCATCGACCATCGCCTGCACCTCGTCGGGTTTGGTGACGTTGGTCTGCACAGCGATGGCGTCGATCTGCTTTTGCGCCAGTTCGTGCGCCACGGCTTCGGCCACATCTAGCCGTACGTCGACGACAGCGACCGCCGCTCCCGCCTCGCCCAGCGCGTGGGCAAAGGCGCGGCCAATCCCCTGTCCGCCGCCGGTGACGAGCGCCACACGACCATCGAGCTGAAAACGGTCAAGAATCGGTTTAGCTTCTAGTACGGGATCGCGCATAAGTTTGCTCACTTTGTTTGTTACGTGCTGCGAGTTACGTATTGCGTACTGCGTGCCTAGTCAACACGCAGCACGTAACACGCAACACGTTTTACTCAGCCACCACAATCTGCGCTTTGACCGACGTCGGCGGCATATTGACGGCGAAGTCGAAGGCCGCCACACTTTCGGCAAAACGGAAGGTGTCCGTGATCAGCGGCTTGACGTTGAGCTTGCCGCTCGCCATCAGCGCAATCGCGCGCGGGTAGACGTGGGCGTAGCGGAAGACGTGCTCGACGCGCGCCTCCTTGACCATCGCCGCAGCTACGTCGTAGGCGATGGGCTGAAGCGGGATGCCGACATAAACGACGGCGCCGCCCGGACAGAGCGGCGCAAAGACGCCCGCCGCCGCCTTCTCGTTGCCGCTGCACTCGAAGACCAGGTTGGCGCCCCAGCCGTCGGTCATCTCATCCACGATTTCTTTCAGATTCTGCTTAGCGACGTTGACCGGCGTGATCGGGCCAAGCGTGGCCGCCAGGTCGAGCTTGGGTTGCTGCATGTCGGTCATGATCACCTGGCTGCAGCCGCCGGCGAGGGCGGCCAGCGCCGTCACCATGCCG
>Ga0114938_1000982_pt1 | contig 20490 bp, 13 predicted proteins | sample AshMeaBigSpring_FD_88675 | JGI IMG/M metagenome (GOLD analysis project Ga0114938, IMG submission 88675) | Groundwater microbial communities from Big Spring, Nevada to study Microbial Dark Matter (Phase II) - Ash Meadows Big Spring | ecosystem: Environmental > Aquatic > Deep subsurface >...
AGCAGCATACTGTGCTGCTAGGTTTTGCTCGAAAGGTACATCAGCACCGCAAGCTTTTTCCATTTCAGCTGCACCGGCAACCAATTGTTCGATATCGAAGCCTGCAACAGCGATTGGCAACAAACCAACAGGTGTTAATACCGAGAAGCGTCCGCCTACATTGTCGGGGATGATGAATGTTTTGTATCCTTCTTTATCAGCAGTGATACGTGCAGCACCTTTGCTTGCATCGGTAACAGCAACAATTACCTTCTTGGCAACTTCTTTACCTCTTTGGTCTTCGCATTGTTTTTTCAACAAGCGGAAAGCCAAAGCTGTTTCGGTAGTTGTACCCGATTTAGAGATGTTGATCACACCGAACTTCTTATCTTTTAAGTACTCAGTCAACTCGAATAGATAATCTTCTCCGATGTTCTGACCAGCATAAATGATCGTAGGGTTTTCGTTGTTATGTTGTAGCCAAACGAAACTGTTCGATAGAGCTTCAATGACTGCGCGTGCACCTAAATAGCTGCCACCGATACCGGCAACAATTACTACGTCGCAATTTTCTCTCAGAACCTGTGCAGTAGCTTTGATATCTGCCAAATGTTCTTTTGATATAGAAGAGGGTAAGTGTAACCATCCTAAAAAGTCGTTACCTTTACCGTTTCCTTTTTCTAACATTTCTTGTGCTGCTTTCACCTCATTCTTGTAGGCAGCAACTTTTTCTTTGGAGATAAATCCAAAAGTTTTTTCAATGTTTAAGCTAATCATATTTTTTTTGTTTAAAGGTGTTTATCTGAATGAATCAGTGAGCAGCTTAATCTCAATAGTCGGTGAAATACGCTCATATAAGATATTGTATACGGCATCAAGTATAGGCATGTTCACATGGAAATGTTTGTTGATCTCCTTAATACATTTTGTTCCGTAATAGCCTTCCGCTATCATCTCCATCTCTATTTGGGCACTTTTCACGGAGTATCCCTTACCGATCATCGAACCGAAGGTACGGTTACGGCTGAAGTTGGAATATCCAGTTACGAGTAAGTCGCCTAAATAGACCGATTCATCTACATTTCTATCAATGGGATGTACAGTATTAAGAAAACGATTCATCTCCTGTATGGCATTGGATATCAGCACAGCTTGAAAATTGTCTCCATATTTCAATCCGCTGCAGATACCTGCTGCAATTGCATAGACATTTTTCAATACCGAACTATACTCAATACCAATCACATCATCACTCACAGACGTTTTGATATAACTGTTGCTCAGACGACGTGCGAAAAGACGTGCTTTATCCTTGTCGGGACAAGCAATCGTAAGATAAGATAGACGCTCCAAAGCAACTTCCTCTGCATGGCATGGTCCGCCTAATACAGCAATGTTCTCTTGAGGAACGCCATATTCTTTAGTGAAATATTCCGAAACGATCAAGTTATCGTCGGGAACGATTCCTTTGATAGCGGTAATAATGAACTTATCTTTTATCCTGGTCTTTAGCTTTTTGAGATGAACTTTCAGATAAGGTGAAGGGGTAACGAAAATCAGAGTATCCGATTCTTTCACAATATCGTTGATATTAGAATTGAAATTGATACGCTTCACATCGAACTTCACACCAGTCAGATAGGCCGGATTGTGTCCCAGTCTCTTAAAATCGGTGATACGGTCTTCACGTCGCATATACCAATTTATCGAGTCTTCTTGAGCTAAGCACATTTTAGCGATGGCTGTGGCCCAGCTTCCGCCGCCCATTATCGCTATCTTGCCGGGTAGTTTCATTTAATTACTAATTATGAATTGCAAATTATGAATTAAGCTTGTTTACCCATTCAGTAACATCGTTCACGGTTGGGCTACTTAATTCCAACTTATATTTTTTATTGATACCACAAATGTCCATATGTAACTTCTGTGGGTTTACATCTTTCATGTCGTCAACTGTGTTGTAGCCTGCTTTTTGAATGACAGGAACCCATTCTTCAGAAATACCTAATGCTGCATATTTAGATGCGGGATCTTTCTTTACTACTTTTTCCGGACGCATTTGTGGGAAGAACAATACTTCCTGAATCGTTGTCTGACCAGTCATCAACATAACCAAACGGTCCATACCGATACCCATTCCTGAAGTCGGAGGCATACCGTATTCCAATGCACGAACAAAGTCCGTATCGATGAACATTGCTTCGTCGTCTCCCTTTTCACTTAAACGGAGCTGATCTTGGAAGCGTTCTAACTGATCGATCGGGTCGTTAAGCTCTGAGTAAGCATTTGCCAACTCTTTTCCATTCACCATCAACTCGAAACGTTCTGTCAGTTCAGGGTTGTTCCGGTGGCGTTTAGTAAGAGGTGACATCTCTACCGGATAATCGGTGATGAAAGTTGGTTGGATATAGTTTCCTTCGCAGAACTCTCCGAAGATCTCGTCAATGAGTTTACCTTTTCCCATTGTGTCGTCGATATCCATATTCAACTTCTTGCAGATTTCACGGATCTCCTCTTCTGTTTTACCAGTCAGATCGTGTCCGGTGAATTCTTTGATGGAGTCGAGCATAGTGACACGTTTGTAAGGAGCTTTAAAGTTGATGATATTTTCACCTACTTTTACTTCATGTGTACCGTTTACATCCATACAGATCTTGTCGACCATATTTTCAGTAAACTCCATCATCCAGTTGTAGTCTTTGTACGATACATACACCTCCATGGCAGTAAACTCAGGGTTGTGAGTACGGTCCATTCCTTCGTTACGGAAGTTTTTCGAGAACTCGTATACACCTTCAAAACCACCTACGATGAGGCGTTTGAGGTACAATTCGTCGGCAATACGTAAGTATAGAGGAATATCCAATGCATTATGATGAGTGATAAATGGTCTTGCAGCAGCACCACCAGGGATCGCTTGAAGGATCGGTGTTTCTACTTCCAAATATCCTTTTGTGTTGAAATATTCGCGCATAGAGTTATATACTTTTGTACGCTTGATGAATATTTCTTTAACACCTTCGTTTACGGCTAAGTCGACGTAACGTTGACGATAGCGCAATTCAGGATCTTCAAAAGAATCGTATGCTACGCCATCTTTATATTTAACAATAGGTAATGGTTTAATAGATTTAGCAAGTACAGTGAGCTTTTTAGCGTGAATACTGATTTCTCCCATTTGTGTTCTGAACACAAAGCCTTCGATACCGATAAAATCACCTAAGTCGAGCAGGCGTTTAAATACAGTATTGTACATTTCTTTATCTTCTTCGGGACAGATATCGTCGCGAGTAATGTAAACCTGAATACGTCCTTTTGAGTCTTGCAATTCGATGAAAGAAGCTTTACCCATCACACGGCGGCTCATCATACGACCAGCGATCGAAACTAGGCGAGGCTCGTCTTCATCTTTGAATTCAGTTTTGATATCAGTTGAAAAAGCATTAGTAATATACTCTGCTGCGGGATAGGGCTCAATACCCATTGCACGAAGTTCATTCAGACTGTTGCGTCGAATGATTTCTTGTTCACTTAATTCTAATATATTCATTTCACTACGTATTAACTCATTTTCTGGGCAAAAATACGAAACTTTTCTTATATATTCCTTATTACACCTCTTTAATCTTTAATATGGTGTTCGATTATTAAACTTTTTGATAGGCTAAATCAAACATTTACAATTATATATAACCTCCATTGGACAGATAGGCTCGTGTTGCCAATGGAGGTTATATATTATTTAACGTCTCTGTGTGAGAATTAAATGTTATTTATACTATTCTACTCATGATTCGGTAATCACTCATGATTCGATCAGGATAACACATCTTTTTTCGAGATACGGTCCTATTTCTTCCGAGATACGGTGACATTTTCTCCGAGATACGGTGCTTTTTCTTCCGAGATACGGTGCTTTTTCTTCCGAGATACGGTGCTTTTTCTTTCAAGGTACGGTGATATTTTCTCCGAGATACGGTGATATTTTCATTACAGTATAGCAATGTTTTTCGCTGACGGCACTCATGATAGCCAAGACTCAAGATACCGTAGATTTCTGACTAAACTTTCCAAAGCCATTTTGCGTCTATCATTATGCCGTCAGCTTAAATTACAGTCTTCGTTATTCTATTACCGCTGCAAAGCCACCGTTTCGTGCCAACTCGATGGTAATCTTACTTTTAGAATTAACGGTTGTAGTCTTTTTTCGGTAATCCATGGCCTGACGGTCGGCATTTATTCCATCTTCAAATGAAGTCATTTGAAAATCTTTAGTTGGTTGCAAGAAGTCAAGACTGATGTCGAAGGTTCTCTTTTTCTCTTTGTTGTTTGTGATCCCTCCGATAAACCATTTTTCTCCTTTGCGTTTAGCTACGATGGCATACTCACCGATTTTAGCGTCAAGAGCAACTGTTTCGTCCCAAGTGGTAGGCACTTGAGTAATGAATTGAGTACACTCTGCATTGCGGTAATATAGTGTCGGGTTGTCTGCTAACATCTGTAAGCCGCTCTCAAACATCACAAATAAAGCCATCTGATAAGCTCGTGTACCTATGCTTGCTGCATTCGGACGTTGTGCTGCATACACCTCCGGCTGCATGCTGATCATCGCTCCCGGCGTATAGTCCATCGGACCAACGGCATTGCGCATAAACGGCAGGTAGATGCTGTTTTCGGGTTTACATTCACCCATTTGTTCCATTCCTCTTACTCCTTCGTACGATAGGATATTTGGATATTTATATTCCAAACCGGCGGGTTTGAAAGATCCGTGGAAGTCGACAAATAAATGATGTTTAGCTGCTTCTTTAGCAACACGCTCGTAGAAGTTTACCATCCATTGGTCGCTTCTGTTCATAAAGTCAACTTTGATCCCTTTAACTCCCCATTCATTGAAGGTTTTAAATAGATCGAAGTTGTTTTCCACAGCGAGCCAAGTCAGCCATAACACAATTCCCACATTTTTCTCTTTTCCATAGCGTATCAACTCGTGTAGGTCGATTGTAGGATTGGGAGTGTAAGGATTGTAGGTGTCTTTTGCCCAACCTTCATCCATAATCATGTAAGGAATTCCGTGTTTAGCTGCAAAGTCAATGTAATACTTATAAGTCTCTAAGTTGTACCCTGCAACGAAATTGACATCCGGTCCGTACGGAGAGGCATCGTTCCACCATTCCCAAGTTACTTGACCGGGTTTGATCCAAGAGACATCCGACAATTGGCTTTTACCGGCTAACTTACAGTTCATGGTGTTCTCGAGTAACTGTTTGTCTTCTTTTACGATTACAAAGTAGCGCCAAGGGAAACTTCTGGTACCGGATGTTCTAGCGATATAGTCAGCTTCTTTTGTTATCTTCAGACTTCTATCTCCATCTTCTCCATATTGAAGTGGAACTTTCGGGAATACGCCTACTGCTCCATCGCCATCAATTCCTTTCAAGAACATGCAAGGATAATCGTGCAGATCCGATTCGCTAAATAAAATCTTATAATCCTTTTTGGTATCAATCAGGATGGGTAAAACAGTCATTCGGTTGGACGCTTTCCAATTCTTGCTTTCTAAGTGGTTGTAAGGTTCCTCATAAGCGGTAATAAAACCGTACGGCTGCTGCATATGAATGGTATATTCTTCAGGGAAGTGAATGCGAAAGTCTTCATTTCTGATCTCGACAGAATCTTTAAGTGTTGTCACGAATCGATAAGCTATTCCATCATCGAATGCGCGGAACTCAACTGCATAGTTGCCTTTGAACGATAGCATCAGTTGGTTGTATTGATTATCGATTGTGGAGTGCTTAATGGGAACAACCGGTCTGATTGTCTCTTGAATGTGATTTCTCTTTTGCTTAATAAGTTTGGGGTTGCTTCCTAAAGTCTGCTTGCCAATATTCAGACTGAGCACATTCTGAGTTAGTAGTTTTTCGTTTTCACAAGATATATCGTAATAAATCTTATCCGATAAACGAATTTCTAAATTGATTTTTCCATTTGGAGAACTTAGTTTCACTGTTTTTTGCGCTTGGGCAATCAGCGATAGACAGCTGATAAGAACCCAAAGGATCGGTCGTTTTTTCATCTTTTTGTATTAAATGGTTTTGTATAAATGGTTTTGTGATCTCTTCTGATGGGTTCACTAATCTTCTGAGTAAATGGTCTGCAACGAGATCTTTTTTATTCTCTCTTTGCTTCGATGGTATAGGTAAAACTATCTGCACGATAGTAGCCTATATTATATTCGATGGGGACATGATTCACATCGTAAACAAATCTTTTTCTGATTAATATGGGTTCGTTGGCTTTAATATCCAACTTCTCGGCAATTAACTCTCCGGCAAGGCGTGCAGAGATCTCTTCTCTGCTTGTTTTCACTATAATATGATACTTATTTTCTAATAGTTCATACAGTGGATTTGTATAGTCTTCTTCTCCTGTTAATGGAATGCGAGGATTGAAGTAGGAAATGAAATAAACGAAAGGATATTCTTTTTTTCCTCTCACTCTTTCAAGGACAATACATTTGTCTTTGGATCCTGGATTGATCTCGAAAAACTTTTCAGCTTCGCTCGACGGGAGCTTTCTACTGATGTGAAGTTCAAAGTTGCGGACTTCGATGCCAAGCATTTTCATCTCCTGTGAGAAGCTCAACCAGTTTTTCACCCCGCCCATGATGCCTTTCTTGATGACTTTGGTGCCAACTCCTTTTTTGCGGATCAGCAATCCTTCGAATACCAATTTGTTAATTGCTTGCCGAAGGGTGTTCCTCGAAATGTTCATTTGTTCAGACAATTCAACTTCATTGGGAAGTAACTTCCCATTTTTGTAATCTTCGGACTCGATAAGCTTTCTGATATATTCTTCTGCTTGAATATGAAGGGGCTTACTGCTGTTATGATCTATATTCATAAAATGAGTTGGTTGACATTTTTTTAGCAAAAGTAGCGTTTCTGAAAAAAAAAACAAAGTTTTGATTTAAATAAAACGAATGTTTGTATATTTGCACAATCCTGAATATGTTCATACATATGCTTTAAAAGTGTATAAGAGTATGCATGAAAGTATGAGCGTGAATAAGATGTATAAGAGTGTGCAACTTTTATTGATCAGGTGAGATATGAAGTAAAAGAGAACATTTTAATATATTGTTTAACCTATAAAAGAAAGATACAAAATGAAAAAAACATTCTGGTTGATTTCATTATTAATAGGACTTGTGTCGTGTACAGTACCCATGAAAAAGAAGATGCCCATTGAATGGGTCGATACTCAATTGGGTGCTACTCATTGCCGTTGGTTTTTCTATACTCCGGCTGCTTTACCCTTCGGAATGGCGAAGTTAGCGCCTACTACCGATGCTTATGGAAGTCCTGGTTCGTGGTTGCCTAACGGATACGATGATAGGCATACTTCTATTGAAGGCTTCGCACATTTTCATGAGTTTCAAATTGGTGGGGTTGTTACCATGCCTACCATCGGACAGTTGAAAACAATCCCGGGTTCGTTGGCTCATCCCGATAGCGGTTATCGTTCGCGTTTCGATAAAGCAACGGAAGTGGCTATGCCGGGTTACTACTCGGTGAACCTGACCGATTATAAGATCAAAGCTGAAGTAACAGCTACTCAACGTGTCGGTTACCATCGTTATACTTATCCCCAAGCGGATACTGCCCGCATCCTTTTTGATATCGGTCACCCCCAAGGTGAAAGTGCTAAAGTGGTCGACACAAAGATCAATTACGATAAAAGCAGTAACTCGATCAGTGGTTTTGTAGAAGCTTATCCGGTTTATGCTACTTTCTGTGATGAAGGAAACACCGTGAAATGTTATTTCTATGCTCGTTTGTCGAAAGCTCCTTCTCAGGTGGGTGCTTATCGCGACAGTTTGTCTTTTGCGGGACAAACAGAGATCACGGGTGTTGGTACCGGGATGTATGTGGAGTTCCCAACGTCGAAAGATGAAGTGGTAGAGATGCAGGTAGGCTTGTCGTATACTTCGGTTGCGAATGCTAAATTGAATCTTGATACGGAGACTGCCGGTAAAGACTTTGATAAGGTGAAGTCGGAAGCTTATGATATTTGGAATAAGGAACTTTCTAAGATTGAAGTGGAAGGAGGAACGGATGCTGATAAGACGAAGTTCTATACCGGATTGTATCATGCTTTGCTGGGCCGCGGTATAGCGAATGATGTGGATGGATCGTACATCACCAACGATAAAAAGATTGCTCGTATTCCTTGTGGTAGCGATGGCAAACCTTTGTACAATCATCACAATACCGATGGTTTGTGGGGAGGTTTCTGGAATCTGACTCAGTTGTGGACATTGGCTTACCCGGAAGTGCTGGAGAGCTATGTGAAGTCGACACTCGACTTTTCCAGACATACCGGTGGTTGGCTTCACGATGGCGAGGCTGCGGGAGTGTATACCAACGGGGTGCAGACGAACTTCCAAGGATTGGTTGCTTCTGCTGCTTATCAGGCTGGTATCATCAAAGATGATCTGGATTATCTTTGGAAAGTGGTTTATCAGAATGAAACGGGTTACGAGAATCGCCCTGATGGTTCGGGAAGATATGATAATGGCGAGTTCATGAAAAGGGGATATGTGCCTTTGGACAATTATGTGTTGGCAAATGGCTGGGTGACGAACTTCGGTGCGTCGCATACGCTTGAATATAGCTTTGGTGCTTATGCTGCTTCACAACTTGCTGAGGCTTTGGGTAAGAAAGAGGAAGCTAAACTGTTGCGCGAAAAGGCGGATGGCTATCGATTGCTTTTCGACAAGGAGACTTCTTGCATCCGTCCTCGTGAAAAGAATGGTGAATTCATGAAGAACTTCGACCCGATGAAAGCATGGTTAGGCTTCCAAGAGGGAAATGCGGTACAGTATACTTGGTATGTTCCTCATGATGTAGCCGGATTGATGGGCTTGATCGGTAAGGAAGAGTTCAACCGCAGATTGGAAAAGACATTCACTGAGGCAAGCAAGACCTTGTATGGTGGAACTCCTGATAAGTTCGATAGTTTCTCGGGTGTGGAGATGTTGTACAACCACGGTAACCAACCGTGTCTGCATAACTCTTGGTTGTTCAACTATTCGGGTGAACCTTGGTTGACACAGTATTATACTCGTGATATCTGTAATGTATTCTATGGTACGAAACCGACTCACGGTTATGGCTATGGTCAGGACGAAGATCAGGGGCAGTTGGGTGCTTGGTTTGTTATGGCAGCGATGGGCTTGTTCGATGTGCAAGGTGGTACAAACATGAATCCAACCATGCAGATTGGTAGTCCGTTGTTCGATAAAGTGACGATCCATCTGAACAAGAAATACTACTCAGGCGATCAGTTCACGATTGTTGCCAAAGATAATTCACCGAAAGCTTTCTATGTACAAGAAGCGGAACTGAATGGCAAACCGCTTAATCAATGTTTTATCTCGTTGAAAGATATACAGGCAGGAGCTACGTTGAAACTGAAGATGGGTGAAGCACCGAACAAGAAGTGGGGTGTGGAGAAATGTCCGCCTTCAATGAGTGATCAGCCGCATAAATGATCAGTTACATAAATGATAATGATCTTTTTGGATAATATAGAAATAGAATGAAAAATCAGAATTCTTTTGTTAAAGCTCTTCCTGTTCTTTTTGGCTTTTTTGTGATGGGCTTTTGTGATATTGTCGGTATCTCATCCGACTATGTACAACGTACTTTCAACTGGTCGCCGATGATGACCGGCTTTGTACCTTCGATGGTATTTATCTGGTTCCTTTTCTTAGGTATCCCTATCGGAAACCAGATGAACAAATGGGGACGTAAGAATACGGTACTGCTCAGCATGGTGGTAACCATCGTCGGAATGCTTTTGCCTTTGGTCATTTACGATGGCATCACTTGTATGATCGCTTATGCGTTACTGGGTATTGGTAATGCCATTCTTCAGGTATCTCTCAATCCTTTGTTGAGCAATGTGTTTACTAACAATCGGTTGATGACCAGTAGTCTGACTGCCGGACAAGTGATTAAGGCTATTTCTTCTCTCGTGGGACCAGAGATTGTTCTCTTTGCGGTTGCTCATTTTGGAGAAGATAAATGGTATTATTGCTTCCCGATATTAGGATTCATCACCTTGTTATCGGCTGTATGGTTGTTGGCTACTCCTATTCAACGCGAAGATTCAAGTGTCGCTAAACAGAACCTTTCGATATCGGGCACATTTGCTCTACTGAAAGATAAAACGATCTTATTGTTATTCTTGGGCATCTTTTTCATCGTAGGGGTGGATGTTGCTACGAACTTTATCAGTTCTAAGTTAATGGCGGAACGTTTCGACTGGACCATGGAGGAGGTGAAGTTTGCTCCGCAAGTTTACTTCTTAAGTCGTACCATCGGTGCTTTGCTGGGAGTCTTTCTGTTAGCTCGTATTGCCGAGATGAAATACTTTAGAGTGAATATCGTTGCATGTATCGTTTCATTACTGGTTTTAATCTTTGTAGAGAACGATATGGTCAATCTAATTTGTATCGGTGCGGTCGGCTTTTTCGCTGCTTCAGTATTCTCGATTATCTATTCAATGGCGATACAAGCACGTCCCGATAAAGTCAACCAGATCTCTGGTCTGATGATTACAGCAATTGCAGGTGGTGGAATCATTTCACCGATCATCGGCTTTGCTATCGGAACGGTTGGTGTGATTGGGGGTGTCTTCGTTACATTGGTTTGTGTGCTATACCTTACTTACTGCGCTTTCGGAGTTAAGATCAAGTCTCACGAATCTGTTTAATGATCGTTCCTAAACGCTAATTGGAGGATAACTTCTAACCTCTGCTTATAGGATAAATTCATATTACCCAAGTCTACGTGTAACAGCGTATGCTTGGGTAAACTTTTTATTGGCTTTCTAACCTTCTGGATCTATTAAAAAGCTTCTGAACCGATAGCTGAGAGGGGTAAAAGGCTGTATTTGGCTCTGTTTTGTTCTAGTTGGTCCACCGATTGAGTCGTCTGCTTACTATCACTCTGAGAAGATAATCGGTCATCACCCCACTGCCTTGATCGGTTTCATTAGCAGAGGTATGCCACTTGCTTACTTGTCCGGCAGATTCGTTCCTTTCTGAAAAAACGAAAGGCATTTTCTAGCCGATAAAAAGAGGCGATGCGTCCGTTTGCCCGAAATATCTTCTTCTGAGCGATCTGGTAAATGCAAAGTTTTCAATTGAGGTGGATAGTATTAAAATCGATCAATCATTCCATTGAAAAGGGACCTTGAAGTTGGTACAGAAACGGATGTAAGAGGGGATTTAGTTATTTCTGCAAATAGAATGCCTTTAAGGACGGTTTTAAGCATTGCTCAACTTGCTAATAATAAAATTTCCAATTTTGTAATCAGAACAAATTTATTTCTTTGCTATAAGATATCTAATAATAAGTATGTTAAGTGCCTTTTTTGCATGATAATATATACTTGTCTGAATCTTTTTTATTCGATTTTGCTTTTTATTCAGTTATCTTTGTCTATCTTTGTCGCAGAAATTTTGGTGTCACACTTCCTTAATCTACGGAAGATGTGGTGAAAAGGGAATCAGGTGAAAATCCTGAACAGACCCGCTGCTGTAAGCTCCGCCAAACGTTTCCCACAATACTCAATCCACTGTCTCTGCAAGGAGATGGGAAGGGCGCTGGGAAAATGGAGTAAGTCAGAAGACCTGCCAAAGTTGAATTCTTAAAACTTTCTGGGAGTAGAGTTTAAAGAGTGCAATTAGAAATCATCTTTTTTTATACAAAGGCAGGTAAGAAGTATCCTCTTCTTGCAGATGTGTATTCGTACATATCCTTTTTCCGCTTTTCCGGATGTTGAATGTTGCATCTTTTATTCTAGTTCCGCTAGTGAGTGTAAATGTAAAAAATAGAATAAAGTGATGCGTGTATTCCGTTGTTATCAGTCGTATTTTTGGGTGGGAGTGTTCCTTTGGGTTTCTCTTACTTCATCTGCACAGAGCAAGCTTGATAGTTTGCAACATCTTGATGAGGTGGTGGTCACCGCCAAAGTACAGAAAGAGGTAATCCCTACACAGACCCTTTCGGGTAAAGCACTCGAAAAGTTGAGTGCTCATTCGGTTGCTGATGCGGTTCGCTACTTCTCGGGTGTTCAGATTAAAGATTATGGAGGGGTAGGAGGCTTGAAAACGGTTGATATCCGTAGTCTGGGTACCAATCATGTGGGGGTGTTTTACGATGGTATCGAACTGGGCAATGCACAGAACGGTACGGTCGACTTAGGCCGTTTCTCGTTGGATAATATGGAGATGGTGACGGTATACAACGGACAGAAAAGTGCTATATTTCAACCAGCGAAGGACTTTGGTTCGGCCGGGACCATTTACCTGCAATCGCGTACTCCTTCTTTCGATCATCAACAAAAATACCACCTTCGCACGACTTTCCGGACGGGATCATTCGATGTGATCAATCCTTCCTTCCTTTGGGAACAACGGTTAAATTCTCGGTTAAGTTCCTCGCTGAGTGCTGAGTATATGAACACTTCGGGTAAGTATAAATTTACTTATGCTACTAAAAATGGATACGATACCACTGCGGTCCGCCATAATGGTGATGTAGAGGCAATGCGCATTGAGGCTGGTCTATTTGGCAAGATGGATGAGGGGTATTGGAAGACAAAAGCTTACTTTTATTCTTCGGAACGAGGATATCCCGGTGCTATCGTTCGGAATAAGTTTATGCATGAGGATCGGCAGTGGGATACGAATGCTTTCGTTCAAGGTTCTTTCAAGAAGGATCTGGGGAAGATATATAGTCTGTTGCTGAACGGCAAACTGGCTTACGATTATCTCTATTACTTGGCGGATGATAGAAAAGATAATGCGGTGATGTATGTATCCAATCGCTATTATCAGTCGGAGGCTTACTTCTCAGCTGCCAATCGTTTTCAGATTTTGCCTTTCTGGGAGGTCGACTTATCCGTCGATTATCAATGGAACAAGCTTGATGCTAACTTGAAAGAGTTTGTTTATCCGCGGCGACAGATGCTGTTGACGGCATTAGCTACCTCTTTTCATTTTCAACGATTCAAATTGCAAGCTAGTCTGCTGAGCACGTTTGTTCATGAAAAGATTCGTCCCACTGAATATGTTCCTGAAGCTGCCAATGATAAGCACGAACTGACTCCTGCTGTTATCCTGTCTGTGCAGCCTTTTCGTACTTCCGATTTCAATATACGTGCTTTCTATAAAAAGATCTTCCGACTACCCACGCTGAATGACTTGTATTATACTTTTGTTGGAAATACGACTTTAATACCGGAGTATACTTATCAATATAATGTTGGAGCGACTTATCAGAAGAGTTTTAAAGGGCAGTGGTTGCAACGTCTTTCGCTTAAGGCGGATGGCTATTATAATGAAGTGAGAAATAAAATTTCTGCTATCCCTACCAGTAACTTTTTCCGCTGGAGCATGGTCAATATGGGACTGGTAAAGATTAAAGGGGTAGATGCTTCCCTGCAGACTGATTGGGCATTCAACAGAGATCTTCATCTGAATGCCCGCTTGTCGTATACTTATCAGGATGCCGGTGATTATACCGATCGGAAATCGGAATTTTATGGCGGTCAGATCCCTTATATCCCTTGGCATAGCGGTTCGATGATCTTGAATGGAAATTATAAGTTATGGGAAATGAACTATAGTTTTATTTATGTCGGCGAGCGTTATATGGCGAGTGCGAATACAATAGAAAACTATCAACTTCCTTGGTATACCAGCGATCTGTCGTTTGCCCGGAGTTTCAACGTGAAGAAACTCAAATGTAAGGTAACTCTTGAAATCAATAACCTGCTCAATCAGCAGTTCGAAGTGGTTCGCAGTTACCCCATGCCCGGAAGAAATTACAAACTGATTTTAAATGTGAATATATGATGAAAACTTTGTCTGTACGATTTTTAATCTATCTGGCGCTTATCGGAGTATGTTACGCCTGTCGTGGAGAAGTTCCTATTGTCCCTTCGGAAGAAGAACAAGTCGGTATGTACGATCCCAATGGATTTATCAAAGGGATGTACCTTCTGAACGAGGGAAATATGGGAAATAATAAATGTACGCTCGATTTCTTGGATTACACTCAGGGAATGTATAAGCGTAACATTTATGCAGAACGCAACCCTTCTGTCGTGAAAGAACTGGGGGATGTAGGGAACGATCTTCAGATTTATGGCAGCAAATTGTATGCTGTGATCAACTGTTCTCATTTTGTAGAAGTGATGGATGTGGAGAATGCTCGTCATCTGGGTAAGATTGATGTGTTGAATTGCCGATACATTACTTTCCATAATGGTAAAGCTTATATTAGTTCGTATGCGGGACCGATACAATTGGATCCGAATGCTCGCCCGGGAAAGGTGGTAGAGGTAGATACTACGAATCTTGCCATCACTCGGGAGGTTGTTGTGGGATATCAACCCGAACAGATGGTGGTGAAAGACGGCAAACTGTATGTCGCCAACTCAGGCGGTTATCGCTTCCCCAATTACGATCGCACTATCTCGGTGATCGATCTGAATACTTTGAAAGTGATCAAAACCATCGATGTGGCTATCAATCTTCACCGGATGGCTCTCGATCGCTACGGAATGATCTATGTCAGTTCACGAGGCGATTATTACAACGTGAAATCAGATGTGTTCGTTATTGACACTCAAACGGATAAAGTGGTTCGCTCATTAGGGATCAGTGCCAGTAACTTCTGTTTAAGTGGTGATTCTCTTTATACCATCAGTACCGAGTGGAGCAAAGTCACTTCTAGCAATACAATCAGTTATTCTATTTATGATGTGAAGAAGAAGATGGTTGTCTCAAGAAACTTCATCACTGATGGAACAGAAAAAGAAATAATGATTCCCTATGGGATAGCAGTCAACCCGGAAACAAAAGAGTTTTTTGTGACTGATGCCAGGACTTATGTCATTCCCGGCACTCTTTACTGCTTTTCTCCTCAAGGAAGAAAACGCTGGAAAATACGTACCGGTGATATCCCGGCACATTTTGCTTTTACAAAAAAGAAATTTAACTAATTATTTAAATAATCAATAGAAATGAAAAACAATAGACTGAGCAGTTTTTATGCTATCATGCTGACTGCATGGATTAGTATGGGAATGACGAGTTGCAGTGAATCGGTTGATGATGGTTATGTTTTGAAGAAAGAAGATATCTCTGTGACGCAACCGGAAGGTGGATTTGTGATGAATCAGAATCAACTATTAAAAATTACCGTTAATAGTGTCTCCGATGAAGGACTTCGTTACGAATGGTTTATTAATGGTGAAAGTGTTTCTCAAGAGAAAAACCTGATGTATATGTGTGAGGATGGAGGAAACTTCGATCTTGTACTCAAGGTTTATCAACGAGCTTCTGTTTACGAATATCCTTTTCTATTATCGGTGAAGTACGATCCAACGGAAGTGACACCCGAAGGAGGTTCACCTTACATAACGAGAGTTCTTGATTACCGTCCTGCACCGGGGCAGTTTACCAATAAACTTCCTGAATATGTGGATGGGGATACACAAGATGTTATGAACCAAAAAGTGCTGGATGCAATAGGATACAATCGGAATGGAATGATTTCACTAGGCAGCTATGGAGGTTATGTGGTAGTAGGCTTCGACCATACCATCCGGAACGTAGCGGGAGAAAAAGACTTCCAGATATTAGGCAATGCCTTTTATGCCACCGCTAATCCCAGACCTAATGCTCCCAAAGGGGGAAGCTGCGAGCCGGGTATTGTGATGGTGGCTTACGATGCGAATAAGAATCATCGTCCGGACGACAACGAATGGTACGAACTGGCGGGTAGTGAATATACAAAGTCGGCTACGATCAAGGAGTACGAGATCACTTATCAGCGAAATCCTGCGACTCATGTTGCTACCCCCGATGCTCAATTGGAATGGAACATTGATACCACGAATTGTCCGTGGACAGATAATCAAGGACAAAAAGGGTATATCTTTAAAAATATGTTCAACGATCATGAGTACTATCCGCAATGGATTAAGGAGAATTCAATCAAGTTTAAAGGCACTTTATTACCTAAGAATGCGATCGATGAAAGTGGAAAAGGTACTTATTGGGTGCTTTATGCCTTCGATTGGGGGTATGCCGACAACGCACTCAATGCCGAGGATGGTTCTAAGTTCGATATCGCTTGGGCAGTAGATAGCAAAGGTCGTCCTGTTGAACTCCCCGGTGTGGATTTCGTAAAGATATATACCGGCGTGAATCAGTATTGCGGTTGGTTGGGTGAAGTCTCTACCGAAGTTTCCGGAGTTACCGATCTCCACCTTTTAAAAAAGTAATGAATAAATTTTCAAAGTAAAATAACTATTAGTAAAGATTCTCAGATTAAGAATATCCCCTAGAATCACTATTTGAATCACTAAATGAATAATAAAATGAAAAAGATTTATGCTCTTGTTTTGACAACTGCGCTTTGTGCTGCTTTTGTGTCTTGCTCGGAGGATGAGGCTAATATTGCGGTGCAAGAAAAAGCCGATTCAAGTCCCGCACCTGTTGTTCCTTCTACGGAATTTTATGTGGCAAACGAAGATTGGTTTGGACAGGATAATGGATCTGTGAATGTTTTCCGTTTGAATGATGCAAAAGAGTATGATATTATATATCGTGCATACAGAGCTGCCAATAGTGGGGAGAAGTTAGGAGTAACCACTCAATTTGCAACTGTTTGGGGAGATAATATATATTTTATGTCGAAGCAGGGGAACCGTCTGGTGGTTGCCGATGCTAAAACGTTGAAGAAAAAAAAGGTAATCACAGAGCTAGGAGGTGATGGTCGTTGCTTTGCCGGAGTGGATGATCGATTGGCATATATCAGCTATCTTGGCGGATTGCGTCAGTTCAATTTATCCGATTACACTCTTGGAAATCCTGTCGAAGGTGTATCTGGGGAGGTTGGAAACATTTGCTATGCAGAAGGATATATCTTTGCTGTTTCCAGAGGACATTTATTTATTGTGGAAGTAAAGAGCAACAAAGTCGTGAAAACAGTCGAGGGCCGATTTGCATCTCTTACTCGTAGTAAAGATGGAATGGTTTGGGTTGCCGAAGCTTCTAAATTTATCAAAATTGATCCTACTTCCTTGGAACAAACGGATGTTCCTTATCCAGGTAACATCAGTGTTGCAGATAGTTGGTTTGCTTGGACTGCCGGAACGTTGTGTGCTAGCACTCAGAAAAATGTGTTGTATTGGGCTAAAGGAGGCGGATGGAGCGGTAGTAAGTTACTTGTGAAATATGATATCGACACTCAACAAGCCAACACTTCTTATTACTCTTTAGGATTAGATGGTACTAGTCAATTGATTCTTTATGGAGCAGGTATGAGAGTTGATCCGCTGACTGACAAACTGATCTTGAACGTGAAAAGAGATGGATGGGGTGAGAATGGTAGTTATAATTGGGTATATATCCTCGATGCCAACGGTAAACTTGAGAAAAATATAGTTTTGAAAGGTGGAACTGAACACTCTGCTTCTTATAATCCTCCTGCTAAAGATAATGGTTATTATTGGTTACCGGCCATGCCTTTCTTCCAAGATGTTAACTTGCCGCAGATCTTAACTAACCAAATCATGGTGGGAGTGAACCAAACGGTAACAGTGGATCTGAATAAAAAGATCGTAGATGCCGATAATACTTCGACATCGATCCTCAAACAGGTGGAGATTCCTCAGACAGATTTAGTAACATATAAGTTTGAAAAAGGGATCTTGTCTGTTACTTCGAAAGCAACGACCGGACGGGTAGTATGTAAGATCACTGCTATCTCGAATGGCAAACGGGTAGAAAAGAATGTCGACATAGAGGTCGTACGTAAGTAACAACTCTGAAAAGAATGCTGAATAAAAAACTTTTGAAGAATGTTTAAACAGTTTCTTTAAATAAAGAATGAATATTCTGGGTTTGTAGTCCTACCTGACTGTGCGTGATGCACATTCATTGTAGGACTTTTTTTATCCGGTTTATCCCCGAAGAATATATCCTTTCTTCATCAGCGAATCTATATGCACGGTGGAATCTGCTTTCAAAGCTTTTCTCAGATAGGTAATCTGTACATTGAGAGCTAATGAATTGGCATATGATGAGTTACCCCAGACTTTTTCAAGAATGATTTCACGGTCTACTGAAAGGTTGATGTTCTTGGCTAATAGTCGCAAGATCTCTGCTTGACGCGAGGTAATCAACGTCTTGCTGTTGCCCGTCCGTATCTCATTTGTTGTGTAGTTGAATACAGAACTTCCCATGGGGTAAGTCTCTTCCTCCACCTCTTCTTCTCCGGAAAGTAAGAAACGCTCTTTGATTCGCGCAATCAACTCTTCCGGATAGAAAGGTTTGGAGATATAGTCGTTCCCTTTCAGATGAAAACCTTTCAATCGGTCAGTTTTATCTGAACGGTCGGATAGGAAGAAGATCAAGACGTGATGATCTTTCTCCCTTATTTTCTCAGCAACTTCAAAGCCGTTCAGCCCCGGCATGTTGATATCCAATAATACGAGGTCCGGCTTCACTAGCGGATACTGTTGCACAGCTAACGTCCCGTTCCCGACGTATGTCACTTCGTATCCTTCTTGTTCGAGAAAGCGTTTGAGGATCATCGAATACTTCAAATCGTCGTCCGCAAAAAGTATCTTTATATTCTTCATCTGATTACTGGGGTATTTCAATTGTAAATGTCGTTCCTGTTCCTACTTGACTCTTCATCTTGATGGCACCTTTGTGCGCTTCAGTTAAGAGTTTGACATAGCTCAGACCTAATCCGATACCCGGAATATTGGAGTTCGATGCAGTCTGCCCACGATAGAACTTATCGAAAACTCTTTGTTGTTCGTTTGCCGGAATCCCTATGCCATTGTCGGCAATAACGAGTTCCAACAAGTGATTGTTCAGTGTGCAGGAAATTTGGATCTCCACTTTACTCTGAGAATACTTAATTGCATTCTCAATCAGGTTGCTGATAATGTTGGCAATGTGTACAGGATCGGCTGTCACCACGTAGTTGTCGGAGTTGAACGTTGCTTTGATGGAAACCTCCTTATCGGAGGGTGTAACGTTGAGGCGGATGATTTTTTCGATTGTTTCACGTAGGTCAAATGAGCGTATATTCAGAGGAGTTTTCTCATAATCGGCACGGGTCATATCTCTGACTTTTGCTAAATAAGCCGAGAGATTATCAAGTTCGAACATTGCATCTATCACAATCTCGTTCATCGCTTTCTCGTCTTTCACTAAGTTTGGGCTTTTCAGAAAGGCGATACACATCTTTAGGGTTTGGACAGGCCGTTTGAGCTCGTGTATCATGGTGTTCACAAAGTTTTTCCTCAATTCATCAATCTTTCGTTGTTTAAGTATTGTCTTGATCTGAAAGATTAAGCAAAAAGTAAGGATAATTGTCAGGAATATACTGCCTACCAACTGCCATCCCATTTCTACAATAATGGGATTTAAAGGAATGTTAATTGAAAATATAACAGATTTTCTATCTAATGGGCTATATGGGTAAGTGGTTTTTAATATCGGATTAAAGAAAGAACCTTCTTTTTGATAAATTGATCCCCACAAAACAGAATCTGTTACTATGGTGTCTATCTGGATTATTTCAATATGATTTGCTTGAATTAATGAGTCAAACTTTTCTTTTTTAAAAGGTGCAAATTTTTCAGCTTTAAAACGTTTGGCAGCCTGATTAATGATTCCCAAATCAATCATAGCTGTATTACACCTAATGGTATCTGCTATCTTTTCATAATTACTTAATTTAAATTGAGATTGAGATTGACTTTTATTCATTATCGAGTCTTTATCGTTTTGAGAGAACATGATGTAATATTGATCATTTTTACTCCCTGCTGACTTTGGCTTGAGCGACTTATATTCTATTCGATAATTATTATAATTTCCCAACTGTTTGTTTCTTTTTTCAAATTCAGATTTCTCTAAAATTTCAATTTGCTTAGTAAGCAATGCTGTGTGTTCATTCACAGAGTAACAGTATTGATTGTACAGCCAATAAAACTGTCCTACTATCATCAAGATACCAGTGATAATTGTTAGGATCCAGACTTGCTTAATTTGTTTATTCATCTTTATATCTTTTTTGCAAAATTAGTCTCTATTTGCTAATATATCAATGATGTGTTATTATTATTTCTATAAAGTAATATCTGAGTAATAACTTTCTATCTTTCAATGACTCTATATTCCATAAATTTGTCCCATCATTTTTAAAACAACAAGATTATGACAAATCGAATCATTATTTTAGTTATTGCATTATTTGCGCACCTTTTATGCACGAGAGCTCAAGGGGTAAGTTTTTCCGGAATGGGAATTTCAGAAAAAGGTCAATTAGTGGATAGTGCTTTGTTGAAAGTACAGTATAAAGCTACCATTCTTATCGACACAACTGCTGCCCAACCCAA